>OJAL01001902.1_pt1 | contig 10721 bp, 10 predicted proteins | sample 1589301 | NCBI WGS metagenome assembly OJAL01 (sample SAMN03283261) | human gut metagenome | biome: human-associated habitat; material: feces | host: Homo sapiens | place: USA | collected 2013
ATACGCTGACCATCCCCGAGGGCGCCATTACCGACGTTGCGGGCCTCTCCAACGACTCGATCATCGGCAAGTATACGGTGCTCGACCCCGAGAAGTTCGCCACGGTGAAGATCCATGTCACGGGCAAGGACGACAGTTCGAAGTACATACTCCAGCTGCTCGACGGCAACAACGCCCTTAAACAGGAGAAGCGCGACGTTACCACGGGCGACTGGCAGTTCAATTTCGTCCCGGCCGGTGAAATTAAGTTCCGTGTCATCGAGGACAAGAACGGCAACGGCAAGTGGGACACGGGCAATGTGGTCGAACGCCGCCAGCCCGAACGCGCCGAAATCTATGCCAACGACGAAGGCGAAGACACCTTTGCCACGAAAGCCAACTGGGAGGTCGAGTTCTCGATCGACATGAACACCCTGTTCGCTCCCGTGACGATGGAGTCGCTTTCGCGCACGCTTGAGGAACGTGAGGCCCAGCGCCTGCGCCGCGAGGCCGAGAAACGCGCCAAGGAACCCAAGAAGAAGGGTCACAGCCACGATAACAACCAGAATAATAACCGCATGAACAACAGCATGAACTCCACGGGCGGCATGTTCAATAATTTCCGATAGCGCGATGATGAAGAGACGATTCAAAAACCTGTTGTTGTTCGCGGCTGCCGTATGCTGCTGGCATGGTGCTTCGGCGCAACATACGCTCGGTTTTACGGCCGGTTACGGCATGGCCAGCGCCCGCTTCGACCCCAAACAGGAGATGAAGGGGATGTGGGGTATCTATACCGCCGGCCTTACTTGGCGCTACTATGGTACGCAACGCTTCGTGGGCGGTTTCGGTATCGACCTCGAATTCCTGCAGCAGGGCTTCTCCTTTGCGACCAATGCCTCGCTGGTCGAGGAGCCGAAGGATTTCCGTTACTATACGCGCCATATCAATTCGGTCATGTTGCCTATCGTCTGGCAGCCCCATATCTATATGCTGCGCCACCGTGTGCGCGTTTACCTCGAAGCTGCGGCCACCTTTTCCTACCAGCTTTCGTCGGATTACGAGGATGAGAGTGCCAAGGCATCGGGAATGGCCGACTGGAAGGGGGATTACAACTACAAGACGGCCCGCGACAGCCGCTGGGGCTACGGGCTTGCGGGCGGCGGCGGTATCGCCTTTCTGATACGCCGCTTCGAGATCAATGTCCGCGCCCGTTATTACTTCGGGCTTTCGGACGTCGTCCGCAACCGCAACAAGTATGCGGACAACGGCATCGACGGTTCCGAAAACCCGTTTTGGACGACGCCTATGCGCTCGCCGCTGGACAACCTCACTATTTCGGTGGGGTTGAGCTACCGCTTCAACAAGGAGGGCTTCTCGACCTGGAAACCGCGTCCCAAACGCGAAAAGAACCGCGAAGTCTTCAAATACGGATTATAAATATTCAAGCCATGGAAACCACACGACAGCAAAAAATCGCCAAACAGATACAGAAGGACGTGGCCGAGATCTTCCAGAAGGAGGGGGCCGGCATCGTCCGCGGGGCGCTCGTCACGGTCACGGCCGTGCGTATCTCGCCCGATTTCGGCTATGCCAAGGTCTACGTCAGCATCTTCCCCTTCGACCGGAGTGCCGCGACGATGAAGGAGATCGAGCATCAGAACTGGTTTATCCGCCGGGCCCTCGGGCAGCGGATCCGCAACCAGGTCAAGAATGTGCCCGAGTTGCAGTTCTTCCTCGACGATTCGCTCGAATACATCGAGCATATCGAAGAAGCGCTCAAGCACGACAAGCCCGAATAGCTCCCGCTTCCCGACGTCATGTTGCCGCAGTTTTTCGCCCGCCGCTACCTTTTCTCGCCCAAATCCCGTTCGGTCGTCAACCTGATCTCAGGACTGAGCGTGGTAGCCGTCGCGATGCCTGTCGCTGCGATGATCATCCTGCTTTCGGTCTTCAACGGTTTCGAAAGCCTCGTGAAGTCGATGTATTCGGCCTTCGACGCCGACCTAACCGTCTCTGCGCGGCTGGGGCAGACTTTTCCTGCCGACGCGATAGACACGGCCGCCGTGGCACGGATTCCCGGGGTCGAAGCGTTTTCGTTCGTCCTCGAACAGAGCGCCCTGCTGGAACATGCCGGACGCCAGGCTACGGCGACGGTGCGGGGTGTCGACGATGCGTATGCCGCGGTGTTTCCGCTCGACAGTGTCGTTTCAGCGGGTGAATACCGGGTGCGCCTGGGGGATATTGAACGACTCGTCATGGGGCAGTTGATGACTTATATGCTGGGCATCCGCTCGCTTGCCGATGCCGATGTCAATGTCTACGCCGTGCGCCGGGGTTCGTTCTCCTCGCTGCTGCCTTTCGACAACTATACGCGGCGGACGGTGCCCCTCGGCGGGGTTTATTCGCTCGACCTGGAGACGGAGCGGACGTATGTCCTGGCGTCGCTGCGGCTGGCACAGGAACTTTTCAGCCATCCCGGCCGTGTTTCGGGGCTTGTCGTCCGCCTGCGCGAGGGCGCCGATGCGGAGCAGGTGCGCCGGGCTCTGGCGCGGCTGTCGGGTGACGATTACCGCGTCCGCACGCGCCACGAACTGCGGGCCTCCTTCTACCGGATCATGACCTATGAGAAATGGGGTATTTTCTTCATTTCGCTGCTGGTACTGGTCATCGCGTCGTTCTCGGTCGTCGGGGCGTTGGCGATGCTGATCGTCGACAAGCGGCGCGACATCGTGACCCTGCGTGCGCTGGGAGCCGACACGTCGCTCGTGCGGGCTATTTTCCGCAGCGAAGGGTTGCTCATCTGCGGCCTCGGCGCTGCGTGCGGGGCGTTGCTGGGCGTCGGGCTGAGTCTTTTGCAGCAGCACTTCGGCCTGATCGAAATCCCGGCCGAAACGCTTCTTGCCAAGAGCTATCCCGTCGAATTCCGCCCGGGCGACCTGCTGGCCGTGCTGGTGGCCTTCGGCCTTGTCGCCTATGTTATTTCGAACATTACCGTGCGCAGCATGGTGAAACATAATGCCTGATTATGAAACGCATTTTCCGTATATCGCTCTGCGCGTTCCTGCTGCTTGCAGGCGCCGCCTGTACCCGCCACAAGATTATCCCCGATGAGAAACTGGCGCAGATCTTCCACGACGCCTTCCTCACGAACGCCTATATCGGCGACGTGCGGGTCAATATCGACTCGCTGAACATCTACGAACCGATCTTTGCCCGCTATGGCTATACGACCCGTGATGTCTACTATACGATCGGGAACTTTTCGAAGCGCAAGAGCGCCCGTCTGGGCGACGTCGTCGAGATGGCGATCGATAAACTCGAAGCCGAGGGTAAATTTTACGACCGTGAGGTTGCCGTGCTCGATACGATCGACAACGTGGCCCGCCGTACTTTCACGCGTACGGTCTATGCCGATTCGCTGATCCGCGTGGGGTCGCTGCGCGATACGGCGCGCCTGCGGATCGCCGTCGATGTGCAGCCCGGCGAGTACGAATTGCGGCTCAAATACCTCGTCGACTCGCTCGACCGGAACGAGAAGGGGTTGCGGGGCGTCGTCTGGCTCGAAAACAGGGACGGCGGGCGCAGTAGCGTCTATTCCACGACGCTGCGCCGTAACCGGACGGAGAATTTCACCCGCCGTTTCACGGTCGATACTACCCACCGGCGCCTGCACCTGGATTTCCTGGATTTCCGCGAGAAGCCCCTGCGTCCCTCGGTGACGGTGACCGGCCTCGAAATCGACTACATTCCCACGACGTCCGTTGCCGTCGACAGCCTTTACCGGCAACAACTTGACCTGCGAATCTTTGCCGATGAATTCCTCCGCGCAGCCATCCAGGCGGATAGCCTCTAACCTGCTCTGGACACCGCAGGGTCTGCTCCGCAATCCCCTGGTCGGGGTTGCGGCCGACGGCCGTATCCTCTCCGTCGGGACGTGTCCCGAGCCCGACCGGTGTCCCGGCACCGAGTTCTATGCCGGGGTGCTCGCTCCGGGGCTGGTCAATGCCCACTGCCACCTCGAACTCTCCTATTTGCTGGGGGCGATCCCCGAACGGTGTGGTTTTGCGGGGTTTGCCGGTGCCATGTCGCAGGTGCGGGAGCGCTTCTCCGCCGAACAGCGAGTACAAGCCGTCGAAGCCGCCGATGCCGCCATGTGGCAGGCCGGGATCGAAGCCGTAGGCGATATTTCGAACGGGGATACCGCTTTCGCCGTAAAATCGCGCAGCCGCATCGCCTACCATACTTTCGTCGAGTTTTTCGGTCTGCGCGCCGCGTCGGCCGAGCACCTGCTGCCTCTGCTCCGCCATCCGCAAACTTCGCTGACCCCCCATTCGCTCTATTCGGTGCAGGATGCCCCCCTGCGTGCGATCGCTGCCCGGGGCGATGCCCCGCTTTCGATCCATTTCATGGAATCTCCCGGCGAAGCGGCGCTCTTCGAACACCGCGGCCCGCTGTGGGAGTGGTACGCGAAGGCCGGTTTCTCCTGCGATTTCCTGCATTACGGCTCCCCGGCCGAACGTCTCGTGGCCTGCGTGCCGCACGACCGCCGCGTGACCCTGGTGCATGACTGCTGCATAACGCAGCGCGACATAGACATCGTTATGGGCCATTTTACGGCGCCCGTATGGTGGTGCCTGTGCCCCCGTTCAAACCGCTATATCTCCGGCCTCGAACCCCCTGTGGAGCTGTTACGCCGCAATCGCCTCAATATTTGCCTCGGAACCGACTCGCTGGCTTCGAACGACCGGCTTTCGGTTTTCGAAGAAATGCGTATGTTCCCCGGCATCCCGCTTCCCGAACTGCTCGCCTGGGCTGCCGGGGGCGGTGCACAGGCATTGGGTATGGAGGATGCACTCGGCGAAATAGCTCCCGGCCGTCGTTGCGGCCTCACGGTCATTTCAGGGTTGGATTACGGCACGCTGTGCCTGACCCCGGCGTCGCAGATCCACCGCATCCTCTGACCGGGATACTTTCCCTCCCCGTATGCGTGGTTATCGTACGGATGCTTGCCGCCGGTAGATGAAAACAAAAAGGAGCTTCCCCCGTCGGGAAGCTCCTCGTATTTTGAGGCCGGATGCCTATTTACCCAGTGCGTTGCAGAGTTTCTGGTTGATCTTGCGGATACGTTCCGGCTCGACCTTCATCTCCTTGCGGTCGTAGGTCATCAGTCCGTTGACCTCCATTTCGACGTCGGTGGTCTGCGTGTATACGCCTGCCGAAAATCCGCGGCCGATCAGCTTGTAGAGCATTTCCGCATACTTTTCGTATTCGTCCGTCACCTCCTTGGGCGAGTTGAGGCGGATATAGCCCCAGTTGCGGTCGGGTTCCCAGAGGTGCCCCTTCATCACGAAGCCGATGCCGCCGTACTCACCCAGCACCGTTGCGCGGTTGGTATCGAGCAGCGTCAGGCGCGGGTTGGGGTAGTGGTGCGTGTCGAGGATGTCGCCCGTAAGGTAATGGTTGCCGCCGCTGGCGGGGTTGACCAGGCGCGAAGGATCGTAAGCCTTCGTCCACTCTACGATTTCCTGGGTCTTGAACTGTCCCCAGCACTCGTTGAAGGGAACCCATACGCCGATCGAGGGGGACGAGTAGAGGTAGTCGATGATCTCTTTCCACTCCTTGCGGAAGTTGGCCTCCGATTCTGCCGACCGGTGCTTCTCCTCGCCCGTGAAATAGTTGTGCATCTGCCACTGCGGGCCGCGGTCGCCGCTGGGCATGTCCTGCCATACGATCATGCCGAGTTTGTCGCAGTGGTAGTACCAGCGTGCGGGCTCGACCTTTACGTGTTTGCGTATCATGTTGTAACCCAGATCCTTGGTCTTGATGACGTCGAATGCCAGCGCCTCGTCCGAGGGGGCTGTATAGAGGCCGTCGGGCCACCAGCCCTGATCCAGCGGGCCGAACTGGAATACCGGCTCGTTGTTCAGCTCCAGGCGGACGATGTCGTCGGCATCGCGGCCGATCGAGAATTTACGCATGGCCGTGTAACTTTCCACTTCGTCTATTTTCTTGCCGTTGCGTACCAGGCTTACCTTCATGTCGTAGAGGAACGGTGACTCGGGGCTCCAGAGTTTGGGCTCGGCGACGGACAGTTCCACGGCGGCGCCGTTGAGCGAGCTGCCCTTGGCGACCTGCGTGTCGCCGTCGAAAAGCGCCACTTCGATGCGGTCTTCGGGCTGTGCGCCGCAAACAGGAACCTCGATGCGGAACGACTTGCGGTCGAGGTCGGGCGTTGTCTTCACCTGCTTGATATATTGCTGGGGCACTGCTTCGAGCCATACCGTCTGCCAGATGCCGCTCACGGGGGTGTACCAGATGCCCTCGGGGCGGTTCACCTGCTTGCCGCGCGGCTGGTAGCCGTCGTCGGTCGGATCCCATACGCGAACCCGGATGTCGTTGGCACCCTTTTTCAGGGCCGACGTGATGTCGAACTCGAACGGCGTATAGCCGCCCGTGTGGCTGCCTACGCTGACGCCGTTCACCCAGACGTCGGCTTTCCAGTCTACGGCGCCGAAGTGCAGCAGCACGCGCTTGCCGTTCCATTTCGCGGGTACCGTGAAGCTGTGGTTGTACCAGAGTTCGTTATCCTTACCCAGGCTTTTCCCTACGCCCGAGAGGCTCGACTCCACGGCGAACGGCACGAGGATCTGTCCCTGGAATTTGTCGGGGGTCTGTCCTATGGGCAGGATCGCATAGTCCCACAGGCCGTTGAGGTTTTGCCAGTCGCCGCGTACCATCTGAGGACGCGGGTATTCGGGCAATACGTTCTGCGGATCGAGCTTTTCGCCCCACTGGGTACGGATACGGTCGCCCGCGGGTTGCCATTGCGCTACGCCGGCAAGGGTCGTCACCAGGGCGGCAGCGGTCAGGAGAATGTTTTTCTTCATACTTCGGGTTATTATTAGGTTAAAATTGTATTTCAAATCCGTACAAAATTAAGCCATCTTATCCGGAAAACAGTCCGCATATATGCACAAAAAGTATATTTATGCTTGGAAATGCGGTTTGAACTGCATTTTTACGGACTTTTCATGCGGGGCACATTTCTTCGTCCTCGGGGCCCCGGCTCCCCTATATCCCGAGGTGCTCTTCGAGCGTATGGCGCAGGTGGTCGCTGTCGAGGTGCGTATAGATTTCGGTGGTGAGGATGCTTTCGTGTCCGAGCATCTCCTGTACCTGCCGGATACTGGCGCCCCCTTCGAGCAGGTGCGTGGCGAACGAGTGCCGGAACGTATGCGGGCTGATGTGTTTGTCGATGCCGGCGCGTTGGGCGGCCTGTTTCAGGATCGTGAAGACCATCACGCGCGTAAGCTGCCCGCCCCGGTTGTTGAGGAATACGACCTCTTCGCCCGAACGTGCGCTGCGGCGCTTTTCGAGATAGCGCTGTATCTTGTCGCGTGCGACGGTGCTGATCGGCACCAGCCGCTGCTTGTCGCCCTTGCCGATGACGCGGATGTAGCCCTCCCCGAAAAAGAGGTCGGAAAGCCGTAGCGAGGTGAGCTCCGAGACGCGAAGCCCGCACGAATAGAGCACTTCGAGCATGGCGCTGTCGCGTATGCCCTTGGTCGTGCGCGTGTCCACGGTGGCGATGATGCGGTCGATCTCTGCGGTGGTGAGGACGTCGGGCAGGTGCCTCCCGAATTTCGGCGTGTCGACGAATTCGGCGGGCGACGCCTCGATCTGGTCGCTTATGAGCAGGAAATTGAAGAAGCTGCGGATGCCGCACAGGCAGCGGGCCTGCGAGGTCTTTTCGCGGCCGCGCTCGAAAAGCCAGCCCATGTAGCGTTCGATCATCGTCCGCTCGACCTTGCGGGGCGTCACGTCGTATTGGCGCAGGATGAAATGGGCGAATTGGCGCAGGTCGCGCATATACGATTCGACGGTATTCTCCGAGAGGCGTTTTTCGAGTTTGATATAAGTACGGTAACGACGTCCCGTCTCTTCCCACTTTTTCGTGTTTTCTGCCATCCTTTTCCTGCCTTATTTCCGAGATTATCATTAACTTTGTACGGGCGAAGATACGTAAATTTTACATAATATGAACTATATATCCTTGAATATTGCCTTTTCGGACGACCTGCAGGCCGAGATCCTGACCGCCGAGCTGGCCGACTATCCCTTCGAGAGTTTCGAGGCCGATGCGGGGACGCTCAAGGCCTATATCCCTCAGGAGCAGCTGGCTGACTGTAAGGGCGAGGTCGACGCCTTGCTGGCGCATTACGGCGTGCAGGGACGCTATATCGCCATCGAGACGCAGAACTGGAACGCCGTCTGGGAGAGCAATTTCCCGCCTGTGGACGTCGAAGGGCGCCTGTTGATCCGGGCGCCTTTCCATGAGCCTGCCCCCGCAGGGGTGATGGAGGTGGTCGTCATGCCCAAGATGTCGTTCGGCACGGGGCACCACGCGACCACCTGGCTCGTGTCGCGTGCCGTACTCGACCTGGGCGTCGCAGGCCGTCGCGGGCTCGATATGGGCAGCGGTACGGGTGTGCTGTCGATCGTCGCTGCCAAATGCGGTGCCGCCCATGTCGATGCGGTCGACATCGACGACTGGGCCGACGCCAACTGCCGCGAGAACATCGCTTCGAACGGCGTCGCCGACCGCATCGAACCGATGCTGGGCGACGTGCGCCGCATCGCCGGACGGCATTACGGCTTTATCCTGGCCAATATCAACCGCAATATCCTCACGGCCGACATGCCGGCCTATGCCGCAGCGCTGGAGCCGGGCGGCGACCTGGTGATGAGCGGCTTCCTGGAACAGGACGTCCCGGCGATTGTCGCCTGTGCCGGGGAACTGGGCCTGCGCCCGGTGGCGACCGCTGCCAGGGACGGGTGGATGATGGTTCACATGCGCAAAGGGTAGGTGAAGACGTACAAAGGGCGCGGAGTCGTTCTCCATACGCTCAAATACGGCGACTCGTCGATGGTCGTCTACCTGCTGACCGACACCGGGGGGCGCCGCAGCTACATGGTACAGGGCGTCCGCAGCCGCAACGGGCGGGGCTCGAAGCTGGCACTTTTCCAGCCGATGTTCCCGGTCGAGTTCGAAGGGCTCGAATCGTCGCGTCAGCAGATGCACCGTTTCAAGGAGGTGCAGGGCGGCTTCGTACTGCAAAGCCTGCCGTTCGACGTGCGCAAATCGACCATGGCGCTCTTCATGGCAGAGGTTTTGTACCGCCTCGTCAGGGAATACGACGAACCCAACCAGGCGCTTTTCGATTTTGTGTGGAACTGTGTCGGGGCGCTCGATTCGATGGACGAGGGGGTGGCCAATTTCCACCTCTGGTTCCTGGCCAACCTGAGCCGTTTCCTGGGTTTTTGCCCGGGCAACGACTACTCGGCCGACGATTGGTTCGATATCCGTGAGGGACTTTATACCAAAACGCGGCCGCAGCACGTTAGTTTTATGACACAGGAATGCACACGTATCCTGCGCGATATGATGGAGTGCGACGTACGTTGCCTGGCCGAAATCGGTCTCAACCGTACGCAGCGCGTCGAGTTCCTCAATGCCGTGCTGGTCTATTTCGGCTACCATCTCGACGCCATCAGCGCGGTGCAGTCGGTGCGGATTCTGCGGGAAGTGTTCTGAGGGAATTGTAATTTTGGAGAGACCAAATAAAAGATAGGAGGGATAGTTATGAAAAGGATGTTTATTCTGGCGGTCGCCCTGCTTGCGGCCCTTGCGATTTCGGCGCAGGAACCCAATAAGTTCGGGCTGAAAAAGCCCGATTCGCCCCGTTCGGGGAAGTATGAGCTTCCCGATTCGCTTCGTAATAAGTTCGAGCTTCCCGACTCGCTGGCGCATTTGTCGCCCTGGAAACCCGATTACCGTGCCGAGGGAAAGATGAAGGTCAAGCCTTCGGTTACGATGACTTCGGTGGTAGTGATCCAGAAGGAAAACCTGCCGTCACGTGTTACGGTGATCGACAACAATACGTTGCGTCTGGGACGCCATTTCACCATCTCGAACGGTCAGGCCTGGAACAACGGATCCTTCCCCGATGCGTTCCTCGATGCGCGGACGATCTCGGTGCCACTGCCGCGGTAGGGTATTGCTGTCCCGTTCCTGTGGGGTGCCGTTCCCGGCCAGGCATTGTTTTGGCGGGGCTGTCCCCGCTGGATTCCGTGACCCGGAAGTTCGCCGGGACGGAATACGGCGCATTACGGGCGTCTATCCGAACAGGAGCGTGAAGGTCACCCGGTTGTCCGTGTTGGCCGTCAGGCGCAGCGAGCCGTTGTGCAGCTGCATGATGCGGCGCGAGACGCTCAGGCCGATGCCCGATCCGTCGGGCTTGGTCGTGAAGAAAGGCGTGAAGATATTTTCGGTTACTTCGGCGGGGATTGCCCCGCCGTTGTTGCTAATCTCGATAACCACGTTTTCCTGCGGGTCTATGCGCGACGTGACTTCGATGCAGGCGTCTCGCCGTGTCCCTACCGCTTCGCGGGCATTCTTGAGCAGGTTCACCACCACTTGTCCGACCAACATCTGGTCGGCATAGATCATCGTGTCTGCCGGTTCGACGTCGAGCCGGATGCGGATGCCTTCCGCAGCGATCAGCGTCATGGCGTGCTCCAGCAGTTCCCGCACCTCGAAGGGTGCCTTCTGTGGCACCGGGATCTTCGTGAATCGGCGGAAATTCTCGACGAAGGCCATCAGCCGCCGGCTCGTGGCCGAGATCGTATCCAGCCCGTGCGCCACATCGGCATTCATCGTCCGGTCGATATGCAGCAGC
>OJAL01001909.1_pt1 | contig 10678 bp, 8 predicted proteins | sample 1589301 | NCBI WGS metagenome assembly OJAL01 (sample SAMN03283261) | human gut metagenome | biome: human-associated habitat; material: feces | host: Homo sapiens | place: USA | collected 2013
TGCGGTCATAGATGACCTTGGACGGGCGGATGCCGTAGCCGGTCTCCAGATAATAAGTACCCAGACGGTTGGAAGGAGTCTCGTTCGGCTCGGTCAGGATCATAGGGGTGCAGTGCACGTCGTTGGAACGCAGCCAGCGCACGGCGCTCTTGCCCAGACTGTTGTTGGGCACCACGCTGAAGAAGGTACTGTCCACACCAAGGTTCGCCAGTGCCAGTGCAATGTTGGCCTCGCTGCCGCCGTAGCTGGCCTCAAAGCCGGATGCCATACGGATCTTCTCGTAGTTCGGCGGGGTCAGGCGCAGCATGATCTCACCGCAGGTGATGAATTTCTGGCCGGTGGTATCGTTGCCAAGGATCGGGTTGAAATGTTCCATAACGCTCCTCCTGATATTTACAGCTCATCAGAGCTCTGTTAACACATCGTTGTATCCATTATAATCCGGCCCGGATGGGATTGCAAGCACTTCCGTGAGGATGCAAGAGAAAAAAATCGGCCTTTTTTGGGAGATTTGACGAATTCATACCCCTGTCAAATCGAAAGAAGGCGTATACTCTTCCTTCGCGCTGCTCTTCTGCTGCATGTAGCCCTGCGCCAGTCCCTTGTCCATGGCATAGTTGACCACCCGGCGGTATTCATAGGTGGTAATGCGCCGTCCGATGCCGTGCTCTGCGGCTTTATAAAACGGTGTGTACTGGCTCATGACGCTGGGGATGAAGCACTCGGGGTCTGCATCGTTCCACGCGGCCATCTGGTCAAGCACCGCAAAGCTGTCGTCAACATGGCCGGGCAGGGCAAGGTGCCGCAGAATGACCCCCTTTTGCAGGATGCCCTCTGCATTGAACACCGGGTGCCCGGCCTGTGCCATCATGGCTTCAATGGCGGGCTTTGCCTGCGCAAAATAGTCCGGTGCAGAGGAAAGCTCTGCCGAGAGGGCGGAGGATACGTATTTCAGGTCGGCCAGCCAGATGTCGATGTATCCGCGCCATGCTTCCACGCTTTCCACCGTTTCGTAGCCGCCGGTGTTGCATACGATGGGCAGATGCAGGCCCTTAGCCCGGGCAATATCCAGCGCGGCAATGATCCAGGGCCGCCACTGGCCGGGCGTGACCAGATTGATGTTGTTGGCACCCTGCTCCTGCAGATTCAGGAAAATCTCTGCCAGATGTTCCACGCTGATCTCCTTGCCAAGGCCCTCGGCGCTGATGGGATAGTTCTGGCAGAAGCAGCATTTGAGGGTGCAGCCGGAAAAGAACACCGTGCCGCTGCCCTTTGTGCCGCTGATGCATGGCTCCTCCCAGTAGTGCAGGGCAGCGCGGGCTGCTTTTAAGGTGCCGCCCGCGCCGCAGAAACCGGTGCGTCCGGCAGCACGGTCGGCCCCGCACCGGCGCGGGCAGAGGGTGCAGGAAGAGGAAACGGAGACGAAATCGCTTTTCGGCATAATATCCAAAGTCCTTTGCTGAAAGTTTGTCAGCCCCAGTATACCACTTTTCGCCCCGGACGTGCTATACTATAAGATAAGGAAAAAATAATACATATGGAAAGCAACATCTTTGCAAGGTCCGTGTGGCGGACTGCGGCGGAGAGAACGTTGTGATGGAGGAGACCATGCGCACCGAAACCGATGAGATCCGCGATAATCTCAAGTACCTGACCCTGCTCTCGCGGGATTATCCTTCGCAGGCGGCGGCAGCCAGCGAGATCATCAGCACGCAGGCACTGCTCAAGCTGCCCAAGGGTACCGAGCACTTCATGAGCGACCTGCACGGCGAGAATGAAGCTTTTGTGCATATTCTGAATTCCGCTTCCGGTGTCATTCGCGAAAAAGTGGATCAGGTGCTGGGCGATACTGTGCCGAAGAATACCCGCGCCGAGCTTGCAACGCTGATCTATTACCCAAACGAAAAGCTGCCCCAGCTCAAGGCACGCTGTACCAGCGAGGAAGCGCTGGATCAGTGGTACACCGAAACGCTGCTGAGGCTCATTGATATCTGCCGTCTGGTGTCCTCCAAGCATACCCGCGACCATGTGCGCAGATGCCTGCCTGCCAGCTGCGGCTACATTCTGGACGAGCTGCTCCACGCCCATTTTGAGGATCACGACAAGGATCTGTACTACGGCCAGATCGTGGGCAGCATCATTGAAAATGGCCGCGCCGACCGCTTTATCGTGCGGCTGTGCGAGCTGATCAAGCATCTGGCAGTGGACAAGCTGCACATCGTGGGCGACCTGTTCGACCGCGGCCCACGCCCGGATATCATCCTCGATCTGCTCATGCGCCACCACAATGTGGATATCCAGTGGGGCAACCACGATGTAGTATGGATGGGTGCCGCTGCGGGCAGCCCCATCTGCATCTGCACGGTGCTCAAGACCACGCTGGCTTATCATAACCACGGAATGCTGGAGGACTGCTACGGCATCAACCTGCGCCATCTGCAGCGCATGGCCGAGCAGTTCTACGGCAATGATGATCTTTCCATCTGGATGCCTCATACCGATGCAGCCCGCGGCCCCTACACCAGGGGAATGCTGCACCGCTGTGCCGTGATGCACAAGGCCATCAGCATTCTGATGTTCAAGCTGGAGTGCCATGTCATCGACCGCAACCCGGACTTCCAGATGCAGGAGCGAGATTATCTGCGCCGCATCGACTGGGAAAAGCACACGGTAAAGATCGGCGAAAAGGAGTATCCGCTGCGGGATACCTCGTTCCCCACGGTGGACCCCGCCGACCCGGCCGCACTGCACCCGGATGAACAGCTGGTGCTGCGCAAGCTGGTGCAGTCCTTCCGCCAGAGCGAAAAACTGCAGCAGCATGTGGAATTTCTCTATGCAAAGGGCAGCGTGTACCACATTGAGAACGGCAACCTGCTCTACCATGGCGCTGTGCCCATGACCAGCCGCGGCACCTTTGCCATGGAGCGCTTTGAGGGCCGCTACTACTCCGGCCGCGCACTGATGGACTACTGTGATGCCCGCGCCCGCCGGGGCTACTATGCACCGGAAGGCAGCGCTGCCCGCCAGAGCGGACAGGATTTTTTGTGGTATCTGTGGTGCGGCAAGCTTTCGCCGCTGTTTGGCCGCAGTGCCATGACCACATTTGAGCGGCTCTATGTAGAGGACGCTTCCACCCACACCGAGGTGAAGGACCCCTATTATACATGGTATAACGATGAGGCCGTCTGCCGCCGCATTCTGGCCGAGTTTGGCCTGCCCGGTGCCAGTCACATCGTCAACGGCCACGTGCCGGTGCGGGAAAAGAACGGCGAAAGCCCCATCAAGGGCGGCGGACGGCTGGTGGTGATCGACGGCGGTTTCTGCCGTGCCTACCACGAAAAGACCGGCATTGCGGGCTACACGCTGGTGTATTCCAGCCGCACCATGTCCCTGCGCACCCATCAGCCCTTTGAAAGTGCTGAGAAAGCGGTGAAGGATAATCTGGATATCATTTCCCAGAAAAACATTCTGGAGACCGAAAATCATCGCATTCTCGTGGAGGACACCGACGAGGGCGAGGTGCTGCGGGAGCGTGTGCACGACCTCAAGCAGCTGGTGGCTGCCTACCAGCTGGGCTGGATCACTGAGACTCGGTGCGAAGACCACATCTGGTAAAGAAAGCGCAACAGCAATGTATCTGGTTTTTGTAAAATACCTGAAAAAGAAATCAAAATTTTGGAATATCCTGCGCGAAAATGGGCAAAACAGAAAATAATAAAACAACACCAAACGGGGCTTTGCTTTTTTGTGAAAGTTGTGTATAATAAGATAGCTGTACGTGTACGGCCTTATGGCCCATGCACATCAGGCAGCTTTTATGGAAAATGCTTTCAGGAACCTTAACAGGCCTGCGGCTGCGGGCCTCCGACAAGGAGATCATAAAATTGGAGAAATTTGTTATTACGGGCGGCAAGCCCCTGCACGGCGAAGTTACTATTTCGGGTGCCAAAAATGCGGCGGTGGGCGTCCTGCCTGCAACCATTCTGGCAGCGGATGTCTGTGTGATCGAGAATCTGCCGGATATCAGTGATGTGGCGGTGAGCCTGAAAATCCTCAGCGTTCTGGGCGCACAGATCAAAATGATCAACCGCAACACCTACGAGATCGACACCACCCATCTGACCGGCACCAACGTCCCGGACGACCTGTCCCGCCAGATGCGCGCCAGCTACTACTTTCTGGGCGCACTGCTGTCCCGTTTTGGCAAGGCTCAGGTGGCCATGCCCGGCGGCTGCAACCTCGGCCCCCGCCCCATTGACCAGCACCTGAAGGTGTTCAGTGCTCTGGGCGCAGAGGACAGCGTGGACTACGGCATGATCAGCGTGCGCGCCAAGGAGATGAACGGTGCACACATCTTCTTTGATAAGGTCAGCGTGGGCGCTACCATGAACGGTATGCTCTCCGCTGTAATGGCCAAGGGCCAGACCATTCTGGAAAACTGTGCCAAGGAACCCCATGTGGTGGATCTGGCAAACTTCCTGAATATGTGCGGTGCGAACATCCGCGGCGCAGGCACCGATGTGATCAAGGTGCGCGGTGTGGAAAAGATGCACGGCTGCACCTACAGCATCATCCCGGATCAGATCGAGGCTGGCAGCTACATGGTGGCTGCTGCTGCCACCGGCGGCGATGTTCTGGTGAAGAACGTCACCCCCAAGCATCTGGAACCCATTACCGAAAAGCTGCGCCGTGCAGGCGTGGAGGTGGAAGAATTTGACGATGCTGTGCGTGTGCGCCGCACCGGCGATATTCTGCCGCTGAAGATCAACACGATGCCGCATCCCGGCTTTCCCACCGACATGCAGCCCTTGATGGGCGTGCTGCTGAGCGTGGCCAAGGGCACCAGCACCGTGACCGAGAGCGTGTGGGACAACCGCTTCCGCTATGTGGACGAGCTGCGCAAGATGGGTGCCAACGTGCAGGTGGACGGTCAGGTGGCTGTGTTTGAGGGCGTGGATAAGCTCACCCCTGCACCGCTGCGCGCACTGGATCTGCGTGCAGGCGCTGCCATGGTGGTGGCTGCGCTGATGGCAGACGGCACCAGTGAGATCGAGGAAATCGGCCACATCGAGCGCGGCTACGAGAATATCGTGGAAAAGCTGCGCGGTCTGGGTGCAGACATCAGCAAGGTGGAGCGTATGCCCGCTGCACTGGATCAGGCACTGTAACTTATAAAAAGCAAACAGCCTGCTGCATATGCGGCGGGCTGTTTTTGAGTGTATCAGAGGTTTTTCATGGCAGAATTCATCTCGTTATATTCGGGTTCCTCCGGCAACAGCAGTGTGGTGCGCTGCGGGCAGCGGTATCTCATTGTGGATATGGGCAAGGGCGTGCGCACTACCTCGGCGGCGCTCAAGGCGCTGGGCCTTGCCGTCAGTGACTGCGACGGCATCCTTGTCACCCACGAGCACAGCGACCATGTGAAGGGGCTTTCCACCTTCCTCAAAAAGAACACGCTGCCGGTGTACGGTGCAGCGGCAACGCTGGATTTTCTGGACAGCAACGGCATTGTACCGGCCAGCTGTGAGCTGCACGAGCTGGAAGGCAGGGAAGAGGACGTGGGCGCGTTTGGCGTGCAGAGCTTTCCCACCAGCCACGATGTGCCCTGTGTGGGCTACCGCATCCACACCCCGGACGGCAAGACCATGACCATTGCAACCGACCTTGGCGTGCTCACGCCGCCGGTGCACGAGGCGCTTTCCGGCTGCGACCTTGTGGCACTGGAGAGCAACTACGACCTGCACATGCTGCGCAGCGGGCCATACCCTTATTACTTACGGGCACGCATTGAAAGCACCCGGGGCCACCTTTCCAACGACGAGTGCTCGGCAAAGCTGCTGGAACTCGTTCAGGAAGGGTGCAAAAAGTTTGCGCTGTGCCATCTTTCGCAGGAGAACAACACGCCTGCGCTTGCCCTGCAGACCGTGTTCAACACGCTGGGCGCGGCGGGCGTTGTGCCGGAGAAGGACTGCATCGTGCAGGCACAGCGCCGCAACGAAATGAGTCCTGTATTAGAGTTTTAAATAAAACAAACGGCAATGCATTTGCATTGCCGTTTGTTTTATTCAGCTGCTTTCTGTGTGCGGATGTCATCGCCTGCAAAAAGGCAGGGGACAAAGGCAGAAAGGCGGCTGGAAATTTTTTCGGTATACAGCTTTTCCAGCAGAGCACCGTCAGTGATGTTGGTGGTGACGATGGTGGGCAGCTTTGCACCCAGCCGGTTGTTGAGCAGACTGTACAGGCTGCTGATGAGGAAGGCGGAGTTGAATTCCGAGCCAAGATCATCCAGAATGAGCAGGTCGGCCCCGGCAGCGGTCTGCATCAGCGTTTCCTCCTCGCCTGCCGGGTCTGCACCAAAGTGCAGCCCTTCCAGCTTGGAGAAAAAGTCCGGGCTGGAAACATAGATCACATCGTAGCCCTTTTCCAGCACGATGCCCGCAATGGCAAGGGCTGCGTGGGTCTTGCCAAGGCCCGCATTGCCAAACAGCATCAGGCTTTCGCTGTGGTGGTCAAACTCTTCCGCGTAGCTGCGCAGGTCTGCCAGCAAATCGGCCATGTAAGGGCGGATGGCACCGCCCACCTTTTCATCGGCACGGTTCGGGTAATAGCGCAGCTCCATGGTGTCAAAGCTTGCAATGGACAGGCTGGACAGCGCCTCGATCTCCTTGCGGCGCAGCTGCTGCATCACCTTGTGCACGCACTCACAGGTGCGGCCATTCACGCTGCCGGTGTCTTGACATTTGGGGCAGACAAAGCGCGGCTCCAGTGCATCAGCGGGCCGTCCGCTTTGTGCCAGCAGGGCGGTCAGCTTCTGCTTTGCATCGGCAAGGGCGGCGGCAGCTTCGGTGCGGTCCTTGCCCGCAGCACCGGCCAGTGCGCAGCGGATGCCCCGCACCCGCACCTCTTCTTCTGCATGGCGCAGGGCGGGAATGGCGGCTTCGGCTTCGGCGCGGGCATCCTCGGCTCTGGCTCTGGCCACCTGCCGCCGGGCGGCCACGGTGCGCATGGCTTCCTGATACAGTTCGTTTTTGGTACGCATGGCTCCTCCTTATTCCGGCTTCTTTTTCAACGGACGGCGGCGGGCAGCGTTCTTGAGGAAATCGTTGCCGCTGGGGGCTTCGCGGTCTACCCGGAGGTTCCGGCTTGCGCCTGCAGCAGCCACCGGGCTGCGCACATCGTGCACGGTGCGCAGGCCCTTGGCGTTCCATGTTTTGAGGATACTGTTCCAGTACCACAGGTCGCGCTTGGCCCCGGCCTGCACAGCAGCTTCCTGCACCATGGCATCGTCGTAGCCATAAACCTCGTACCAGCGTGCAATGGCCTTGCGCCCGCCAAGGGTCAGCTCGCTTTCCGGGATGTTCAGAAGGCCGCTGACATACTGCTCGCGGCTCTGGCGCAGTGCCAGCAGTTTGAGGTGGGCATCGGCCTGCTCACCGGTCTCCACGCCCTCGGTGCGCCACACCTTCAGCTCATGCACTACGGCGGCCATGGTGCTGCGGCCGGTGCTGGCAACATAGGCGGTGCACAGCATCACGGTCTCCGGCGCAAAGCCCTCCTGCATATAAAGGTTGACCAGCTTTTCCATCTCCCTGTGGGTCAGCGGACGGGCAAAGCCGGTCTGTGCGCAGTCGATCAGGCTGGAGATCATGGGGTCGGTGCGGCTGGCCGCAGCGATCTCGGCCCAGGTCATGGGTGCGGGGGCGCTGGGTTCCTCGCCCGGTGCAGCGTTCTCTTCGTACCGCTCCAGCAGGCCAGCGCCTGCCCAGAAGGAGAGGGCGCTCTCGGCGCTGATGCGGCTGCGCAGCTTGAGGTCGGCACAGATCTTGTCCGGGTCGGTGATGCCGGTCGCCAGCACATACAGAGCCACGCGCACATTGTATTCTTCGGCGATGCCCAGTTTGGAAAACACCAGCTGCGGCACTGCAATGGTATCGCCCTTGAGTTCTTTTAAACGATAGATCATGTTTTATTCCTTCGGCTTGTCCGGCTCGGCTTCGGCGGCAGGCGGCTCCCACGGGTCGCTGTCCATCATGCTGGGGCAGTTTTTCCAGCGGTCAGGATCGGCATTGAACGCGTCCTGCAAAAAAGCGGCTGTGGCCTCCCGGCCCTCGTCGGTGAGCGGAAACACCTTCTGCACCCGCAGGGCAGGGTCGGTCTTTTCAATGGTCCAGGGGTCCGGCCAGTAGTCCACAGTGAGGATGCTTTCCTCCTTTGCGGCACCCTCGCCGCCGTCCGGGTCCGGCACGGTGCGCTTGCCGGGGATCATCCGGTATCGCAGGCCGTATTCGTTGCCGCTGTAGGAATTTTTGCATTTGAAGTAATGCAGCAGGGGAACAAAGATCATGGCAGAGTCCTTTCGTATTTTGCAGGGAGCGGCTGTAAGCAAAAACGGCAAACCGATATTCCACGGTTTGCCGTTTGTTTTTGGAGCAGGGTACGGGACCCGAACCCGCCGCCTGCTGCTTGGGAAGCAGCCGCTCTACCGGATGAGCTAACCCTGCAAGTTGCTCATTTATTGTAGCAAAGAGGGACGGGATTGTCAAGGGCCGGAGAATGTCAGTTTTTCTGGGCATCGGTCAGGTCCAGCACCGGCGTGAAGGGGTCGAACACAAGGCCGGTGATGCCGTCCGCCACCAGCAGACGCCTGTTCTGGCCCAGCAGCGGCACCACGGCGCAGCCTTCCAGCAGCTGGCGCTCACAATCGGCCAGCAGGGCACAGCGGGCGCTGCCGGTCTGCTGGGCGCTCTCGGCCAGACGCTGAGAGTAGATGGGGTCGGACCAGCCGGTCAGGCCGCCGCCCTCGGCCGTGAACTGCTGCAGCATCTGGTATACGCTGCCGCCTTCGGCGCGGATGGGAGCCAGCGCAATGGTGTAACTGCCCGCTGCAAGGCGTTTGTCGAACTCCTCCTGCGGAACCTCTTCCACCGAGAAGAAAAGGAAGCAGTCCTTCTGCCATGCGCCGTTGATCTGCTCGGCCAGTTCGGTCAGGCCGGCTTCCTTCGGCAGCAGGATGGTCACGCCGGAAAAATCCGAGCTGGCCATGCCCTGCCGTGCATTCAGGTACAATGTACGGGGGTCGGTGATGGTGGGCAGCGGGTTCCTGGCAGACTTGCGGTAATCGATGCCGTCCACGGAAAGGCCGGTGGGCACAAGACCCTCGGCAGCGGTGTACAGACCGGAAGAGGGCACATCCACATTCTCCCGGGCGATGCCGGCAAGCGCCTGCCGCAGTTCCTGATCGGCAAACACAGAATCTTCGGCGCTGTTGAACAGCAGTGCCCAGGTGGTGTCGGAGTAATCCACCGACTGCAGCGAGGTATCCTCGCCGGTGTCGTCCAGCGCGGCGGAGCATTTTTCGTCTGCAATGAGCTGGGCGGCGCTCTTTCCGGTGCTGCCGGTGTTCTGCACCAGACGCAGGCTGCCGATCATGGGGGAGGAGACATCCCGGTGCAGGAACAGGCCGCTGGCCGTCCAGTTGTAAAGATAGAAGCTGCCGCTGGAAAGGGTGGTCTTGGCGGTCAGGCCGTAGGTGCCGCGGGTGCTCTCAAAAAATGCTTCATCGCAGGGCATGGCACCGGGCAGGGTGAGCTTGGCAAGGAAGTTGTCGTCCTTTTCACTCAGGCGGAACACCAGCGTCAGCGGGCCGGCGGCCGAAACGCCCAGCGTGCTGGCATCGGCTGTGCCAGCCAGCACGGCAGCACTGTTCTCAAGGGCGGCAAACTCCACGGCATAAGGGGAATTTGTCTGCGGCTGGAATATACGCCGAAATGCAAACACAAAGTCCTCGGCAGTGATGGTGTGATCCGTGGAAGCGCCCTTGACGGCCTTGTAGGTCAGGCCGTCCTTGATCTGGAAGGTGTAGGTCTTGCCATCGGAGGAGATCGTCCAGCTTTCGGACAGATCGGGCACGATCTCGCCATCCGCTTTTTTGCGGACAAGCCCGCTGTAAAGGTTCTCGCAGGCGATCACGTCCGGGGCAGCAGAAGCCACCTGCGGGTCGAGGTTTGCGGGAATGGTATCCACGAACCATGTAAAGCTTGGCGCACTGGAACTGCTGCCGCAGCCGGTGAGCGCAAGCAGGAACGCAGCAGCAAGCAATGCTGCGGTAATACGGAAGAACTGTTTCAAGGGGATGACCTCATTCTATGGTATTTGCGAAAAAAGGCTTTTTGTATACAAAAAACACTCTGCTTCGACAAGTGTAGCAGAAACAGCGGCAAAATACAATTGCAGAATTGTGAATTTACCTTGCTTTTTGGGGCAAAAAGGGCGTTTTTCCGTTGCCAATTGCGGCTAAATGGACTATAATGGTACAGCGAAACATCTCTGCACCTATTTTGAGGTGCGTTCTGAATACGATATTATGGAGGAGGAACTGTTTTTATGCAGAAGGATCAGCAGAAACTGATTGAACTCATCAAAGGCAAAAAAGTGGCCTTCATTGGTGCCGGTGTCAGCCACAAGACCCTGATCAAGGAGTTTGTGGAGCTGGGTGCCCATGTGACCCTGTGCGACCAGAAAAAGAGCGTGGAGGACTTTGGCGATTACGCTGCAACCATCAAGGAGCTGGGCATCGACCTGAGCCTGGGCGAAAACTATCTGGATGGCTTCAAGGGTCAGGATATCATCATGCGCACCCCGGGCTTTGTGGGCTACTTTGAAAAGCCCCTGCAGGATG
>OJAL01001930.1_pt1 | contig 10614 bp, 10 predicted proteins | sample 1589301 | NCBI WGS metagenome assembly OJAL01 (sample SAMN03283261) | human gut metagenome | biome: human-associated habitat; material: feces | host: Homo sapiens | place: USA | collected 2013
GCAAACCATCGCCGCCGGACGTTTTTCCGGCAGAATAAAGAAAGAAGGCTTTTTGACATGAGCATGAATACTGTTCCCGAGCGTCTGGCCGCCCTGCGCGAGGCCATGAAGGCTAACGGCGTGGACGTCTACCTCATCCCGGTGGGAGACCCGCACGCCAGCGAGTATATGCCCGACCACTACACTGCCCTGACCTACTTCTCCGGCTTCCACGGCGAGAACTCCAACTTCGTCGTCACCATGACCGAGAGTGCTGTCTGGGCCGATGGCCGTTACTTCGTGCAGGCCGAGAAGGAGATCGCTGGCACGGAGATCCAGCTGATGCGGATGGGCGAGCCGGGCGTGCCCACCGCCGAGCAGTACTGCGGCAAAGTCCTGCCCGAGGGCGGCAAGCTGGGCCTCTGCGGCCTGACTGCTTCCTGCGGTCTGGTGCGCAGCCTGCAGAAAGAACTGGACGCTAAGAAAGGCACCATCAAGCTGCTGAACCTTGAGGACGAGCTGTGGACGGAGAGCCGCCCCGCCCTGCCTGCCACCCCGGCATGGCTCCTGCCGAAAGAGTACGCAGGCTTCTCCCCTGCCGAGAAGCTGGGCCAGCTGCGTGCGAAGCTCTCTGAGCTGGGCTGCACCGCACAGCTGGTGGGCAAGCTGGACAATCTGGCATGGCTGCTCAATCTGCGTGCGATGGACATTCAATGCACCCCCTACGCCATGGCTTACTGCTATGTGACCCCCGATAAAGCGACGCTCTTCATCAACACCGCCCGCGTCAGCGCTGAGGCTGCTGCGGAGCTGAAGGCAAACGGCGTGGAGCTGGCCGAGTACGACGATGTGCTTACCGTCCTCGCCGCCCAGACCGAAGAGCAGACCGTTCTGGCCGACCCCGCTTCCGTCAACTACGCCGTTTACCAGACCCTGCAGGCCAACCCGGCTCTGACCGTCAAGGACGAGGCCGACCCCCTGCTGCCCATGAAGGGCGTCAAGAACGAAGTCGAGCTGGCTCACACCCGCGAAGCTCACATCCGGGACGGCGTGGCTATGGTGCGCTTCCAGATCGAGCTGGAGAACCGTCTGGCTGCCGGCGAAGAGCTGACTGAGCTGACCATCGACGAGATCCTCCACAAGTACCGCAGCGCACAGGACAAGTTCCTGACTGAGAGCTTCGGCACCATTGCAGCTTACGGCCCCAACGCCGCCATGATGCACTACCACGCCACCGAGGAAGACCACGCAAAGCTCGAGAAGAAGGGCTTCCTGCTGGTGGACAGCGGCGCGACCTATATGGACGGCACCACCGACATCACCCGCACCTACCCGCTGGGTGAGCTGACGGAGGACGAGCGTCTGTTCTACACCTGGACTTTACAGTGCCACATCGACATCGCCCGGGCTGTCTGGCTGGACTACTGCGACGGCCATATGCTGGACACCATCGCCCGTGAGCCGCTGTGGCGCCACCTCATCAACTACCGCTGCGGCACCGGCCACAGCGTCAGCCATGTGGGCAACGTCCACGAAGGCCCCCACGCCCTGAACGGCCGCAACACCACCGTTTTCAAGCCGGGCATGATCGTCACCGACGAGCCGGGCGTCTATGAGGGCGGCGTCGTGGGCATCCGCATCGAGAATGAGCTGGAGTGCTGCCACAAGGCATCCAACCAGTACGGCGAGTTCCTGGCATTCTGCCCCATCACGTTCGTGCCGATCGCCACCTCCCCCATCGTCCCGGGCGTTCTGAGCCGCGACGAGCTGGATTGGCTGAACGCCTACCACCGCGAGGTCTTCGAGAAGCTGGCTCCCCGCCTGACCGAGGACGAGCGCGACTGGCTGGCTAAGAAGTGTGCCGCCATCGGAGCGTAACAAATAAAACAAGGGCTGCGGCATATCGACAACCTCTCCGTCATTGCTTCGCAATGCCACCTCTCCTATCGAGGAGAGGCTTTGGCATTTCGTAAAGCTTTATCTCTTCGCCAGAGGCTCCCCTCGGTAGGGGAGCTGTCGAGCGACAGCGAGACTGAGAGGTTGGGATGTGCAACAGCCCGTTTTTGTTTCTCGTTATAATTTCTGTTCCAGCTCTGTCTTGTGCTCTTTCCAGTAGGCTTTCGCCTCATCGATGACCTTCTTGAAGGGGCCGGAGGGGTAAGTGCTCTCGGCAATGTCGATGAGGAATTTGTAGAGCTGGGGCCGCACCTGCTCATACATCCCAAGCCGGGTGTAGAGGTCCTTGTAGTAGTGGAACACCTGGATCTTGTTCTGCACCAGAGTGGCAGGCTTTATCTGGGTGTGGCAGATGCTCTGAGGGTTCTGGACGTAGTAGTAGCCGGGCTGCGGGATGGACGCAAAGACTTCGGCGTACTGGATATACTGCATGTTGAACACGAGGTCTTCGGCCCAGCGCATCTCGCTGGTAAAGCGGATGTCGTGCCGGGTGAGGATGTCGCGGCGGTAGAGCTTGTTCCAGAGCACGCTGTAAAAGTAAGAGGCGGGCTTATCCATCAGGCGGCGGGCGAAGGTGTCCTTGTCGTAGACGCCCTCGGGCAGGAAACCGTATTCCCGGTTCTCCGGCGGGCGTGCAACATGCATGACGCCGAGGTCGTCCTGGATTTTTTCCAGTACCTGTTCCGGCTTCGACGCCCCGGCGGGGATGACCATGGTGTAGGGCGAGATGACGAGGTCGGCACCGGTCTTCTCTGCCGCCTCCACCAGCCGGGCGGTGTAGTCCGGGGCGATGTAGTCATCGCTGTCCACGAACTGGACGTACTTGCCGCCGGCAAGCTTCAGGCCGAGGTTCCGGGTGTCGGACACGCCGGAGTTTGCCTTGTCCACCAGCAGGATGCGGCTGTCCTTTTTGCGGAACTCCTCGCAGACGGGCAGGCTCTTATCTTTGGAGCCGTCGTTGATGACGATGAGCTCGAGGTTCCTGTACTCCTGCCCGCAGATGCTTTCGAGGCAGCGGCTCAGGTGGCTCTGGGCATTGTACACAGGGACGATGATGCTGACGAGAGGCATTTCCATAGCAGTTTCTCCTTTTGCTTTTTATAGCAATGATACTCCCGCCGGGCCGAAAAAGCAAGCGCCGGCGGCAGGCCCGAAAGGGGGCTTCGGAATGATATTTCATATCGCGGTGTGCAGCCCGGACAGCGTCCTCCGCAGCCGGGTGGAGCGGCAGTGTCTCGACTATTATGCCCGGCGGGACGACGCCTGCATCATCGAGCAGCTGGACAGCCCGGAGGCCCTGCTGGCCCGGGACGACGCCGGGGAGCGGTACGAGCTGTACCTCATCGAGCTGCCGTCCACGGCAGCCGCCGCGTCGCTGCGGGCAGCGGCTGCACTCCGCAGCCGGGGGCAGCGCAGCCCGCTGGCTTTTCTGGCCCACACGCCCGCCCACGCCTACAGTGCCTACCGGGTGGACGCCATGCAGTATTTATTGCTGCCTGTCCCGCCGGAACAGCTGGACGCTCTGCTGGCCCGGGCCGCCGAGCCGGAGTACGGCCCGGCCATCCCGGTGGCCACGGCGTCGGGTCTGCGGGTGCTGCCCTTCGCGGACATCGAATACCTCGAGTGTACCCACCATGTGGTGCATTTTCATCTCGCCAGCGGCGAGGATGTGCCGTCCCTGTCCGTCCGGGTGCCGTTTGCACAGGTGGCACAGCCGCTTTTAACGGATGAGCGCTTCGTCCAGCTCCACCGCTCCTATGTGGTCAATCTGGCGGCGGTGTCCCAGCTGGCGGCGGGTGAGTTCTGGATGCAGAGCGGCGCACGGGTCCCTGTCCCCCGCGGGCGGGAGCCTGCAGCCCGCACGGCGCTGAAAGATTATCTGGAAAAGCAGTTCCGATAAAACAATGGGGAGGCCCGGAAGGGCCTCCCCGTTTCTTTATAATTTTGTCCAGTCCAGCTGCGTCCAATCCGTTATGTACTGGTCGGCGAGGCGCTGCAATTCGGGCTGATCGGCAGCGCTGGTCTCATCCTCGATGTCGATGAGGTAGAAGCCGCACTGCCTGGCGGTGCGGATGGCGTAGACGGCATCCTCGCAGACGACGGCGTCGGCGGGTTCGCTGCCGCCCAGCCGCTCGAGGACTTCGTGGAACACCTCGGGGTGGGCTTTGCTCTTCGCGCCCTGCGCGGTGTAGAAGAACTCGAAATAGTCTGCGACGCCCAGCCGGGTGAGCACTTCTTCGCACTGCTCTGCCCAGGTGTTGGAGCAGATGCACATCCGCACGCCCTCGGCTTTCAGCCGGGCCAGCATCTCCCGGACGCCGGGCTTCAGCTCAACTTTTTTGTACAGGTCCCGGATGACCTGCCGCATGGCAGGCTCGTAGTCCCGGAGGGTCAGGGGCAGATCGTAGGTGCGGATGAGATATTCCGCGCCCTCCACCATCCCCATGCTCAGCAGAACATCGTGGATGCCGGGTCTTGCGGTGCGGCCATAGCGGCGCAGCAGCTCCAGCGGTGCGCCCTGCCACACCACGGTCATGCTGTCGGTGAGGGTGCCGTCCATGTCGAAAATCCATTGCTTGCGGTGCATCTGTCGTCCTCCTGAATCGTTCTGGCAAGGTGAATTTATTATAGCACATTTTTTGTTACAAAAACAGAGAGAAATCTCCCGGGAAATATGCTATAATCTAGGCAAAACCGGAACGCATCAAAGGAGGCAGAAAACATGGCGCAGAACAACACCCCTGTAAGGGCGCTGGTGCTGGCGGGCGGGGGCGCCCGCGGCAGCTATCAGGTGGGCGTCTGGCGGGCGCTGACCGAGCTGGGCTGGCGGCCCCAGATCATTACGGGTACCAGCGTCGGCAGCCTGAACGGCGCCATGTTCGCCCTCGACCTCTACGAGACGGCCCGGGACATGTGGCTGACCATCCGCAGCCAGGATGTGATGGAGCTGCCCGCCGAGGATGCGCCGCTTTCTGAGCTGCACGCATTCCTCAAAGACGCTGTGACTCAGGGCGGCATGGACGTCACTCCGCTGGAAGAGATCGTCGAGCGGGTGCTGGACGAAGAGAAACTCCGCAAAAGCCCCATCCGGCTGGGCCTCGTGACCGTGGAGCAGAAGACCCTCAAGGCCCGGGAGCTTCCGCTGGAAGACATCCCCGAGGGCAAGGTGAAAGACTACCTGCTGGCCTCTGCAGCCTGCTTCCCCGCCCTGCGGGCCCACACCATCGACGGGGTGTCTTACCTCGACGGCGGCTACCGGGACAATATGCCCACCGCGCTGGCCCAGAAGATGGGTGCAGAAGAGCTGGTCTGTGTGGACCTGGAGGGTGTGGGCATCACCCGCCCCAACCGCACCGGCCTGCCCACCACCCTCATCCGAAGCTACTGGGAGCTGGGCGACATCCTCCGCTTCGAGCCCGCCACTGCCCGGCGGAACATCGAGCTGGGCTACCACGATACATTGCGGGCCTTCGGGCGGCTGCGGGGCTGCGCCTACGCTGTGGACAGCGGGGCTGAGAGCAGCGCGGATGCTGCCGCATTCCATGCGGCCTTCGAGGCCGTCCAGAAGGACGTGCGGGAAAAGCACCCCTCCACCCTGACGGCAGACGCTGCTCTCCTGCTGGCAAAACTCTCAGATGCAGAGCTTGCCCCGCTGGAAGCCGCGGCCGAGGACGTGGGCGTAGACCCCGCCCCCTACTACACCACCCGTACTTTGGGAGAAGCTTTCCTTGCAAAATGCGACTTCGAGCGCCTCAGGAGCTTCGAGCCGCTGTTCGAGGGTGAAGCAGGCCCGGCGCAGGCCGCACGGGCCGCTCTGCTGCCCAACACCTTTTTGCAGGCACTGGTCTGCCGGGCGCTGACCGGCAGAGTGCCGCCGGAGGAGATGGAAACATGAAGGTATATAAGGGCTTTACCGCATCGCCCGGCCTCGTGCTGGGTCAGGTCAGCCGGCTGGACCGCCCGCCGCTGGTGTTCGGCGAGGGGCCTTTCCACCCCGAACAGGAAAAGCAGGCGCTGGAAGACGCCATCAAGGTCGCTCAGCAGGAGCTGGACGAGATGGCCGGCCGCGCCGCGCCCTCGGAGCAGGCTATCTTCCTGTTCCAGAGCATGATGCTGGAAGACGAGGGCTTCATGAATGAAGTGGCTTTCCAGATAAAGGCCGGCGTCGGTGCCGCCGAGGCGATGGACCGTGTGGGCCACCGCTACGCCGCCCAGCTGGCCGCCATGAAGGACAATGCCTACATGCAGCTGCGGAGCGTGGACATCCTCGACGTGACCCAGCGCATCACCAACATCCTCTGCCACCGGATCCGCAGCTGGCTGGCCCTCGACCACCCGGTCATCCTTGCGTCTGACCTGCTCATGCCCACCGATCTGTTCAGCGTCCCGGCGGGCCGCATCCTCGGCCTCATCACCGCCGAGGGCAGCGGCCAGAGCCATGCGGCCATCATCGCCCGCTCGCTGAACATCCCGGGCATCACCCAGGTGGGCGAAGATTTCCTGAAAGACTGCGACGGCCGCGAGGTCATCCTGAACGCCACCGAGGGTGAGTGCATCCTTGACCCGGATGCCGCCGCCCGGCAGAGCGCCATCACCTGCATCTGCGAGATGCAGCGCCAGAACAAGGAGCTGAACGCCCAGCTTGAGCTGCCCAACCGCACCCGGGACGGCGAGGAGTTCGAGCTTCTGGCCAACTGCTTCGGCCCCGAGGACGTGGGGACCGCGATGGAGTCCGGCGCGTCCGGCGTGGGCCTGCTGCGCAGCAGCTACATGATGATGCCCGGCCACGCCATGGACGAGCAGGAGCAGTATCTGTTTTACACCTCCTGCCTCGCCGCCGCCAGGGGCAGGACAGTGACGGTGCGCACCTTCGACTTCGGCGCCGACCGCACCATGGCCGACGCCTATCAGGGCGTCCAGTCCTCCAAGCTGGGCCTGCGGGGCATCCGCAGCAGCCTGCGCAATCTGCCCCAGATGGCAGTACAGATCTGCGCCCTCATGCGTGCCGCCGCAAAAGGCCCGCTGCGGGTCATGTTCCCCATGGTGACGAACATCGAGGACTGGGATTCCGCCATGCAGGTGGTAGACCACTGCCGCCGCAAGCTCACCGAGCGGGGCGTGGAGTTCGAGCCTGACGTCCCCTTCGGCGTCATGCTCAGCGTACCCGCCGCCTGCCTGACAGCAGAGGACTTCACGGCTCACGGCTGCCAGTTCTTCGTCATCGGCACCAACGATCTGACCCAGTACACCCACGCGGTGAGCCGGGAACTGGCCATTGCCGAGCACTACTACCGTCCCGCCAGCCCGGCCATGAAAAAGCTCATCGCCATGGTGGTGGACGCCGCCAGGAAAGCGGACATCCCCGTCACCATCTGCGGCCTCGCCGTCGGCAATGCCGTCAACGCGACCCAGTATCTCCACCTCGGACTGCGCAGCTTCTCCATGAGCCCGCAGAACCTGCTGACCATCAAAAAGGCCCTGCGGGATGCAGATGCAAGATAAAGAAAAACGGCGTCCCACCTCGGCGGGACGCCGTTTCTCATGTCAGAACTTACTCGAGGTTCCCCGTCAGGGTCATGACGGCAGAGACGACGGCCAGCGGGGCCGTCTCACAGCGGAGGATGCGGGGGCCGAGGCCGACGGTCTTTGCGCCGGCTTTTGCGGCCATCTCGGCTTCCTCGGCGGCGAAACCGCCCTCTGCGCCGGTGATGATGGCGATCTTCAGCTTTTCGCCATCGGCGGGCGTGGCCTCAGCCAGCAGCTGGCGCAGGGGTGCGCCGCCGCACTCGTAGCAGAAGAGCACGAGGTCATACTGGTCGAGGCTGCGGCAGACGGCCCCGAAGTTGGGCAGTGGAAGGGCCACATCCGGCAGGATGCCCCGGCCGCACTGCTTGGCGGCTTCAAAGGCGATGCGGTTGTAGCGCTCGTTTTTCTGCTCTTCCTTCTTGGGCGCGGCCACGCAGTAGCGGCTGAAAAACGGGATGAAGTGGTCACAGCCCAGCTCGACGCCGTGGCGGATGACCTGCTCCAGCTTGTCCTGCTTGGGATAACCCACCAGCAGGGTGACGTCCACGGTGGGCTCTGCGGCGCTGGGGTAGCCCGGCTCCACGCTGAACTCCACCGTCTCGTCGCCGAAACCGGTGATGGTGGCAGTATACTCGACGGCGCTGCCGTCGCAGAGGATGACGGTGTCCCCCAGTTTGCCCCGCATCACGCGGGAGAGATGGTGGGCGTCGGCCCCCCGCAGCACGGCGGTGCCGTCGGAAATTTCAGTGGTAAAATAACGGTGCGGCATATTTTTTGATCCTTTACATCTTGGGCTCTCCCTTTGGGAGAGCTGGACGCGAAGCGGCCTGAGAGGGCAAGTCCGTTAAAAATTTTACGCCTTTTTGCAGACGATGCACTCCCAGCCGCGCTTCTCCTTCACTTCCAGCACAGCGAGGCCGGCGGCTTCCAGCGCAGCGATGACCTCATCCTTCCGGCTGTCGATGATGCCGCTGGCGATGAAGACGGCGCCGTCGGCCATCAGGCCGGGGACGGCGGGGGCCAGCGACATGATGGCGTTGGCCACGATGTTGGCTGTGATGATGTCGTACTTGCCGCTGGCTTTGTCGGACAGATCGCCCACGAGGACGGTCAGCTTGTCGGCCACGCCGTTGAGGGCGGCGTTCTCGCCGGCGGTGCGGACGGCCACGGGGTCGATGTCCACGCCCTCAGCCACGGCTGCGCCCAGCTTGAGGGCTGCGATGGCGAGGATGCCGCTGCCGGTGCCGATGTCCAGCACCCGCTCGCCGCCCTTGACCCGCTCGTCCAGCACTTCGAGGCAGAGGTTGGTGGTCTCATGGCCGCCGGTGCCGAAAGCAAGGCCCGGGTCGAGGATGAGCTTGACGCGGTCGGTGTCGTAGTCCTGCCAAGACGGTACGATGGCGAGGCGCTGGCCCACGTCCATCGGGTGGTAATACTTGCGCCAGCCGTTCTGCCAGTCCTCCTGCTCCACGCCCTCGGTCTCGGAGGTGTAGGGGATGCCTGCGGCCTCCATCCGGGCCGCGATGAGGGCCAGCGTCTCCACCGGCGAAGCGCCCGGCTCGAGGTACATGTGGATGATGACGGTGTCCCGGGGCTTGTCCAGCAGCTCCTGCTCGATGAGGTCCACGTGGGCGATCTGCTCCACCTGTTCCTCGATGTCGCTGTAGTCTTCGATATAAATGCCGCCCTCCGCGATCATGGTGGCCACGGCCTCAGCGGCCTCGGCGTCGGCTTTGGATACGGTCAGGCGAATATCAGTCCATTCCATAAGGATGCTCCTTCCGTGTATTGGGGATATACTGTCTTTATAGTACCCGATTCCGGCCCGGGATGCAAGCTCTCGGGCCGAAAGATGCCCGAAAAGGCTTTCTTTTTTCCCGGCAGTATGTTAATATGGTGTTGTACCCGGACTGGGTCCGGGCGGCTTCCTGCCGGAAGCGCCCGCCGCATCGTTCCCCAAAGGAGGAATTATCGTATGTTTTTGGGAATGGATATTTATAGCTGGATCGCTGCTATCGTCATCGCGCTCATCGTCACATTCCTTCCGATCACGCTGCCGTTCAAAATCGTTCTTGCCATGGTGGCCATGGCCTGCTTCTACTTTGGACGCAAGTATTATCACAACCATAAGAACGGCGGGGCCGAGACGCCCAGCATGAGCTCTGCCGAGAGCGAGGCACTGGCCTCCGGCATCCTGAAAGCCCTCGGCGGCAAGGACAATATCGTCAAGGTGGACTACTGCGCCACCCGCCTCCGCTTTGAGGTACACAGCTACGCCTCCGTGGACGAGGCCGCTGCCAAGGCCGCAGGCGCAGAGGGCGTCATCCGCCCGGCCAAGAACGCCTGCCAGGTGGTCATCAAGGGCGATGTGCAGGCCGTGTACGATGCCCTGCGCAAGCAGCTGTAACGAAGAAGCCGTTTTCTCACGAAAACAGCTTCTCGAACACCGCCGGGAACGGGCCGCTGCGCCCGGCCCGGCGGTATTTTTATCGGAAAGGAATTTTGATATGAAGCCCCAGACCTTTACGTGGAAGAAACTCACCGCCGACGAGCTGACGCGGGTGTATCTGGACGAGATGCGCCGCGACTTCCCGCCCAGCGAGCTGAAACCCCTGAGCATGATTCTCAACAGCGAAGCCGCCGGCATGGCCCACACCTGGGGCGTGTTCGAGGGGGAGACGCTGGTGTCCTATCTGCTGATGGTGCGGCCGATGGGCTGTGAAGTGAGCCAGCTGGACTATTTCTCCGTCCTGCCCGCCTACCGCAGCACCGGCATTGGCGCACGTCTGCTGGCCGCTCTGCCCGCTCACGAGGAGGGCGCAAAGGCCATCCTCATCGAGGCCGAGTGTCCCGAGAAGGCCGACGACGAGGCTATGGCCGTCCGGCGTCTGGGCTTTTATGCCCGCTGCGGGGCCGTTGACACCGGCTGGACGGAGCATCTTTTCGACGCATGGTTCCGGGTGCTGGTCCTGCCTGCCGAGGGGGAGACGCTGGATGCAGAGACGGCCAACAAAGAGCTGGCCGACTGCTACAGCCGGGTGATGGGCGCGGACAAGTGGCGCAGATATGTCCAGCTCTACCGCCCGGACGGCACGGAAGAGAGATTCTGATTCGATCATAGGCTCTGAAAGGCTGCTTTACGTTCTGTGAAGC
>OJAL01001935.1_pt1 | contig 10605 bp, 7 predicted proteins | sample 1589301 | NCBI WGS metagenome assembly OJAL01 (sample SAMN03283261) | human gut metagenome | biome: human-associated habitat; material: feces | host: Homo sapiens | place: USA | collected 2013
CGCGCAGGAATCAAAATTCCTGCGCGGTTTTGGTGTTTTCGGCGCTTATGCGTTCCAGGCCTTCGTCTGCGCACGCAGCCAGTTGGCCCACGGCTCGATGCCCTCGCCCTTGAGCGCGGAGATCGGGAACACCTGAATGTTCGGGTTGAGCTTCTTGACGCGCTCGACGCACTTGTCGAGGTCGAAGTTGAAGTACGGCGCGACATCGATCTTGTTGACGAGCAGCACGTCGCAGATCGAGAACATGAGCGGGTACTTCAGCGGCTTGTCGTCGCCCTCCGGCACGGAGAGGATCATGGCGTTTTTCACGGCGCCGGTGTCAAACTCCGCCGGGCAGACGAGGTTGCCGACGTTCTCGAGGATGGCGAGGTCGATGTTCTCGGTACCGAGGCCCTCGAGGCCCTGGCGCGTCATGCCCGCGTCGAGGTGGCACATACCGCCGGTGTGCAGCTGGATGACCTTTGCGCCGCTGGTGGAGATGGTCGCGGCGTCGACGTCAGAGTCGATGTCGGCCTCCATGACGCCGATGCGCAGATCGTCCTTCAGGGCGTTGATGGTCGCCATGAGGGTCGTGGTCTTGCCGCTGCCGGGCGAGGACATGAGGTTGAGCAGGAAGGTGTGGTTGCGCTTGAGCTCTTCGCGCAGCAGATCTGCCTGCCGGTCGTTGTTTTCAAAAACGCTCTTTTTGATTTCGAGCACGCGGAATGCATCCATGACATTACCTCCAGAATTTCAGCGTGTTTTTCTATGCCAAAATTATAGCAGTCCCGCCGCGGATTTGCAACCTTTTTGCCGCAGAGTCGAAAAACTGTGCTGCCGCTCAGGGCTCGGCCGCCACGATGCGCCAGTGCCCGTCGGCGCACAGCGCGAAAACGACCGGCTCGTCTCCGCAGTAATTGTCCGCGCTGCCGTAAAGCTCCAGAGACGTCTGATAGCACTTGCCGCCGTACTGCGCGTCGAGCGATTCATCGCGCGTGAGCGTCTCCTGCCGGTCGACCCGGTAGCGGACATAGCCCTTGCTGCCCTGCTGCCAGTAGAGCTTGCCGTCGACCTCCTGCAGGCTGTCGCCAAAGTGGCGCTGCTCCATGAGCGCGTCGCTCAGGTACTGCTGCACATGGCGGCGCAGCTCACTCAGAGAACCGTAGTTCGTCACCGGATACCATTCGCCGGCGCCGTCAAAGCCGCCCGGCAGCGGCGCGGAGCTGTCATACTCCACCCCGTAATTGCCGTTGACGAGCTCCTTGTAGCAGCGGACGATGTCGTCCACATCCGGAATGTCGCCGAGGGTCTGCGGCTCCGGGGCCTCGGTGGCCGCCGCGGTCTGGACCGGCGCTGTGGGCTTGGTGCCAGCCGTCTGCTTCTCGCTCCGGCCGCAGCCGCACAGGAGCACAGAGAGCATGCAGACCGCCAGCAAACATGTGATCTGTCGTTTCATGTAGAAACCTCCCCAATTTGATTGCAAGCACAGTTTACCATATCTGGAGATGCATTACCAGCTTTTTTCCCCAACGGCCGCGCGGGGATTGCCAATGCGGGGCGGTTCGGGTATAATGGTTTGATATTGTGTGAAACGCCAACCAAGGAGGCGAGGATATGCCCCACCATTCCGGCGCCGAGCTGCCGGGCGCGCAGGCGCTGCGCCAGATGGCCGCGCAGAGCGACAGCCGCGGCCTGTTTTCTGACCGGGCGCCCGACCCGGCCTATGCCGGCCTGTTTTTGAACCGCGAGCTGAGCTGGCTCGCCTTCAACCGCCGCGTGCTGGCCGAGGCGGCCGACGAGACGCTGCCGGTCTACGAGCGGCTGAAGTTTCTGTCCATCTACTGCTCGAATCTCGATGAATTTTACATGGTGCGCGTCGGCGGGCTGCTCGACCGGGCGCTGCTGCAGCCGTGGCACACGGAGAACACCACGGGCCTGACGCCGCGCGAGCAGCTGCGCGCGATCTATGACGAGACGGCGCGGCAGCAAACAGACTTCGAAGCGCTCTGGCGCAAGGTGACGGCGGCGCTGGCAAAGCAGCGCGTGGAGATCCTGGACTTTGACCGGCTCGACGAGGCGGACGAGGTGCTGCTGCGGCGGCGGTTTGACGCGCTGCGCCCGCTGCTGAGCCCGCAGGTGCTCGACGCGGAGCACCCGCTGCCGTTTCTGCGCAACCGCGAGCAGTACGTGCTCGTGCGCTTTGCGGGCAAGCGCGGCGGCGCGGGGCTGGTGCCGACGACGCAGCTGCCGAAGTTTTTTAAGCTCACGGTCGACGGCGTGCAGAAGGTGAGCCTTTTCGGCGAGCAGACGCCCGTCGTGAACGTCTATGTCAACCTTGCAGCGCTTGCCAACTTCGCTATCCGCCCCGAGACGATCGTGGCGACCATCGGCCAGCAGAACACCATCGTCAACAGCGGTGAAAAACAGGCCGGGGCGCTCCAGATACAGATTCTCGAGGCCGGAACCTACAAGGGCCTCGACGATATCTCAAACCAGATGCTGACCGCTGCCTCGGGCAAACAATACCGCCTGGGCGACATCGCCCGCGTCGAACGGGGCTATGCCGACCCGCCGCAGACGCTCATGCGAGTCGACGGCCGCCGTGCCGTGGGCATCGGCATTTCGACCGAGGCGCAGGTCGACGTGGTGAAAACCGGGGAGAAGATCATCCGCGTGCTTGACGGCCTCATGCGCCAGATGCCCGTCGGCATGGATCTTACGGTGCTTTATCCCGAGAACCGCATCGCGCAGCAGGCCAATGCGACCTTCGTGCTGAACCTCGCCGAGTCGGTCGCGATCGTCATCCTGATCATCATGCTCGTCATGGGTTTCCGCGCCGGGGTGCTGATCGGCAGCTCGCTGCTGTTCTCCATCGGGGGTACGCTGCTGCTGATGCAGTTCCTGGGCGAGGGGCTCAACCGTACGTCGCTCGCCGGGTTCATCATCGCCATGGGTATGCTCGTGGACAATGCCATCGTGGTGACCGATAACGCGCAGCAGGCCATGCTGCGGGGCGTCGCGCGGCGGCAGGCCGTCATCGACGGGGCCAATGCTCCGCGCTGGAGCCTGCTGGGAGCGACGCTGATCGCCATTTTCTCGTTCCTGCCGCTCTACCTGGCGCCGTCGTCCGTGGCCGAGATCGTCAAGCCGCTGTTCGTCGTGCTGGCCTTGTCGCTGTTGCTGAGCTGGGTGCTGGCCCTGACGCAGACGCCGCTTTTCGGCGACTTCATGCTCCGCGTGAACCCTGCCGCGCACGATCCCTACGATACGAAATTTTACCGCGCTTTCGACCGCCTGCTGGCTGCCCTGCTGCGATGGCGGTGGGGCGTCGTGGCAGGCGTCGTGGCGCTTTTTGCAGCGGCATTGGCGGTAATGGGTCTTATGCCCCAGAATTTCTTCCCGTCGCTCGACAAGCCCTATTTCCGTGCCGACGTGCTGCTGCCCGAGGGGTACAATATCCGGGACACGGAACGCAACCTGCGCACGATGGAGGAGTGGCTTCATGCGCAGCCCGAGGTGAAGACCGTCTCGGTGACGATGGGTTCCACGCCGCCGCGCTACTACCTGGCCAGCAGCAGCGTTTCGCTGCGCCCCAATTTCGGGAACATCCTCGTCGAACTGCACGACAAAGGGCAGACCGAAGCTGTCGAGGCGCGTTTCAACGCCTATGTCCGGGCGATGTGCCCCGACGTGTGGCTGCGCTCGTCGCTTTTCAAACTCTCGCCCGTGCCCGATGCGGCGATCGAATTCGGGTTTATCGGCGACGATATCGACACGCTCCGCCGCCTGACGCAGGCCGCCGAAGAGATCATGTGGCGGACGGCAGGCACGGTCAACATCCGCAACAGCTGGGGCAACCGCGTCCCGACATGGCTGCCGCTCTACTCGCAGATGAAGGGGCAGCGTATCGGCGTCACCCGCAGCCAGATGGCGCAGGGCATCACCATCGCCACGCAGGGTTACCGCCTCGGCGAATACCGCGAGGGCGACCAGTTCATGCCGATCCTTCTGAAGGACGAGAATATCGACACCTACAACCTCACCAATTTGCAGGCACTGCCGATCTTCACCCCCGCCGGCAAGGTCTACTCCATCGAGCAGGCGACCGACGGCTTCCGCTTCGAATACCGCGTCGGAGTGGTGAAACGCTACAACCGTCAGCGGGTCATGAAGGCGCAGTGCGACCCCGGCCGCGGGGTCAACACCATGCAGCTCTACGCTACGCTGCGGGATTCGGTTCTGCGCGGCGTGGTGCTCCCCGAAGGGTATTCGATGAAGGTTTTCGGCGAGCAGGAGAGTCAGCAGGAATCCAACTCGGCCCTGGCCAGGTATATGCCCCTGACGATGGTGCTCATCTTCATCGTGCTGCTCCTGCTTTTCCGCAACTACCGCGAGCCGGCCGTTATCCTGCTGATGATCCCGCTGATCTTCATCGGCGTGGTGCTCGGACTGGCCGTCACGGGCAAGGTTTTCAACTTCTTCTCCCTGCTGGGACTGCTGGGGTTGGTGGGCATGAACATCAAGAACGCCGTGGTGCTGGTCGAGCAGATCGGCGTGCTGCGCTCCGAAGGCAAGGGCGCCTACGAAGCCCTCACGGCGGCTACGCGCAGCCGAATCGTCCCCGTGGCGATGGCTTCGGGTACCACGATCCTCGGTATGCTGCCCCTGTTGTTCGACTCGATGTTCGGCGCCATGGCCGCCACGATCATGGGCGGCCTGCTCGTCGCCACGCTGCTGACGGTCTGCGTGCTGCCGGTCGTCTATGCCATTTTCTACAATATCCGCAAGTCATGAAGAATTATCTGATCCTCTCCGCACTGCTGGCCTTCGTGCCCGCCGCCGCCCAGACCTCGCTCGGCGACTACCGGCAGGCCGTGACCGAATACAGCTGGGAGCTGAAGGTCGCCGCATCGAAGAGCGATGCCGCTTCCCAGACCATGGGCCAGGCTCGTACGGGTTACGTGCCGCGGCTGTCGCTCGACGGCAGTTTCACCGCCACGGTACACCACTACGACGGGTTGGAGCGGTGGAATTTCAGCGTCCTTCCGCAACTCGTGCAGACCGTCTACGGCGGCGGGGCCGTACGTGCGGCCTACAAACAGGCCGAGCTGGGCTACGACATCGCCCTCTGCGACGAGGAGTTCACGCAGCTCGACGTGCGTTATGCGGCCGAGTATACCTACTGGAACCTCTCCGCCATGGAGTTGTATGCCGCATCCATGCGCCAGTATGTCAACATAATCCGCTCGCTCAAGGAGGTCGTCGACCGCCGTTTCGCCGAGGGCTACATTGCCAAGGGCGACGTGCTGATGATCGACGCCCGTCTGAGCGAAGCGCAGTACGGGCTGGTGAGTGCCGAGCAGAATTATACCGTCGCGCTGCACAATTTCAACATCCTGCGCGGCACGGATCCCGACCTTGCGGTGGAACTTGCCCAGGGCATCCGCGATTCGCTGCCGCAGCCTGTGCGCGTACTGCCCGACGAGGTGCTGGGGCGCCGTCCGGACTATATGGCTGCCCGGTTGCGCAGCGAACAGGCCGACGCGGGTATCCGGGCGGCGCGCGCGCCGTTCAATCCGCAGGTGAGCGTCGGCATCGGCGGCTCGTGGCAGCCGTATTTCCCCAACCGGACGGGCGCCACGACGGTCGACGGCTCGGCGTTCGTGAAACTCACGCTCCCGATTTTCCATTGGGGCGAACGCCGCCGCGCCACGGGTGCGGCACGCGCCGTCCAGCGGCAGAGCGAGTGGAACACCGCGCTGCTGCACGACAATATCGTGCGCGACGAGATGAACGGCTGGACGGCGCTGGTCAACAGCAGGGCACAGGTCGATGCCACGGAGCAGAGCCTGCGCATCGCCGGCGAAAACCTCGACATCAGCACCTATTCCTACGGCGAGGGGCTCTCTACGATCCTCGATGTGTTGCAGGCGCAGCTGAGCTGGATACAGCTCTACACCAATGCAATCAAGGCTCATTACAACTATGCCGTGGCGGTATCGGACTACCTGCGCATCACGGCGCAGTGAGCGGCGGCAGGCAGGCCTTGCCCGGCAGGCCGTCGCGGCGGGGATGCCTGTTCCGGCTGCGGAAACCGCATGGCCGAGACCGCCTCTTCGGGACGCCGCCGCCGGTTTCCTGCCGGCGGGGCACAAAAAACGGGGATTTTAAATGAAAATCCCCGTTTTTCGTATCCCTTGCCTGTCGTTTCAGGCTTTCGCAGGCTCGGTGCTGACCACCGCGATTTCGTGCGATACGGGTGCGACCTTGCGCAGCATCTGCATCATGCCGCAGTACTTTTCGTGCGCCAGCGTCACCGCACGGCTCACTTTGGCCTGGTCGTCCTCGGTGTCGCATTCGATGTTGTAGACTACGTGGAACGATTTGAAGGTGCTTTCGGATTGGGGCGTTTCGTCCGAGAGCTCGCCCGAAATGCCGATCTCGAAGCGTTTGGGGCGGAAACGTTCCTTGTCCATAATCATCAGGGCTGTCTTGCCGACGCATTTCGCCGCGGCATAGAGCAGCAGTGTCTTGGGGTTCATCTCTTCGCAGCGGGGCCCGCCTTCGGACGTGAAGTCCGCATCCCCGGAGAGTTGCAGCGTTACTTTTTCGATCATAAGTCACAGAATTTATGTTGAACGCTGCAAGCGGGGCAAGAATCGTACCTTACCGGTATGCCCCCGCGGTTTCCGCCGCCGTTTCCGTACGGTGGACGGGGTGCACGATCTTAAAGCAGGTGCCCTCGCCCGGCGCGGAGACGACCGATATCTCGCCGCCGAGTAGTTCGGTGATCGTACGGCAGATGGAAAGCCCCAGCCCGACGCCTTTTACATAGGAATCGGCCTTGTAGAATCGCTCGAAGATTCGGCTCAGGTGCTCTTGCGAAATGCCTTTCCCCGTATCCCTGACGAACAGTTCGACCTCTCCCGCACCGTCGGCCGTGCGGTACCCGAACGTAATGTTGCCCTTGTCGGTAAATTTCGCGGCGTTGTTTATCAGGTTGTTGACGACCTGTTTCAGCCGCGAGGCATCGGTGCGGATCGTCGTGTCGGCCTGCGGGAGTTCGAGCCTCAGTTCGACCTGCGGGGGCATGGTGAGCAGTTGGGACTGGTAGATGTCCGACAGCAGCGTGTGCAGCGAATGCTCCCCGAAACAGAACTCCATGGTGTTCGACTCGATCTTCGAAAGGTCGAGGATGTCCGATATCAGACGCAGCAACTGGTCGCCGTTGGCCGAGATCAGGCGGCTGTACTCCTGCCTTTCCGTTTCGCTGAAGGGGACGTCGTCGCATGTCACGAGGTTGGCGAAGCCGATGATGGCGTTGAGCGGCGTCCGGATTTCATGGCTCATGTTGGCCAGGAACGCCGATTTGAGCCGGTCGTTTTCGCGGGCCTTGTCGCGGGCTTCGCGCAGACGTCCTTCGATCTCCTTGTGGGGCTGGATGCTCTGGCAGATACCCACCACGCGATAGGGCGAGCCGTCGTGTGCCTGCCCCAGGTATACGGATTGTCCCTCGAACCATTCCCATGTCCCGTCGCAGCGGCGGACGCGGTAGGCGTATGCCTCGGGGGTGAGTATCCCGGATAGCTGCTTTGCGAATGCTGCGGAAAGGGTTTCCCGGTCGTCGGGATGGAGCATGTCGAAAAAGGCCCCGGGACTCATCGAACAGTCGCCGCGCGGGATGCCGACGTGGTCGAACCAGCGGGCGTCGATGACCATTCTGCCGTTGTCCAGGTCGAAGAACCACGGGAAAATTTTCGTTTGCGCCATCGCCATGTCGAGAATGAACCTGCGGCAGACTTCCTCTTCGATGTCCCGGAACAGGAATACTATCCGGCGCAGTTTTCTATGCCGGTCGTAATGGCCAACGAAGCGGCCTTCGATATAGAATTTCAGATTGTCCCTGCCGGATAGCTGTATATAGCTCCACGGCGGCAGGTCGCCGTAGGTTTTGTGCCGTTCCAGCCCTTTGAAAATAGCGGGCAGAAGGTCTTTTTTATCATGACAGACAGAGAACAGGTCGGAAATCCTCAGCGGATGCGGAAAATCCCCCCCCCGAGGCGGAGTGCTTTGAATGCCTGCATGTTGATATCCGTTAATTCCCCTTCGGGCGTCAGCTCGATGCAGGCAACGGAAACCCGGCTGAGCGTGTCGCGCACGGCCGGGGCCTGTATCCCCGGCGCGAGGGCGGGCTTGTTACGATGGAAGAGACGCAATTTCATGTTGACTGGGTTAAGGGCGTAACGGTCTGGCTAAGGTATGGATAATTTTCAACAGATGCAAACCGTCCCGGTCGCCGCCGGGGTGTCGGTTCCGGTTTTATACCGGTATATTTGGTGCGGGGGTATGCGGGAAAGGCAAATTTTCGTATATTTGCCCTTTGTAAGAATTTATGTGCGTATGCGGAAAAAACTGAGCTTGTTGCTGACCCTCGCGCTGTGCGCGGTATGCACCCTGCGGGTGCAGGCCGGGGAGCCCGAAAGTGAGACCTTTATCGAGCGGGGACGGTCGTTGTTCGACTACGGCCGCTGGAGCGATGCCCGGCATGAGTTCCTCCGGGCCCGGGACGTGCTCGCGCCTTCCGACCGTGTCGCGGCGCAGACGGTCGATTTCTACCTGGCGGCCTGTGCCGTCGAGCTGGGCAGCCGCGATGCCGAAGGGGCGCTCCGCGATTTCGAGGCACGTTATCCCGGTTCGGTCTACGCCAACGACGTGCGGTTTTCGCTGGGGTCGCTCTATTGCGCCGAGGGCGATATGAGGCGTGCCCGCGAGGCCTTCGCAAAGACCGATTACAAGGCGCTGAGCCGCTCACGCAAGGAGCAGTACGACATCCGCATGGGCTATGTCGAATTCACCGACGGCAATTACGACAAGGCTTTCGGTTATTTTGACCGCATCGGCCCCCAGAGCGAATATGCCGACCATGCACTCTATTACAAATCCTATATCGACTATGCCGAAGGGCGCTACGGGCGTGCGAAACAGGGCTTCACGGCCTTGCAGCGCAGCGATGCCTACCGTGCCGTGGTGCCGTATTACCTCCTGCAGATCGAATTCCGCGACGGAAACTACCGTTATGTCGTCGAGAACGGCGACGAACTGGTGCGCCGCGCCGTGCCCGAACGCCGGCAGGAACTGGAGCGCGTCATCGCCGAATCGTGGTTTCACCTGGGCGACTATAACAAGACCATCGGGCATCTGGACGCTTTTACGGCTGCCGGCGGCGAACTCGACCGTGACGGCAGCTATCTGATGGGCTTCTCGCTTTACCGCACGGCACGCTATCCCGAGGCTGCGGAGTTCCTGCGCAAGGCCTGCGGTGCCGAGGATGCGTTGACGCAGAATGCCTCGTACCACCTGGCCGACTGCTATCTGCGTGCGGGTGACAAGCAGGCCGCCATGCAGGCGTTCGCCATGGCAGCGGACGACAAGCTCGATCCGGTGATCGCCGAAGACGCGCTGTTCAACTACGGCAAACTGCAATACGAGCTGGGCGGCGGTGCCTTCAACGGCGCGATCAACGTGCTGACGCGCTATGTCGCGCAGTATCCCGATTCTCCGCGCGTGGGCGAAGCCCGTTCGCTGCTGATCGCGGCCTACTACAATTCGAACGATTACGACGCGGCTTACCGGGCCATCAAATCCTTCCCGACACAGGATGCCGACATCCGAGCCGCATTGCAGAAGATCACCTATTTCCGCGGCCTGGAGGCGTACAGCGCCGGCGACATGCGTGCCGCGCAGCGTTACCTGGCCGAATCCGCGGCCATCAATGTCAGCCCCAAATACAGTGCGCTCAACTCCTTCTGGCAGGGCGAAATCGCCTTCGCACAGGGCGACTATACGGTCGCTGCGGCCAAATACAACGCCTATCTGAAGCGTGCCCCCCGCAGCGAGGACGAATATGCCATGGCGCTCTACAACCTCGGCTACTGCGATTTCTCGCGCAAGGACATGACCGGAGCGCGCAGTGCGTTCGAGAAGTTCCTCGAAACCTATCCGGCCCGCGACCGCTACCGCGCCGATGCCTACAACCGGCTGGGCGACATCCGCTATTCCGACCGCGAATTTGAAGCGGCCGTGGGGGATTACGACCGTGCCGTTGCGCTGAACACCCCCGAACGCTATTACGCACAGTATAAACGCGCCGTGACGCTCGGCATCCTCGGGCGCACGGAGCCCAAGCTGCAGGCGCTGCGGCAGATCGTTACTGCAGGGCAGGGCGACTATGTCGATGCCGCCTCGTACGAGCTCGGCCGTTCCTATATCGCGCAGGAACGCTATGCCGAAGGTGCCGGACAATTGGAACGGTTCATTGCCGACTATCCCTCGTCGCCGCGCCGTGCACAGGCGCTTGCCGACCTGGGGCTCGCCTACCTCAACCTGGGGGACAAGGAAAAGTCGCTGAAATATTACGACATGGTGGTCGAGACGGCCCCGCAGTCGTCCGAAGCCAAAGGGGCCATGCAGGGTATCCGCGAGATCTATGTCTCGGACGGCAAGGTCGACGACTATTTCGATTATGCCGCCAGGGTGGGCATGGAGAGCGACCTGACAGCCATGTCGCGCGACTCGCTGTCGTTTGCCGCCGCCCAGTCCCTGTACAGAACAGCGCTCAGCTTGTCC
>OJAL01001936.1_pt1 | contig 10599 bp, 7 predicted proteins | sample 1589301 | NCBI WGS metagenome assembly OJAL01 (sample SAMN03283261) | human gut metagenome | biome: human-associated habitat; material: feces | host: Homo sapiens | place: USA | collected 2013
TACTCATAATGTTTACATTACCGCAGCTTTGCAGAAGATCATTTATGGTTTTATAATCTTCTCTGGCCGCATATATGGCAATCAGTTTTCCGTAAGCAGTCTCCAGCTGTTCGGAATTAGCCTCGGGATCTGCCACGATTTCCCTGAGTAAATATTCGTACTCTATCTTATTGTTTTTCCGGAAGTAAATATCTGCCAGTTCAAATTTAAAAGTAATGTTTTCGGGTTCCAGTTCCAGTGCTCTTTCATAACAGGCGACCGCCTGATCATATTCCTCTAATGAAACATAATCTTTGGCGCATTTTGCCTGATAGTCTGCGGAATGATAATGGGAATAAGAAATCCCAAAACCGGTACATACCACAGCAACCACCAGCAGAACCAGCACAAGGACTATAAATTTCCATCGAAATGGGTGCTGTGAAACATGGCTTTCCGGGAGTTCATCCCAATCCTGTGATTCGGAATGAACAGGTTCTTCCTCCTCCGCAGGTTCCGGCTCCATTTCCTTCGCAATGTCACTCAGCGTCTGTTCCATATTGTATTCTACTTCCGGTTCAAAATCAGGGACAATATGAATATCTTCACCGCAATGCTCACAGTAAAGCTTTCCTTCCTCCATCTCTGCCCCACAATTCGGACACTTCATACGATTATCCTCTTATTGCCTGCAAAGAAACGGATTCCAGACAATTATTCATCAACATGGCTATGGTCATGGGGCCTACGCCACCGGGAACCGGGGTGATCGCTCCGCATACAGGCTCCACACTGTCGAAATCCACATCGCCACATAATTTATTCTGTTCGTTCCGGTGAATGCCGACATCGATCACAACGGCACCCTCTTTGACATAATCAGCGGTGATCATTTTCGGTCTGCCTACAGCAACTACCAGAATATCCGCCCGCTTTGTCACTTCCTTCAGATCCTTTGTGCGACTGTGAGCCACGGTAACCGTACCGTTCTCCCGTAACAATAAAAGTGCCATCGGTTTGCCTACAATGTTGCTTCTGCCAACAACAACACATTCCTTACCGGCAATCTCAATGCCGGATCTCTTAAGGAGCTGGATCACACCGGCAGGTGTACAGGATACAAATCCCGGTTTGCCGATACAGAGCGCACCGACATTCTGCGGATGGAATCCGTCCACATCCTTTAAAGGAGAAATGGCATCCAATACCTTTTCCTCATCAATGTGTTTGGGTAACGGCAGTTGCACCAGAATGCCGTTCACATCCGTTCTGTCATTCATTTCTCGGATCAGCTCCAGAAGCTTTTCTTCTGTGGTCTCCTCCGGAAGTTCATACGCCAGAGAACGAACACCCACGTATTCACATGCTTTTTTCTTATTTCGAACATATACGGAAGAAGCCGGATCGGCTCCTACCTGAATCACAGCCAGAGTCACTTCACGCCCCTGCTCTTTTAAAGCTGCAACTTTTTCTTTTACTTCCTCTTTGATCTGTGCGGAAATAGCTTTTCCATCTATCAACTGTGCCATGGGACACCAGTCCTCCTTACTAGAATAATCCTGTGATCTTCCCATTGTTATCCACATCAATATTGTAGGCAGCAGGTGCCTTGGGCAGTCCCGGCATGGTCATGACCGCACCGGTGAGTACTACGACAAAACCGGCGCCGGCAGATACATAAGCCTCTCTTACGTTTAATTCAAATCCGGATGGTCTTCCTAACAGTGTGGGATCATCCGACAGGGAATATTGATTCTTCGCCATACATACCGGCAGATTACCGAAGCCCAGCTCCGTCAGTCGTTTTAACTGCTTTACAGCAGCAGGTGCAAAGTTTACGCCGGATGCACCGTAGATTTCCTTCGCAATTTTTGTGATCTTATCCGCAAGAGGCATTTCATCCTCATAGAGGACATGGAAATCATTCTCTTTCTCTTCCATTGCCTTTAATACTTTTTCAGCCAGAGCGATTCCGCCTTCGCCACCCTTCTCCCATACTTCCGAGAGTGCAAACTCACAACCTCTTGCTTCACAGAAATCTCTGACATAAGCAGTCTCTGCCGCACTGTCCGTGATGAAGGAATTCAGGGTCACAACTACGGGTACACCATATTTCTGCAGATTCTCAATATGTTTCTCCAGGTTGACAATACCCTTTTTCAGGGCATCCAGATTCTCTGCACCCAGATCCGCTTTTGCTACACCGCCATTGTATTTCAATGCGCGGATCGTTGCTACCAGTACAACCGCATCAGGGGTAAGTCCGGCTTTACGGCACTTGATATCAAAGAACTTCTCCGCACCCAGATCGGCGCCGAAACCGGCTTCCGTAATACAATAATCCGCCATCTTCATGGCAGCTTTGGTCGCTCTGACAGAATTACATCCATGTGCAATATTGGCAAACGGTCCGCCGTGTACCAGAGCAGGGGTATGCTCCAGTGTCTGGATCAGATTCGGTTTTATAGCATCCTTTAACAAAGCTGCCATAGCGCCTACTGCCTTCAGCTGACCTGCCGTTACCGGTTCTCCCTGATAGTTATAGGCCACCACGATACGGGACAGACGATCCTTCAGATCCTTCATATCGTCAGCCAGGCACAGAATTGCCATAATTTCACTGGCCACAGTGATGACAAAATGATCCTCTCTGACATAGCCGTCTGTCTTATTGCCCAGCCCCACTACGATATTACGCAGGACACGATCATTCATGTCTTCACAGCGCTTCCAGACAATCTGTCTGGTATCAATGCCAAGTTCATTGCCCTGCTGGATATGGTTGTCCAAAAGTGCTGCCAGCAGATTGTTTGCAGAAGTAATTGCATGAAAATCTCCGGTAAAATGAAGATTCAGTTCCTCCATAGGTACTACCTGAGCATATCCACCGCCGGCTGCACCGCCTTTGATACCGAAACAGGGACCAAGAGATGGCTCTCTGAGAGCGATCACTGCTTTTTTCCCCATTCGTCCGAAAGCTTCTCCCAATCCTACCGTGGTGGTCGTCTTGCCCTCTCCGGCGGGAGTCGGGTTGATTGCTGTTACCAGAATCAATTTTCCGTTGGGACGAGCTTGTATTTTTTCCAGAAATTCCTCAGAAAGTTTTGCTTTGTACTTGCCGTAAAGCTCCAGGTCATCTGCATCGATGCCAATACCTGCCGCAACGTTCGTGATCGGTTCCATGACCGCTTCCTGTGCGATTTCAATATCTGTTTTCATATTTTCCCTCCGTTTATTCAGACAGTTCTCCATGTCAGATTTCCTCTAACAACTGTTCAAACTGTTCCATACTCATAAGTACCTTTCTGGGCTTTGTGCCTTCTTCTTCGCCGACCACGCCGTACTCACACAATTGATCCATGATCCTGGCGGCACGGTTAAAGCCGATCTTAAGCACACGCTGCAGCATTCCGATGGATGCCTTATCCTTGTCTATAATAAAACGCGCGGCTTCCTCAAAATATTCGTCTCTGTCGTTGCCACCGCCGGATCCGCTTCCGGAAGAGCCTCCCGATGAGCCGATATTTTTAATCTTTTCTTCTATATCCTCGGCATAGCTGTTATAGACATTGCCAAGGGTCTGATTTTTCAGATAATCCACCACATCGGATACTTCCTTATCCGATACGAAAGCTCCCTGTACACGGGCCGGCTTCGAATAGCCCTGAGGGTAGAACAGCATATCTCCTTTTCCCAAAAGTTTTTCGGCTCCGTTCATATCCAGGATTGTACGGGAATCCACGCCACTGGACACGGAGAATGCCACACGGCTGGGCATGTTCGCCTTGATCAGACCGGTGATGACATCCACGCTGGGTCGCTGGGTAGCAATGATCAGATGGATCCCTGCCGCTCTGGCAAGCTGTGCCAGACGACAGATGGATTCTTCTACCTCGCCGGGACATACCATCATCAGATCCGCAAGTTCGTCTACGATAATAACAATCTGCGGCATCTTCTTAGGCCGTTCCTCTCCCTCGCAAACAGGCATGGTCTCTATCTTTTTATTATAGCCCTTCAGATCACGGACATTATAATCCGCGAACTTCCGGTAACGGTCTTCCATCTCACTGACACCCCAATGCAATGCAGCAGATGCTTTCTTGGGGTCTGTCACTACCGGGATCAGCAGATGAGGAATGCCGTTATACACACTCAGTTCTACGACCTTAGGGTCTACCATGATCAGTTTTACATCATCCGGATGTGCCTTGTACAAAATACTCATGATCAGGGTATTAATACATACGGATTTACCGGAACCGGTAGCTCCGGCGATCAGCATATGGGGCATCTTGGCAATATCCGCTACTACCGTCTTGCCCGCAATATCCTTACCTACGGCAAAAGCAATGTTGGAATTAAATTCCCTAAATTCCTTACTCTCTAAAAGATCACGGAGTGCTACGGTCATATTTTCTTTGTTCGGGACTTCGATACCGATGGCAGCCTTGCCGGGGATCGGTGCCTCGATACGTATATCCGTGGCTGCCAGATTCAATTTGATATCATCTGCCAGACCTACGATCTTAGATACCTTTACACCCTGCTCCGGTTGTAATTCATACCGGGTAACACTGGGGCCCTGACTGATATCGGTGATCGTTACCTTCACACCGAAAGTATTCAGTGTCTGTTGTAAGCGCATGGCAGTCTCTTTTAATTCTCTGGAAGAATCTCCCGTAGCAGCCTTTCCCTTCTGTAACAGACTCAAAGGAGGGATCCTGTATTCTGCGGGCGGCTGTTTTGCTGCCTTTGCAATATCCTTATGTATCTGGTCTTCCGCAAGGGAATTCCCCTTAGGAGGCTCCGGTGCTGTGATCTTCGGGCGTATGCGGCTCTCAGCCGGTTCCACAGGTGTATTGTCAGGCTCCGGAATGTCTTCCTTATGGATCCGGATAGCTTCCGCCTGGGGCGTCAGAAGCGCCGCTTCCTCCTGCCAGGACTCTCTGCGTTCAAAAGGCTTTTTAAACGTAGCTGCACTGCTTACTTCCTCAACCGGAATATTTTCGTAGGAAACATCGTCTACCGCTTCCTGCATCGTCACCTGATGCATATCCGTCACATTGATTTTATCAAAATCACTGGAAGTTACCCGGGTCTCTTCTACCTTGGGAGCTTCCTGTGCATCCTCTTCGTATACGATCTCATGGATATCATCCCGTCTACCGGCAGGCTGTGTATCCTGCTTTTTCAAGGTGGTATCCATCATGACTCCTGTCACCTTTTTCTCTCTACGGGGGACAGCATTCAGGATCTGTTCGTTCTCTTTCTCCTCAGCGCGAAGTCTTCGCTCTTCTTCACGGATCCGGCGCTCCTCTTCGCGGATGCGGCGGGCTTCCTCTCTTTGGGAAGTACGCTCTTCCTGCTCCTGCCTGCGGATTTCGGCATTCTCCCGTCTACGTTCCGCGTCTTCTCTGGACATTTCACGGATCCTGTCACCACTGTTACGCATACTGTTTAAGAAAGAACGCTCCGTTACCAGGATCAGACTGATCAATGAACACAAAAACACTACCAGCACTGTTCCTACGGTCTCCAGATAATGTAACAACAGATAACAGATACTGCCTGCCAGAATACCGCCACCTTTTTTGCCGGTGCTGCAGTTCGTATATAACAGCTTGATATCGTACTGTTCCATGGAGCCGGCAGTCTTCGTGATCAGATCGCATACTACACCGATCATTAAAAACAATACGGCACCGGCGATCATTTTCCGCACAGCAGTTGGGTTCCCCTCATTGGCGAACCAGAAGGCCACCGCCAGAAATATTACAATGGGCGCTATATACGCAGTGAATCCGAAAATGCCAAATAAGACCCCGCTGATTGCATTGCCAACCGGACCGATAATGCCAAAATTGCAACAAAATAATATCAACATCGCAACAAACAGGACGATCAGACCAATCTCGTGAAAAAGTTCACTGTCCTGCACAGATCTCTGTGCCTGCCTGCTGCGACTGTTTGTCGTACTCTTTCTTGTCCTATTGGAAGATGATGTTCTTTTGCCTGATGAAGATGCCATGTCATCATACCCCTAACTTTAATGTTAATACGAATATAACTATTCAGAACCGCATTCGTAAAATCGCATCTACGATGCTTTTCTTTTACGTCAGCCTAATAGTCATAATTAGAAGTATATCATTTTTCCACTGCCTTGTCATCCTTTTTTATATTGCTGTCCATCATCTCCCGAAGCTTTTGGATTGCGCGGTCAATCCCGCCCACTTCATCAAGGATACCGTGTTTCACAGCTTCTTCTCCTACCAGGATACTGCCGACATCTTTCGTCAGGAATCCGGTCTCCATCATGAGATCTTCCAGCTTCTGCCGGCTGATCCTGCAATGTTTACACACAAACCCCGTAATCCTGTCCTGGATCAGCTTAAAATATTCAAAAGTCTGTGGAACACCGATCACCATACCGTTCGTCCGTACCGGATGTATCACCATAGTTCCCGTTGGGACAATAAAAGAATATTTACAGCTGACTGCTATGGGAACGCCTATGGAATGGCTGCCTCCCAGGACCAGAGATACCGTAGGTTTACTCAACGACGCCAGCATTTCAGCAATGGCAAGTCCTGCTTCCACATCTCCACCCATAGTATTTAACAGCACCAGCACACCGCCGATTTCTTCACTGTCTTCGATTGCCGCAAGTTGAGGAAGAATGTGTTCATATTTCGTCGTCTTGGAATTCCCTGCAAGATTCTCATGCCCTTCCACTTCTCCGATGATCGTAAGCAAATGTATCTTCTGTTCCCCCACATGATCCTGCAGGGTGATCTGTCCGGTTTTTTCGATCCGTTCATCTCTGTGTTCTTCCGCTTCCGCTTTTTCTTTTTCACTTTTCATATCACTCATACTTTTACCGGCCTTTCTTAAAAATAAAAAAGACGATACCTTTTTTAAAGTATCGCCTTTAGTGTGTCCGTTTTTCTTCTTTTCATCACACAATTTTAATGGTCAAAATCATCATCATCCGCTACAGGATAATCAAAATCGGAGACATCATCATTCAATTTATAATCCAACACTTTGGGAACATGTTTTTTCGGAACCGGAAGCGGATTCTCGATCAATTGCACTTTATTGTCTGTTTCTGCAGGAAGCCCTTCTTCCTCCAGATCCTGTATCTTAAGCTGTCGTTTCTTCGGCTTTGTTTCCGCCGTAGGTTCTTCGACTGCTCCCCGGACTTGCTGCAATGCATTCTGTTGTGTAAGCTCATACGGCAGGACTGCCTGTACTCCTGCACCGGCCACCACAGCTATGATCAGATACAGCAAAGTAAATCCCTGCATTTCCGCACTCGTCATTCCATAACAGATCATCCCACCCAGGGAAAGGGCAATTACCAGCCACACGGATTGTCTTTCCAGGCTCTTCCGGCACCAAAATCCAAAAACTCCGATTCCGAGAATCGCAACTACTGCAATGGTTATCGCATTATCGTTTTCAATGGTTACCGGTAATACAAAATTTTCCGGAAGATAGACCTTTCCCCATGCTGCCAGTACATTTTCCATCATTTTACCGCTGCCTACGGCATCTAAAGCTATGGAAAGAAAAAAGCCCGCAAGGCTTCCCACAATTCCAAGGATAGCCGCACCGATTTTACGAGCCAGTCGAATCTTCTCCTGTGTTACCAAAAAAATCACAGAAAATATCGGTAGCAATAATAAAAAACCCATAACATCCAGATATCCCAGAACGCCCGTAGCTACCCCGGCAAAAAAGAAACCGATTACGGAGCGGATCCCCGGTTCAGCTCCCGACTGTACAAAATGATCCAGGGACTCTGCTGTTATGCACAACCCAATCATCCACAGAAGTATGTACAACGTTTCCGGTCCCAGAATAACCACCTCTGAGATCACCGGGCACAGCATCCAATATGCGAATGTCACCACTGCTGTTACCGCACCCGACATTTTTCTTAATGCAAAATAGAGAAAAATTCCGGACAGGATCTGCAATATCACCTGAAGGATCAGAGCCGCTGTCATTTTATTGCCCAGAAAAACCAGCAGACCATGTAATACCTGCAGATAAAAATATACCGCTCCATGCACCACCTGCGGAATTTGTGTATTCTCAGTAACCATGACGGTATCAAACCAGATATTTCCGCCCCCTGCGGACAGATCATACCGCATGATTTCTCCGGTACGAAGTACAATGCCGGCTGCGATCAGCGCAACCACCAACAGGCTTTCCGCGATCAGTTTTATCTGTTGTCCGTCTTCCGAAAATGGGTGCTTTGTTTTCTCCAAAAATCTATGTAGAAGAAACACAGCCAATCCTGTCACCGCAAGCCAAACCCCTGTGATAATAAGGGCACCGTACGCAGGCAGGGTCACGGCCATAGCCGTGCCTACCATTCCGGTGCCCACTATTATTGCATAAATGAACCACAATACAACACTTAAAATGCTTTTTTTATAATTCATTATTTCAGTACCTTTTCGATGTTATATCTGGGACGATGTTTTACTTCAATGTAGATTTTGCCGATATACTGACCTACCAGTCCGACGGCCATCAGCTGAATACCGCCCAAGAACCAGATGGACAGAATCAAAGAAGTCCATCCCGGTACCACATGTCCGGTGCAATAAGAGATCAGTGCATAGATTGCCGCAAGAATGCTTAATAATACAATGATCACACCGGCTCCCAGGATCATGCTGATCGGCTTCACACTGAAAGAAGAAATCCCGTTAAATGCCAATGCCAGCATTTTCTTTAACGGATACTTGGATTCCCCGGCCACTCTTTCCTTACGATCATAATATACACAGTCGGTCTGGTAACCGATCAGAGGCATCATACCTCTTAAGAACAGGTTCGTTTCCTGATATTTGGAGAACTGTTCTACCGCACGCTTGGACATCAGTCGGAAATCCGCATGATTGTAAACCGTCTTGACGCCCATCATCTCCATAACCTTATAGAACCCCTGCGCAGTGGTACGTTTGAAGAAAGTGTCGGTCTTACGTTCCTTACGGACACCGTATACGATATCACAGCCGTTATGGAACTTATCGATCATCTCTTCGATCACAGCCACATCATCCTGCAGATCCGCATCGATGGAAACCGTCACATCGGACAGATCCATCGCCGTGATCAGTCCGGCGGTCAGTGCGAACTGATGTCCCACATTGCCTGCCAGCTTCACGCCGCATACCTGTACCGGATGCGCCTGATGTTCTTCTTCGATCAGCTCCCATGTACGATCCTTACTTCCATCATTAACAAACAGGATAAAACTGTCTTCCGCAATCTTTCCTTTGCGGATCAGATCATCCAGTACCCCCCTCAGTGCTTCGGAAGCAATCTTCAGCACCTCTTCTTCGTTATAACAAGGAACTACAATAGCAAGTTTCTCCATGCTGCTACCCCTACCCTTTCGAATTATTCGTCCCAGTTGTGATAAACTGCCTGAACGTCATCATCGTCTTCTAACAGATCCAGTGTTCTCTGTAAATTCTTCACTGCAGTCTCATCGGTCAGAGTTACATAATTCTGAGGAATCATTGTGACTTCCGCACTGATCATGGGAATTCCGGCATCCTCCAGTGCTTTACGTACCTCTTCGAAATTATCGGGATCGGTCAGGATCTCGAAGCTGTCCTCCTCTTCGGAGAAGTCTTCCGCACCGGCATCCAGTGCTGTCATCATCAGATCATCCGCTTCCATATCACACTCTTCCTTGTCCACGATGATCTGACCCTTTTTATCGAACATAAAGGATACGCATCCGGGAGTACCTACGTTACCCTGTCCCTTGGTGAATGCGCTTCTGACATTTGCAGCGGTACGGTTGGTATTGTCGGTAAGTGCATCTACGATGATGGCGATACCGTTGGGACCGTAACCTTCGTAAGTCACGTACTTGTAGTTCACATTGCCCACATCGCCGGCTGCCTTCTTAATACCGCGATCGATAGTATCATTTGGCATGTTGTTAGCCTTAGCTTTGGCGATAACGGTAGCCAGTTTAAAGTTGTTAGCAGGATCGGGACCGCCCTCTTTTACAGCGACTGCAATTTCACGTCCGATAATAGTGAAAATCTTACCCTTTGCTGCATCGTTTTTCTCTTTTTTATGCTTAATATTAGCAAATTTTGAATGTCCTGACATCTTTGTTACTCCTTTGAACTTAAAGTTTCTTTCTCTTTGTATGCGCAACGCCTGCGCAATAACGCTTTTTTTATCATAGCATTATTTTTGTTTTTCTTCAAGCACTGATTGTCCGTCTTCTGCATTCTCCAGTGTTTTTTCCTCCGGAAGCTTTTTGACGAGGACACTTCCGATCATTTTTTTGACCACGGAAAGGATCTTGAAATTATATCCCTTATAGTCCACATCAAACTGTTCATCCGGCTCCGGGATCCTGTCCAGCCTCGAGATCAGGAAGCCGTTTAACGTCTCGAATTCCTCCTCGTCAAAGGTAATGTCTAACAGCTCTTCCACTTCCTTAAGCGGAGTCTTACCTTCCATGACATATTCGCCCTTACCGCGGTTCTTGATATATTCCTGATCTTCATCATATTCATCCATGATATTACCGACGATTTCCTCCAGGATGTCCTCCATGGCGAT
>OJAL01001939.1_pt1 | contig 10590 bp, 8 predicted proteins | sample 1589301 | NCBI WGS metagenome assembly OJAL01 (sample SAMN03283261) | human gut metagenome | biome: human-associated habitat; material: feces | host: Homo sapiens | place: USA | collected 2013
ACCCAGATGCGGTCTGCACGGGTTATCTCGCCGTTTTGGATGGTCACGGTCGTGTTTCCTGCATTCCACCCATAAGCATCTTCTTCATTGCTCATTGCATCACAAACCGCCCGATCTCCCTTTACGATCACTGGGTCGGCTTCAAAGTCTGCTGCACCGTCCGATAGTTCGATATCGTCTGCCATAACAAGTTGCTTAACCACTCCAACTTCATAATAAGCGGGAAAATCATCCCATGTCAGAGTCCGGTAGTGGTCATCCTCTTTGCATAAGTCAATACCACCTTCTTCTATTCCACCGTTGATGGTCACATAGTTGTTTTCTCTCTCAACGCTTTCCACTGTTAGGGCTGTAATTTCCTCTGTCCCGTTTAGATGTGTTATAATGGTATCTCCTTCGCTCAATGCTTCAATATCTGCGGCTGTGTACCGGTCATAGTCGTATACAACAGCATTGTTGATGGTATTCTTGCGTTCACCGACCCATACTTTATCGCTTTCAAAGCTGATGTGATAAGTGCCATCCGAAAGTGGGTCACTCAGTAAAACACCTTGCATTGGGTGTACTTCCGTTTTTTGCGCCTCCGAAGATGTCGTGCTTGCCGCGGAAGCCGCTGTGCTTCCAGCCGTGGAACTGGACGCCCCACAGCCCACCATTGTTATTCCAATAGCCAAAAGCACAGTAAGTGTCACTATTTTATGGTTCCATCTCATACGAAAACCTTCTTTCTCTTGCTTGACGGAACGTTTCCGTTCCGCTACAATAAAAACGAATCAAGAACCCATTCTATTGCAACTGATTTTAAGATAGAGAGGAATTTCCCGTGAAAATTTTAAAAGTAAAATGTCTTGCCCCCACCCGGCTGGACAATTATCTGACCCAGCAGTACCCCGCCCTGACCCCCGGCCGCCTGAATAAGGCGCTGCGGGAAAACAAGATCAAGCTGAACGGCAAAAAGCAGCCGCTTTCCACCCGCGTGATGGCGGGCGATGAGATCAAGCTGTTCATTCTGGATGACGTTCTGGACGCTGACCGCCGGGTGGAAGGCCCCGCGTGGAAGAACGCCCGCACCCCGGCGCAGGTGGTGTACGACTGCCCGCAGATCCTGATCGTGAATAAGCCCGCCGGCGTTGCGGTGGACGGCCCGGAGGACGATACTCTGCTGAACCGCGCGCTGCTGTACCTGAACAAGCAGGGCGAGTACAAGGAAAACGACCTGTACACCCCCGCCTTGTGCCACCGGCTGGACACCGGCACCAGCGGCCTTGTGATCATTGCCAAGACCCCGGAGGCCGAGGAGCTGTTCCTTTCTGCCATCAAAAACCGCGAGGTGCAAAAGACCTACCTCTGCGTCACCTTTGGCCGTCCCATGCCGCCGGACGCCACCTTGGGCGGCTATCTGCTGAAGGACGCTGACCGCGGCATTGTGAAGATCGTGGAGGACAAGCAGCCCGGTGCCAAGGAGGTGGAGACCCGGTACGAGACCATCGCCGTCTCCGGACGTCTGGCCCTGCTGAAGGTGCAGCTGATCACCGGCCGCACCCACCAGATCCGCGCCCACATGGCAAGCATCGGCTGCCCCATCCTTGGCGACAGCAAGTACGGCAACAACAGCGCCAACCGCGAGCTGAAGCTGAAGTATCAGGCGCTGTGCGCATGGGAACTGACCATGCCCCGCTTCACCCAGCCGGACTTTGCCTTCCTCAGCGGCAAGATCTTCCACGCCCCGAAGCCGTGGTATTACCAGCAGGTGCTGGACGGCACTTTGAAGTAACAAAAAAGGAGATGTCCTGCCGGGCATCTCCTTTTTGTTACTTATAATAGAAACCTCAGACCCGCACCATGTCCGGGGTGATCTCCGCCAGCGTATGGGCACCGCACATCTGCATGGTGTCGGCCAGTTCCCCGGCCAGCTTATCGATGTAGCACTTCACGCCCTCTGTGCCGCCGCCGTAGACAGCAGTCACGAAGGGGCGGCAGATCAAAACGCCGTCTGCACCCAGCGCCAGCGCCTTGAACACATCCACACCGGTGCGGATACCGCCGTCCACCAGTACCTTCACGCCGGTGCCCTTGAGGGCTGCGGCGATCTCCGGCAGCACCTCGGCGGTGGCGGGGCACTGGTCCAGCACACGGCCGCCGTGGTTGGACACCACGATGGCAGCGGCGCCGGCCTGCTTTGCCTTCAGTGCGCCCTTAACGGTCATCACTCCCTTGACGATGAAGGGACGCTCTGCCAACTGCACGATCTCAGCCAGTTCCTCCACGCTCTTGCTGCCGGCGGGCGGGGTCATGTTTTTCAGGAAGGGCAGACCCGCTGCATCCACATCCATGGCCACGGCAAAGCAGCCGCTGGCCTTGGCCTGCTCCATCTTTTCCCGGATGGTGTCGATGTTCCACGGCTTGATGGTGGGCACACCGCAGCCGCCCGCAGCGCCGATGGCGCGGGTAGCCATCTCCATCACGGTGGGGTTGGTGCCGTCGCCGGTAAAGGCAGCAATGCCGTTTTCGGCACAGGCGCGCACCAGCACATCGTTATAGGTCATATCGGTGTAGGTATCAGAGTAATGCAGGTTCACTGCACCCACGGGGCCCGCAAAGAAGGGATAGCGGAAGCTTTTGCCGAACAGCTCCAGCGTAGTGTCCGGTGCACCGCCGGGGCACAGGGTATCCATGTTCACCCGGATGTCCGCCCACTTATTGTAATTGCGGATAGCGGTATCGCCCACGCCCTTGGCACCCGGGCCGGGGATCTGGTTTTTACAGGCCACGCCGTTGCACACCGGGCAGGCCTTGCAGTATTGACCAATGCAGGTACGGGCATTGGCAAGCACCTCAGGATAAGTCATAAAAGCATCCTCCTTATATTTCCCGCCGCTGCGGCACAAAATGACCCACCGCAGTGCTCTTTGCCCTCAATATAGACCTATTTTAAAGGTGCGTCAAGGGCTTTTTGTGCTTTCCATCCATGCGGCAGAATACTTTCTCGCGTTTTTTCGTCATTTTTAAAAAAGTCTGATTTTTTTCAAAAAAATCCTTGACAAAAAGCCTGCTTTCAGGTATTATAGTGGAGCGCCAAGGGCACCCGCCCAAAGGCAGAACAAAAGATGTGGAAAGATGGCTGAGTTGGTCTAAGGCGCACGACTGGAAATCGTGTAACGTGTCAAAAGCGTTCTGGGGTTCGAATCCCCATCTTTCCGCCAGAAACCTGAAACAGAAATGTTTCAGGTTTTTTGTTTTGTCCGCAGTTTGCGGCGCTTGACATTTGCGGGCAGTTCCGTTATGCTGAAGCAAATACGTTTACCGGAAGGAGAGGTTTCCCATGGCATCTTCCCACAAAAAGCGCACCGGTCTGCGTGCGGCGCTGATCGTTCTGCTGTGTCTGGTTTTGGTGTGCGCGGTGGCTGCGGCAGTGCTGTACAGCTTCGTCAGCCGCAAGATCAAGGCATTCCAGAGCGGTGCCAGCTTTGCGCTGGACTACACCATCACCTCCACCGAAGCAGAGCCCCCTGCCCTTTACGCCCTGCTGGACAAGTTCGGCGGCACCACCGGCAGCCTGACCGGCCAGTACACCCCCCGAGCGGTGCAGCTGGCGCTGTACCCGACGGGCACCAGCACCGTCAACGATGCCCCTCTGACCCGGATGTACATCAGCGAGGAAGAGACCCTGTACGACGCCGGACAGCTGTACAACAAGCTGCGCAGTACGGTTGTTGCCGAATATCCGCTGGCAAGCCTGCTGCTGCCGGGCTGGTCGCTGGGCAGCTACATCTCCCAAGACCAGCTGGCCACCCTGCTGGGGGTAGACCCCGCCGCCACCGGCTTGCAGCAGGTGAATGACTTTCAGCTGGATCTCAAGCAGCTTAAAACCGTACAGCCCGCCAACGCGAAGGAAGGCTACCTCTACCTTCAGCTGCCGAACCTCACCGCCGGGGAGGACGCGCCGCAGCTGATTCTGGGCATCGAAAAGCAGGGTCTGCTCAAGACCCTGTCCCCCAAGGTGCATATCCTGCTGGACGTGCCCGCCCACCACATCCATGCAGAGCTGACCGGCACGGTGACTGCCGCCCAGACCGTGGTGACCGCTCCCACCTCCCGGATGCAGGACTCTGACGTGGAAAGCCTTGTGCAGCTGCGCAAGACCATCGAAAGCATCGTGCAGTTCGTGCAGAGCGCCGCCCAGAGCGATGATGCCGTCTCCCCTGCTGCATAAAAAAGCTTCTATAAACACAAAAAATCGGACAGACTGCGGTCTGTCCGATTTTTTTGCGTTTTATGATCTCTTACTTCTTTACGGTCTTTTTGCAGGGTGCACGCTTTGCCTTGGGCTTTGCAGCAGCGGGTGCGGCCTTAGTTGCAGGGACAGCAGTCTCAGCCTTGGTCTCCACAACGGGCGCAGCCTTCACCTCTGCGGCGGGGGCAGCTGGCTCTGCCTTTGCCTTAGCGGCCTTCTTCACGGCGGGCTTTTCTGCCTTGACCGGCTCTGCGGCCTTTACTGCGGGCGCAGCGGGCTTCTCCTCCACCTTCTTGGTGGTGCGGGGCTTGCGGGCTGCGGGCTTTTTGGCGGGAGCGGCTTCCTTGGCCGGTGCGGACTTCGTCTCGGCAGCAGGTGCTGCCTGCTCAGCCTTAGCGGCACGCTTTACGCGGTCCTTTACCTCAGAGATGACCCACAGCTGGTCGCCACCGCCGGGCACTTCCTGCCAGATCTGCAGCACAGCGCCCACCTCGGCACCGATGCCCACGGTGTCCACGCACTTGCCGCCTGCCCAAGAAGAACGCAGACGCACAGTGCCCTCCGGCGTGTGCTCCACCTTCCACATCTGGGACGTGCCGCCCACGTCCTCCCACAGATGCAGCCATGTGCCGTTGGCAGTGCCGGTCATGGTCAGATCCAGTAACTTGCCGGAAGCGCGGTTGCGGATGCGGTACACGCCATCGCCCTCGCGGACAAAGCTCCACTCCTGTTCGGGCTTGTGGTCGTACTTGCCCAGACGGACAGTGCCGCCGTCCTTGCTGCCTTCCACTGCCTGAATGACGTTGCCGGAGTGAGCGGCAATGGTATAAAAGCGGTCGGCTTCGATCACAGTTTGTGCTACGGATTTCATGTACAAATCCCTCCCAATCATAAAATACACAGATTTTTCCAATTCCTTCTTATAAAGAATACCACATATCGTGATTTTTCACAAGCAATTCGACAATTCTTTAGCACTTTATATAGAAACCACCCTGTTTTCGCCTTCTTTTTCGCCCCTTCGCAGGGGAGAAAGGGCCGTTTTTCTCCCTCTCGACATTTTGCCGCAACTGCGTTATACTGTTTCTATCAGGACTATCTGCCGCTCTGGAAGGGGCGGCTTTCTCGTTTTTGAAGGAGGATATTTTTCCATGACCCAGCAGGACCGCACTGCGGTGCAATATCATAAAATGACCGAGACCCCTATCCCCCGGCTGATCCTCAGTCTGGCCGCGCCCACCATTTTAAGTATGCTGATCACCAGCATCTACAATCTGGCCGATACCTTTTTTGTAGGGCGCATCTCCACCAGCGCTTCCGGTGCGGTGGGCGTCGTTTCCAGCCTGATGGCAATCATACAGGCGCTGGGCTTTATGCTGGGGCACGGCTCCGGCACCATCATCAGCCGCCGCTTGGGCAGTCAGGATACCCACGCTGCCACCCGTTTTGCTTCCACCAGCTTTTTTACGGCGCTGGCCTTTGGCGTAGTGCTGGCAGTGGTCGGTCTTGCCACCCTGCCGGACTTCATGATGCTGCTGGGCAGCACCGAGACCATTCTGCCCCACGCCTGCGCCTACGCCCGCCCCATCCTGCTTGCCGCACCGCTGATGATTTCCAGTCTGGTGATGAACAACATTCTGCGGTATGAGGGCAAGGCGAACCTTGCCATGGTCGGGCTGGTCACTGGCGGGCTGCTGAACATTGCGCTGGACCCGCTGTTCATGTTCGCTTTAGGGCTGGGCACTGCCGGTGCCGGTATCGCCACCGCCCTCAGTCAGACCATCAGCTTTGGCATTCTGCTGTATATGTTCCTGCGGGGCAAAACGGTCAGCCAGTTCCAGCTTTCCGCCGTCACCCGGGAGCCGCGCGAGTTTTTGCAGATCCTTGCAGGCGGCGCGCCCAGTTTTGGCCGACAGGGACTGAACAGCATCGGCGGGATGCTGCTGAACATTGCCGCCCGCAGCTACGGCGACGCCGCCGTGGCGGGCATGAGCATCGTGACCCGCATTTTTATGTTCATCCTCTCGGTGGCCATCGGCGTGGGACAGGGCTTGCAGCCGGTGGCGTCCTTCAACTACGGCGCACGCAAGTACCACCGGGTGCGGCAGGCCGCTGTCTTTACCCTGAAAGCCGCCTTTGTGCTGCTGGTGGCGCTGATCGCGGTGTGCTGGTGGAAGGATGAAGCTTTGATTCGCCTGTTCCGGGATGACCCGGAAGTCACCGCCGTGGCGCTGCCTGCCTTCCGTTACCAGTGCTTTGCCGTCCTTTTGCAGCCGGTGATCGTAGTGGCCAACATGACCTTCCAGAGCGTTGGCAAGGCCGGGCGCGCCACCTTTCTGGCCTGTTGCCGACAGGGCGTGTGCTTTATCCCGCTGATCCTTGTACTTCCCCGGGTGCTGGGTCTTGTGGGTGTGGAGCTCTGCCAGCCCATTGCGGATGCGCTCACCTTCTTCATCTCGCTGCCCTTTTTGCTGGCCTTTCTGCGGCAGCTGGAGCAGATGGACAAGGCAGAAGCGTCCCATGCCCCGGCGCAGCTGTAATGCAATTGTAACCATTTTTAGCCGCATTTTTCTGCAAGCTCTGCAATGAAAAATGCGGCTGTTTCGTATTCTGAGTGAACGGAAAAATTTTCCTCCCTGTTTTTTGCAAAGGAGTGGTTTTTATGAAGCGTGTTGTCTTGCGTATCGGCTGCGGGGCGGTCTGCGCAGCCCTTGCCCTTACCTTGGGCTGCGGCTGTGCCCTGCTGCCGCCCGCCACCGGCGTGCCGGGCGCTGCAAGCTCTGCCGTTTCCGTGCCCACGGACGACAGCGGCAAGCCCCTGTACGACCCCGCCGTGCTGAACGATGACCGTCTGCGGGTATTGTACTGCTATGACCGCACGGGGAGCAGCACCACCATCCTGTGCGGCAGCACCCCGCTGCATCAGGCTGCCCGCAGCGAGAACGTCTCGCTGGTGGAGGACAGTGCCACCGGCATCGCGGACTACTGGCTGCGCAGCTGGTCCGACCCCACCGGCCGGGGCGGACGCCGCACCGCCCTGTACGACAAGACCGGCACTGAGGTGATGTCCTTTGAGGGCGAGCAGAACGCTGCCCTGCAAAACGGCCTGCTGGTGCTGCAGGAGAGCCGCCTTGTCGATGGCGGCTACGTCCCGGAGTCCGGCTACGGCACCTACGGCACCTGTCAGGTCATCGACCTTGCCACCGGCGCAGCGCTGCCGGTGCCGGAGGGCGCATACAGCTGCACCCTATGCGGCGATAAGCTGGTGTTCAGCTGCTACGCCCGCCCGGAAGGGCTGGACGATTACGACTGGGATATGGATTACCAACAGAACCGCTGGGTAGTTGTGCAGGAAAAGGACAGCACCCCCGTCTACCGCGCCGATGCCGCCTCGGCATACCGCCTTTTCTACGACAGCGATACCCTGAGCGACTGGGTGGAGCTGGACGTTGCCACCGGAGCCGAGACCACCGACCAGATTTTGTATAACACCCAGACCGGCGAGCAGTACACGGGCTTTTTGCAGGTCTACCCGGGCGGTCTTGCCAGCTTTTCCACCGGCGATGGCCGGTACGAACTGCGGGATATGACCACAGAGGACCGCGGACTGATTGCCGCCTTTGACGAGCAGCCCAGCCAATATTTCCCGGGCTATGTGGTAACATGGCACAGCGGCGAGGATCATGGCTACGAGCTCTATGATCTGGAAACCGGCACCAAGACCCCGCTGTACGATGTGAACACCACCGATAACACCATAGCCGTCTACGCGCTGGACGGCAGCCTGCGGGTGTACAGCAAGGACAACGGCAAGCTGCTGACCGACACCACCGTAGAGCCGGTGGAGCACCAGCAGCGGGTACGGATGAGCAACTACGGCAGCGGCTACGTCTGGCTGAAATTGCAGGACAACGACCGCTACGAGACCACCGCCACCCGGCTGTACGGCCCGCAGGGGCTTGTCAGCGACCTGACCGCCCTGCAGGGCAAATACAGTTACGTCAACTACCTGACCACCGACCCCGACGGCAGACCCATGTTCTACGGCAGCCGCAGCGCTGTGGGCAGCGCCTACGGCAACGTATGCGATGTGCTGGACGCAGACGGCAAGGTAGTATTACAGGGGCTTGCCAGCTGCGCCGGGTACTATTCTAACAGCCTGAACGCCCTGCCCGACCATGTGTTTGCTGCACAGCGGGGCTTTTATGTGGGCTGGATGGACACAAGCGGCAACTGGCTGTACTGCCAGAGTATTTTCTCGTCTGCCACTGCGGACGATGAACCGAGTTACGGCTATTGAGTTAGGAGGGCTTTCTTATGAAAAACGCTAAAATTTCCCGCCGCAGCTTTCTGCTGGGGCTGGCTGCCTGCTCCGCCGCCGGGGTGCTGACCGCCTGCAAGGGCACGGATGCGCCCTCCGGCAGCACCGCCTCCTCTGTGGTAGAACAGCCTGCATCCTCTGCTGCTTCCTCTACTGTGCAGCAGGCAGCGCCGTTTTTGACCGTGGAGGATTTTCCCCCGCTGGACGGCAGCACCGCCTGCATCCCGCTGATGGCGCAGATGCTGGCCGATACCACCGGTATGGACTTGGAAGAAGCCCGTAGCAACATTACGGTGAGCACCACCGCCTACGCATGGGAGAACTTTGGCCTGTACGACACCACCACCCGGATGCTGGTGGTGTATGAAGCGCCGGACTATGTAAAGGAAGAGCTGCAAGAGGCCAATGTGGAGCTGGAGCAGAAACCCATCGGGGTGGACGCGCTGGTGTTCATCGTCAACGAGGACAACCCCGTGCAGGCGCTTACCCGGCAGCAGCTGCGGGACATCTACGCCGGAAAGATCACCAACTGGAAAGACGTAGGCGGCAAGGATCAGGCCATCGTTGCTTTCCAGCGCGGCGAGGACTCCGGCAGCCAGACCCTGTTCAAAAAACTGCTCATTCAGGGCGGTGAGCTGATGACCCCGCCCTCTGAGCTGGCTCCCGCCGCCATGGGTGAGCTGGTGGACAGCATTGCCGATTACAACAACAGCGCCAACGCCATCGGCTTCTCGGTGTATTATTACATCGACCAGATGTACTCCAAACCCGGGCTGCGTCTGCTGGCGGTGGACGGTGTGACCCCCAGCAACGATACCCTTGCCGACGGCAGCTACCCCCTTTGCAACGATTTTTACGCCGTCATCCACCCGGATGCCGCCGCCGACAGCCCGGAGCGCCGTCTGTACGACTGGCTGGACACCGCCGACGGCATCGCCTGCATCCAGAAGGCCGGGTACGTTCCGGCACAGTCTACCGCCAAGGCGAATTGATTTTTCCATGAATTGACAGCCTGCCCGCATTCTGCTACAATCTAAACAGAAGTTTGTCGAATCCTGTTTAGCAGAATGCCGAAAGGAAGGTCTTACTATGGAACACCCCTCTCACCCGGTAGAAAGCCACTGGCGCACCTCCCTGCGCAACCGCATCATTCAGGCTTCCAGTCTGCTGGAGGTACTGTTGTCCGGCTTAGTGCTGATCGGTCTGCTGTTCAGTGTTGTGCCGCTCATCCGCTGGATGCCCGGCCTGCTGTCCGACGGCAACGAAGCAGAGATCCGCACCTTTCTGGAGCGCAGTCTGGATATCGTGATCGGCATCGAGTTCATCAAGATGCTGGCCAAGCACAGCCCCGGCAGCAGCCTTGAGGTGCTGCTTTACGCCATTGCACGCCATCTGGTGGTGGGGCACGATTCCGCCGTGGAGAATCTGCTCAGCGTTGGCGCGATCGCGCTGATCTTCATCGTGCGCAAGTTCTTTTTTGTTCCGGCCTTCGGTGCGCACCTGCCGGACGGTCACCCCGCGCCGGATCTTACCCCTGCCCAGAGCGGCATCCCCGCCGACTGGTTCCATTGGCGGCATTCCGAAGCAAAGCCCGAGGAAGAGCCCGAGACGGAAGCGTAAGCGTTTCATCGGCTCCCAAAAAAGCGGCTGCTGCACAGCATTTTGTGCAGCAGCCGCTTTTTATACGCTGCAAAATACACGATGCAGCATTTATTTCGTTCGTTGGTTTATGGTGTTCCCCGTGGCCGGAGCAGGCACTGCGGGCAAACATCCACTGTCAGATCTCGCTGGCGCTGAACCGTATCTACACCGAGTGGTACCCCAGCAAGGGCTACACCTTCAACATCACCAACTCCACCAGCTACGACCAGTACTACGTCCATGGGCGCACTGTGTTCGAGGTGATGGTGCGCATCACGGACGATATCTTCAACACCTACCTGCGCAAAAGCGGCACGGTGAACCCCTATTATTCCGAGTACTGCGACGGCAAGTCGGTCACCTGCCCGGGGCTCAAGCAGTGGGGCACGGTGAC
>OJAL01001950.1_pt1 | contig 10563 bp, 10 predicted proteins | sample 1589301 | NCBI WGS metagenome assembly OJAL01 (sample SAMN03283261) | human gut metagenome | biome: human-associated habitat; material: feces | host: Homo sapiens | place: USA | collected 2013
TCAGACCGGCAGCGGACATCTTGATCTCTTGTGCCATTTGAGAATCTCTCCTTGTTATTAGCTGTATTTCTTTCGCGCAGCCACAAAGCCGCACAGGAATGCCATTTTGACTACACTATTATAATAGCAAGCCGGTGCCTTGTCAACAAAAAAGGCGGCAGTATGGAGGAAAAAGCGGCGCTTACCGCGTGGCTTTTCCATGCTGTCCCGGAAATCGTGCTCTCTCCCCTGCCTGTATGAAAATGCGATCCCGGAAAGTCCGCAGGCCTTCTGGGATCGCTCTGACATCTTTTTGCTCAGACCAGCTTGGGCACCTCTGCGCCCAGCAGCTCTGCCAGCCGGGCGTGACCCTTGCAGGTCAGGTGCATAAAGTCCACCTCGTTGAACTCGCACTCGGCGGCGTCCATAAAGTGCACGCCCTGCCGCTCGGCCACGATGCGCAGCTGCTCGGCAACGCCGCGGGATTTCTCCACGCAGCCTGCACCCATCACGGCATCGTGGAAGCCGTCCTTGATGCAGGGCGGCGCCACCACCAGAATGTTAGGTGCCTTGCCGCCCCAGCAGTCCACACTCTTGACCTTGAGCAGCAGCCGCTCCATGCCCGCGCCGATGCAGGCGGCGTTTGCGCCAAAGCGCTCCTTGACGTCATTCGTGCCCAGCATGATGATGAGCAGGTCGATGACCTCATGGCTCTTGAGCAGGGCGTAGGCCACGCTCAGCGCATCCATGGACTCATGCAGCGGGTCCACGAACACGGTAGTGCGGCCGGAAAGTCCCTCCTCGGTGACCAGATACTCTTCGCCCAGCGCTTTTTGCAGGCGGCAGGTCCAGCGCTCGTCCTCGTTGAAGCGGATGCCGTGGTCGGCGCAGTCGTTGGGGTCGGCACAATAGCCATGGGTGTTGGAATCACCCAGACAGAGAATATGCTTTTTCATAACCAAATCACTCCTTTTCCATCGTCTGCCGGAAGTAGTACACAGCGCCCACCATCCCGGCGTCATTGTGCAGCTGCGCGGCGCGAATTTCCAGCCCTTCGGCAAAGGCGGGCATGACAGCAGCCTTTACCTTGGCGGCAATGGGGTCGATGAGCAGCTTCTGCTGGGCAGATACGCCGCCGCCGATCAAGATCAGCTGCGGGTTGAAGATATGCACCATGCCCGCCAGTCCCTGCGCGATCTCGTCCGTCCATGCGTCCAGCAGCGCCAGCACGGTCTTGTCGCCCGCCTCAGCGGCGGCAAAGATGGCGCGGCCATCCCTCCATGCCGGGTTTTCCTCCTGCGCGGCGCGCACCAGTGCGGTGGTGGCGGCGTAGCGCTCCCAGCAGCCCTTTGCGCCGCAGGTGCAGTCCACGCCGTCCAGCGCGTGGGTGCGGTAGTGTCCCAGCTCGCCGCCCAGACCCCGCGCACCTTCCAGCAGACGTCCGCCGGTCAGGATGCCGCCGCCCACGCCAGTGCCCAGCGTCACGCCGATGACGTCCGTATAGCCCTGTGCACCGCCGACCCACACCTCGCCCAGCGTCATGCAGTTGGCGTCGTTGGCTACCGTGACCGGCAGGCCAAAGGTCTTTTCCAGCTCCGCCTTGATGGGTGCGCCAATGTAGTTGGGCAGATTGCCGCAGGTACCCGCCACGATGCCCTTGCGGCTGTCGATCTGCCCGGTAGCAGAAACGCCGATGCCCGCAAGGCTTTCCGCCGGGACGCTCTGCGCGGCAAGGAAGGTCTGCGCAGCCTTCAGCACCGTGGTCAGGATGGGGGTGCGGTAGCCGTCAAAGCTTACGCTCTCCTCAGCTTTCGCCAGCACCATGCCGGCTTCGTCCACGATGCCCAGCTTGACGGCTGTGCCGCCGATGTCGATACCAAGATAGTGTTTCATAGCAGGCACTCCCCTGTGTTATTTTTTAGCGGCGTTGATAGCACCGGTAAAGCGTGCGGTGATCTCTGCCGGGCGGGTAATGGCACCGCCCACCACCAGCGCAAAGGCACCGGCTTCCAGCGCCTTGACCGCCTGCTCCGGGTAGTGGATGTGACCCTCGGCAATGATCTTTGCCGGGCACTCTGCGGACAGCTTGCGGATGAAGTCAAAGTCGATATCGTCAATGCCGGTGGTCTCCGGGGTGTAGCCGCGCATGGTGGTGCCCACAAAGTCGGCACCGGCTTCGGCGCAGAGCATGGCGTTTTCAAAGTTATCGCAGTCTGCCATCACCAGCTGTTCGGGGTACTTTGCCTTGATGGCGCGGATGAACTGCGCCGAGGTGGAACCGTCCGGGCGTAGCGCACCGGTGCCCTGCACGGCAAGGATATCCACCCCGCAGGCCACCAGCTCGTCCACTTCCTTCATAGTGACGGTGATGTACATGGGCGTGCCGGGGTAGTCCTTTTTGATGATGCCGATGACCGGCAGATCCACCACCTGTTTGATCTGGGTAATATCCCGCACGGTGTTGGCGCGGATGCCCACAGCGCCGCTCATGGCGGCAGCTTTCGCCATCAGGGGCATCACGCCGCCCTCCTTGGTGTACAGCGGCTCGTGCTCCAGTGCCTGACAGGACACGATCAGCCCGCCCTTGATCTGTGCAAACAGCTTTTCCTTTTCCATGGTCTTACTCCTCCATTCTGATCTTGACAACTGCCTTGCGCACGCTGACACAGCCGTGCTGTACAAGGCCGGGCTTATGCAGCTCCTCCGGGAAGAACAGTACAAAGCGACCCTCGCCCAGTGCACCGGTCACTACGCTGGCACTGTCCTGAAAGCCGCAGTCCCCGGTAAACTCCCCGATCTCCGCGCCGGGCAGATTGGTGTAGCCCCAGCCCTCGCTGCCGGTAAGGTCCACCTGTAAATCAGCATAAAGCTTGTGGTACTCCGGGTGGTAGCCCGCATCCGGGTGCAAGGTGGCGTCCATCAGGTTGATGAACACCTTGTCCCCGTCCACCTCGGTGCGCCCCAGCGGCAGGGCGGCAAGGTCGTGGGTAAGCAGATAGTCAATGGCGGTATCCAAGTTGGGGTGCAGTCCCCTGTACCGGCCAAGATGCTGCAGGGTATCGCAGATCATTCGCGTTTCCTCCAATAAAAGAAGCGCCCGCCTCCCCTCTGAAAAAGAGACGGAGAGGGGCGCTTTTATTTTGTTACAGCTTTGCGATTGCGGCTTCGATCATGGACTGTGCTTCGGCCACGATGGGCTCATCCTCGGGGATCAGACCGGGCATCGGGGCGCGCACGCTGCCCAGTTCCAGCCCGTACATCCGGCGCAGGATCTCCTTTTGCACCGCATACAGGTTGCCGTGGGCAGAGCACATCTTGTAGATGATGCGGTTGGCTTCGTACTGGATGGCACGGGCTTCGGCGATCTCGCCCTTTTCCAGATGGGCGTTCATAGCCAGATACAGCTCCGGCATCACGGCGTAGGTGCCGCCGATACCGCCGTCTGCACCGATGACGCGGCCGGAAACGAACTGCTCGTCCGGGCCGTTGAACACCACAAAGTTGCCCTCGCCGCGGGCGGCAATACCAGCATCCTTGAACATCTGGATGTCCTGCGTGGGCATGGAGCTGTTCTTCACGGCCACCACGTTGGGGTTCTTCAGCATCTCGTTCAGCAGGCTCATGGTCAGCGCCGTGCCTGCCAGCTGCGGAATATTGTAGATGACGAACTCAGTGTTCGGGGCGGCTGCGGACATATCGTTCCAGTACTTGGCAATGGCGTATTCCGGCAGGTGGAAGTAGATGGGCGGGATGGAGGCAATGGCGTCCACGCCCACGCTCTCGGCGTGACGTGCCAGTTCCATGCTGTCGGCGGTGTTGTTGCAGCCGACGTGAGCGATCACGGTCAGCTTGCCCTTGGCTTCGCTCATCACGGCCTCCAGAACGGTCTTGCGCTCGTCGACGTGCTGGTAGATGCACTCGCCGGAGGAGCCGCCCACATACACGCCCTTGACGCCCTTGGCGATCAGGTGGCGGGTCAGCGCCTTGACCCCCTCCACCGAAATGTTGCCCTCTGCGTCATAGCAGGCGTAAAAGGCAGGGATGACACCCTGATATTTTTTGATATCTTTCATGTTTCAAGCCCTTCTTTAATTATAATTGTAAGTTGTATCAAGCTCGTACGCTTTCCAGTTCGGGTAACGGCATCAGCGCCCTCTTGCGGTGTCCTGCATCCGCTTCGACCCTTGGGCGGGTCTCGCGTCTTGCAGACCGCTGCGCCAAAAATTTCTCCCTGTTTCGGCCGCAGGCCGCGGTCGAAATTTTAGCCTTTAACAGCACCCATTGCGATGCCCTTGGTGAAGTACTTCTGGAAGATGAGGAAGATGATGATGATCGGCACTGCGGCCAGTGCAGCACCTGCCATGATCAGACCAAAGTCAGTGCTGTTTTCTGCCTGCAGCTTTGCAATGCCCAGCGAGATGGTCAGGTTGCTGGTGCTGGACAGCATGATCAACTGCATGAAATAGTCGTTCCAGCTGTTGATGAAGGTAAAGATGGCCAGTGCGCCGATACCGGGTTTGACCATGGGCAGCACGATCTTGACAAAGGTGCGCGCCTCGCTGGCACCGTCGATGCGGGCAGCTTCCAGCATTTCGGTGGGGATGCCCTCACTGAACTGCTTCATCAGGAACACGCCGAACGGCCAGCCCACGATGGGGAAGATGACCGCCCAGATGGTGTTGTACAGGTTCAGTGCGCTCATCTCACGCAGCAGGGGGATCAGGATGACCTGCTTGGGCAGTGCCATGGCACAGACAATGAGGGTGAACAGCAGCTTGCGGCCCACAAAGCGCTTTTTTGCCAGCGCATAACCGGCCATGGCGGCGGTCAGGCAGGTAAGGATCATGGACATGACTGCCATGAACACGGTGTTGATCATCCAGCGGATGGCGGCGGGAGCCATGGGACCCACCGAGAAGTAGACAGGCTCGCCGTTGGCGCTGAACTTGGAGCCGAAGGGCACAGCCAGCTGCCATAGCGGGGCACGCTTCCCGGCAAACAATTTCTGGTAGTTGGTCAGCACCCACTGGCTGGGCCACCACTCGGGGGTGGTGGCGTTGATGGCGGCGCCGGTCTTGAAGGAGCCGGTGATGATCCAGTACAGCGGGAAGGCGAACAGCACCGCCATGATGCTGATGAGGATGATCGCCAGAATGGCGTAGGCGCTCATCTTTTTCAGTTTACTGGGATGGCGCTTCAACGGTTTTTGCTTTTTTGCAGCAGTTGCACGCATTGTTCCGCACCTCCTTAATTATCCTTGTTGCCCATCTTGAACTGGACAGCAGACAGAATGGCGATGATCACCGCAAGCACCACGCCCATGGCGTTGCCATAGCCGTACTTGTACTGCTTGAAGGCGGTGTAGTAGATGTAGTACATAATGGTATCGGTCTTGTGGTTGGGGCCGCCGGAGGTCAGCAGCTGGATCAGTGCAAAGCACTGGAAGGAGTTGATGGTGGTGATGACCAGAATGTACAGGGTGGTGGGCATAATGGCGGGCCACTTGATCTTCCAGAAGCACTGGAGGTCGGTAGCGCCGTCCACTTCGGCAGCTTCCACGATGGACTGATCCACGTTGCCCAGTGCCGAAACGTACAGCACGATGGGCTGACCTACGGAGGTAGTGAGCAAGATCAGGATGATACAGCCCAATGCGAACCGCTCGTCACCCAGCCAGTTGATGTTCTTGTCCAGAATACCAAGGCTCTTGCCCAGATAGTTAAAGATGCCGTAGTAGTTGTTGTACATCCACTTCCACACCACGGTAACAGCGACAGAGCCGGTGACCACGGGCAGGTAGAACACGCAGCGGAAAAGGCTTGTCGCCCACTCCGGCAGGTCCACGATGGCGGAGGACACCCACAGCGAGAAGATGCAGGTGATGGGCACCGACACGATAACGATGACGAAGGTGTTCTTTAATGCACCAAGGAAGATGGGGTCGGCAAACAGGGTCTTATAGTTTGCCAGACCCACAAAGATATCCGCGCGGTTCATGGTGGAGTCAAAGAAACTGGTCACCACGCAGAGGATCATGGGGTAGATGACGAAGCCCAGAAAGAAGATCAGGCTGGGCAGCAGGAAGCAGTAGGAGGCGAAGGTTTCGCGCCGTACCAGCGCACTGCTGCGTTTGGGCTCTTTCATTGCCGTTTTTGCAGCCAAGAGGATCACCAGACCTTTCGTTTGAGAGTGTTTTTTCCGTAAAAAGACCCCTCCCTCACCCGGAGGAAGGGGCCTTGCGGTTCAGCTGTGATGCAGTTCAGAAAAAGTAGCGCTTATGCCTCGGCAGCAGCGGCTGCGTTTGCGTTGTCCACAAAGGTCTTGACGGCAGTCTCGACGGCTTCGCCGGAGCCCACGCGCTGCAGCATATTCCACCACTCGGTGCGGGCAGTGGTCCAGCCCGGGGTGATCTGGTAGTAGTCTCCCAGATAGCCCATGAACTTGCTGTAATCGCTCATGACCTCGTTGCCGGCGTAGATATCGCCCACGCTGGTGCGGACGGGGAAGTAGGTGGAAGCCAGCACGCTGTCCTTGACCTGAGAGGGGTCGGCAGCGATGAACTCGATAAAGGTCTTTGCAGCCTTGATCTTGGCCTCGTCGCCGTTATCAAAAATGCCGAAGCCCCAGATGCCGCCGCACAGCTTCGGGTCGCCGCTTGCGGTGGGGAATGCCATGGGGAAGATCTCGTCGCCGCTGATGGTCTGGCCTGCGGCAGCGGTGTCAGCGTTCAGCTGCTGTGCAATGTTCCAGCAGAAAGCCATCTGCAGGGTTCCGTTGCGGAACAGGGTGATCTCCTCGCCGCCGTTGATAGAGGGATCAAAGTTGACGCCCTTTGCATCGTACAGAGCCTGAATGGCCTTGATGTTCTCGGCAGAGTCGGCAGTGTACTTGGTGTGGGCTGCATCGGTAAAGGTGCCGCCGTACATATTATTGATGATGGCGCGGGTGCCCTGGTCGCCGCCCTGACCGCTGCAGTAGATGGCTGCCACGTTCTCGTAGCCGCCCTTGTACAGTGCGTCCACAGTCTTGAGGAAGCCGTCGGTGCTCCAGGTGTGCTTGTCGGTGTCGATGTACTGGTCAGCGCCCACTTCCTTGACCTTGGTCATGTTCACGGCCATGCAGTGTGCGGTCATGCACAGGGGGTACTCGTAGTAGTCACCCTTTTCGTTGTGGCAGGCAGACTCCACAGAAGCGTAGATGTCCTTCTTGGCATCATCGGTCCACAGATCGTTCAGCGGAGCCATAACGCCCTTGGCACCCCAGTTGGCCACCAGACGCTCGGGGCCTTCCATGACCAGATCGGGTGCGCTGCCGCCCTCGATGGCGGTGTTCACCTGATCGTCGCCGTTGGTGTAGTCCAGATACTCCACGGTCACCTTGATGTCGGGGTACTTTGCGTTGAAGCTGGAGATCAGGTTCTGGACGGTATCGTCATTGCCCCAGCCGCCGATGGGGTATGTCCACAGCTTGATGCTTGCGCCGGTGCTGGCTGCACTTGCAGCAGCGGAGGAAGCGGTGGAGGAAGCAGCAGTGCTGCTGGAGGCGGAACCGCCGCAGGCGGCCAGTGCGCCGGCAGCACCCAGAATACCGGCAGCCTTCAGGAACGAACGGCGGGAAATGCAGTTTTTCATGGTAGATTCTCCTTGTTCATCTTCTTCGACCCATCAGGGATCGTGCTCCGTTTTGCTCGTAGCGGCTGCTCGTGTCCGCAGCCGTTGTTTGTAGCCTAATTATAGAAAATAATTTTCATTTTGTCCATTCATTCTTTTCATAAATTTTCATTTTTAAACCCAGCAGCCTGCACAAAATTGTGGGATATCAGAAAAAACACAATAATTTTGCACACTTCACTTGTCAAAATAGTTACAAAGCGGTACACTTCCCGCTGTTATATTGAAAACAACTTTCAGAGCCCAAATTGTAAAAATGAAAATCATTTTCACATTTTGAAGCGTTTTTTCCGCCAAAACTGTGCCCTCTGCACAGAAGCGGCGGGTAAAATGTGGTCATTACGCCTCTTGCACAGCGGCGCAGTTTCTCTTATACTTTTATATAAGAAGGTAAACACGAACACGGCACCGGCACCCGCCGGCGGCCCAAGTCAGGAGAAGGAAAAGAATGTCTACTAATTTTTGGGAGCTGCTGCAGCAGCATCAGGGCGACCTGACAAGATCCGGCCGCACGGTGGCGGACTATCTGGTGCAGCACGCTGCGGAGGCACAGTATCTGTCCATATCGTCGCTGGCCAGAGAGTGTCAGGTGGCTGAGGCCACGGTGTTCCGGTTCTGCCGGGCGCTGGGCTTTGAGGGCTACCATGAAATGCGCATTGCGCTGGCACAGGCCAACGCCACCGGCGTGCTGGTGAACCAGCAGGAGCCCGCCCCGGACGCCGACACCGCCACTTTGTGCGAGCACGCTTCGGCGCTGTTCATGACCGCCATCAACGGCACCCAGAACGCCCTTTCGCCGCAGGCGGTGGAGCAGGCCGTGGCGCTGCTGCACAGTGCCCGGCAGGTGTTCTGCATGGGACAGGGCGGCAGCATGGCAGCCGCCAACGAGATCTGTGCCCGGTTTGCCTGCATCACCAACAAGTTCCGCGCCGTTGCCGACAGCCATATGCAGGTAATGGCTGCCAGCCTGATGACCGAGCAGGACGTGGTGCTGTTCGTCTCCTACTCCGGCGCTACCCGCGACCTGATAGAGACCCTGCGCACCGCCAAGGCCAACGGGGCAAAGATCATCCTGATCACCCACTACGAGGACTCCCCCGGCGCAAAGCTGGCAGACCTTGTGCTGCTGTGCGGCGCACAGGAAAGCCCGCTGGACTCCGGCAGCATCCCCATCAAGGTGGCAGTGCTGTATGTGGCCGAGGTGCTGGTGCTGCGGTACATTCTGGACGACAAACCCGGCAGCACCGAAGCGCAGGAGCGCACCACCGAAGCGCTGGCTGTAAAGCTGCTCTGAGCGGTTGTCTCCGGCAAAACGTGCAAGCAAAAAAGGTGAAGTGACCAAAAGATCACTTCACCTTTTTGTTTTGTCAGCGCGTCAGCAGGATGTCCGCGTCCCCGCCGGGGTCTACGCTAAAGACATCGTCCAGTTCCTCCGGCAGCGGGTCGGGATCTGCATCAAAGGCGGCGTCCGGGTCTACGCCAAACAACTCGTCCAGCTCTGTCGGCGGGGCATCGGGGTCAAAGGGATCTGCAGGGTCGACCGGGTCAGAGTCCACTACAGGGCGTTGGGCGGCGGTCTTTTTCCACTGGGCGTATAAATCAAGTAGGCATCCTCATCTGTTTTGATAGCGAATTTCGTTACGCCGCCCTCTTCTTTAGTGGTAGTCGAGCTAACGGTGATTTGTAGCTTCTTCTTGTTCGGAATAATGTTCTTTGTAACTTTCACCTTCTGGGTACCCCCGGTATCCGCATTTGCTTCTACTTCTGCGATTGTGTTTGTAAATGTAATCTTGGATCGTTTACTTTTATATAGTAAACGACAGTTTTTACTTTATTTGTAAAAAGTTGGCAAGCTGCACCGCGCTGCGCGGCGCAGCCCATGGCAAGGCAGCACAGCATGAGCTGTGTTCACCTTTGATGTGAATCAGGTGAAAAAGCAGACAGGCCGCATCCCTTGACTTCCGCCTTTAGGGGGAGTATACTCCGTGGCAGTGAAATATTCGGCTATGACGAGAAAGAGTACCCGGAAAGAATGCTGCAGAGAGCTGCCGGCTGGTGCAAGGCAGTGCAGGGCGTCCGTGGGAAGATCCTCTCCGAGCTTTTCTGCTGAATGGGCGGTGTATACGCCCCAGTAAGCGGGAACGGCAGGCTTCCGTTATCACGAGCCGCGCATTGTTGGATGCGCACTGAGGGGCCGGGCTTTGCATCGGCAATAAGAGTGGTACCGCAGAGGAGTTTATACGCCTTTGTCTCTTACGAACCGTAAGGGACAAAGGCGTTTTTGTTTGCGGGAAAGCCATTTCCCGGATGTTTCATTGCCTTTACATCCGCAAAAATAAGTGTTCAGGAAAAAGGAGTATCATCATGAAAACATTGGAAAAAGTAAGCGATTTTGTGGGCAAGTACATGGCCGTCATCGTCATTGTGGTGGCGGCACTGGCGCTGCTGTTCCCCGGTCCCTTCAGCGTGGTAAAGACCGCATGGGTCAACACCCTGCTGGGCATCGTCATGTTCGGCATGGGTCTTACCCTGAAGCCGGAGGACTTCAAGGTGGTGTTCAGCCGCCCGAAGGACGTGATCATCGGCTGCATTGCACAGTTCACCCTGATGCCCTTCCTTGCATGGGTGCTGACGCAGCTGTTCCACCTGCCCACCGAGCTGGCCATCGGCGTCATCCTTGTGGGCACCTGCCCCGGCGGCACTTCCTCTAACGTGATGACCTACCTTTCCAAGGGCGACGTTGCACTGTCCGTCGGCATGACTGCCGTTTCCACCGTGCTGGCACCCTTCCTCACCCCGCTGCTCACCCTGCTGTATGCCGGCCAGCGCGTGGATGTGAACCCTGTAAATATGTTCCTGTCCATCGTCAAGGTGGTGCTGGTGCCCATCGCACTGGGCTTTGTGGTCAACCACT
>OJAL01001957.1_pt1 | contig 10538 bp, 8 predicted proteins | sample 1589301 | NCBI WGS metagenome assembly OJAL01 (sample SAMN03283261) | human gut metagenome | biome: human-associated habitat; material: feces | host: Homo sapiens | place: USA | collected 2013
CCTTGGCCCCCTCTGCGAGGGGGCTCCGCCCGCAGGCGGTGGGGGAGAGAACTGTGCGGTTGCCCGAAATATTTCTGGCTATGGCAAGGTTCTCTCCCTCCGCCCCTTCGGGGCACCTCCCTCACAGAGGGAGGTTTTTCGACACGCTGACCTTTCCCCAAGGGGGAAGACATCCCAGCCCAAGTAAGCAACACAAAGGAGACCCCATGCTGACCAAAAAACAAAACCTTACACGGGAAATCCTGACCGTTATCCTGCTGCTGGCGGCGGTGGCGGCCACGGAATACGGGTTCTTCCAGCTGTGGCGGCTGGACTGGCGTGTGCCGATGTTCTACGGCGGCGACGGCATCTACTGGGTCGGTCAGGTGCAGCGCAGCTACGGCGAGCTGTCCGGCTCCCTCGGCTGGCCGTTCTATGAGGTCGCGGGCAGATACGACCCGAACTATGATCTGATCTACGACATCTTTGTCTGGTTCGTCGGCCTGTTCACCAAGGACACAGGCACGGTGTTCAACCTGTATGTCCTCGTCATCCCGTTTGCCAACGCGCTGGCGGGGTACGCGGTGTTCCGCATGGTCGGGCTGCGCCGCTGGCTGAGCTTTGCGTTCGGTCTGACGTTTGGCCTGACGCCCTACGTCCAGCAGCGCATGGCCGGGCACATGATGCTGGCCGCCTGCGAGTTTGTGCCGTTCTCGGCGCTGCTCTGTCTCTGGTGCGCCGAGGATGAACAGTTCAACCGCCCGGGCAGGGGCTTCTTCAAAAACAAGCGCAACTGGCTGGCGCTGGCCATGGCGTGGGGGATCGCCAACAACGGCGCGGCCTACTACCCGTATTTCACCTGCTTCTTCCTCTGCGTCACGGCGCTCTGCCTGATTTTGCGGGACCGCAGGTGGCGCGCGGGCACGTCCTGCGTTGTCACGATTGCCGAGATCGTCGCCTGGATGATCCCCGATTTCTTCCCGATGGTGCTGGGCATCCTGAACGGACAGGGCAGCACGCTGACCAACGGCGTCTACCGCAGCCCCGTCGGCGCGGACATCTACAGCCTGCGCATCAGCAGCCTGCTGCTGTCGCCCAACGGCTTCGGCCTGCAGAAGCTCGCCAACTGGATGGGCCGCTACTTCCACGTTCTGGCCACCGATGAAGGCCCGATGTACAACGAGAACGCCTACGGCTACCTCGGCATTGTGGGCATTTTCGGCTTCCTCGCGCTGCTGCTCATGCTGCTGCACAGCCGGGACTGGAAGGCGGGCCGCACCGAACGCCCCGAGTTGGGGGACCGTTTCTGGCTGCTGAGCCGCCTCAACGTCATGGCGCTGCTGCTGGCGACGATTGCCGGCTTCGGCGGCATCATCGGCATCTTTGTGCGGTTCATCCGCGGGTACAACCGCATCAGCCCGTACATTGCGTTCTTCGCGCTGCTGGCTGTCGGCCTGGCTCTTGAAAAACAGCTGACCCGGCGCACCGGGCGCAGCCGCAAGGCGCTGGCGGCTGTGGCCATCCTGCTGCTGGGCTACGGCTACTGGGAGCAGCAGGGCTTCTTCCGGCCTGAGTACGAGGAGATTCAGGACAAGTGGTATCAGGACGAGGCTTTTATGAACGAGGTCGAGGCTGCGGCAGGGGACGGCGCGATGCTTTTCACGCTGCCGTACATGAAGAACTTTGAGAACGGCTCGCTGAACAATATGTGGGATTACACGCTGCTGCGCGGCCCGCTGCACAGCAAGACGCTGAAATTCACCTACGGCGCGGGCTACGGCACGAAGAATGACCTCTGGTACCGCGAGACGAGTGAGCTGGAGCCGGACGCCATGGTGGCCGAGCTGCGCACACAGGGTATGACCGGCATCTATCTGGATCTGGACGGCTACCCCGAGGACGAGCAGCAATCGGCGCTGGCCGCCCTGACCGAGGCCGCCGGCTGCGGCCCGGAGGATGTCATCCACAGCGTAAGCGGGTTGCTCTGCTACATCCCGCTGGGGCAGGAGTAACGCATGAAACTGCAAAAAATAACGCAAAAACGATGGTTCTGGCCGCTGGTCTGCGCGGTGTCCGTCGTGTTCGGCTGGTGGTATTTAAGCATTGTGACCTGCGCGCCGCTGGGCGGCGACGATGAGCTTATCAACCTGCAGAACTACTATTATATTACGCACACCTCGTTTGCCCGGAGCGTGCTGGACTACCTTGGCGATTTGTGGGAGCAGTTCGGCCTGCAGAACGGGCGGTTCCGGCCCTTCTCGTCGCCGCCGGTACGCGGCCTGACGAGCTGGTTCCTGGGGGATCTGGTCGGCTACCGGCTCTACATTCTGGCGTGGACCTACGCGGACATTGTGCTGACGGCGTGGCTCGTCGGCAAGGCGTCCCGCAACAAAAAGCTGGGCATTGCCTGCCTCTGCCTGCTGCCGATGATGTTCAGCGTCTGGCAGGACTCCACGGGCAACAGCCTCTACTCCTACGGCGCACTGGTGCAAAGCACGCTGCTGCCCGCGCTCGTCGCCGGGCTGGCCGTGCTGCGCTGGCAGGACACCGGCCACAAGCGGTGGGCCGTGCTGGCGGGCTACTGTATGTTCCAGTGCTGCGCCACGTTTGAGATCGGCTTTACCTATATCGTCCCGATTTTTGGTCTGGCGTGGCTCTACACCGACAAGGCCCGCGACGCGCTGCGGTTAAGCATCCCGGCGCTGCTGGGCGAGTGCGTGACGCTGGCCTTCAATATGGGCGCACGGCTCATGAACACGCTGCGGGCTGCGGGCATTCTCGCGGGCAGCGTCTCCCAGATCGAGGGCATCTCCCCGAACTTTGACCTGCCCGCCATCCTGCGCACCTGGGCCATGCAGATGTCGGCGGGCTTCCCGCTGAACGCGATGCTGTTCGGCAAGATGCGCCCCGGGAAAATATATCCCGTGGACGTGCTGTGCGGCGTCATGGTGGCCGGTGCGGCAGTGGCCGCGCTGGCGGCGCTGGATAAGCTGCCGAACAAAAAGCAAAATCTGCTGCTGTTTTTAAGCGGCCTTGCCATGCTGTCCGCCCCGGCACTGCTGATCGGGCTTTCGCCCAAGTACCAGCAGCCCGGTCAGGTGGACTGGCGGCACGGCTACATTCCCCAGACTGTGGAGAGCTTCGGCGTCGGTTTAATGGCGCTGGCCGTGCTGGTGATGCTGCTGCGTTGGGCCCGCGGCAAGAGCTGGTGGCCCGGGGGCCGCGCGGTGCTCTACGTCCTGCTGGCCGTCTGCATGGCCGGGTCGGTGGTCTGGCAGCGCGCCGCGACCCGCTCGGCCTACGACCAGGGCGGGCGTGCCTATACGGTCTTTGGCGACGGCGTCGCCGCGGGCCTGGCCGCCGACTGCGGCGACACGCCGGTGGTGACCGATTACATGATCTGGGGCGGCCATGAGGTCGCGGAGAACGCCTTCTTCCTGCGCTACGGCGATCTGGACGCCGATGCCCACGCCCTGCAGGTCTGGCGCACCGAGGACCACGCCGACGACGAGGCGGTGTACCGCGTCGGGTTCACGCTGGGGCAGGACACGCACTACGACATTGCCTGGTGCGGCCTTGGCCACGGGGCAGACCCGGATGTGCTGACAGATGTCGAGGTCTGGCTGCCTGCGGGCACCTTCCTCTATGATGTGCTCTATTACACAACCGCCGACGGCGAGGAAGTGCGCAGAGAGGTCTACCCCGACAAGAACGGCTCCATGATCACGCTGGACGGCGAAATTCTCGCGGACAGCATCCGGCTGGCCGCTCATTAGGGAGCACCACGCCCTACGCATAACGCAAATCAGGGCCTGTAGGGCGGCCTGCCCACAGGCCACCCTGCCCGCTTGCGGAAGTGCAAAGCCTGTTGGTCTGCCACCCCGTAGGGGCCGGGCGTACCCGGCCCGCTGCCCTCCTGCAAAAGCCCGTCCGTCTTCCCGACGCGGGCCGCCGCTATGCGGCCCCTGCGTACTCTATCAATTCAAGGAGGTGCCGCCCTTGGCACAAAATAAATCCCGCCGCCTGCTGTGGGCGGTCTGCCTTGCGGCGCTGGCGGCATTTGCTGCGGCCATGGTCTGGCTGCACTACCAGCAGCTTTGCTCCCCCGGCGGTGGCAGCGACCCCTATACCTCCGACCTTGGTATGCACCTGGCCTTCGCGCAGCGCGGCATGGTCTACTCCACCGTGTCGCTGCTCATCGGCCCGGCGTATGCACTGGCCGGGCGCGTCGGCATTGCCGTGCTGCTGGCGGCGTTCCATCTGGCCGCCGTCGCCGTGTTCGCCTACGGCCTGCGCACTGCCCTGCCCGATGCCCCGCGCCCGGCGCGGCTGCTGGTCAGTCTGGTGGTCAACCTTGCCACGGCGGTCTGGATGCCCCGCGGCGGCTACTGGTACCAGGGCACTGTCGACGGCACAATTTATCACAACACAACGTATATTATGCTCGCGCCCTTTGCACTGCTGGCGATGCTGGCCTTTTACCGTGTCTGGCCGACGATGCGCGATGACCTGGATCTGCGTGCCTACGCGGTCTACACGGTGCTGCTGACCGTGGCGACCAGTTTCAAGGCCAGCCTGATCTTTGCATTCGCCCCGGCGCTGCTCGTGCTGCTGATTGCCGATTTTGTTCGCACCCGCGCCAAAAATCTGAAAAATGAGATCATCATGGGGTGCAGCGTTTTCCCCGGTGTAGCGCTCTGCTTTATCCAGGCCAACGTCCTGTTTGCCGAGGAAGGCTCCGGCATACGCCTGATTTTCGCCGTCCCGTTTGACCACCACCGTATGCTGTGGGGGCCGTTCAACGAGGCCGGCGTGCTGGGGCTGGCGCGGTCCTTCGTCTTTGTGGCGGCAGTGGGGCTGCTGCTGGGCCGCGCGGCGTGGCAGCGCTTCCGCTACCGGTTCAGCCTTTTCACCTTCGCCTTCTCGCTGGCCGAGGCGCTGCTGCTGGTCGAAAGCGGTGAGCGGCTCTATCACGCCAACCTCTGGTGGGGGCCGTTCATCTGCTTCTGGGTGTTCTGGCTCGAGTCCGTCAGCGTCTTTTTGCAGCAGACGCGCACCGGGGCCGTGCCCCGCTGGCGGCTGGCCGTCTGCGCCGCCGCGCTGGCGTGGCACATCGTCAGCGGTGTCTGTTTCTTAGTCATGCTTTTGCAGGGTGTAAGCTATAACGTGCCGATCCTGACGTATAATTTGTGGTAAAAAAATAAGCCGCAGTTGCAAAAACGCATCTGCGGCTTTTGTATGTTGTCAGCTTCAACCCGTAGGGGCGCATTCTATATGCGCCCGTGGCTGTGTGCGGCAATGAGTAACGCCCGCGGGCGGATATGGAATCCGCCCCTACGATGGAGGGGGCGATGCTCGTCATCGACCCGGCTAGGCAACGGCAGCGGCAGGCTGCCTGCGGGCGAGCACTGCTCGCCCCTACGATTTGCGCTTTCCCTCATGCCCGCCCGGCAGCGGCAGACTGCACACCAGCGCAATGCCCAGCGCCAGGGCCAGAGCGACCTTGAAGGTCTCGCCGCCTTTGCGGGCGAAAAGCTCCTGCTCGCCCTGCAAAAAGTAGTAGGCCGTGTAGTAGATGCCCGCGCCCGGCACAAGCGGAAAGATGCCCGGCAGCAGAAAAATCGTCACCGGGGCCTTGTGGCGGATGGAAAAGAACCGCGCGCAGCCGGTCAGCGGCAGCGTGGCGACCAGCGTCGCAATCGCCGGGCTTAACGCGAACAGCTCCACGCAGAAGATGTAGACCATCCAGCCCACCGCGCCGGTCAGGCCGCAGGCCAGGTAGTGCCGCCGCGGCATCTGGAATGTGATGCCAAAGCTGATCGTTGCAATGACGACCACCACAAAATGGGCAAGATAATGCGTCCAGACCGGCATCACGCCACCCCCCATCCACGGGCCATGATCCAGCCCAGCACCACGCCGCCCGCAATGCTGCCCGCAATCAGCAGGGCATCCAGCAGGCGGATGGAGCCGGACAGGTAGTCGCCGTTCAGAATATCCCGCACGCCCATCGTCAGGGCAACGCCGGGGGTCAGCACCATCAGCGCGCCGATGATCGCCGCGTTGGCGTTGACGGCGGGTACGACGGTCTGCACCGCAATGGCCCAGATCGTGCCGCAAAACGCCGCCACAATGTCGGTGAATATCCGGTTGATGCCGTGCCTCGCAAACTGCTGGCAGACGAGCGCCTCCAGCAGGCCCGCCACCGCGGCCACCGGCATGTCTGCCAGCGTGCCGCCGAACAGGTACGCGAACCCCGCTGCCCCGACAACGCAGGCCAGAATTTCCAGCTGCGGTGTGCTGCGCGGCAGCGTGCGGGCCGTGTTCAGCCGTGCTTCGGCCTCGACGACGCCCAGCCTGCCGGCGGCCAGCTCACGGGAAAGCTCGTTCACGGCCTCGACGCGGCCCAGATGGACCGACACGGTGGGCACGTGCCGCACCAGCGAGACGGCATCCCGCCCCGGCAGGTGCGCCGACGCAAAGATGCCGTTGGTCAGAACATAGACATGGAAGTCCCGCACACCGAGGCTGGCGGCCATGATCTCCATGGTCTGCTGCGCGCGGAACACTTCGCCGCCGTTTTCCAGCAGCGTCTGGCCCGCGTTCATGACCAGCTCCAGCGCACGGTCAAACAGTGCATCAGCCACGGATATTCTCCCGTACAGCGTTGAAATCCGGGTAATGGGCGTACAGATGCTGCGCGATGGCCTCCATGAGCAGGTAGTCATGCTCGGAGTCGATGTCGATGATGCCGGTGTCCATCATAACGCTGACGCCGAACTTGGAGTGCCACAAAATCGGGTCGGGGTTGTCCACAAGGAACGCGCGGCGGATGACGTAAATCGACGCATTGACGTCGTATACCTCGGGTGCCTGCTGGCGGCCCGTGAACTGGCTCTCGATGACCATCTCGGCGTGGTCGCCCACGATCTTGAACATATTGAACCACGGATTGCGGCGGGCCTCGCAGACGCTGAAAATAATTTGCAGGTCCTCGCGCTGCTGCGCTTTGGCAAAGGCGTTCTCAATGTCCTGCTCGGTGCGCAGGGGGCTGGTGATGTCCAGATCGATCATAGCATCGTACTGTTTGCCGGTGTGGGCCTCCATGCGGGCAAAGCTGTCCTTGTAGACCTCGACCTTCGGCACGCGGTCCCCGCCCAGCTCGGCCCCGCGGGGCAGGTAGATGACCTCCGGGTACTCGGCGGCCACCAGCCTGGCCAGGTCCTCGCTGTCTGTGTTCAGCGCAACGTCGATTTCCAGCTCCGGGTGCTTTTTAATGAACAGCTCCGCGGCGCTCAGCGAGTAATACACCAGCGGTTTGCCGCAGAAATTTTTCAGATTCTTGTTTTTAAAGCCCTTGCTGCCGGCACGGCCGCAAATTGTAATGAGCAGTCTTTTCATTGTACGTTCTCCCCCAAGGTAAGTTTCAGCACGTTCAGTGCCAGCGCGGGCGGGTTGCAGCTCTCGCCGCTGCCCGTCAGCGCGTAGTCCACAAAATATTCCATCTCCCGCTCATAGCGGCGGTTGACGTCCTCCTCATAGTGCTGCACGGTGCCGTCCGGCAGGGTCAGCGTGCCCGCGCCAAAGTCGGCCAGATAGCTGCCGTCATGGCAGAAAAGCTCGATGCTGCGCCGGTATCCGCGGCCAAAGTAATCGAGATGCACCTCGGCCAGCAATGTGGGGTATCTGGCAATATACACCGACAAATCGTCGGAGTCGATTTCGAGGTCGGAGTAGGTGCCCTTGAAATTGTACAGCTTTTCAGGCACGCCGAACAGCTCGACGAGGTAGTCCCATTCGTGGATGAGGTCAATCGTCACGCCGCCGCCCATCGCCTTGTGGGCGCTGTAGACCGTGCGGTAGTCCACGCCGGGCCGCCAGTCGGGCAGATAGCTTGAGCAGATGACCCGTGCGCAGTAGGGGTGCAGACCGGGCAGCCGGTCCTTGAGCGCCAGCATGACGCCGCACCACCGCATGGGCGCGGCCACATAGGCCTTTTGCCCCGCGGGCAGGCAGTCGGCCAGATCCAGTCCGGTCTGGTCGGCGGAAAAAATCGGCTTTTCGATGAAAAGTGCCCCGCCGCGGCCCCTGACCCGGGTCAGAGCGTCGGCGTGCAGGCTTGTGGGGTTCGTGATGAACACCATGTCATAGTGTGCGGGCGCGTCGGCCAAATCGGTGTACTGGGCGTGCAGCAGCGCGGCCACGCCGTCCCGCAGCGGGCGGGACAGGTCGCTGCGCAGCGCGTCGGCCTGTAAAGTCCAGCCCCGGTCCGCACAGAGGTTGGTCAGATTTTTTAAATGGCGCGTCCCGATGGAGCCCAGCCCCACGAACAGCGCGGTGATGGTACGCATAGGAGATCCCCTTTGCTTTGATTTAGATGCAATGTAGGGGCCGGGCATGCCCGGCCACTGCAGGGTTACGCTTTTTCGATCCTGTCCATCAGCTCAATTGCCTTCAGGTCCTTTTCAAAGCTCCACTTCGGCTGCTCGTCGCCCTTCAGCACGCCAAAAAAGTTCGTCAGCTCGTCCACATAGGCGTTTTCTACAACGTTGTCGCTGTAGCGGCTGTCGTGCTCAAAGCTGGCGTAGGTGTTGACAAACCGCTTGTCGCCGTCCTTGAACTCGTACAGCGCCTTGGGGTTGCCCTCCCAGAACAGGTGGATGCCGTCCCCGAAGCACTCAAAGCTGCGCACGGCCTTGCGGCTGACGACGTCGGCGGCCAGAACACCCTGCACGCCGCCCTTGTGGCGCAGCAGCAGCGTCACGCAGTCGGGGTAGGGGAGCCCTAAGTCGCTGATCGTGTCCTTCTGCACGGTCACGCTCTCCACGTCGCCGAAGGCGTCCAGCAGCCACGGCAGGTCGATGCCGAAGATCTCGCGCACGCCGCCGGTGCGGGCGTTGCCGACGAAAAAGTTTTTATAATTCTCCCACGGGTGCCAGTCGGGCAGATACTGCCCGATGTGGTAGATGTAGTGTACGGGCTTGCCGAATTCCGCTACCTGCTGTTTAATATACTGTGTCTCGCGGCGGTACAGCATCGTGGAGGACAAAAACAGCGGCAGCTTTTTGGCCGCAGCCTTGGCCATATTCTCCCGGTAGCCGTCACTGACCAGATTCAGCTCGGTAAAGACGGGCAGGTCGTGGTCCAGCAGCTCGCCGATGACCGCCGCGTGGGCCAGCGGCGCGGTGCAGACCAGCGCGGCGTCGGGGTGCTCGGCGGCGACGGCCTCGCCGATGGTGGCATAGGCTGCGTCCGCCAGACCCAGCCGGAGGGCCTCGTCGCGGCGTTTGCCCATGCTGCCTAAACCGACGATGAGAAGTTTCATACCAAAACGCTCCTTTGCGGGTCAAATTCCGGCACAGGGCCGTCATAAAAGATTTTGGGTCTTGCAAAATCAAATTTTGCCAGCACAGCGCAGATTTTTTCGCTGGTCTCGCCGCCGTTATACGGGCTGACGGCGCCGGCCGCCACGGGGGCAAACGCCGGGGACAGCGCCCTGCGCAGCGCGGCCTCGATGGCCGACTCGTCGGCGTCGCAGCAGAGCACGTTCGCGCAGATGGCGCGCCCGGCCTGCCGTCTGCCGATGTTGACCGTCGGCACCTTAAAGGTAGGCGTCTCGACGACACCGGACGACGAGTTGCCCGCCACGAGCGCTGCGCAGTCCATGGCGGAGAGGTAGCGCCGCAGACCGAGGCTCTGCACAAATCCGGCGCGGTCCGGGTGTGCGGCGGCGAACGTCTGCATCATGGCGGTGCAGACCTGCCCGCCCGCGTCGGCGTTCGACCCGGTGATGAGCCAGAACACGCCGTCCACGGCGGCCATAGCGTCACACAGCGCCTGCACCTGCACAGCGGGGGAGCCTGCGTCGGGGGCGGTCTCGGGGTGGTAGGTCACGAGCGCGAAGGGCTGCATGAGGTCAAACCCAGTCGATTTACACAATTCCTCACGGCTCATTTTGGGCAGAGTGCGGATGTTTTCATCCCCCAGCCCGCCGACGCAGAACACGGTGTCGGGCGCTTCGCCCATCCGCACAAGCCGCGCGGCGCTGTCGGCGCAGGACGGAAAGTGTACCGCCGCCATTTTGCTGATGCAGTGGCGGTAGTATTCGTCCGCCGCGCCCAAGGTCACGTCGCCGCCCGAGATATGGGCAATCGGGATATGCCGCGCCGCTGCCGCAGCGGCCACGGCGAAGATCTCAAACCGGTCCCCCAGCAGCAGCACGGCGTCCGGGCGGTGGGCGGCAAAGTGGTTGTCGAAAATTTCCATCGTGCGTGCGATGGTTTTGGCGACGGGCTCATCGGCGTTGTCGGTGAAGATCGGCAGTCTTGCCGCGATGGGCAGGTCGTCGGCTTCGATTTCATGCACGGTCTCGCCCAGACGCGGGCAGAGATGCGCCCCGGTCACGACGAGCTGCAAGTCCAGCACATCGGACGCCGCGATTTTCTGCACCACCGGGCGCAGCAGGCCATATTCCGCCCGCGTGGCGGTAACGACGGTGATGGTACGCATGGTTATTACCTCGTGGCTAAAGTTTTAACGGCAGTCTCCCGGGAACTCCT
>OJAL01001970.1_pt1 | contig 10504 bp, 9 predicted proteins | sample 1589301 | NCBI WGS metagenome assembly OJAL01 (sample SAMN03283261) | human gut metagenome | biome: human-associated habitat; material: feces | host: Homo sapiens | place: USA | collected 2013
GTTCCACCTCCTTGGCTACCTATAACAGCGCACCTTATGATACCATATTTGCCGTACCAGCGCAAGCCTTTTTTGAATTTTTGTTTAGAATTTTTTCATTTTCCCATACTTCTGGTACCGTTTGGGCGGGAAAAGCGCCCAAATACGGAAATTCAGCCGGATGGGGGATGCAAAATGCGGGAAACTGACCTTGCCGATGAACTGTTCGGCCAGCCTGGCAAAACCGCCCTGCCCGCCGGGGTGCGCGTGGCAACGGCCCGTCAGGGCGGCGTGACGATCACCCGGGTAGAGATCGCGCGGGAGGGGCTGGCGCGGCCGCGGGGCCGGTATGTGACGCTGGAGGTCCCCAGCGTGAGCCTGCTGGACGAGCGGGACAGCGCCGTGATCGAAGCCGCCGCCGCAGAGCTGCGGTCCCTGCTGCCGCCCGAAGGCCCGGTGCTGGTGCTGGGGGTGGGCAACCGCCGGGTCACGGCGGATGCTCTGGGCCCCCGCACGGTGCAGAAGGTGTTCGTGACCATGGGGCCGCGCACCGTACCGGTGCAGGGCATCCGGCCGGTGGCGGCTGTGGCCCCGGGGGTATCGGCGGCCACCGGGCTGAGCTTACAGCAGCTGGCCGGGGCACTGGTACGGGAGCTGCGGCCCGCCGCCCTGCTCTGTGTGGACAGCCTTTGCTCTGCTGAGCCGGAGCGGCTGGGCCGGACGCTCCAGTTTTCAGACACCGGGCTCCACCCGGCCCAGCCCGACCACTCCCGGCATCTGGATGCCGCCCGGCTGGGTGTGCCTGTCCTTGCGGCGGGCATCCCCACCCTGATGCAGGCCGAGGAGGGCCGGGATCTGGTCGTCACGCCCCGAGATCTGGACGGGGTCATCGCCCACGGTGCGGCCCTGCTGGGGGCTGCCATCAACCGGGCCCTGCAGCCAAAGCTGAGTGTGGCGCAGTTGTGCTGGCTGGTGGGGTAACCCTCTCAGTCTCGCCTTCGCTCGCCTGCTCCCCTGATAGGGGCCAGTTTTATGCTGCTGCCAGCCTGCTGCTCCTACTGGGAGAGGCAGCAATCCGTTCGCATTGACGGAGCGGTTCTCTCATATCTATTTTGCAGAAGGGGGTGAGGTTCCATGCGCAGGCGGGAAATGGCGGGGTGCGGGCATCCCCTGCCTTTTGCGGCAGCGGCAGGCCTTGCGCTGGGGCTGGCACTGTTTGCGCACCAGCTGCTCCTCACGCTGGCTGCAGTGGTCATCGGGCCGCTGCCCGCCGTGCAGACCGCCATTTACCTGAGCCGGAAAGACCTCTCCGAGAATGCCGCACAGGCCGTGAGCAAACCCGCGCAGGAAACACAGGCAGAGCCTGCACAGGAGGCTCCCGCCCTGCCTGCCGGTGACATTGAAGCCTATCTTGTCCCGCTGGAAGGCGATGAGGCCCGCCCGGAGGGAGCCGGTGCCATCCTGGAAAAGAACTATCCGCAGGGCAGCGGGGAAAAATACATTCCCTGCGGCAGCGGCAGCATCAAGAACAACACCAGCGTCTCCAGCGCCGACATTGCCGCCGAGATCACCAACCCGCTCCCCTTTGCGGTGGAGTGGAACAGCCCCGACCCGCAGATCCTCATCATGCACACCCATGCCACTGAGGACTACCGGCTCTCAGCAGGGCTGTGGTACCGCCCGGGGGACGGCTCCCGCACCACCGACCGGGACCTCAACATGTGCGCCGTGGGCCGGGTGATGGCGGACACCCTCAACGCCGCCGGGCTCAATACCCTGCACGATGAGACCCTGAACGATTACCCCAGCTACACCGGAAGCTACGCCAACAGCCGCGCGGTGGTACAGCAATACTTATCGCAGTATCCCAGCATCAAGATCGTGCTGGATGTCCACCGGGATGCCATCGAGACTGAGAATGGCTCCCGCATGGCCCCGGTGTGCACCGTCAACGGGCGGCAGACAGCGCAGGTGATGATCATCTGCGGGTGCGACAACGGCACCACGGTCAGCCTGCCCAACTACCGGCTCAACCTCCGCTTTGCCGCTGCCTGGGAAACCGCCATGGAGGGCCTGTACCCCGGCTTCACCCGCCCGGTCCTGTTCAGCTACCGGTTCTACAATCAGGATCTGACCCCCGGCAGCCTGCTCATAGAGATCGGCGGGCACGGCAACAACCTGAACGAGGCCCTCTATGCCGGGCAGCTGGCGGCCAATGGGCTGATCCAGGCAATCAAAAATGCCGCTGGCTGACCAGCGGCATTTTGATTACTTATTCGTATACGATGCAGCCCAGGATCTGCTTGCCCAGCCGAAGGATCTTCTCGTTCTGCTCCCGCACGGCATCGGTGCGGGTGACCGTGCAGTCGGCAGCCAGCACAATGGCATCGGCAGTCACCACATGGGGCACGGTGGCAGCGGCCTTGAGGATGCTCTCGGCGGCGGTCACGCTCTGTCCGCGCAGGGGTTCCGTGGCCTGCAGGGCAGCGGCCAGTGCTTCCAGCTGGTCCGCAGGCAGATCGCCGGTAACCAGAATATTCTTCGCCTCCGGGGCGCGGCTGCGGATGGTCTGAGCCATCAGGCAGAGCATCTCAGCGTCCGCGCTGCCATCGGGGCGGCCCTCCATCTGATAGAGCTTTGCATCCAGCTTTCCGGCCTTCTTGGTGCGGTCGCTGGCCAGCGCGCCCAGCACGGGCAGGCCGGTGGAGCGGTTCAGCTCGCTGGCCGAGTAGACCATGCCGTCCAGCAGGAACTTGACCACAACCACGCCGCAGGCAAGCACACCGCCCAGCAGAAAGCCAATAAGCAGGTACTTTGCCAGAGAGGAGGCAGCGCCGCCGCCCAGTGCGGGCTCCTCCGCACTCTCCCATGTACTCTTAGCAGAAGCCAGATTGTCATCCAGCGCCTGACGGGCACTCTGCAGTTCCACCAGCTGGCTCTGCAGATTCTGAACATCTTCATCGCTCGTCTGCTGCAACGCACGCAGTTCCGTGGAGACCCCCTGTGTCACGCTCTGATCAATCACGCGTACGCTGTGGCTGCACACAGCAGCTGCCGCTTTATCATGGATCAGATCCAGACGACCCAGCAGCGCGTTCAGAATTTTCTCTGCGGTCTGCTGATCTGCAGCATACGCCTGCAAGGTCATCACGCCGTTATACTCGCCACTGTCGTTCTGGGAAAGTTCTACCGTGACCACGCCCTTCAGGTAGCGCACATCTACCCCTACGGCATCAGCGGCAGCATTCATGGAGTCACCGCTGGCCAGCTGTTTCTGATATGCAGCCAGCAACGCACCGGTCGGGTCAACATTCTGATACGCAGAACCCGGCTGGATTTTGTAGCCGCTGTCAATATAAAGGTCAGCCTGCGCCGTCCAGACATTATAAACGTCCAGATTTTTTAGCAGCGACTTTTCTGCATAGTCCTGTGCCTGTTTCAGTGCTTCCTGCACACTAGACTGCGCATCCTCGTTGCTCTTCGCCGTCAGCTCGTACTGCTGCACAGCAAACTCATAATCCTTCTCTTTCTGCTGATACTCAGCCAGAGCCTCCTCATAAGCAACCTGATCTTCTGCCGAAACAGCGCCGCCGCGCAGGATCTTTACCCCGGCAAGGCCGCCAGCGATCACAGCACAGACAACCGCGGTCAGCAGGATGGGCTTGAGCTTGTGCAGAAGGGTCACCATGAGCGCGACGAGGTCGATCTCTTCCTCATCCTGTGCGCCGGTGGGGTACGTTGTTTGGTTTTCGTTCATGCTCTACTCCTCAGGACAAAGCCAATCTTCATGTTTGTTCCGTTTTGTGCAATGCACATACTATAACAGGATAAATAATATCATTCTTTCCGGCAGAATTCAACCGTTTTTCCACAAAAAGCCGATTGACAAACCGGTGCTGCTGTGCTATTTTTAGAATTACTGAAAAGCAAAGATCGGGAAAAGTAACGCATTCCGGACGCTACAGAGAGCGCGGCAGCAGCTGAGAGCCGCGTGCGGGACCAGTGCGCGAACGAACACCCGGGAGCTGCAAACTGAACACGGCATTCCGCCGCCAGTAGGTGCGCCGCAAAGCCCAGCGTTACCAGGGCAGCGCTTATTGGAGCGCGCGAGCGACCGGACACTTCCGGTAATTCAGGTGGCACCGCGGACATTACAAGACAGCTTGTTCGCCCTGAAAATTCAGGGCAAAGCTGTCTTTTTATTTTTATATCGGAGGAAAGAAAGATGGAACGTACTGAGATCGTCTCGCTGTACAAGAACACTCCCGCCGACGGCACGGTGGTCACCGTGTGCGGCTGGGCCAAGAACATCCGTGATTCCAAGAATATCGGCTTCATCGCCCTGTCGGACGGCGGCTGCTTCAAGACCCTGCAGGTCGTGCTGGAGGCAGGCAAGCTGGCAAACTACGAGGAGGTCATCCACACCGGCCTGTACAGCAGCCTGCGCATCGTGGGCCGCATCGTCCTGACCCCGCAGGCCAAGCAGCCCTTTGAGCTGAATGCCGACAGCGTGGAGATCCTGGGCGACTGTCCCGCAGACGAGTACCCCCTGCAGAAAAAGAAGATGAGCATGGAGTATCTGCGCACCATGCCCACCCTGCGCCCCCGCACCAACACCTTCAACGCCGCATTCCGCGTGCGCAGCGTGGCTGCCTACGCCATCCACAAGTTCTTCCAGGAGAATGGCTTCATCTACTCCCACTCTCCCCTGCTGACCGCTTCCGACTGCGAGGGTGCCGGTGAGATGTTCCAGGTCACCACGCTGGACCTGCAGAACGTGCCCAAGAACGAGGACGGCACCGTGGATTACAGCCAGGACTTCTTTGAGAAGCCCGTCAACCTGACCGTTTCCGGCCAGCTGGAGGCCGAGGCCATGGCCATGGCCTTTGGCAAGGTGTACACCTTCGGCCCCACCTTCCGTGCGGAGAAGAGCTTTACCACCCGCCATGCCGCCGAGTTCTGGATGATCGAGCCTGAGATGGCCTTCTGCGACCTGAAGGGCTACATGGACACCGCCGAGGCCATGACCAAGTTCGTTATCCGCTACGTGCTGGACAACTGCCCCGATGAGATGGCCTTCTTCAACCAGTTCATCGACAAGGGCCTGATCGAGCGCCTGGAGCTGGTGGCGAACAGCGAGTTCGGCCGCATCACCTACACTGAGGCCATCGAGATCCTGAAGAAGAACAACAAGAAGTTCCAGTTCCCCGTGGAGTGGGGCGTGGATATCCAGACCGAGCACGAGCGCTACCTGACCGAGGTCGTGTTCAAGAAGCCCGTCTTTGTCACCGATTACCCCAAGGAGATCAAGAGCTTCTACATGAAGATGAACGCGGACGGCAAGACCGTGGCCGCAGCTGATATGCTGGTGCCCGGCATCGGCGAGCTGATCGGCGGCAGCCAGCGCGAGGAGAACTACGACAAGCTGGTGGCCCGCATGGACGAGCTGGGCATGGACAAGACCAACTACGAGTGGTACCTGAACCTGCGCAAGTTCGGCGGCGTGGAGCACGCCGGTTACGGCCTGGGCTTCGAGCGGATGATCATGTACCTCACGGGCATCCAGAACATCCGTGACGTGCTGCCCTTCCCCCGCACCGCTTACGGTTTCTAAGGATTAAATTCAACCCTCTCAGTCAAAGCCTGTCGGCTTTGCCAGCTCCCCCGAAGGGGGAGCCTATTGCGGCTCTTGGATAAAGGCAGCATAGCCTCTCCCCTCGGGAGAGGTGGCATTGCGGAGCAATGACGGAGAGGGTTGTTTTCAACAAGGAGATAAATACAAGTGGAAAATATCGCTCCTGCCCTGTTGGACTGGTTCTACACCAACCGCCGCATCCTCCCCTTCCGGGAGGACCCCACGCCCTACCATGTCTGGCTGAGCGAGATCATGCTGCAGCAGACCCGGGTCTCGGCGGCGCTGCCCTACTACGAGCGCTTCCTTGCCGCCCTGCCGGATATCCCCGCGCTGGCCGGATGTGAGGAGGAAAAGCTGCACAAACTGTGGGAGGGGCTGGGTTATTACAGCCGGGTGCGCAATTTGCAGAAGGCAGCGAAGATCGTCTGCGCTCAGTACGGCGGGCAGCTGCCTGCTGATTACAACGCCCTGCTGGCCCTGCCCGGCATCGGGGAGTACACGGCGGGAGCCATTGCATCCATCAGTTTCGGTCTCCCGGTTCCCGCCGTGGACGGCAATGTTCTGCGGGTGTTTGCCCGGCTCTACAACGACCCCCGGCTGGTCACCGACCCGCAGGTGAAGCGGGAGTTCACGGCACGGGTCATGGAGCACCAGCCGCCCGCAAAAGCCGGAGACTACAATCAGGCCCTGATGGAGCTGGGCGCGCTGGTCTGCCTGCCCAACGGCGCACCTCTGTGTGAGCAGTGCCCTCTGGGCACGCTCTGCCGGGCCCGGGCCGCAGGCACCGCCCTCTCCCTGCCCCAGAAAACGCCCCCCAAGGCCCGGCGCATTACACCGGTCACGGTGGCGCTGGTGCTGAACGAGGGCCGGGTGCTGCTCCAGCAGCGGCCGGCCAAGGGCCTGCTGGCCGGGCTGTGGCAGCCGGTGCTGTGGGAGGATACCACCCTTACCGCCGCAGAGACCGCCGCCCGCCTTGCTGCCTTGGGGCTGGACTGCACAGGGGCACATTTCACGCCCCTGCCTGCGGCCAAGCACATTTTCACCCACATCGAATGGCACCAGAGCGGCTATTTCCTCACTGTGCCGGAGCAGCCCGCCCCCGCAGGATGCGTCTGGGCCGGAAAGGAGCAGCTGGAGGCCGCGTACACCCTGCCCGGTGCCTTCAAGGTCTACAAAAAGCTGCTGCTGACCAAATTGCTGTGATTGCCCGGATTGATGAAATTTCTGCATTTCGGATTGTAATTTTTTGCTTTTCCGGGTATAATAGCCTTATCAAAATGAACTCCGGTTCCATGAACCACCGTTCCCCACCAGAAAAGGAGTGTGTCCTATGAAGAAATCCTGTCTGATCGCTGTTATCGCCACGCTGGCCGCTGTGGCCGGTGCGCTGGCCGCCGTGGCTGTCTATCTGCACCGCCGTGAGAAGGAGCTGGACGAGTACGAGCGTCTGCTGTTTGGCGAGGATAAGGCTGAGACCGTTGAGCCTGCCGCAGAGCAGCCCGCAGAAGACACTTCTGCCGAGGATGCCGCAGAATAAACCAAACACCGAAAAACGCACCCGGCTTGTCCCTGCAAGCTGTGGTGCGCTTTTTTATACGCCGCATTGATTTGAAATCAACCTCTCATTCCCCGCTCCGGCGCGGCCAGCTCCCCCGGCAGGGGAGCCAAGTGCAGGGATGCGGCTTTGTAACAGGAGTACATATCCATGAAACGATTTTTGTTGTGGGTCGTTGGTGTCATTCTGGGCGTTGCTGTGCTGCTGGGCGCAGTGATGACCGTGAGCTATTCCTTTACCGGCGAGGGGTCCCGCCCGGCGGCAGACACGCAGTTCGGCGGGCAGGCGCTGGAAGTGAACGGCTCCTGCTGGCAGGTGCCGCTGCTGGGCGGCGTGTTCGATAAGGTGTTCACCAGCCCCGAAACGCTCACCGTGCAAAAACTGGGCGTGCTGTATGACGCACACCCGGCCCTCGCCCTGCCCGATTGGGCCAGCTACACCACCCTGACCATCGAGACCGACATCGGCAGCATCGTATTTGCGGGGTCGGCCTCTCAGTACGAGGACTTTCTCTTCCCTGCCAACGGGGATTACAAGGCAAAGCTGACGGTCTGGCGGCTGCCGCAGGACTATCTTGCCACCCAGTTTGAGGGCGGCTCCACCGGTGCCATCCGCAAGAACCTGGGCGTGGAGCACCCGGCCAAACCCACGGGCTGGTACAGCTACTCCTTCCGGTTCACCCTGCAGGCCAGCGCGGAGGTCGCCCTTTCCACCGAGCGGCTGGAGCAGGGCGGCGTGGCGGCGCTTTCCATCACCGGTCTGACCGGCGAGACCGCTCCCGCTGTGGAGACCGACCTGGGCAGCGTTCAGTGCGTCCGGCTGGGCAGCGGCTGGCGCGCCTACATCCCCGCCGCCTACAACGCTTCGGCGGGTGGGCACACGGTCAACGTTACCGTCAACGGCGAGACCTTTGCCCGGACGCTGACCGTTCTGCCCAAGGATTTCGGCACCGTGGAGGTGGAGCCGGAACCTGCATCCACCGAGGCCGCCAACGCCGAGTTCCGGAACAACATCTGGCCCCTGTACGAGCAGCCCGTGCGGGAAAAACTCTGGGCCGGTGCCTTCCTCTGCCCGGCAGGAAACTACATGACGCTGGTGGATTTCGGTCAGGTCAAGGTGACTGGCGGCCAGCAGGGCAGCCGCTCCAACTCCACCCGGCTCTACACCATCCCCGGTGAGCCTTGCCGCGCCCCGGCAGGCGGCGTGGTGGTCTTTGCAGGCGATCTGGCTCTCACCGGCAGCACCGTGGTCATCGACCACGGCTGCGGCGTGCGCAGTTATCTGTACGGCCTGCAGGAGCTCTCCGTGACCCGCGGCCAAACCGTGGAGCGGGGGCAGGCTGTCGGCGTGTTGGGCGAGGAGCTGACCATGGACTTCAAACTCGGCAGCAAGAGCGTGAACCCCTGGCCCCTGTTCCAGACCAGCGGTGGGTTATTCTGGCAGGAGAAGGGCTGATCCTGCAAAAAATTTGCAGAAACCTGTAACGCTTTCTCCTTTTCTGCGTTATTGGGGTGAAAGGCCATGAAAAAGGAGGGCAAAATACGATGAAAACGAATTGTGATATCATCCGTGACCTGCTGCCGCTGTATGCGGAGCACATCACCAGTGAGGCCAGCAACGCGCTGGTGGAGGAGCATCTGGCCGAATGTGAAGCCTGCCGCGCCGAGCTGGAACAGATGGAGCAGCCGGTGCCGGTGCGGCCGGAAGCGCAGCCGGATGCGCCCCTGCGCAGGATCAGGGCCGCCCTGCAAAGAAGGAGCATCCGTGCAGCGATCGGCTCTGTGCTGGCAGCCCTGTGCGCTCTGGCACTGATATTCTGGATGGGCACTGCCCGCGTCCCGGCCACCACAGAGCAGGCTCATTTCTGGACCTACAACCGCAAAGAGAACGGCGCAGACATCTGCATTCTGGAAGTGCAGGGCGAGGGTGTCTGGCTGGATATGGAGGGCACCTTCAGCTGGGGCAAGCCGCAGATCACTGTGCGGGCCATGCGCTACCGCTTTCCGGGCGTGCATCGGGTACTGACAGCCCTGGTGGGTTCTGATCGATCCACTGTATGGGTCATGGTGTCTCGCACCCAGCTGCTGACCGTGGACTGCGCAGACCAGACCCTGTACTACCGCGATGGACAGCTGGTAGACCGCTACATCGTGCAGGAAAACCCGGACGGTACCTTCGACTACGCCTACGGCACCGACCAGGAATACGGCATCGACTATAAGAAGGGCTGAGCCTATGGACATCGACAGCGTTTACCGGCTCTATTTCCGGGATGTGTTTCTGTTCCTGCAGGGCCTGACCCACAACGAGGCGCTGGCCGAAGAACTGACACAGGAGACTTTCTTCAAGGCTCTGGACGGCCTGAAAGACTACGACGACCGGCAGGATGTACGGGCGTGGCTGTTCACGGTGGCCCGCAACGCCTATTATTCCCACTGCCGCCGGACAAAGCACACTGCCCCGCTGGAAGATGCTGAAACCGCCCCCGCCGACACTCCGGACATTGCCCAACTGCTGGTCGATCAGGATGCGGCATTCACTGTACATCAGTGCCTGCACACGCTGGACGAGCCTTACAAAGAGGTGTTCAGCCTCCGGGTATTCGGCGAGCTGCCCTTTGAGCGCATCGGGCTGATCTTCGGCCACAATGCCGCATGGGCCCGGGTGACCTACTACCGGGCCAAGACCCAACTGCAAAAGATGCTTTCCGCTTCCACCTGACATTTCCTATCACAGCAGAACACCCCCGGCCCAAAGGCGCGGGGGTGTTCTTTTTGTGCGCAGGACTCAGACCGTTTTGCCTGCTCAAGCTGACCAAAACAAAAACGGCTCTGCCGAAGCAGAGCCGTAAAGATACATCTGAAACAAATCAGCGCTTGGAGAACTGGGGTGCATCGCTGGCAGGGCTGCGCCCTGCACGCGATGCTTGAGCAAAGATCTTCAGCGCCACCGGCTCGCCCCTTGCGGGGCAACCGCCGGAGATGCGCAGTCGTGCTCCCCAGTTCTCCGGGAAAGCAGGCAACAAAAAACGGCTCTGCCGAAGCAGAGCCGTAAAGATACATCTGAAACAAATCAGCGCTTGGAGAACTGGGGTGCACGACGTGCAGCCTTCAGACCGTACTTCTTACGCTCCTTCATACGAGGATCGCGGGTCAGGAAGCCAGCCTTCTTCAGCACAGGACGGTTCTCGTCGCTCTGCTGCAGCAGGGCGCGGCTCAGGCCGTGACGGATAGCGCCAGCCTGACCGGAAACACCGCCGCCGGAAACGCGGACGACGACGTCGTACTTGCCCTCCAGGCCCAGCAGGACCAGCGGAGAACGGACGATCAGCTTCA
>OJAL01001994.1_pt1 | contig 10406 bp, 10 predicted proteins | sample 1589301 | NCBI WGS metagenome assembly OJAL01 (sample SAMN03283261) | human gut metagenome | biome: human-associated habitat; material: feces | host: Homo sapiens | place: USA | collected 2013
CAGCGCTTTCCGGTTGCTCTCCGGGGGCAGATGGTGTATACTGGGGTTGGAATTCTTTCGAAAGAGAGGTCTTTTTTATGATCACTGTACGCGGTATCATCACCTTGCTGGTGCTGGCTGTCCTGTTTGCACTGGCGGTGGTGTGGATCTCCCGGCAGGGCGGCTGGAAAGGCGAGGGCTGCGGAGGCAACTGCTCTTCCTGCCACCAGCACTGCGACACCCCCGAGAAGAAACACTGAGCACACGAATGCCCCCTGACCGGACGGTCAGGGGGCATTTTTGCGTCACAGCTCACCGTAGTGGGCGGCAAAGACCGCGATGGTGCTCAGCAGGTCGTCGTGGGCTTTCTGATAGGTGCTGTAACTGATGTTCAGCTTGTCCATCACCTCTTCCCGCCTCCGCCTTTCCATGTAGCGCAGCTGCAGGATGCTGCCCCGCAGGCCCGGATCCGCCTCGCGGTAATACTCCTCGGACAGCTGGATGGCCCGCTTCCAGCCCCAGTTGCAGGGGCCGTAGACCCAGTTTTTCTGCCCGTAGCGGCTGAGGGCCTCCTTCGTCTTCTGGCGCTGTTCCTGTGTCATGGCTTCCATCCCCTTTTTCCCTCAGCCCGCCGGACCAAAGAAGCAGCGGTCGCGCTGCTCGACGGTCATCCCCAGCATCTTCGAGAGTTTTTCGGCCTCACTCACCTTGAATTCACTCTCATTTTCCAGCTTGCAGCGGAGGGTGTTGTTGGTGATGCCCAGAACATGGGCCACATGGCCCAGTTTCATGCCCTGGCTGCGGATGCAGTCGCGGATCATCATGGTATCGGTCATAGGCGTTTCTCCTTTCAGTTTTGCGCTCAACGCGTTCCGTACAATCATTGGTTGTATTATATCTTCAGGTTGATTATTTGTCAACATTATTCGCAAAATAGTCCCTAAAAAGTTGATTTATAGTAAATTTTTTGCTATACTGTCCTCAGAACACCGAAAATCGTGCAAACCGCAGAGAAAGCGAGGCCCTATATGTCCGATACCGATCTGTCCAGCCGCATCCGGCAGCGCCGGGAGCAGCTGGGCCTGTCGCAGGAAGAGCTGGCCGCCCGGATGGGCTACCGCTCCAAATCCTCCATCACCAAGCTGGAAAAGGGCATCAACGACCTGCCCCGGGCCAAGCTCGAGGAGCTGGCCGCCGCTCTGGACACCACACCCGCGTGGCTCATGGGTCTCGCAGACCTGCCCTGCCCTCCGCCGGGTTTCGAGCCTCTGCCTGAGATGGCGCGGGTGCCTCTCGTAGGCTCCATCGCCTGCGGCACCCCCATCACCGCTGAGCAGAACATCGAGTGCTACATCGGCGTCCCCGCCGCGTGGCACGCCGACTTCGCCCTCACCTGCCACGGCAGCAGCATGGCCCCCACCATCTGCGACGGCGACATCGTCTGCATCCGCCGCCAGCCCGAGGTGGAGCAGGGCGAGATCGCCGCTGTCCGCATCGGCGAGGAAGCCACCCTCAAGCACTTCCACCGCCAGGGCGAGACCGTCATGCTGCTGGCCGACAACACCGCCGTCTGCCCGCCCATGGTATTCGCAGGCCCCCAGCTGGAAGAAATTCAAATCGAGGGCCGTGCCGTGGGCTTCTGCCGTGGCTTATAATAAGGAGGAGTCCCCATGTCTGCACCCGAAGAAATGACCCTCAAGGTCATCGCCCATATCCGCACCGCCTTCCCCACCAAGTTCGGCATCCCGCGCCAGAGCGGGCTGGTGGACAGCCTGCGGGGCGAGGTCATTTTTACCCCCGAATACCGCAATGCCGACGCCGTGCGCGGCCTCGAGGATTTCAGCCACATCTGGCTGGTGTGGCAGTTTTCCGGCGCGGTGCGGGACAGCTGGTCCCCCACCGTCCGGCCGCCCCGCCTCGGCGGCAACACCCGGATGGGCGTATTTGCCACCCGTTCTCCCTTCCGGCCCAATCCGCTGGGACTGTCCAGCGTCCAGCTGGAAGCCATCGAGCACCGGCCTGACGTCGGCCCCGTCCTCATCGTGCGGGGCGCCGACCTGATGGACGGCACCCCCATCTACGACATCAAGCCCTACATCCCCTACGCCGACTGCCACCCGGACGCCGCCGCAGGCTTCACAGCCCAGACCCGGTTCCACCACCTGACCATGGTCTGCGACGCCGGCCTCTGGGCCAGAGTGCCTGCCGACCAGCAGGCCGCGCTGCAGGGTGTGCTGGAAAACGACCCCCGCCCCTCCTACCAGCACGACCCGGAGCGGGTCTACGGCATGGAGTTCGGCGGGCTGGAAGTCCACTTCAAAGTGGACGGCGAGGTCCTGACCGTCACCGGCATCGACCGCCGCTGACGCCGGAGGGACTGTTATGGAACTCCGAAATATCAACACCTTCCTTCATATCGCCGAGCTGCACAGCTTTTCCAGCGCTGCGCGGGAGCTGGGCTACTCTCAGTCAGCGGTATCGGCCCAGATCTCCCAGCTGGAAGCAGAGCTGGGTACGCCTCTCTTTGACCGGGTGGGCAAGACCGTCCGCCTCACCGACGCGGGCCAGACGTTCCAGAGCTATGCCCGCACCCTTCTCATCACGGCCCAGCAGGCCAAGGCCGCGCTGGTGCCTGCCCGGGCCGTCAGCGGCACCCTGCGGGTGGCACTGGCCGATTCCGTATGCAGCACCTTCCTGCCCGACCTGCTGCAGCAGTTCCACGCCCTCTGCCCACAGGTGGAGCTGGTGCTCCGCACCGCCACCGCCGACGAGATGCTGCGGCTGCTGAGCGCGAACCAGATCGACCTGGCCTACACCCTCGACCAGCCTCTGCTCCTGCCCAGCCTGACGCTGGCCGTCAATGTGCCGGAGCCGGTCTGCTTCGTAGCCCCCGCCGGGCATCCGCTGGCCGACAAGGCCGAAGTACCGCTGGATGTTCTGGCTCAACAGGAATTTCTTCTCACAGAGCGGGGCATGAGCTACCGTGACGCCCTCGACCAGCGCCTCGCCGCCCGCGGGCTGTCTATCCACCCCTACATCGAGCTGGGCAGCGCCTCGCTGCTCTGCCAGATGGTGGAGCGCGGGATGGGGTTCTCCTTCCTGCCCGAGTACATCGTCCGTCCTGCCCTCTCCGCCGGGCGTATCGCCCGCCTCCATGTCCCCGACTGCACTGTCACCATGCACCGGCAGCTGTTCTATCACAAGGACAAATGGCTCACACCCCAGATGAAAGCCTTTATTGAGCTGGTAAATCAATAAGCAAAAGCCCCGCACCACATCGAACGATGCAGTGCGGGGCTTCCTCTTTGTGTTTTCGGTTCAGCTCAGCCGGTTCATCCGGACCGCCACATAGGGGTCCGGAAGCTTGAGTTCCTCGGCCAGGTCCTCTTCCGTGTCGTACTTGTCTGCCGCAAGGCCCACGAAAACGCTGCAGCTGTCGAAGCGTCCATCCGGCGAGAGCGCCGTTATCTTTGCCTCGCCGTCGGCGACGGCAGTCACGACACCAGAAGCATCCACGGTAGCGACGCCGGGATTGCTGCTGACCCATGTGATGGGGACATTCGTGCCGTCCTCCACAGCGACAGACGCTGTGAGTGCCTCTTTGCTGCCCACCGTGCGGAGCAGCAGGTCGCGCTTATTCAGAGTCACCTTGCCGACATCGCTGTTGACGGTAACGGCGCAGCGCAGCGCCTGACCGTTGGTGGCCAGCGCCGTGATGGTAGTGGTACCTGGCTTCTGGGCCGTGACAAGGCCCTCCGGATCCACCGTTGCCACCTCGGGGTTGCTGCTCATCCACTGGTAGGCATAGACAAAGGAGCCGCTCGTGTTGATGAGCTGCAGTTTCTGGCTGGGGTGGGCGTTGTTGTACTGGATAACAAGGTTGAGGGTGGTGTGGTCGAGGGCAGGCTTTTTGCTGGCCGCATTGCCGCTCTCCTTGCGGACAGTCACCTTGCAGGCAGCGCACTCGCCCCGGTCAGTGATGGCGGTGATCGTGGCCTCACCGGCGCTGCGGCCGGTGACACGGCCATCGCCGTCCACGGAAGCCACGGTGGGGTTGCTGCTCATCCAGACGATGAAGTAGTAGTCGCTCTGCCCGCCGGTGTAAAGATAGGCTTTGGGGCGGGGGTCGTCTGCCGTGATCTCCAGCTCCATCTCGTTCACTTCCAGCTCAAAGTTCGCCGATGCTCCCAGCAATGCGGGGGCCGCCTGTGCAGCAGGAGCTGCCAGAAGCAGCCCGCTCAGCACAAACGCCGCTGCCAGCCGTGTGATCTTATTCATAGGGTAGCACTTCCCTCCTTTGGATAAGGTTTATCGCAATGTGCTCTGCACAAAATCCCTCTCACTATTAGTTTATTGTACACGCACCCAAAAGAAGGGTCAAGTTCTTCGCCAGAAGTGTCACAATTTCGCGCACCTTTTCGTGAAAGACACTAAAACACCCCCGCCAAATTTATACAAATCGTGCAGACTGTATTTCACCAGACAGCAAAAGAGCCGCCGCACTTGATACAGGTGCGGCGGCTCTCATCGGACGGAATATCTGAAAAAACTCAGTAATTTTTGGCCTTCAGCTCAAAGTAGCTCTGGGGATGTGCGCAGACCGGGCACTTGAGGGGAGCAGACTTGCCGATATAGGTGTAGCCGCAGTTCCGGCAGACCCACACCTGCTGTTCCTCACGGGCAAAGACCTTGCCCTCCTTGAGGTTGGCGGCAAGGGCGCGGTAGCGTGCTTCGTGCTCCTTTTCGATCTGACCCACCATCGTGAAGAGAGCGGCCAGCTGGGTGAAGCCCTCCTCCTTGGCCTCCGCTGCCATGCGGGGGTACATATCGGTCCACTCTTCGTTCTCGCCGCTGGCTGCCATGTCGAGGCAGGTCAGGGTGTCGGGGATGGAGCCGCCGCAGAGGGCCTTGAACCACAGCTTGGCGTGTTCCTTCTCATTGCCGGCGGTCTCCTCGAAGATAGCAGCCAGCTGCTCGTAGCCTTCCTTCTTTGCGACGCTTGCAAAGTAGGTGTACTTGTTGCGGGCCATGCTCTCGCCTGCAAAAGCTTCCATCAGGTTCTTCTCGGTCTTGGTTCCCTTGAGTTCCATAATCTGTTCTCCTCTCAGATAGTCTGACACTGCCAGTATGGGCTGTGTCCGGTTTGGTTTATTCTACGCGCAGCCCGCTTTGTTCGGTACCGGGTGTGCGATCGGTCTTCCTTGTCTCTGAGGGTATTATAACAGAATTTCGGGCAGAAATCAAGAATTATTCCTATTTATTTTGAGAATATTTCTTATTTATTTTTTCAACTATGCTGCTTGAGTGCGCACACGGCGATGCTGAGAGCGCTCCATGCCGCCTGATACATCAGCACCGCAGCCACGCTCAGCATCCCCACGCTGCCCGCATAGGTCAGCAGGACGGCGATGGCCACCGAGAACCACACCGACACCAGCTGCACCGTGGTAGCGGTCGTCTCGGCGTTCTGGGCCTGCTCTGCGGCCCGCAGACCGCCGGTCAGGCTGGCAAAGCCGTTGGTGCAAAGGATGCAGCAGCCTTCGGAGCCGGTGTCTTCGGCGGTAGCAGCGCCCAGTGCGGCACACTGCTCCTGGTCCAGCAGGACGACCATGCCCTCGGGCAGATGGTAGGCGTCGGTGATGTGCCGTGCGGTCAGGGTGGGGTCCTGGCAGGACACCAGCAGCTGGATATTCTCTTTTTGCAGCTGTTCCAGACCACGGGCGGCGTTCCGTCCGCCCACATAGTGGAGCACGAACATGGCGTGCAGACTGCCGGACACGGCCAGATAGAGGATCTGCAGCTCGCCGTTCTTGGAGTGCTTGGCCTCATATTCCTCGTCGGGCAGGGGAACTTCTTCTTTTTCCATGTACGCACGGTTGCCGATGAGGATGCGGTTGTTGTCGCACCATGCAGAGAAACCGAGGCCGCAATGGACCTCCAGGTCCTTGACCGGGTAGAGGATGTCGGTGCGGTCCTCGATGATCTGGCGGAACAGGCCGCTCAGGGTGTTGCAGCACTTGCTCAGGACGCTGGCCGAATAGAGGATGGCCCGGTCGATGCGTCCGCCCTTGAAGATGCGGATGTCCTCAAGCATAGCGCTGTCCGGGGTGAACAGCTCATCGGCGTCAGCCTGAACGGTATCCACACCGCCCAGTTCCTCGATCGCCGCCCAGCCGGGGATCACCGCACCCGAGGCAGCGGCAGTCTGCTGCAGCCGCAGGGATGCAAAGCCTGCGATGAGGGTGGAGGATAGAGGCGAACCCATGCAGAGCACAGCGGTCAGCGCCGCAGCGCCGCCGTTGAGGCCGCCGCCAAAGACGCAGAAGACCAGACCGGCCAACACAGCCGCACCCAGCAGGATGTAATTTGTCTTACGGGCGCGGCGCTCACAGGCGCGGGGGCCGAAGCCCTGCTCCACCATCGCGTCGTCCCACTCAGCGGGTCGGCTGAGCAGCACCCAGGGGTCTTTTTCGTCCATGTCCTTGGAGAGGATGCGGATAAGGTCTTTGTCCTTGGCGCGGAACGCACCGCGATGCTCCGGACCGGCCTGCGCCAGTTTGAAGCCGCCCTGGACCGAGGCCAGAAGGACACGGTCTCCCAGCAGTGCAAGGAACAGCCCCAGCGCCGCAATGCCGGACAGAAGGGTGAAGCTGGACGCCTGATAGTTCTGCGCGTTCAGCAGGGCCACAGCGGCCTGCAAAAGCGCAGCGCAGGCTGCCATCGCGGGCATGGTCTCCATGCTGGGGCGTTCGCCCCGCAGCCCCTTCAGGCCGTCCCTCACGACGGGCCAGCCCACAGCCAGCGCCAGCGCCAGGAAGAGCAGATCAGCGGCATAGAAGGCCGCCGGGGCAGTTACGGGGTCAAGGCCGCCCAGCGGGCCGACAAGGCCCTCTGCGGCGAGGCCGAAGTGGAGCAGCACCAGTGCAAGGATGCCGCCCAGCGCACAGCGCAATGTAAGGGCCGCACCCATCTGGTGCAGCCGTTCCCCCACCTGTTCCGGCGTCTCGGGCGTTTTTTCTTCTTCGACAGGCGCTTCCTCGACGGGTGCAGCCTCCGGAGCAGCCGGGGCAGTACCGGCCTCTTCGGCCGGCTGTGCAGGCGCTTCCTCCTTCGGCGGCTCCACCGGAGCCACCTCGTCGCCGTCGTTCAGGAACATGAGCGGCAGGCTCATGCTGTCGTCATTGTCCGGCGGCGTCGCGCGGGCCGGGGCTGCGGGCGCTTTCTCGTCGTCACCCTTGCCGAAGAACTGCATCGCCGGGGCCGCATGGGGCTTCGATACCTTATCTTCTGCAAACACCATCTCGGGCATCGGCACGGCAGGCTTCTCCGGCGCCGCATCCGGCTCTTTTTCTGCATCCGGTTTCGCTGCAATGACCGGAACTGCCGGGGTGCTCTTTTCCGGTTTTGCGGGCTTCACCGGCTGGGGAGGCTCTTCCTCCTGCGGCGGAAGCTTTGCACCAAACAGCATGGCTTTGAGCGCCTGCATCTCCCGGTCCTCATACTGCTCCTGCGGGGTGCGCGGCTCGTACTGGACCGCCTTTTTCCGGGGCGCGGCCTGCTTTTCTGCCGGCTTTGTCTCCGGCTTGGGAGCAGGCGGCTCCGGCGCTTTGATGGGTCCTGCGGGCTTTTGGGGCTTCTCCGGCTCAGGCTGGGGGGCACTGACCGGCTCGGCTGGCTTCGGCTGCTCGGGCTTCGGCTCTGCGACTTCCTCTTCCAGCGCCAGGACCAGCTCCAGGTCGGAGGGTTCCTCCGGCTCCTCGCCGCCCAGCTGTATCTCGCCGGTACAGCTCTCTTCGGGTGTGCCGCCTTCCTGCTGTTCGGCCTTTTCACGGCGGAACAGCCGGCCCAGCAGGCTCTTGGGCTTTTCTTCATTCTCATCGTCCCGCCGGGTCATCTCCTCCGGGACCTGGGCTACACTGGTGGTAAAAAAGGTGCGGAATTTTTCTTCGCGGGCGTCGAGCTCTTCCTGCGTCATTTCCTTCCGCTCGTCATCCTTTGGCATCCTGATCTTCCCTCCCTTGTTTCGTTCGGCACGGGCCAGCTCAGCCCTGTGCGGCGCGCTGGCTCTGGATCTCATACAGGATGATGCCTGCGGCCACCGAGACATTGAAGCTGTCCACGCCGGTACCCTGTGCGGTCATATCGAGGCTCACAACGCCGTCGCAGAGCTTCTTGACCAGCTGCGACACACCGCTGCCCTCGCTGCCCAGCACCAGCGCAATGGGGCCGGTGAGGTTGTTCTTGCGCAGGGACACGCCGTCCATGTCGGCGCAGTAGACGAAAACACCCTGCTCCTTGAGGCGGCGGATAGTCTCGCCGATGTTGGCCACACGGGCCACGGGCAGGCGCTCAGCCGCACCGGCGCTGGACTTGATGACGGTGGGGGTCACGGATGCGCCGCCCCGCTTGGGGATGACGATGCCGTGAGCGCCGCACAGCAGAGCCGAGCGCATGACAGCGCCCAGATTGTGGGGGTCTTCGATGCCGTCGCTCAGCACGAGGAAGGGCGGTTCGCCCTTCTCTTTGGCAGCGGCCAGCAGGTCCTCCACCGTTGCGTATTCGATCTCGCTGGCAAAGGCAGCCACGCCCTGATGGCTCTCGGTGCCGGTCATGAGGCGCAGCTTGTTGGGGTGTACCCGTTTGACGGTGGCACCGGCTTCCTTCGCCATTGCGGTATAGTAAGCGGCCACAGCCGGGGCCATGCCCTCGGCCAGCAGCACCGTATCCACGCCGGAGCCGCTCTTCAGCAGCTCTGTGACCGGGTTCTTGCCGTAGACGAGGCTCTCGTTCCGGGGCTGGTCGTCGGCCTTTTCGCGGCGGGGACGGCGGGGCATATTGCGTTCTTCCATGAAGTTCTCCTTCCGTTTCTATCGCAGGACGCCAAAACCCTTCCGGCCCGGCGTCATCGTATCGCTTCAAACGAGTTTTCAGGGCCGCAGCGCTGTAAAGCTGCATTTTGCGGCAGGCACTGACGCATTTCAGACGTACAGCGCTTATAACTCATCTTGAAGTATAACATAAGCGGCAGGGGTTTGCCATAGAATTGCGCTTTTTCTTCCCGTGAAATTTCTGTGCCGCCCGCCCGGGCAGCGCCTCATGGGAGAAGTGTTGCCTTTTGCGCGCCGGTTATCCGTCTTTTTGCCTGTGGTAAAAGTTTTCCACATTCAGACTGCTTTACCATCCGTATACCCGCCCTGTTTTTTCCACAAGTTGAAAACTCTGTGGAGAAAGTTCAAAACTCAAGCATTCAAGCCTGTTTTCCGGGTGGAATTCCACACTTTCCACAAGGTTTTCCACAATCTCATCTCGACAGGCTCAGAACCCTTCATACATTTTGTAATTTTCAAGTCAGAATTATGACAAAATTTTGAAGCAGAGCGGCACTTGTTTTGCCTTTTTATCCAACATCATTTTGACGAATGTGGATCCCTGTTGAAAATCGTCTGCTTTGGCATCTCCGCCGTCGGTCTGGCCGGATGTTGTCGAAGCCTGTATAAAATGTTGCATCCCACTTATTTCTCTGTCTTTCGAGCACACTGCTGGCCAAGAAAGCTTCGGTTTGGTTACAAAAACTCTCCGGTGGATTGATTTTACCATCTGTTTGGGGTATACTTAGGGTGCAACTTCGTTAAACCATGCACAAAGCGGTGTGTGGGTACGAACAGACCCCGATAATTTTTGGAGGTAATAATAATGTTGGTAAATGCAACCGAAATGCTCATCAAAGCTCGTGACGGCCACTACGGTGTGCCTCAGTTCAACATCAACAACCTGGAGTGGACCAAGGCTGTTCTGACCGCCTGCGAGGAGATGAAGAGTCCTGTCATCCTGGGTGTCTCCGAGGGTGCCGGCAAGTACATGACCGGCTTCAAGACCGTCGCTGCTATGGTCGATGCAATGGTCGATTCCATGGGCATCACCGTCCCGGTCGCTCTGCATCTGGACCACGGCACCTACGAAGGCTGCAAGGCCTGCGTTGAGGCCGGTTTCTCCTCCATCATGTTCGACGGCAGCCACTACTCCATCGAGGAGAATGTGGAGAAGACCAAGGAGCTGGTCGCTCTGGCACACTCCAAGGGCATGAGCATCGAAGCCGAGGTCGGCTCCATCGGCGGCGTCGAGGACGGCGTCGTGGGTAATGGCGAGATCGCTGACCCCGCAGAGTGCGCAAAGATCACTGATCTGGGCATCGACTTCCTGGCCGCCGGCATCGGCAACATCCACGGTGTCTACCCCGCCAACTGGAAGGGTCTGGACTTCGAGGCTCTGGACCGCATCCACAAGGCTACCAATAACATTCCTCTGGTTCTGCACGGCGGCACCGGCATCCCCGATGACATGATCGCAAAGGCCATCAGCTTGGGCGTCTCCAAGATCAACATCAACACCGAGTGCCAGCTGGTCTTCGCTGAGGCTACCCGCAAGTA
>OJAL01002008.1_pt1 | contig 10352 bp, 7 predicted proteins | sample 1589301 | NCBI WGS metagenome assembly OJAL01 (sample SAMN03283261) | human gut metagenome | biome: human-associated habitat; material: feces | host: Homo sapiens | place: USA | collected 2013
TCCATCGGCTCGAAGGCGGACGCCAAGCGCACGGGCGTCGTCCACATTATCTTCAACCTCTGCGCCTCCGTCATCATCATCACGGCGCTGACCGTCCTGCATCATGCGGGCGCGCTCGACGGCCTGTGGGGGCAGACGATGACCTCCGGCGCCATCGCGAACGTCCACACGATCTTCCGCCTTTCCACCGCGATCCTGCTCCTGCCGGTGTGCGGGCAGTTTGAAAAGCTCTCCCGTGTCCTCGTCAAGGACGATCAGCAGATCGGCGAGAACGTCAACCACGAGCTATCCCAGCTCGACGAAAAATTCTTTGCCTCGCCCGCGCTGGCGCTCTCCGCCGCGTCGGACGCCATCAGCGCCATGGCGCGCCTTGCGCGCACAGGCGTGATGAGCGCGCTGGACGTTCTGCATCATTTCGACCGGCATACCATCGACGTAATCGACCGCAACGATGACGGTACACTGGCAGTTGAGACACCGGATGATTACACACTCGTGATCAAGCTTGTCAGCCCGTGCCCGTACTTTAACGACTTACTGGCATTCCCGACATTCTATCCGGTACATCAGGCATCCGTAGAGGCTGCTGATACGGACGGCACTGTTCCTGGCAAGTGGGCACAGGAAGCTGGTTTTGTATGCAACGGTGCTTACACACTGGAGTCCTGGAACCACAACGAGAGCATGGTTTATGTAAAGAACCCGAACTTCTATGATGCGGCAAACGTAACCATGGACGAGCTTCACTTCATGTTAAGCGCTGATGATACAGCAATCTATGCTGCATACAACAGCGGTGACCTTGACTACATCGATACCGTACCGAACGATGAGATCCCTTCCTTAAACGGCGTCAATCCGGAGTTTGGTATCCTTGACAACCTGGGAACCTATTACATCGGCTTCAACGTAAACGACCCGGTCTTCGATGGCAAGACAGAGGAAGAGGCTGCTAAGATGCGTGAGGCAATCAGCTTACTGGTTGACCGTCAGTTCATCGTTGAGAACGTAGGCCAGACAGGTCAGATCCCGGCTGATTCTTTCGTACCGGAAGGTATGGCAGACGGTAACGGCGGCGTATTCAAGACAGCAGATACTTCTTACTATGATGCAACAGCTACCGGCGCTGGCGAGCTTGAGACAGCAAAGGGCTTACTGGAAGAGGCTGGATACACATTTACAGACAACGGTGACGGTACATACGCAGTAGATCCTGCAATCTCCATGACATACTTAACAAACGACGGTACAGCACACATTGCGGTTGCTGAGTCCGTACAGCAGGATGTGGCATTACTTGGTATCAACCTTGAGATCAAGTCTGAGGACTGGAATGTATTCCTTGAGGATCGTAAGAGCGGTAACTTCACCATCGCGCGTGAGGGATGGCTTGCAGATTACAACGACCCGGTTAACATGTTAGAGATCTTTACCTCTGATTCCGGTAACAACGATATGCAGTTAGGAAAGGGTACTCCGGTATCTTCTTCTCCGGACTGGACAGCATATGATGAGCTGATCAGTCAGATCCGCACCACAACAGATTTTGCAGCGCGTGTTGACTTAATGCATCAGGCAGAGGATATGCTGATGGATACATGGGCAGTAGTTCCGATCTACTACTACAATGATATTTACATGCAGAAGTCTAACGTAACCGGTATCTACGCAACGATATTCGGTATGAAGTACTTCATGTACGCAACAAAGACAGCATAACATCATAAGAACTGACTGGTATGTATGACTGCAGGTGATGCATACTTATACAGGAAAGAGAAATCCCGGAACGGAGAGAAATATCCGTTCCGGGATTTTTTGCGTGGAAAAACAGGAGAAGAAAAAACTGCATATTTAGTCATATAAAAATCGAGGCGAAAAAATGAAAAATGGTAGAAAATGGCAGAGATTAGGGGAAAACCTGGGAAAAACAAACAAAACATAGTGTAAAAATATGCAGAGAAATAAATGAGATTGTAAAAACATGCGAAACGAGGCAGAATGTGCCAGCGGGAAAAGTATTGACAAAACCAGTTTCCTATGTATAATAAAAAAAGTGTTGTGCGTGTGCAACATACAAGTGTATTTTGCAAAGTGTTCAGTGGACAAAGAGGTTCATTGTCACTTTTTTTGTTACACAAAAATATTTTAGCACAATAACGCGGTAATTTTGCACTATGCTGCATGACAGACAGAGAGCAATGAGGCGGAAGCGGCGATGATCAAGAACCCTTATCAAAAGGATTATCAAAATGAATTAAAGCAGAACCGGCATGGTCTTCTGGTGACAAGAACGTCCTATCAGGGAGATTTTTATGTGCTTCCGTTTGATGAGCAGCAGAAGCGGCGGACAGGCATTTTAAATGTCATCTGGACAATCGCGCTGTGGGTGATTGAGCTTGGAATGGGGCTTATAAACCCGGATTCGTCCCGCACGGCATGGATTGTTTTTCCGTATCTGTTTGTGATACTTCCGCTTGGATACATGCTTTATGGTGCGGTCAGCTATATCGGAGCACCGCTCCGGATGCACCGGGCACATTATGAGACGGGGCTGCTTCGCATGAAGCGTTCCTGCATCGGGGCAATGGTGCTGACGGGAATCGGAGCGGTTCTGGATCTTGTATACATGGTGCTGCACCGTGGCGAGATCCGGATGGGAATGGAATGTATCTATCTGATATGTCATTTTCTGTTTCTGGCGGTTGCATTTTTCTTCGGAAAGTATTATGACCGCAATTACAGTGGCGTTCTGATTGAGAATGCTACAATGGAGTAGGTTTTTTCCTTTTATAAGGTTAAAACATAGATAATATTTTTATAAGGAGGAAATATTATGAAAAAAATGAGACAGACTCTTGCTTTGTTACTGGCAGGAGCACTGACTGTCGGTTCATTTGCAGGCTGCGGCGGAAGCAAGGCTGGCGGCGAGACAGCTGGAACCGAGACAGCAGGCACAGAGGCAGCAGGCACGGCTGCATCCGGCAGCGACACACCGCTCGTTATCGCAAATGACGGTATGAGCGAGAAGTTCAGCCCATTCTTCGTTGAGAGTGTGCCGGATCAGAACATCGTTGATGTGACACAGATTTCTCTGGTTTACAACGATCGTTCCGGTGAGTTTATCTACAATGGTATCGAGGGTGAGACCACTTCGTACAACGGTACCGACTATACTTACTACGGACCGACCGATCTGACCATCACAGAGAACGAAGACGGAACCGTATACTATGATTTCAAGCTTCGTGATGATCTGACGTTCTCTGATGGAGAGCCGGTAACCGCAGATGATATCATCTTCTCTTTCTATGTATTCTGCGATCCGACTTATGACGGAAGCGCATCTGTATACTCTCTCCCGATCGAGGGTATGGAAGAGTACAGAAGCGGTATGTCCACACTGGCATCTTTACTTGCAGCAGCAGGCGAGGATAACACAGAATTCACATACTGGACAGAAGATCAGCAGAACGCATTCTGGGATGCTGTAAACGATGGTGGTGCAGCATTTGCACAGGAGATCGTTGATTACTGCGCAGAGAACGGCGTCAGCGAAGAGGGCGACGTAGCAGGCGCAGCAGCACAGTGGGGATTCGACGGTCTTGCAGCAGATGCGACTGCTAAGGATTTCTTTATGGCAATCGGTGACAAGTACGGATGGAGCTTCACAGCTATGGAGGCAGAGTCTGCAGGAAGCGCTCTCTCCGATCTGATTCCGGAAGATGTATATGCATACGCTACCGAAGGTGTTGAGACCGGTGATGCAGCAGCAAACATTTCCGGTATTCAGAAGCTGGATGACAAGACCGTACGGGTTGTTTTAACAGAGGTCAGCGCACCGGCACTTCAGACCATGGATATCCAGATTGCACCGCTTCATTACTATGGTGATGAGAGCCAGTACGATTACGATAACAACCAGTTCGGTTTCACAAAGGGTGATCTTTCCGCAATCCGCGAGAAGACGACCGCTCCGCTCGGCGCTGGTCCGTATGTCTTCAAGAGCTACGAGAACAAGACAGTATATCTCGAGGCGAACGAGTCATACTACAAGGGAGCACCGGCTACCAAGGAGCTCCAGTTCAAGGAGACCGCTGAGGCAGATAAGCTTCCTGGTGTTGTTCAGGGTACAGTAGATATTTCTGATCCGTCCATCTCCAAAGAGGTTATGGCTCAGATCTGCTCCGAGAACAGCAACGGTGAGGCATCCGGTGATGTATTAACCACAGCTCTGTATGACAACAATGGTTATGGCTACATCGGAATCAACTCTCAGAATGTCAAGGTTGGCGATGATCCTTCTTCTGAGCAGTCCAAAGATTTAAGAAAAGCAATCGCAACTGTTATTTCCGTATATCGTGACATGGTGATCGATTCTTACTACGGAGACGCTGCATCTGTAATCAACTACCCGATTTCCAATACTTCCTGGGCAGCACCGCAGAAGTCTGATGCAGACTATGCGGTTGCATTCTCCAAGGATGTAGACGGTAACCCGATCTACACAGACGGTATGTCGGATGACGAGAAGTATGCAGCAGCACTTGACGCAGCACTCGGATTCTTCGAGGCAGCTGGTTACACAGTAACAGACGGCAAGCTGACAGCAGCTCCGGCCGGCGCGAAGTTAAGCTATGAGGTAATGATCGGCGGAGGCGGAAAGGGAGATCATCCTTCCTTCGGTATCCTGACCGCAGCATCCGAGGCACTCAAGAGCATCGGATTTGATCTGACAATCAACGACCTGGCTGACGGAACCATCATGTGGGATGCTTTAAACAGCGAGACCGCAGAGATGTGGTGTGCAGCATGGCAGGCAACCTTAGACCCGGATATGTTCCAGATCTATCACAGCGAAGGCGGCAGCGCAAACTACTATGCAATCTACTCTGACGAGCTGGATGAGCTGGTAATGGAGGGAAGAACCAACACTGACCAGGCATTCCGTAAGGCAGTTTATAAGGAAGCACTTGACTTCATCGTAGATTACGCTGTAGAGATTCCGGTATATCAGAGACAGAACGCTTCTATATTCAGTACACAGCGTGTCAATGCGGATTCCATTCCGCAGGATCTGACAACCTTCTATAGCTATCTCAACGAGATTGAGAAGATCCAGATGAACTAAGGATCAGAGTAACTGGCTGATGGTGGAAGAAGAGGGGAGCAGGCTCCCCTCTTCTACAACCTGTGCCATGGTGCATAGGGATTTAAAGGTATTTTGCAAGAGGATGCGTGACGCCTTTTTGCAAAATACCTTTAGCATCAGAAGCAGCGAGGAAAGGAAAAAGAATCATGAAGAAATTTGTTGTTAAGAGAGTATTGCTCTCGATTGTCATACTGTTCTTCGTCTCCATGATCATCTACGCGATCATGCGTTGCATGCCGTCGTCATTCGTGGAGCAGCAGGCACTGACATTGTCACAGAGACCGGGAGCAAAGAGTTATGACGAATGGGTGGCACAGTTAAATGCATCGTACGGTCTGGATACCGGTGTGATCCAGGGATATTTCCGCTGGGCAGCAAAAGCAATCCGCGGACAGTTCGGTGATTCCTGGTATTTTAACCAGCCGGTACTGACCAAATTCGCAAGTGTTATCTGGTATTCGTTTGCACTGTCACTGGCATCTTTTGTTCTGGAGATCATCATCGCAATTCCGGCAGGTATTGCCGCTGCGAGAAAGCAGTATTCTGCAACCGATTATACGATCACCGTTATTGCACTGGTCGGTATTTCTCTTCCGAGCTTTTTCGTTGCAACACTTTTAAAATGGGTCTTTTCCGTAAAGCTTGGCTGGTTCGACCTCTACGGTATTGTCGGACGTAACTATCAGAGCCTCTCTTCCGGACAGCAGATTCTGGATATGGCATGGCATCTGGTGCTTCCGGTAATCACACTGACGATCGTGAGCATCGGTTCCCTGATGCGTTACACCAGAACCAACATGCTCGAGGTGCTGAATGCGGATTATATCCGTACAGCGCGTGCGAAGGGACTGCCGGAGAAGCGCGTCATTCATTACCACGCATTCCGCAATATCTTAATCCCGATCATCACACTGCTCGGCGGTACATTGCCGGGACTCTTCAGTGGAGCCATGGTAACAGAGACTCTGTTCCAGATCCCGGGTATCGGATATACCTCTTACCAGGCGGTATTACAGGGTGACATTCCGTTTGTTATGTTCTACATGCTGTTTTCCGCGGTACTGATCTTACTTGGCAACCTGATTGCCGATATTCTATATGCAGTTGTGGACCCGCGTGTCCGCGTGAACTAGAAAGGAGGAGAGAACATGGAGAACGAGAAGAATAATATGAAGCTTGATGACGCGCAGCGTGTCCGCGTACTTTCCCCCGGAATGATGGTTGCAAAGCGGTTTTTCCGCAACAGACTGGCAATCGTAGGACTGGTTATCATTGTCTGTATGTTCCTGTTTGCATTTGTCGGAGGTGCGGTCAATCCGTATTCCCAGAGTGAGGTGTTCTACCGCACGGAAGAGATGAAGAAGGACTACGCCGGTGCGGCAAAAATTGACGAGTTCCAGGTGTTCGTGGCGGACGGCGTGGAGCTTCCGAGCGATGTGTATTCCAAGATGATCCTTGCCGTGACGAAAAATGCGCTGGTGTTCGAGACCAGAGACGGACAGACACTGGCACTTGGCAGGATTGATGACGACACATACCACATTTACGCGGCAGAGCAGCAGATGAATCCATTGGCATTAAAGTCTGAGGAGCACGACGCTGCGGAGGCTGCCGGACAGAACCAGTTTACTTACAACGGCGTGGAGTATGTGTTTGATGCATCCGGTGTGAAAGAGACACTGTACACGACGACAGAGCTTGGTATTGCCTGCCGGAAGTCTGTGACAGCTTTTGATGAAGGCACAACATTTTCTTATGATTTTTACAGCAAGGTACTCACAGCGATTGCAAACGGCGATAAGAACATCGAGGCGGACGGCGTGAACTACACGGTTGAAAACGAGGGAAGCGCTGCCATGATTCATACGGCAGACGGTGCGGATTATGCTTATGTATCTGATATGAGCATGAATCCGGTAGCCAGCGGTATCGTGCTGACACCGGCGTTCAAGGAGGCGGCTGAGGCTGCAATGACTGCCGGGGAGGATTCCTTTGAGTATACAGACGAGCAGGGTGAGACCGATACCTACCTGATCAAGGATAAGAACGGTCAGTACACGATCCAGCGCTATCAGGAGACGCGTGTCATCGACAGTTATGCGGCACCGTCTGTAAAGCACTGGTGTGGAACGGACGGCAACGGAATGGATCTTCTGGCGCGTCTGATGTACGGCGGACGAATTTCCCTTATGATCGGATTTGTCGTAGTTATCATTGAGCTTATCATTGGTATCATTGTAGGTGGTATCGCAGGATTTTTCGGCGGATGGGTGGACACACTCCTGATGCGTGTGGTTGATGTTGTTTACTGTATCCCGGCGATTCCGCTGTATCTGATCCTTGGTTCGATCATGGATTACTACAAGGCTTCGGCAAAGACACGTATCTACATGCTGTGTATTGTCATGAGTATCATCGGCTGGGTCAGCATTGCCCGTATTATCCGCGGACAGATCTTGTCCCTGCGAGAGCAGGAGTTCATGACGGCGGCAGAGGCAACCGGTATCCGCGTAAGCCGTAGGATTTTCAGACATCTGATCCCGAATGTTATCCCGCAGCTTGTCGTATTCGCAAGTATGGGAATCGGTGATGTCATTCTTGCCGAGTCCACATTGAGTTTCCTGGGTCTTGGTATCAAGTATCCGGCGGCTTCCTGGGGAAGTATCATCAATGCGGTCAACGACTCTTACGTTATGACGAACTATTTATTCGTGTGGGTTCCGGCAGGCGTCCTGATCCTGCTCACGGTACTTGCATATAACTTTATCGGTGATGGTCTGCGTGATGCATTCGATCCGAAGATGAAACGGTAGGTGACAGGAATGGCATTTAATAATAAGAAGAAAAACGCAAATTATATCTCCGCAAAAGAATCCCGCGCGATTGCGCGGGAGAACCGCAAGATTACGCAGGAGATCGAGAAAAAAAGAAACAGAAAGCATATTCCGGAGGAGGAATATGTGACAAAGATGAAGAATCCGGAGAACTGCGTTGAGTTCGACAACGTTCAGACTTATTTCTTCACGGACATCGGAACGGTCAAGTCTGTCGACGGTGTATCGTTTGATGTGCCGCAGGGCAAGACGGTCGGTATCGTAGGTGAGTCCGGTTGTGGAAAATCCGTGACAAGCCTTTCCCTGATGCAGCTGGTACAGCGCCCATCCGGTCAGACCGTGGGAGGAGAGATCCGCTTTAATACCGGCGATCATGTATACAATGTGGTCAACACCCCGACTTCTGTGATGCAGAAGCTGCGCGGCAACTACATGTCCATGATTTTCCAGGAGCCGATGACTTCCTTGAATCCGGTACTTCGTATCGGCGAGCAGGTGGATGAGGTCATTGCACTTCACAATCCTGACATGACAAAGGATGACGTCAAGACACGTACGATCCAGATGCTTGAGATGGTCGGCATTGCCAATAAGGAAGGTGTATACCGGATGTATCCGCACGAGCTTTCCGGCGGTATGCGCCAGCGAATCATGATCGCAATGGCGCTCGCATGTAATCCGCGTCTGATTATCGCCGATGAGCCTACAACAGCGCTCGATGTGACGATTCAGGCACAGATCCTCGATCTGCTCCGCGGACTCAAGGATAAGATCAACAGTTCCATCATGCTGATCACACACGATCTCGGTGTGGTTGCAGAGATGGCAGATTACGTGGTCGTTATGTACGCGGGACGTGTCGTGGAAAAAGGAACGGCACGCGAGATTTTCAAAGATCCGAGACACCCGTACACCATCGGACTGATGAAGTCTAAGCCGGTGGTCGGAAAATATACGGAGAAGCTTTACAGCATTCCAGGAAGCGTTCCGAATCCGATTGATATGCCGGACTACTGCTATTTTAAGGATCGCTGTGAGATGTGCGTAGACGGCTGTGAGGGAGCATATCCGGGAATGTACCAGATCTCCCCGACTCATTTTGTAAGCTGCTACCGCTGTGCGGCGGAGGCAGTCGGCAAGGAAGGAGACACGAAGAATGAGCAATAACGAAGCGACAAAGACAATCAATCAGAGCGACAATATTCTTGAAGTGTCTCATCTGAAAAAATATTTCCCGATTAAGGGAGGGTTCTTCGGCGGTGCGACAGGCAGTGTGAAGGCAGTCGACGATGTGTCTTTCAACATTAAGCGCGGCACTACCATGGGACTTGTCGGAGAGTCCGGATGTGGAAAGTCCACGACTGGAAGAACGATCTTACGTCTGATCGAGAAGACAGACGGCGAGATTCTCTTCAATGGCGAGGACATCAGCAAGTACGATAAGAAGCAGCTCCGCGATCTGCGTACAAAGATGCAGATCATTTTCCAGGATCCGTATTCATCCCTGTCTCCGCGTCTCCCGATCGGGGAGATCATCGGTGAGGCGGTGCGCGAGCACGGACTTGTGCCGAAGGAGCAGTTTGATGATTATGTCACCAAGGTAATGAAGGACTGCGGATTACAGGAGTATCACAAGGATCGTTATCCGCACGAGTTCTCCGGCGGACAGAGACAGAGAATCTGTATCGCACGTGCACTTGCGCTGAATCCGGAATTCATCGTGTGCGATGAGCCGGTATCTGCACTGGACGTGTCGATTCAGGCACAGATCATCAACCTGCTTCGCGATCTGCAGAAGGAGAGAGGACTGACCTATCTGTTTATCTCTCACGATCTGTCTGTCGTAGAGCATATTTCCGATACCGTGGGTGTTATGTACCTTGGCGGTATGGTGGAGTCCGGCGAGACTGCCGATATTTTCGGCAACCCTCTGCATCCGTACACGAAAGCGCTGTTTTCCGCGATTCCGATGCCGGATCCGGATGTCAGAAAGGAACGTATCCTCTTGAAGGGCGATATTCCTTCCCCGGCTAATCCGCCTGCAGGATGTAAGTTCCACACCCGCTGCAGCGAGTGCATGGAGATCTGTAAGCACGAGGAGCCGCAGGTCAAGGATGTCGGCAACGGACATAAGGTAAAATGTCATCTCTATGATGAAAAATAGACGGGAGGCTGCCGCTTCAGGCGGACAGCTGGCGTCGAAAGAGATGTACTAGGATAAAAGATCACATTTTTCGATTTCGCTGGAAGTGTAGATGGAACATTCGTTGAAAAAAATGCGTGCATTTCTTCCGGCTGAATGTTTGCATCAGATTCCGTGTCTCTTCCACGTTTGGACAATCCGACGGGTGCATGTCCGACACACC
>OJAL01002010.1_pt1 | contig 10340 bp, 13 predicted proteins | sample 1589301 | NCBI WGS metagenome assembly OJAL01 (sample SAMN03283261) | human gut metagenome | biome: human-associated habitat; material: feces | host: Homo sapiens | place: USA | collected 2013
TGCTCCAAACTTGGAAAGACACGGATCATCGAAGATGCAGACATCCGACCGGTTAGAAATGCCACATTTTTTGAACCGAATGTCCATCCGCATTTCCATCTGAAATCCCACGGTGTGATCTTCTCATAATATTACTTATCATCAACTGCCACCTGTGATATGTGGCAGCCTCTTTTTCAACTGCCTCTCCAATCTGTTACAGTACCTGCTCTCCGTTCACGTACAGATGATATCCGTTTGCCGTGATATTGGAGGTATCACCGTCAAAGCTTGTGATATAGCTGTCACCGGTCAGTGTCCAGGTGGAGTTGTCATCCAGGGTCACGTCAACCGTACCGCCGTCCCCGTCCGGATTGATGGCACCCTCGTAGCTGGTGCCGTTCTTCATGGTAAGTGCCAGGCTTGAAATCTCATCCACGAGAATATTGCCCGTAAACTCCTGTGAATCCGCCGTCAGCGTCACATCTCCGCCGTTTGCGCCCTCTGTGCCCCATCCGCGGGAGGAAGAGTTGCCTTCCACGCGAAGGAATACATCATTGGCAAGTGTAAATGCGACATCCTTGAGCGTAATCTCACAATCCGTATTGGTGATATAGAACATATCTCCCGTCTTCGCCGTAATGCTGCCACCTTCTGCAGAAAAGGTTGCCTCTCCGACATCTGCATCACCGGACATGCTCTGGTAAATCATAATGCAGTGAATATTTTCATCAGAATCGCCGTTATAAGTGTTGCTCATATTTCCTGTCACTTCACAGTCGGTCAATGCAACGGAATTCTTGCCCTCTACCACAACGCCCTCGCTGGCATTCGCTGTCAGAGTCGCGTCTGACACGCTGATATCTGCTGTACAGTAGATTGCCGGGCTTCCCGTTCCGTTTGTCACATAGGAACCGCCGTCCACCTTGACCGTACCGCCGCCCCGGTCGCTTCGGATTGCGGCTGCGGAATTTCCCTGTGTCTCGACATCCAGATTTGCAGCGTTCATGGTACCACCGCCGGTCGTCTGGATACCGCCGGAATTATTTTCTGTCGTGCGGATTGTGGAATCCGAAATATTTACAACCGTGCCCTCGCCATAGCTGAACACACCGTTACCGTTTGTCACGCTGGTATTGACCGTCGCTCCCGTAATCGTTGCCGTTGCGCCGTTTAGCACCAGAAGTCCGGCATTCAGTCCGTAAAAATCTCCATCCTCTGTGTTCGATGAGGAGCCGGCTGTCTTCTCGATCGTGATATCTTTTAAGGTAACAGTCGCTCCGTCGACACGAAGTGCGTTCTCATCATCACCGGTGGATGTGTAAGTCTCACTATCCACCTCGGTATCCTCGGTAATCGTATTTGCAGAAGTTCCGTTTGTCACCTCACCGCTTCCGCCAAATCCGCCGCCTGCATTTAAGTTGCGCACAGTGACAGACACTGCCTGGTTGTCTTCGTCCAGAACTACCTCCAATACGCTGCCGACTGCAATGTCATCTGCATTTCCCTCGCCGCTTCCCTGCAGATACTCTAATGTGATCGCCGTATCGTCTGTCAGGGTAAAGGTAATGCTCTCACCGGAAGCCTCAAAACTACTGCCGCCCGGCATCTGACCACCCGGTGCGTCTCCGCTTGGTGCTTCCCCCGGCGCTCCGTTTCCGCTGTTGTCTCCGCTCGGTGCTTCTCCGCCCGGTGCTTCTCCACTTGGCGCTTCTCCCGGCGCTCCGTTTCCACTGTCGTCTCCGCCCGGTGCTTCTCCGCTCGGTGCTTCTCCGCCCGGTGCTCCATTTCCGGATGCATCTGCGCTTGCGGTTGTAAGTGTTCCTACATCCGCTGTAATCTGATCGCCTTCAACTGCTGTAACCTGCACGATCACAGAATCGCTCTGGTTCTCCTCACTCTGCTCTGTTGCTTCTACCGTCTGGTTCTCTGTTGTATTACTGCCGCATGCTGTTACGGATGATACCGTCATAACTACGACGCAGCCCAATGTTACTAATTTTTTCCATTTCATGATCTTCATTCCTCTCTGACTCTGTCAATGTCTGTTTTCTTTTGATAGGGTTAGTATAGAAAGCCAATGTGAAGATCATGTGTTGACCACGTTAAATTATTCTGAATCTATTTTTCGCCTGTTTTTCACAAAAAACGCACCAGATTGCGCACCACACCGAAGATTACAAGCGCGGCGACGCTGACGTAAAGAATGAGATTCTGCCAGCGGGCGAACCGGAATCGTCCATTCTGCACATATCCTGCCGCACCGCAGATGAATACTGCCGTAAGCGGAAGCAGCAGCACAAACAGCACCGGATGGCAGGAAAACGCTCCCCTCCAGTCAAGATGCAGGAGAGCCACACACATTCCCGTCACACCGCAGCCCGGACACAACAGTCCCGTCACTTTCCGGAACAGACAGGGAATGGCGAGCCCTGTGTACGACACGAATATTCCGTACAGCAGTCCCGCCATTCCAAGTAACATCATATATAATAGCAATTTTTTCAAACGTGCTTTTTTCGTCATCCTACATTTCCGATCTGTTATGCCAGCTTATTCAGCTCGTTCTGCATCAATGCATATGCAATAATTCCAAATCCAAAAATCTGGAGAATCAGATACAAAACACCGCTGTTGCTTGACGGGATTCCACGGTTATTCTTTGTAAAGTCAAGCTTCTCTCCCTGCTTATATGCCCAGTAAATGCCGTAAATTCCACAGGTCACAATCGTCAGCAGCACCACCATACCGCCGGATGTTCCATTCACATCACCAGAAACCGTATTTACGTCATTGGTCAGACACACGATCCAGTAGATGCCATAAATTCCGCAGGTTACAAGTGTCAGTACAATACACACCGCAATATTTCTTCTCTCAATCATAACAAACTCTCCTTTAAATAAGTATGAATTCATTATATCAGTTTTTTGTATATTGTCTACTGTTTTCATACCGTGGCCATTTCATTCCTGCTCCATCAACGCAAGCACCTTGTGCAGGATGCGGTACAGCTCCCTCGCATCCTCCCCGGACAGTCCGATACAGCCGCCCATCTTCCGCGGAATGTCGACCGCCTGCTCCTTTAGCTGCTCTCCCGCCTCCGTGATCGTCACATTTAACACACGCTCATCTGCGTGATCACGCTCTCTGGTGAGGTAGCCCTTCTGCTCCAGCTTCTTTAACACCGGTGTCAGCGTCCCCGAATCCAGGTACAAAAGCGCCCCCATATCCTTCACATTGATCCTGCCATGCTCCCACAGCACCATCATCGCAATATACTGCGTGTAGGTCAGATCAATCTCATCCAGATATGGCTTGTAGCGCCGCACGATCTCCTTGGAGCATGCGTACAGCGGAAAACAGAGTTGATTTTCTAATTTTAAAGCATCATACTTATCTTTCATTCCGGCACCTGTCGCTTATAAATAGTTTTCAATCTTTTCGCGGACAACATCCATATCCGCCGTCGGCTCAAAACGCTCCACCACGTTTCCGTCTCTGTCAATCAAAAACTTGGTAAAGTTCCATTTGATGTCCGGTGTCTCCTTATAATCCGGATGCGTGCGCTCTAACATGCTTTCCACGATCGTCGCTAACGGATGTTCCTCGTCAAATCCCATATGTGTTCACTCCGTATCTTCTGTGTGCTGTTACTGCTCCATACATCCTTTTACCCATGCTTCCAGTTCAGGCTTCGGCATGAATCCGACATTCTTGCCTGCCACCTTGCCGTCCTTTAAGAATAAAAGCGCCGGAATGTTTGTGATGCCGTTTGCGATCGCAAGCTGCGTATTCTCATCGGTATCTGCATTGTAAAATGCCACCTCACCGTCCAGATCATCCGCCAGTTCCTCCAGTACCGGGGCAAGCATCTGGCACGGTCCGCACCATACTGCCGAAAAGTCCACCACTGCTGCCTTTGCCTGTAACGCTTCGTCCATATTGTTGTTCTGAATCTTCTTAACCATGATAATCCTCCTTAGATCTCTCTTTTTTTCTTATCCAGGTACTCTGCCGCGGACAGCGCCGCCACATTTCCCTGTCCTGCCGCCTTGATATACTGATACGGCTTTCCGGCAATGTCTCCGCATGCAAAAAGTCCCGGAAGGTTTGTCTCCATCTGGAGATTGACCTTTACATGGTTCTCCTCCGTTGCAAGTCCCGGCACGAGCTGTGATGGTGCGATCGCATCTCTTAAGATAAATACGCCGTCCACCGGATGGGAACCCGCGTCGGTCTCAAGCGTGCTTACCGTCTGCGTGCCTGTGATCGCTTTCGGCCGCTCATGCACAACCTCTACGGCATCCGACAGCTGCGGCTCCTCTTTTCCCATCGGGAAATAGTGCACCTTTCCGACAATCTCCGCCAGATAGTCCGCTTCCTGCTCTGCTTCCCTGCCGTATCCGATCACCGCAACTTCCTTCCCGCGGAAGAACTGCGCATCGCAGGTCGCGCAGTAGCTGACGCCGCTTCCCAGCAGCTCGTTTTCTCCCGGGAACGGTTTTCCCATGACGATTCCTGCCGCCAGAATGACGGTGGACGCCTCAAGAATCTCGCCGGATGCCTGGATTCCAAAATAATCTCCCATCGCATAGACCGCGTTCACGCGCTTCTCCGTCACCTCGATGCCAAGACCTGCCAGCTGTTTTTTGTACCCGGCAACCAGGTCCGCTCCGGTGACCTCCGGCAGTCCCGGATAGTTTAAAATCTGATGCGCTTTGCTCATCTTCTCGCTGAGTTCCCTGCTACCGATTAACAGCACGCTTTTATTTCTCACTTTCGCGGTAATCGCCGCCGACACACCTGCCGGCCCTGTTCCAATAATGGCAATATCCACTCGTTCCATACCATTCTCCATTCCCTGTATCGCTCTGCATCTATAATAATGCAAGAATCTGTCGTTCCAGCTCGTTCATATCTCCTGTTGGTTCAAATCTTACCACTACCGTGCCCTGCCTGTCCACAAGGAACTTCGTAAAATTCCATTTGATATCGGGATTCTCCTTATAATTCTTATCTATTTTGCGGAGCATTATTCCCATCGCTGCTGCTTTCGCTCCTTTCCCGAATCCGGCAAATCCCTTCTGGGATTTTAAGTACGCATACAGCGGAAGCTGATGTCCGCCGTTGACGTCGGATTTCTTCATCTGAGGGAACCCGGTGTGATATTTCAGCGTGCAGAACTCGTGGATCTCCTCATCTGTCCCCGGCGTCTGTCCCGCGAACTGGTTGCACGGAATATCCAAAATCTCAAGTCCCTTGTCGTGGTACTTCCGGTAAAATTCCTCCAGTTCCCGGTACTGCGGGGTGAATCCGCATCCGGTCGCCGTATTCACAATCAGAAGTACCTTTCCCTCATAAGCGGACAACGGCTGCGTTGTCCCGTCCGGCCGCTCCACAGAATATTCATAAATTTCCATGTCTTACCATCCTTTCTCTCTGTCATTAAAAATGAATCTATTTAAATTGTTTCATTTTTAATTGCGCGCAATCTTTTTATGCTTTGATTGTACACAATCTATTTAAGGATGTCAATCATTTTTTTATATATCATCATTCTCTGTGCCGGATTGTCGTAAACGACAAAACGAAACATTGCATTTTTTCATCGAAAGCTCTATGATAGTCAGCAGACAATGGGATTTATAGTAGAAAGGTACGGTGATTTTATGCATATGAGTTTACTTTTAATGGAACAGATTTTGGAGCTTTTTCTCATGATATTAATGGGGTTTATCATTGTGAAAGCAGGGATTGTAACGGATGAGGACAGCAAGGTTTTATCTAAAATTGTGCTGTATTTGATTATTCCCTGTGTCATCATCAATGCCTTTCAGGTCAATTATACTCCTGAAACTGTACATGGTCTTCTGATTGCCTTTATCGCATCCGTGATGCTTCAGATACTTCTTCTCATTATAGTCTCCTTCATGGGGAAACCTTTTTGCTTAAATGAAGTCGAGATTGCCTCTATTTATTACTCAAACTCCGGAAACCTGATTGTTCCGATTGTAACTTTTATTCTTGGACAGGAATGGGTTCTATATGGATGTGTTTTCATGAGTGTACAGCTCGTCTTCATCTGGACGCACTGCAAGAAGATTATCAGCCGGGAGGCTTCCTACGACTGGAGAAAAATTGTCTTAAATATTAATATGATCTCGATTGCACTTGGAGCGATTTTATTTTTTGCTCAAATTCATCTGCCCGAAATATTAAACAACACCCTCTCAAGCGTTGGAGATATGATTGGTCCAGCCAGTATGATCGTGGCCGGAATGCTTTTCGCCGGAATGGATCTCAAGAAAATTTTCGGAAATAAACGCGTATATATTATTTCATCTTTAAGAATGATTGTTATTCCTCTCATCGCGCTTGCCCTGATTAAGCTAAGCCGGCTTGCGGCACTTTCTTCCGATGCGCCAAAAATTATGCTCATTGTGTTTCTGGCAGTGATTACGCCTTCCGCATCCACGGTCACACAAATGTGCCAGGTATATGGAAATGATGCAAAATACGCAAGCGCCATCAATGTTGTGACAACGCTGTGCGCGATTGTCACAATGCCGCTTATGGTGTTACTCTTCACGTACATTAAATAATATCATCAAAAATATCCGGCAGCCGTTTCACACCTTAATAATTTCCATTTTCCCCTGCCAGAAGCAGATCACGCTTTTCACCTTTGAGAAAAGAAGATAGAAGAAGATACCGCACGCAATCAGCACTGTACTGCCCAGCATCATGACAAGGCGTTTGTATTGTACTTTTTCCCGAGCCATTTGATCCTGCTAAAACAAGAATCATCGGTTTTCTATTCTGGATACTTTCTTTCCCCATTTGCATGCTCAACATAAGACCGCTTCTTTTCTTTATCATAACCTGCTATTGGTTTTTTACAAATTCTTGCTTTATTTATCGCTGCCTTAACAGCTTCAACCGCTCTTTCATCCATTTCAGTATCTGATTCCGTCAATGTACTTTTCTCTTCTTCCCTAGATACAACTTTTATAATCCTGCCGCTTTTTGTATTTACAGTCGTCATATGAGTATTCCCCTATTCAAATAACCTCTTTTATCATTATATTATAATAATATCACAGTTCACATAAAAAACACCTCGGAACCGATATTCCGAGGTGCAATACACTTTTCTGAAATGCCGTAAAGACATTTGAGCGGTAAATCCTATCTCTTGCTGAACTGCGGAGCGCGACGAGCTGCTTTGAGACCGTACTGCGCGAGTTTTTGAGCTGTTTTCCCTTGATACTCCGGGCTTTTCCGGCTTTCTGCCTCTCAGTTATCCGGTGTGCGGACCATAAAAAACGGCCTTTTTTCATTCAGCAATAGCCTGATGAAACGCACCATTTACTACCCCAAACAGCTCCTCTGGTTTATTGTACTTCACTTTTGCATAGATGTCCATAGTTGTTTTGCTGTTTTCGTGTCCGGCAAGGTATTGGACGGTCTTTGGATCAACACCAGCATAGAGAAGATTGGTAATGTAAGTGTGCCGCAGCTGATGCGGGGTTACATCAAAGTCCAGCGTATATCTGATTTTGGGTTGATTTTTCTGGGGCATGCCCAGCGTTGGGGTAACCGTGTATTTGATGCTCTGCCCATTCACATACTTATAATAGTTCCGGGGCTTAGTGGAGCGGACAACGACATACTGCCACACTCTTTGAAACTGCGAAGCAGCCAGTGGCTCTCCTTTGCTGTCAGCGATCACATAATCTGATATGGAATTTTCTTTCGTTTCTCTCAGACAATCCACCAAACACTTCGGTATCGGAATATCCCTTTTTGCCGCCGGAGTCTTTAGCACCGTAGAAATCACGGGTCTATTATGCTCTGTACGCCATGCCCGCCTCACCGATAGATAAGGTGTATCCTCGTCCAGAAATACACAATCCCATTGCAGTGCAAGAATTTCTTCCCGACGCAGACCGGAATACAAACCGAGCATAATAAACAAATATGGAGGAAGTCCCTTGACTGTATCCAGAAGCACGGCTACCTGCTGATCTGTCAATGCCTCCTTCTTTTTTGTCGGTTTTCCGCCTTTACCGGATATTCCCGCACAGGGATTGTGTTCAAGAATTTGGTTTCTCTCTGCCGCATAAAAAATGCACTTGAGTAGCATATTGACCTTATTGTATAAGCCTTCCGATTTCTTTGACAATGGAACAAGCGCCAGCCGAATATCGTCAGCGGTCACTTCTTCCATATACATCTCTCCCAGAGGTTTTATGATATAGTTTGTCATATCCCTCGTATAACCTCTGAGTGTAGACGCAGACACCTTTGCCGACTGCATCAGCAGCCACTTCTCTCCATACTCGGCTACTGTCGGGTGCTGCCGGTGAAAGATAATTTCTTCCACCTGCTTCCGGGCCTCTAACTGCTTCTCATACAATTCTTCACAAGTTGCGGCATACAAACTCAACTCTTTGCCATCTGCATCCGTAATCCTGGTTCTGTAATACTGGATTCCTTTCAATGTAATGGTCCCGTACTTCGGGATCTGTGTTTTCTTTTTTGCCATCTTTGATCGTCCTTTCTTGATAATGTGTAGTCTCCGTATCTACACTCTCTTTTTATCAGAAAGCCTCGATTTAATCAAAGATACGGCTGAGGTAAAACAAAGAGCGAGACATCCTTGCCTCGCTCCTGCTTCATTTCCTATTTGTTATTACTGTGCTGCATCCCAGCTTGCAAACGCACAGTTCATTGATCTGACCAGCTCATCTGGTCTGTTGTACTTAACCTTTGCATAAATGTCCATGGTAATCTTGCTGCTTTCATGGCCTGCCAGGTATTGAACCGTTTTGGGATCTACCGATGCATGAATGAGATTGGTAATGTAAGTATGCCGCAGCTGATGGGGTGTTACTTCAAAGTCCAGACTGTAAACCACTTTTCCGTTATGAGCAGCCTTTTCTCCCAAGACAGGTGTGACAGTATGCTTTACTCTTTTTCCATCTTCATACCGATAATAGCTCCGCTCCTTGACCGTCCTTGTAACAATATACTGCCAAAGTCGCTTAAACTGCGTGTAGGACAGCGGTTCGCCATCCCGGTTTGAAACCACATACTCCGAAGTCGAAATTTCCTTTGCTGCTTTCAAACACTCAGCCAAGCAAACAGGAAGGGGGATATTTCTCTCCGCAGCCTTGGTTTTCAATTCATCCGAAATCACCGGTCTGTTATGTTCGGTGTGCCATGCCCGTCTTACCGTCAGATATGGAGTATCTGTATCCAGATATACTGAATCCCATTGCAGAGCAAGAATTTCTTCCCGGCGTAGCCCTGCATATAAACCAATCATGACAAAGACATAAGGCGGCAAATCTCGGATAGCATCCAAAAGGCGCTCCACCTGTTCATCTGTCAAAGCCTGACGATCCTCTTGTGGAACACCGCCACCTTTTGTTGTCAGATAAATCGTTGGGTTGTGGTCAATAATCCTGCTTTCCATCGCTGCGCGAAAGATAGATTTGTAAAGGATTACCACAGATTTATAAACCGATGCAGATTTTTTGGAAACCGGAACAAGGGCAAGCTGAATATCATCCAGGCTAACCTCACCCATCCGTTTATCTCCCAATTCCGCTATAATATGCCGCCTGACCTTTGAGGTGTAATCCGTCAAAGTAGTAGCTCGTACATGAACCGACTGCATCAGCAGCCACTTTTCACAATACTCTGCAACTGTGGGCGTTTTCCGATGAAAAGTGGCATTCTCAATCTGTTCCAACGCAAGCGTTTCTTTGTTGTATAGTTCTTCAGGTGTTTTTGCGTAGATAGCTACGAGCTTACCATTCGCGTCTTTGATTCTGGTCCTATAATATAGGACACCTCTTTTCATAACTGTGCCATATGTACTGATGAAGGAGGAAAACTTGTCCTTCTTATTAACACTGACAAAAAAGGCAAAAAACAGGCGCATCAAATGAAATTTTATCAAAAATATTTTACAAGCTGCTTTAATCCACGGCGGATACTGTCTCGGACACGGCTTGGGTCTACACCTTCTACTTCGGCAATTTCATTTACCGTCATTCCCAGATAGTATCGGGCATAAATTCGCTTTGCCTGTTTCTCCGGCAGCTTCATCACAGCGGCATAGACCTGCTCCTGAAACTGTTTTTCCTCCAGAAGCATCTCCGGTGTTTGCGGCTTCAACAGCACCGCATTTTCAATGCCATTCTCGCAATCCAGAGAATACTGTGCTTTATAACGATACATCTTTCGCTCATACGCAGCCTCCGCACGTTCAGCTGCTCGAATAGTCTCCATTACTTCCTCTGTCACATCTACAAAAAAGTCTGTTGTATAAACATCAGGATAAAGTT
>OJAL01002016.1_pt1 | contig 10320 bp, 8 predicted proteins | sample 1589301 | NCBI WGS metagenome assembly OJAL01 (sample SAMN03283261) | human gut metagenome | biome: human-associated habitat; material: feces | host: Homo sapiens | place: USA | collected 2013
AGCTCAGAATAAGCATTTGCCATCTCCCAACCATTCATGAAGAACTCGAAACGCTCTACATATTCCGGATTTTCTGGCTTTTTCTTCGTCAGCGGCGAGATCTCAACCGGGTGGTCCATAACGAACGTCGGCTGAAGCAGGTGCTCCTCTACAAACTCCTCAAAGAAGAGATTCAGGATATCACCTTTTTTATGTCTCTCTTCAAACTCAATATTATGCTCTTTTGCAAGTTCTCTTGCCTGCTCCAGAGTCTCAACTTCATTCCAGTCAACGCCTGCGTACTTCTTCACTGCGTCAACCATTGTGATACGCTCGAACGGCTTGCCGAGATCCATCGGGATTCCCTTGTATACGATCTGTGTCGTTCCGAGCACTTCCTGTGCAACAAAACGATACAAATTCTCTGTCAGATCCATCATGCCGTGGTAATCTGTAAATGCCTGGTAAAGCTCCATCAGAGTGAACTCCGGGTTATGTCTTGTATCAAGACCCTCATTACGGAATACACGTCCGATCTCATATACCTTCTCGAGTCCTCCGACGATCAGTCTCTTCAGGTACAGCTCAAGGGAAATACGAAGCTTCAGATCTTCGTTCAGGGCATTGAAATGTGTCTCGAACGGTCTTGCTGCTGCTCCACCTGCGTTCTGTACAAGCATTGGAGTCTCAACTTCCATGAATCCTTCTCCGCTTAAGTACTTGCGGATCGCACTGAGAATCTTGGAACGCTTGATAAAGGTATCTTTAGACTCTGTATTCATGATCAGGTCTACATATCTCTGACGGTAACGGGTATCTACATCTGTCAGACCGTGGAACTTCTCCGGGAGGATCTGTAAGCTCTTGGAGAGGAGTGTCACCTTCTCTGCATGGATAGAAATCTCACCTGTTCTTGTTCTGAAAGCAAATCCTTCCACTCCGAAGATATCACCGATATCCGATTTTTTAAAATCAGCGTAAGACTCTGTTCCGATCGCATCTCTTGCAACGTATACCTGGATGCTTCCCTGTAAATCCTGGATATTGCAGAAAGAAGCCTTGCCCATGACTCTCTTAAACATCATACGTCCTGCAATTGCCACATGGATCGGACTTGCGTCCATGATATTTCTTCTCTCTTCGTAATCCTTTTTAAGAGCTTCTTTCGCCTGCTCCTCATCCATTCCCTCTACGTTCGGCTCCTGGCGGTCTTTTAACAGCTCAGTCTCATGTGCCTCGTAAAGACCTTTCACCTCAAGCGAATGATGTGTCTGATCGAACTTTGTAATCTGGAACGGGTCTCTTCCGTTCTGCTGCAGCTCTGCAAGTTTCTCGCGGCGAACCTTCAGTAAGTGGTTAATGTCCTGTTCCTGTGTCTGCTGTGCCAATCTCTTCACTCCCTTTTCTTTGTATTTTTTAGATATTTCTCTGGATAGAAAGTACTTTGTACTGCATAATTCCGGCCGGTGTTTCTACATCGACAATATCATCCTTGTGCGCGCCGATCAGAGCTTTTCCTACCGGAGACTCGTTGGAAATTTTTCCTTCCAGGCTATTTGCCTCGGTGGAACCAACGATCTGGAACTCGATTTCCTCGTCATACTCCAGATCCAGTACGTCTACTTTACATCCGATATTGATCTTATCAGAATCTACTTCGTCCTCAACAACAACCTCTGCGTTTTTCAGGATTTTTTCGATCTCTTCAATTCTTGCCTCGATATCACGCTGCTCATCTTTTGCTGCATCGTACTCGGCGTTCTCGGAAAGGTCTCCCTGCTCTCTTGCTTCTTTGATTTTACCGGCAATTTCTCTACGTTTGTTTACTTTGAGATCATGAAGCTCGTCCTCCAGTTTTTTCAGGCCGGCATAGGTAAGAATCGTTTTTTTCTGTTCCATTTTATACACCCTTTCTATCGTTTCTGTATCCAGTCATATCTGATTTTATTCTGTAAACTCTCCGGAAATGCGCTGTATTTTCAGTATTCCCGGTTGAAATAAGGATAGACTCCGCCTATCCTAACAATTAAAGTAGTATAAAGGATTGCCCACGGAATGTCAAGAAAAAAAGAAACGCAGGAAAGATTTTCTTTTTCACAAATCCTTCCTGCATCTTTCTCTTATTTTTCCTTTATTTTTCGGATGAACTTCCTGTCAGTGCTTTCTTTTTCCAATTTCCTTTTTTATAGAAAATCAGCGTCAGAAGCGCACCCATGCACCAGCTTACCAGCATGGAAATCCAGAGTACCTGATATCGTCCGTTTGGCAGCTCCGGCGTTCTGGTCAGAAAGGCCAGACCGTATGCCAGCGGCACACGGATTACAACGGTAACAACCATCGAAATCCACATCGGGGTCATCGTATCGCCTGCTCCACGCATGACGCCGGAAAGCGACTGTGTTATTGCCATGGCAATATAGCCGACCGCAAGGATCTTCATCATATTGGCACTTAATGTTACGAGCTCTGTGGTATTCGTAAAGATTCCCATCAGATGATGGCCGAAAATAACAATTAAAAGGGTAATGGTCGTTGAGGTTCCGACTGCAACCAGTGTTCCCTGTTTTGCACCCTGCTCTACGCGGTCCATACGGCGTGCACCGACATTCTGACCGGCATACGTTGTCATCGCGGTACCAAACGAAAAGTTCGGCATCATTGCAAAGCCATCGACACGCATGATGATAACATTCGCGGCGATAACCATTTCACCGAAGCTGTTGGTCAGCGACTGTACGATAACCATCGCCATGGAGAAGATCGCCTGGGTAATACCGGACGGCAGACCAAGGCGGATAATTTCCATCGAATACTGTTTTTTCATTTTCAGATATTTGGGTCTGAAATCAAAGATGTCGGTCATACGCATCAGACGCCACATGCAGAGTACTGCAGAAATTGCCTGCGCAATCACGGTCGCGTATGCAACTCCGGCAACGCCCATGTGGAACTGGGAAACGAATACAATATCCAATACAATATTGATGACCGTTGCCACCAGCAGATAAATCAGCGCCGAAATCGAATCGCCGAGTCCGCGAAGGATACCACATAGAATGTTATAGTACGCACTGCCGGCACAGCCCACCATCAGGATCACCAGATACGAGGTACACCAGTCGATGATAGAATCCGGTGTTTTCAGCATTTCCAGCAGCGGTCTTGAGAGGACGGCTCCCAGAATCATAATAATGATGGAAGAAATTGCTGTCAGCGTGACGCAGTTTCCGATCGTCATCGAAAGCTCTTTTCTTTGTCTTGCTCCAAAATACTGCGACACCATGACGCCAGCGCCGACAGAAATTCCGACGAACAGAACCAGAAGCAGGTTTAAGATCGGGCTGGCGCTTCCAACTGCTGCAAGCGCGTTGTCCCCGACATATTTTCCGATTACAATACTGTCAACCGTGTTGTAGAGCTGCTGGGCAATGTTGCCGATCAGCATAGGGATTGTAAAAGCTACAATCTTTTCCCACGGCTTTCCCACCGTCATGTCGGACGGTGCGAAAAGTTCTTTGATAGTCATACACTACACTCCCTCTTTTGTTTTTTTATTCCCAATACCTCTAAATGTCAGTATAGCATAGAAAAAGTACCCGTGATATATCAATATTGGCATATCATAGGTACTTTTTTGACTTGTTTTTATCCTCGTTCCCACTCATTCAGCATCTGTTCCAGCTCCTGCAGGCTCTCCACCTGGTTGATCGCTGCGCGCAGTTTCGCCGAGTGCGGGAATCCCGCCGTGTACCACGCAACGTGCTTCCGCATCTCGCGGATGCCGATCGCGCCGCCTTTGTATTCCACCTGCATGCGCGCATGGCGAAGCATCATCTCTTTTACCTCATGCTGCGTCGGCTTTGCAAGTGTTTCTCCGGTTTCCCTGTAATGAAGAATCTGTTTAAAAATCCACGGATTTCCTTCCGCGCCGCGGCCAATCATAATGCCATCGCAGCCCGTCTGTTCAACCAGCGCTTCGGCGCTCGCCGCATCAACCACATCGCCATTTCCGATGACCGGAATCGAAACCGCTTCTTTTACCTGACGGATGATATCCCAGTCTGCTTTTCCGGAATAGAACTGTGCCCGCGTTCTTCCATGCACCGCAATCGCAGCCACACCGCAGTCCTCGAGAATCTTTGCAATCTCCACAGCATTCGCCGACTCTTCGTTAAATCCCTTTCGAATTTTAACTGTCACCGGCTTTTTCACTGCCTTTACCATACCGGTCACAATCTTCCGCACCAGCGCAGGATCCTTCATCAGCGCGGAGCCCTCGCCGTTGTTGACGACCTTCGGCACCGGGCAGCCCATGTTAAAATCCAGAATGTCAAACGGCCGCTCCTCGATCTGTGCGGCAATCTGCGCCAGAATTTCCGGATCACTGCCAAAAAGCTGGAGCGATACAGGATGTTCACCCGGATGAATCGTCATCAGATCCTCGGTATTTTTGTTCTTATACAGAATCGCCTTCGCGCTGACCATCTCCATACAGATCAGGCCTGCTCCCTGCTCCTTGCAGAGAACGCGGAACGGCAGATCCGTCACACCTGCCATCGGTGCGAGCACGAGCGGATTTTGCATTTCCACATTTCCGATTTTCAGCGGAGACATCGTCTGGAGCGTACGTTTCTTACTTTCCATCCGGCTTCTCTCCGTCTTCTTCTGCGAACGCTTCCTCCGGCACTTCCTCGCCGAGGAAGAAAACGCGGTAATACAGCTCCAGAGATTCCAGCAGATCCTTTTTCTCCTCCTGATACTGCTTGATCCGCAGCGCACCGCCGATCTCATCGTACATCGCATCCGCATCTACAGCCTCTGTTTCGAACTGCAGACTGCCGTCACTGTCAAACCACATGGTGAAAATGCCGCCGATTTCCACGGTGAACATAACGCACATGATATGAAGCTCATCCTGCACGGACTGCGGCAGGGATGCAAAATCCTGGTTAAAATAATATTTCTGCTCATACGCACTCGCTCCGCAGAGCACTACTTTTTCATCATCTGAATACATATATTTTCCTTTCCTGATCCAAGTTTTTTATACATAACTGTACAGGCCGCGCACTGAAACCTCGCCGGAATGCACTTCCGCGATCGTTCCATCCTCTTTTCTCACACGCAGCTCACCCGTCGACGTGATGCCGAGCGCCACACCCTCGAACGGCTCTTTCGGATCCAGCACACGCACCGGCTGATCCTTATTTGCAAGTACAGCCTCATAGGCTTCCTGCAGCGCCGAGAGATCTCCCGCCTCCAGGAATTTTTCGTAATTCTCCTCGAACGCCTCCAGCACCGCTGCGACTATTTTCGCCCGATTGACCGGATGCCCCATTTCGATCGCCAGTGACGTCGCGATCTCAGCAATTTCTTCCGGAAACTCCGTCTGGTTCACATTGATTCCCGTTCCAATGACGACATAATTGATGTAATCGATCTGTGCACTCATCTCGGTTAAGATTCCGCAGAGCTTTTTCCCGTTCAGCACCGCATCGTTCGGCCACTTAATTCTCGTGTCGACGCCGAGCGCTCTCTGTACCCCCTGCACAACAGCAAGTCCCATCACAATCGTCAGCATCGGCGCTTTGGCCGGCTCGAGATCCGGGTACAGCAGGAGGGACATCGAAACGGAAGTTCCCTCCGGCGATTTCCAGACTCTTCCGCGGCGGCCTTTTCCAGCGGTCTGCGTCTCGGCCGTTGTCAGTGTACCGTTCGGCGCTCCTTCTTCCGCCAGGCGCTTCGCCCACGTATTTGTCGAATCTACTTCATGGCTGTAATAGACCGTCTGTCCAACATATTTCGTATGCGTGCGGCTTTCCAGCTCGTCCTTCGTCATCAGATCCGGCTCGTTCAGCAGACGGTAACCTTTATTCTGTACCGCCTCGATCTCGTATCCTTCCTCTTTTAACTGATTCATGATCTTCCACACTGCAGTACGGGAAATTCCAAAATGTTCACACAAATCCTGACCCGAAACATTTTCTCCTGATTCTCGCAGAAGGCGCAGTGTCTCAGCTCTTTTATTTTCCAGCATATGATATCTTCACACTCCTCACATAAACCAACAGCAGCGCTGCGAAAGACGTGCTCCGCAGCGCTGCTGTACGTGTCTTGCCATTCTTCTATTATACACAGTCTGTTCCGGTTTTTCCACCAGAAAGTTTATGCACCAAGCGTTGCTGCCATCACAGCTTTGATCGTGTGCATGCGGTTCTCTGCTTCCTCGAAGACTCTCGACTGTGCGGACTCAAATACCTCATCGGTAACTTCCATCTCATCCAGTCCGTAACGGTCGTGGATCTCTTTTCCAATCTTTGTTTTCAGATCGTGGAACGACGGCAGGCAGTGCAGGAATACCGCGGTATCCTTGGCATTTGCCATTGCTTCTTTTGTCACGCGGTACGGAGTCAGATCGTGGATTCTCTCCTCCCATACGCTGTCCGGCTCACCCATGGATACCCAGACATCCGTATAGATAACATCGGCGTCTTTCGTTCCCTCTTTTACATCCTCGGTGAGGGTGATGGTTGCGCCGCTCTCCTTTGCATACTCTTCACACTGTGCAACGAGTTCCGCGTTCGGGAAGTATTTCTTCGGTGCGCAGGCTACAAAATCCATACCCATTTTTGCAGATGCAATCATCAGGGAATTTCCCATGTTGTAGCGGGCGTCGCCCATGTAAACGAGTTTGATGCCTTTTAAGTGGCCGAACTCTTCCTGGATTGTCAGCATATCGGCGAGCATCTGGGTCGGGTGGTACTCGTTGGTCAGTCCGTTCCATACCGGGACTTTGGAATATTTTGCCAGCTCCTCTACGATCTCCTGGCCGAATCCACGGTACTCAATTCCCTCATACATTCCTGCAAGAACGCGGGCCGTATCTTTGATGCTCTCTTTTTTACCGATCTGGGAACCGGTCGGGTCAAGATAGGTGGTTCCCATGCCGAGATCATGTGCGGCTACTTCGAAGGAACAGCGGGTTCTGGTGCTGGTTTTCTCGAAGATCAGCGCAACGTTTTTACCGCGCAGGGTGTCCACCGGAATGCCTTTCTTTTTCTTATCCTTCAGCTCTGCGGACAGATCCAGCAGATAGGAAATCTCTTCCGGGGTGAAATCCTTTAATGTCAGAAAATCGCGTCCTTTTAAATCCATGGTGTGTTCCTCCTTAAATATATCGGTATGTAATGTATTTTTATCGCTTAAGATGGTTTCTATTATGAAACAGGCCGGCGCATCTGTCAAGGGGTGAAATGTATATTTTTACGTATTTTACTTGTATTATTCATAATATATGTATTTTTATACATTTTTATTCTGTTATTCTTACCGGCAACTACAGAATCTGCCAGTGGCAGCTCCCTCCGGATGCAGAGCAATAAAAAATTCTCCCGTGTCCGGCATGATGCGTTTCACGGGAGAATCCTGCTTTTTTATTTCTGTCCTTCTTTCCCTGCCGGGCCTTTCTGCTCTTCCACGATTCCCTTGAATGTGGTAGCCAGACTTGCCAGTCCCTGCAGATCGGACGGAACAACAATCTTCGTTGCTTTTCCATTCGCCAGAACACCAAGTGCCTCGAGACTCTTTAAGGTAAGAACCGCATCGTCAGCACCTGCCTCTTTGATGGCACGGATACCATCGGCATTTGCCTGCTGTACTTTGAGGATCGCCTCCGCCTGGCCTTCTGCCTCGCGGATTCGTTTCTCTTTTTCTGCCTCAGCACGAAGAATCGCTGCCTGCTTCTCTGCCTCTGCATCCAGGATCGCAGACTGTTTTTTACCTTCGGCAACCAGGATGGTCGATTTTTTCTCACCTTCTGCAATCAGGATTGCTTCACGGCGTTCACGCTCTGCCTTCATCTGTTTCTCCATTGCATCCTGGATGGCTGCCGGTGGGATAATGTTCTTAAGTTCCACGCGGTTTACCTTGATTCCCCAAGGATCGGTTGCCACATCCAGAGATGCTCTCATCTTCGTGTTGATCGTCTCTCTGGATGTCAGTGTCTGATCCAACTCCAGATCACCGATGATGTTACGAAGTGTCGTGGCTGTCAGGTTCTCGATCGCCATGATCGGATTCGCCACACCATAACAGAACATCTTCGGATCTGTGATCTGATAAAATACAACGGTATCAATTCTCATCGTTACGTTATCTTTTGTGATAACCGGCTGCGGTGCAAAATCCACTACCTGCTCTTTCAGATCCACTCTTCTTGCCACACGGTCAAAAATCGGAATCTTAAAGTGAAGTCCGGTTCCCCATGTTGCCTGATATGCCCCCAGTCTTTCAATAACCAATGCCTGCGCCTGTCTGACTACCTTTACACAGGAAATCACCACGCAGATAATAATCACTAATAAAATCAATCCAAAAATCATACTCTACTCCTCTCTGGCATGCACGATCAGTTTCACGCCCTGAATACCATTTACTACAACAACTGTGTTCTTTGGAATCTTTCCGTCCGGCTCATCCGTCTTAGCCGACCATATCTGACCGCAGATCTCTACCTGCCCTTTTGCCTTTATCGTATCAATATCTTCTGTCACCAGTGCATGCTGCCCGATCAGACTCTCTGCGTTCGTCTTCTGTCTCTCCTGATTGAAGAACTTCACCGCGATCGGTCTTGTCAGAATCAGAAGCAGAATGGAAACTATAACAAATACTCCGATCTGCACTCCCAGCCCAAAACCGACAAGTCCTGCACAGAATGCGATCAGTGCTCCTCCTGCGAACCAGATCGTGGTAAGTCCCATTGTCGCGATTTCAATGATCAACAATACAATGAATATTGCCAGCCAATAGATCACTCTCATAAGCCGTCCTCTCTTTTCCGTATATATTATTTCTTGTTCACTATATTACTATACTCTGATAAAGAAAGCAATTTTCTTCTGTAAAATGAGTGGATTGTATCTCATTTAATTACACTTTCCTTCTCTGTCTTGCGGCTTCGAACATCAACACCGAAGAAGCGATTGCTGCATTCAATGACTCTACCTGTCCAAGCATCGGGATCTTGACATAGCAGTCTGCCATGTCTGCGATCTCGCGTCTCAGGCCATTCCCCTCGTTCCCAATCAGGAATGCACATGGATTCGTCAGGTCTTCCTCATCATAGGAATTCGTTCCTTCCAGATGTGCAGCATAAGTGGTGATACCTTTGTCTTTTAAATCCTGTATTCCTTTGCCAAGATCTTCCACATATACGAACGGCATGCGGTATATCGATCCCATCGTTGAGCGGATTGTCTTCGGATTATAGACATCGACGCATTCTCTGTCCATGAGGATGCCGGTCACGCCGGCTCCTTCTGCTGTACGCAGGATGGTTCCAAGATTGCCCGGATCCTGCAGATGGTCTAATACCATGATCAGCGGGCATTTTGCCGAAGTCAGTTCATTGATTTCATGGTTCATCTGTTCCACCACGCACAGGATTCCCTGAGGGGTCTTAGTATCTGATGCATGGGCGAATACAGTATCTGTCAGTTCTTCCACTCTTACTTTAGAGTCTTTCAGGACTTCTTTTACGGTATCTTTTTCTTTTTTGTAAAAGGATTCGGATACATAGACTTCTTTTAACTTGTCGAGCGGCACTTCCCTGAACATACGGATTCCTTCTACCAGGAAGACGCTTTCTTCGTCTCTTAATTTTCTCTTCTTCTTTAAATTCACCAGACGTTTGATTCTGGCATTGGATGTACTTGTGATCATATATGTTGTTCCTCGTGTTTCTTATTTATTTACATTATCATATCATATCCTCCATTGAATAAAAACCCCCCGGAGGTGTACCAGACCTCTGGGGGTTTTGCATCTCAAAATATTTTGCTACATTTTTACTTACACCTTAAACCGATACCCAACACCCCATATCGTCTCGATATACTGCGGGTTGGATGTATCTACTTCTACTTTCTCACGGATTTTCTTGATATGCACCGTTACCGTTGCGATATCCCCGATGGACTCCATATCCCAGATCTCCCGGAATAACTCTTCTTTCGAATATACGTGGTTCGGATGGCTCGCAAGGAATGTCAGCAGATCGAATTCCTTCGTCGTAAATGTACGTTCTTCTCCGTTCACCCACACACGTCTTGCAGTTGTATCAATCTTCAGTCCTCTGATCTCGATCACTTTATTCTTCTCTGCCGCACTTCCGGTCAGACGGTCGTATCTTGCCAGATGCGCTTTTACTCTCGCCACCAGTTCACTTGGACTAAACGGCTTTGTCATATAATCATCCGCACCGAGTCCCAGTCCCCTGATCTTATCGATATCATCTTTCTTCGCAGATACCATCACGATCGGTGTATTCTTCACATCACGCAC
>OJAL01002025.1_pt1 | contig 10277 bp, 7 predicted proteins | sample 1589301 | NCBI WGS metagenome assembly OJAL01 (sample SAMN03283261) | human gut metagenome | biome: human-associated habitat; material: feces | host: Homo sapiens | place: USA | collected 2013
CACGTTCATGATGACGGAGCTCGGGTAGACGGCCTTGCCACCCGGCACATACAGGCCGACACGCTGCACCGGAATCCAACGCTCGGAAACGCGCGCGCCTTCAGCCAGATCGGTGTGGAACGGCGCCGGCACCTGGGAAGCGGACACGGCGCGGGAGCGGCGCACGGATTCTTCGATGGCGGCACGCACTTCCGGATCCAACTCGTCGACGGCGGTCTTCATGGCTTCCACCGGCACGCGCAGGTTCTCCGGACGAATATGGTCGAATTTCTCCGCGAAGTCACGCAGGGCCGCAGCACCGCGGGCCTTCACATCGTCAAGGATGGGCTGCACGAGATCGGTGGCCTCGTTGGTGCCCATCTCGGCGCGAGGCATAGCCTCCAGCATTTCAGCTCGGGTCAGCTTCTTGCCACGCAGGTCAATGATTCGCATATAGTTTTCTTCGCTCATAACGCCCCATGGTAACAACGTGATGTCACGAGAACGCCCGCGCGTCTCAAGTTCAGCCGCATAGTGAGATATTCGGCTGAACTTTCGGCATCATCCCCACGACCGGTCATCCCAAAGGCAGAGAACTGGGACCGAAAAGGATTTTGATTTCGGCGAACAGACTCGTGTCGCGGCGTACGCGGAAACGGTCGCCGAACGTCAGTACCTTGGCGTTGCCCTTATCGTCCATCAAGGCGAGCTTCACTTCGCAGGGTCCAGGATGATTTGAAAGAATCTGCCCCAACTGCTGCACATGCGATTGGTCAAGCGCTATTGGCGGCAGCATAATCGTCACCGGCTTCTCATCCTGCGCTTCCAACGTCGGCACGTTGAATTCCGTGGCACGCATGCTTACCGTCTCATCGCGTTTCTCAACCTGTCCGCGAATCTGCACCACCGTGTCGACCGCCAGTTCGGGAGCGGCGGTCTCATACACTTTGCCGAAGAACATGCACTGGATGGAGCTTTCCAAATCCTCGATGGTCACAATCGCCCAAGGATTGCCCTTCTTCGACATACGACGGTCCACGTTCGTGATCAAACCCGCCACCGTCACCTGCTGGCCGTCAGGCATATTCGCCGCGCGATCGATCAGATGCGCGATCGACATTTCACGCAACGACACCAGAATCGACTGCATACCGCTCAACGGATGGTCGGACACATACAAGCCAAGCATTTCACGTTCGAAATTCAGCTTGGTTTTCTTATCCCACTCCTCCACATCGGGCACATTCACCATGGCATCGCCCATGCCCGCATCGTCTTCGCCGGCATCTTCCAAATCGGAGAACAAATCAAACTGGCCTTCGGCCTGCTTGCGTTTCAAACCGACCACCGAATTAATCGCAGCCTCATGAATCGTAAACAAGGCACGACGGTTCGGATCGATCGAATCAAACGCACCGGCCTTGATCAACGATTCAACCAATCGACGATTCAACGCCTCCATCGGCACACGCCTGATGAAATCAGGGAAATTCACATACTTGCCATGATCGTTCTCACGTTCCTTGACAATCGCATCAACCGCAGCCTTGCCAACGTTACGGATGGCGCCAAGACCGAAACGCACCACATCGCCGACAGCGGAATACTCGTACACCGACTCGTTCACGTCAGGAGACAACACCTGGATGCCCATGCGACGAGCCTCGCCCAAATACAACGCGGTCTTGTCTTTGTTCGTACTCGCACCCTGCAGCAACGCGGCCATGAATTCCACCGGATAATGCGTTTTCAGATATGCAGTCCAATATGAGATCAAACCGTATGCGGCCGAATGCGCCTTGTTGAACGCATAGCCCGAAAACGGCACAAGAATATCCCACACGGCCTGCGCCGCCTCCTGGGAATACCCATGCTCCTTCATGCCCGCGAAGAACGGCACCTTCTCCTTGGCCAGCACCTCGGGCTTCTTCTTGCCCATTGCTCGACGCAACACGTCTGCCTTGCCCAACGAATAACCCGCCAGAATACGCGCGGCCGACTGCACCTGCTCCTGATACACGATCAGACCATACGTTTCGTCAAGCACTTCCTTCAACGGCTCGGCCACTTCAGGATGAATCGGCGTGATCTTCTGCAAACCATTCTTACGCTTCGCATAATTCGTATGCGAATCCATATCCATCGGACCAGGACGATACAACGCGATCAATGCGGAAATATCGTTGAAGTTATTCGGCTTCAACGTTTTCAGCAACGAACGCATACCATCAGAATCCAACTGGAACACGCCAAGCGTGTCACCTCGCGACAACAGATCGTACGTGGCACGATCGTCCAATGGAATCTTCGTATGGTCGATACGCGTCTTGCCATTCGCCTCGATATTGTTCAACGTATCGCGAATAACCGTCAAGTTGGAAAGACCAAGGAAGTCCATCTTGACTAAACCAAGCGTTTCACACGTATGATACTCCAACGTGGTCGTAACCGTACCATCGGTACGTTCCAGCAGCGGCGACGTATTCGAAATCGGCTCGCTACCCATGATCGTGGCGCACGCATGCACACCGGTCTGACGGATCAAGCCTTCGATACCCATCGCCTCATCCGTGACGCGCTTCACATCCGGATCGGAATCATAAAGCTCACGGAATTCGCGGGCCTCCGCATAACGCTTCGAACTCGGCTCGAAAATATCATGCAGCGGAATATCCTTGCCACCCGTCTGCGCCGGCGGCAACGCCTTGGTGATGCGCTCGCCCATGGAGAATTCGTAGCCCATGATTCGTGCGGAATCCTTCAGCGCCTGTTTGGTTTTGATGGTGCCGTAGATCACGCATTGCGCGACCTTGTCTCGCCCGTACTTGTCTCCGACATAGTCAAGCACGCGACCGCGGCCGTCCGGATCGAAATCGACGTCGATATCAGGCAGCGACACACGTTCCGGGTTAAGGAATCGTTCGAAGATCAAGCCGTGCTTGATTGGATCGAGTTCGGTGATGCCCATGGCATACGCCACCATGGCGCCTGCCGCGGAGCCACGGCCAGGCCCGACCATCACACCATGCGATTTGGCCCAGTTGATGTAGTCGGCCACCACAAGGAAGTATCCGCAGAACTGCATCTGACAGATCACACCGCATTCGTAATCGGCCTGCTTGAGCACTTCGATCGGCGGATGCCCGTCATAACGCCGTTCCAAGCCTTCCTCGACTTTTTTCAGGAACAGCGACGTCTCATCCCAACCTTCCGGGCAGTCGAATTGGGGCATGAACGCGCCATCTTCATGATCGTCGAACATGACATTGCAGCGTTCGGCGATTTCCAACGTATTGTCGCATGCTTCGGGAATGTCTTTGAACAGCTCACGCATTTCTTCGGCGGATTTCAGATAGTAGCCGGTGCCGTCAAATTTGAATCGTCCCGGCTCGTCAAGCGTGGATCCCGAATTGATGCACAGCATGGCATCCTGAGAGCCGGCGTCTTCGGCGCGCACGTAATGGGAATCGTTGGTGGCGAGCAGCGGCGCGTTCAGTTTTTTCGCAATGTCCAGCAGACCGTCGGTCACCTGTTTTTCGATTTTCAGACCGTGGTCCATGAATTCGATATAGAAATTGTCACGTCCGAAAATATCCTGCAATTCGCCTGCCGCACGTAATGCCTCGTCGAATTGGCCGAGCAGCAGTCGCGTTTGGATGATGCCTGACGGGCATCCGGAAGATGCGATAATGCCTTTCGAATATTTGGCAAGGATTTCCTTATCCATTCGGGGGTATCGCATGACACGTCCCTCGAGATTCGCGTCAGTGGACGCCTTCATCAGATTGACAAGGCCCTCATCGGTTTCCGCCCACATCGTAAGGTGGGTGATCAGGCCACCGCCGGATACGTCGTTGGGGTTGCGCCTGCGATGTTGCGGATCGATATCGGGATTCCAGTTGGTATCCCAGCTGACGCGGGTTTGATCTTGGCGTGCGGTTTCCGGCGTCACATACGCTTCAATGCCGATAATCGGTTTGACGCCTTCCTTGACCGCAGTGCTCCACATTTCGTATGCGCCATGCATGTTGCCGTGATCGGTGATGCCGACGGCCGGCATGTTGAGTTCTTTGGCGCGCTTGACCAGATCCGGAATCTTTGACGCCCCGTCAAGCAGTGAATAATGCGTGTGATTATGCAGTTGCACGAAATTTCCGGAAGTAGCCATACGTTCCAATCTACCGGTGATTGGTGACGTGCGATCACACTTCAGGCTTGTCTTGTGTGTCGTGCCTGCCGCGCATCACGTCGAGCGCATGCTGCAAATCAGCTGGATAATGCGATTTCACCGTGGTCCACACATGGGTTCGCGGATGGCGGAATTCAAGTTGCTTGGCGTGCAGCCACTGCCGTTCCAATCCCAATGCCTCACCCAACTGCGGATTGGCACCGTACATGGCGTCTCCCGCAAGCGGATGCCCGATGGACGAGAAATGCACGCGGATCTGATGGGTTCGACCGGTTTCCAGATTCACGGAAACCAGCGTCGCCTCACCGAAACGTTCCATCACATCCCAATGGGTGATGGCTTCTTTGCCGGCGGGCGTAACGCAAAAACGAAAATCGGAGACTTTGGCACGTCCGATCGGCGCTTCGATCGTGGCCTTGTTTTCCTTGAGATTGCCTTGCACGAGCGCATGATAGGTTTTGACGACTTCATGTTCGGCGAACTGCCTGCGCATTTCCACGTAGGCGAGGTCAGATTTGCACACGAGCATCAATCCGGATGTGCCCACGTCGAGGCGGGATACGATACCCTGACGTCCCGCGGCGCCGTAGGAGGTGATGTGCACTCCCCTGTCAAGCAGACTGCCGAGCACCGTCGGACCGGTCCAACCGACGGAAGCGTGAGCAGCCACACCCACTGGCTTGTCGACCACTATGACGTCATCGTCTTCGTAGACCACTGCCATATCTCGTGCGATCGGTTCAGGCTCGGTCCGTTCCTCGACAATATCGAATTCGACGGTTTCGCCTGATTGCAGAGTCGATGATTTGGAAATGTCACGACCAAGCACGCGCGCCTGTCCACTTTCGATGAGTTCCGCGGCCTTGGCTCGGGAGATACCAAGCATCTTGGCCACGGCCACATCGAATCGTTTGCCGACAAGCGCGTCGGGTGCGGGAACAAGACGGCTCATGCGTTCTGGTCTCCGGTCGTCTGTTTCGTCTGTTCTGCGGCCTGTTCGTCAAGATCCTTCTGGCTGAAGGGCTCTCCGACAAACAGCAGTACGACGGCGGCGACGCCCGCCACCATCAGGAAAATATCCGCAACATTGCCGACCGACCATCCGTAATTGAGGAAATCGACGACCTTGCCATTAAGGAAACCTCCGGCATACATCACACGATCGATGAGATTGCCCAATGCTCCTGCGAAAGCAAGAGCGAACACCACCGTCCATTTCATGGAAATGGTACGGATTGCCAGTACGGCCAACGCCACGCACGCCACGATGGCAAGCAACGAAATCAACCAGGTCATGTTGGATCCCATGCCCAAGGACGCACCCGGATTATGCACCAGCGTGAATGAGAGGATGCCCGGAATCACACGTACCGTCTGCCCGTCGGCAAGCGCCGACTGCGCCCATGCCTTGCTGATCTGGTCGAGTACCAGTGCCACAACGGCGATACACGCAAAGACGGCCACGCGGGTGCGCAGCCGTCTTTGATCATTTGTCATGATGTCAGACACAGCCTAATCTCAGTCGTCCTGGGAGTCCTGATCATAGTTGTTCGTGTCGGACACCTGGGACACGAGCTGGCCGAGGAATTCGGTAAGACGTGCACGGTATTCGGTTTCGAACTGCTTGAGGCCCTGAATGTTGCCTTCGATGACCTTGGTCTGCGCTTCGAGATTGTCGCGGACCTGCTGGGCGTAGTCGTCGGCTGCGGTACGGGTCTTCGAATCGTAGTCGAAGGCGCGCTTCTGCACTTCGGACTCGTATTCGTCGGCTTCGTTGTGCTTCGTGGAGAAGTAGGTATCACCATCCTGGGTCTTCTGCACGAGGTAGGCGTCGCCTTCCTGAGTCTTCTGATCCAAGTAAGCATCACCCTCCTGCGTCTTCTGAGCAAGGTAGGCGTCGCCTTCCTGAGTCTTCTGATCCAAGTAAGCATTACCTTCCTGAGTGCGCTGCGCCAGATAGTCATCGCCTTCCTGAGCACGCTTGGTCAGATAGGCGTCGCCTTCCTGAGTCTTCTGGTTCAGGTAGCCATCAGCCTTGGCACGAGTGTCAGCCGAATACTGATCGGCTTCGGAACGGGTGCCTTCGGAGTAGTTGTCGGCTTCGATGCGAGTGCGGTTGGAGTAATCGTTGGCATTGCCGATGAGCTCATCGTACCTACGCTGGGACTCGTCGGTGATTTCCTTAGCCTTGGCTTTGCCCTTGTCGACGTACTGGTCGTGCAGCTGCATAGCCAGGGTCAGCATGGCGGTGGCACGCTCCGGCTCCGTGTTGGCGCTGGCTGCGGCTCCTGCAATCTTCTGCAGGCTTCCGGTTTCGGTACTCGGTTCGACCTTGGCGACCTGCTCGCGCAGCTGGGCTTCACGCTGCTGCGATTCCTGCAGCTGCTGTGCAAGCTGCTGAATCTGCGCGGCCTGCTGCTGGGCACGCTCATCCTGCTGCTGGGACTGTGCCGCATGCTGCTGCGTGAGCTGCTGAGCTTGGGCGACCTGCTCCTGAGCCTCTTCAAGCCTTGCATTGAGCTGCTGGATCTCAGCCGCCTGCTGCTGGGCCACCACAACCTGCTGCTGTGCGGAAGCCAGCTGACGGGACAGGTCTTCGGTCTGTGCACGGAATGCGTCGCGCTCATGCTGCATGGAGGTCAGCTGTTCGCCCAGATCCGCCTGGCCTGCAGCTTCAGCCGCCTGTGCGGTGAGCTGGTCGACCTGTGCGGACAGGCGATCCACCTGACCCTTGAGCTGTTCGTTCTGAGCCGACAGAGCACGGTTGCTTTCCTCAGCCTCGGTGAGCTTGGCTGCTGCGACCTGTGCGGCCTGAGCTGCCTGATCACCAGCGCCAGCTGCCTGCTCGGAGGCGGACTTCAATGTCGCGTTCTCCTGCTGCAGGGACTGAACCTGGGCGCTGAGCTCGGAAATCTTGGAGTTGAGCCCCGCAACATCCGGGCCGAGGGACTGAGTAGCCTGGCCGCTGGCAACCGCCTGCTTGCCAAGGGCCTCCACCGTCTCGGTTACCTGATCGAGAAAATCGTCGACTTCATCGACGTCATACCCCTCCTTGAACCTCACGGTCTGGAAGGTATGCTCTCTGATATCTTTCGGCGTCAACAGAGCCATAAATCTTACACCTCGCTTTGGGCTTGATGCCTTGCTGTTGTTGCTTTCATTGTTCGACTCTAGCACGGGACCACCGATTTTTTGCGAAAAATCGGCATTTGACATACATTAAATGAGGAAATCAATAGCAATGAGAATGAAATAAAGAACGATGAATGCCACATCGAAGTAGATGGGACCCAATGGAATAGGGCGGATATATTGGCGTAGCCAGCGCAGTGGGGGCTCCGTCAACTGGTAAACCGCGTCGATCAACGACGACACCAACCCCCGTGGACGCCATGCCGATGCCAACACAGCAACCCAATCGAGAATCATGCGAATGAACAGCACCAGAATGTAGGCATTCACCAAAAAGTGGACGATGCTACCGATCAAAGACAAAATCATGGGGCACCACCTTAGCAACAGAACATAACAAAGCCCCCATCACGGGTGACGGAGGCTTCATGCAGTCTGCTTTCGCAACGGCTTTCGTCTATATCAGTCGGCGAACAAATCGTGCGACGAGTTATTCGCCTGCGGTTCCTCAACCTTGATGTTCACCTGAGCTGGGCTCAGCAGGAACACGCGCGGAGTGACACGTTCGATGGAGCCACGCACGCCAAAAACCACACCCGCGGAAAAATCCACAATGCGATACGCCACGGCCTCGGCCACACCGGTCAGGTTCAGCACCACCGGAACGCCGTCGCGAATGGCACGTCCGACCAGCTGAGCGTCCTCATAGGATTTCGGGTGAATCGTGGTGATACGGCTCACCCTTCCGCCTTGGAACGGGTTGGCTTTGGTCTGCTCGCGCGGTGCGGACGTCGCGGCAGGAGTCGAAGCCATCGGGGTCACGGAATGGTCGGAATCGAACGAGGTTTCGCTGCTCTCAGCCTCTTCGTTGAAATCCTCGTCACCTTCGGCAACGTCGGTCATGCCCAAATAGGACATCGCGCTTTTCATAAAACCTGCCATGAACGATCCTTTCGCGTCTTCGCGTTGCTTTTAGCGCAGGAAATCCGGAATATCCAAATCGCCGGCGTCGTTCGAAGACACCACTTCATGCTCGGTGGTCTGGTCGAATGACGGAACGACGGGTTCCGGAGTGGACGGAATATAAGTGGACAGCGGCTGCACCTTCGGGGCTTCCGGAGTCTGAATAAGCTGAGGCTGGGGCTGCTGCGGAACCGCCGCTGCCCTCGGGGCTGCGGACAACGCCGACAGCGGCACCGTGCTTTCCGCAGGCTCTGCCTGCTTCTGGGCTTCAGCCTGAGCCGCCTTCTTAGAGTTGGCATCAAAGCCTGCGGCGATAACGGTGACACGCACTTCGTCGCCGTAAGCGTCGTCGAGGGAAAGACCCCAGATGATCTGTGCTTCCGGATGGATGGCCTTGCCCACCAGCTGGGTGGCGGCGGCCGCTTCCTGCAACTTCAGATCGGACGGGCCGGCGATATTGATCAGCGCGCCGTGGGCACCCTCGATGCTTTCTTCCAGCAGCGGCGAGCTGATGGCGATTTCAGCTGCCTGGGTGGCGCGATCCTCGCCTCGTGCGGAACCGATGCCGAACAGTGCGGTGCCCGCGCCACGCAGAATAGCGTTGACATCGTTGAAGTCGACGTGAATGTACGAGTTCGAAGAAATCAGGTCGGTGATGCCCTGCACACCGGCCAGCAAGGCGGTGTCGGCGGTCTTGAACGCATCGACGATGCCGATGGTGCGATCGGAAAGCTCAAGCAGTCGATCGTTCGGAATCACGATCAGCGCATCGACTTCCTTGCGCAGATTCTCAATGCCAAGTGCTGCGGAAGCCGCACGCTGGGGACCTTCAAAGCTGAACGGGCGGGTAACCACCGCAATGGTCAGGGCACCCTGCTGATGCGCGGCGCGAGCCACGATCGGGCTTGCACCGGTACCGGTGCCACCACCCTCACCGCAGGTCACGAACACCATATCGGCACCCTTGAGCGATTCCTCGATATCGGACTGATGATCCTGAGCGGCCTTGGCACCCTTCTCCGGGTCGGCACCTGCGCCAAGCCCGCGGCTGGTGGCATCGTTCAAGGAGATCTTGACATCGGCGTCGGAACGCATCAGGTCCTTCGCGTCAGTATTGATCGCAATGAATTCAACACTTTGAAGACCCTCGGCAATCATGCGATTGACGGCATTACCGCCAGCTCCACCAACACCGACAACCTTGATATTCGTTTTGTCGTTGAAATTGTCAGTCTGGGCAATCTCGCTCACCATAGTCTCCTGTCACTCGCGTTTACGCACAACTTTATCGCAGACACGCTGCAGTACGCGCACTTTTCGCCGTGTGTAACGGCGTTTTTTCACTTTTTTATTGCTAACGTGTTCATTTCGCCTGCGATTTACCCTCTTTCGGTGCCCCCACGACGATTTAACCACATCAGCATGTCATATTCAATAGCTGGCGTCCATAGGATCATCCCCAAACAACGCCTGACGTTCATCATGCGTTGTTTCCCGTGATTCCAACCATCCGTAAGGCAGATGCACTTTCTTTGCGAAGCGCACGCGCCCCCTTGGCTTGTCGACCACTCGCTCGGGAAAACAGATGTTGGGATCCAGCTTGCCTATTTCGGCTCTGACATCCTCAAGATTTTCACATTCCATGAACGCGCGACGGGTGGAGCCTCCAACGGGGAATCCCTTGAGATACCACGCGATATGCTTACGCAGATCATGCACGGCCATCTGCTCATCGCCATCATAGAATTCGGTCAACAGTTCCGCATGGCGTTCAACCACACGGCACACATCTCCTAACGTGGGGTCAACACGCTTGTCGCTGCCAGCGAACGCATTCTTGATATCGGCGAACAGCCATGGCCTGCCTTGGCAGCCGCGGCCAATCGCAACGCCGGCACAACCGGTTTCGGCAACCATGGCAAGCGCATCGTTCGCACCCCAAATATCGCCGTTGCCGAACACTGGAATGTCAAGCGCTTCGACCAGCTCGCCAATCCGGCTCCAGTCGGAATGC
>OJAL01002083.1_pt1 | contig 10083 bp, 18 predicted proteins | sample 1589301 | NCBI WGS metagenome assembly OJAL01 (sample SAMN03283261) | human gut metagenome | biome: human-associated habitat; material: feces | host: Homo sapiens | place: USA | collected 2013
AGTCGTATGCCGTGTATCTTCTTTCCATAGCAAAAATGTTTTCGTTGGGCATTTTGCATATACACCAGTTGTACCATCGTTTAAAACTCTGAGAAACCTGCATTCATCACATGTTCTCATCTTCGGCTTCAGATATTTCTTAAAATCTGTCAGTATTTCTCTTGTATTGCTTTCGGCTAATTTTTCAAATTGCTCCTCTGGCATTCTTGCTCCTCCATTAATTGTAATGTTCTTTTCAACTTTTCGTCCGCAATTTTATTTATTGTAGCATTGTCTATGTTAAATAAATGTTGCAACTGTATCAGCATTACAATCACGTCCGATAATTCTTCTTTTATGTTGTCTTGAACTTCGTCCATTATTTTTCGTACAGGCTGACCGAATTGTGTTATTCTCATATACTTCGTCAATGCTTGCGTCAGTTCAGCCATTTCCTCAATCACCAATGGGATTTGTTTTATACCGTAGTATTTTGCTATGTCTAACCAGTCTTGCTTTTTGTATATCGGCATAGCTGCATTTTCTTCTAAATACTTTAGCGTGTGTAACCAATTTGCAAGCTGTTTGTGTTCTTCTACATACTCCAAACAATTTTTAGTTGCGACTTCTTCGCAATATTTTATTGCCTCGTCAAGTGTCATGGTCTTTGATTTTATTTCTGTCGTCGAACGCATATTCCATGCTTCTCCGAGTTCATCATCTGACCTACTTTCGTTAATAAAACCTACGGTCGCACCGCAACTTTGACACTCAACTTGAAATCGCATTTCATCGTATACACCGCCGTCAAGAAATGCTACTTCTGTGCTACCACAGAATGGACACGGCTTTAATTTATTATTTTTCATTTTCTATTCCTCCCTCAAACACATTTCCGCTTCTTCATAAGCGGATTTATACAAGCAGAATAATTCAGGATTGCCGCCGCCAAACGTCTGTGACCGATTATTACGGTATATTCACCGTACCAATAACCTGTTGCCGGAACAACCGTAAGATTTTGCAATATACCGTTTTTCTTTATACTGTCCGCCAGTTCCGTTACATCACCTATATTTTTTCGAGGATTTGCGTCATGTGGATGTAATTTATCAACTTCAATATACACGATTTCAGATTTTGTCTGTTCGTCATTATTGATTTTCTCTGTATCTTGTGATATAATTTTGTCTAAGTTATTTTGATTTGTAGTTTCCATATCCAAACTCCTTTCAAAATAATGATAGCTGACCGTTCTTTTCGGTATTAAACTCGTTTCTATCTATATCTTGCGAGTTTTCTACTGGCTGGGCGGTCTTTTCTTTTTCATCATTATTTGTTATCGTTATATTTTTTTGCATGGTTTTATCAAACATATGAAACATTCTTCGCCAATTCCAAACATCATTGAAATACATTGGTGTATACCAATAACAACTATCTTCTTTTGTCATTTCATACAATGACTCGTTTGCCGTTATTGGATTCGCCATTGTATCGCCAATCTTAACATACCCGGCACACCCCAATAGAGATAATTGTGTATAACACATCTTGGCCGTAACTGCATCTATATCTTGAGCAACAAATAGGATGTGATTTTGCCAATTAAATTGTTTTATTTCTTCTGCCGCAGTATTTGCTACCGCAACAAGCAATGCGCCTGCTCCACATGCCGGGTCATTTACAGATACAAATCCATTTGCTTTTATTTCTTGTTCTATATCATTTTTTTGTAATTGAGCAGTCATTTTACACAAACTATACGGTGTAAAAAACTGTCCTTTCCAATGGCTTCCCAAGTCCAGAGCCATATACAACTCTCCAAGGAAATCGCAATCCCTGTTTTCCTCCATGCCATTGATGACGTGACCCATCATCTCAGGAAAGATTGCCTGTTCTTCCTTTGTGTATTTGCGAATAATTTGCATATACATTTCTTCTCTCGGTTTGAAATGCACCCTATCTATGCCATTTGATATGGCACAGGCAAACATTGATATGAAATCAGCGAATATTTCCCATGTTTGATATTTACCGCCGAATTTCTGAATACACTTCACAAACTCGGCTTGATATTGATTTCGAGTTCTTATTTTACCCATCAATTATCTACTCCTTTATTCCAACTCTACTTTAAGAGTCGGATACTTTTCTCGGAACGATTTCATTTTTAACTTGAATTCATTGGTTTTCACCCCTTTCGTGTCAACAATGCGACTTGTTCCGTCATTGTTGAAGATTACGAAATCTGCAACATATTCAGTACCTCGTTCTATACTCCCTACACCCTCTGTCACAACAAATCTTGCTTGACGACAGAAACCTTTTATCTCTCCTGCTCTTGTAAGCAACTTTAACTGACAATAATAATCGGCTTCCTTTTTACTGTCAAAACATATACCATCAATCCAAGTTTTTTGAGAAGAGTATTTATTTTTAGGCTTTGGACTGCTTGTGTTTTGTTCCGTATTCTGAATATATCGTGCATACTCCGCTTCACTCCAACGCATTAATCAATAAACCCCTTTTCTCTTGCCAGATAATATAATTTATTTTCTGTTGTTTTACCTATACCTTTCATTCCTGCCACACAAGTTAAAAACTTACTCACACTTTTATCCCGTGTATCATTCTTGCCTTGTGTATCATCTATGTATTTACACAACTGCTCATCTGTCATTTTGCGAATTTTAACTGCCCTATCGTGCATTTCTTTTTCTGTATCAGTCATTCTGCAACTGCGTTTTTTCATGCGATCACCTCCATATTTTCTATTGTGTCTAAACTAAATAACGTTTCATTTACAGCTTCATCGCACAACATTACTGCAAGTGCGTTAATCATATGAGGTTGTATTTGCTTTACGGCATACTTGTTGATTTTTTCTTCAAAGGTTATTCTTATATCATTTATTCCTCTCATTTACTTCCTCCAGTTTCGGCATTTTTGCGGATATTTCCTCAACAAATTTTTTTACGCTTTGTGGCAAACTTTCATATTCCTGTTTGCTTTTCGTTTGTGAACGAAAATTCCGCATAAAATTACTTGCTACTACGGTATCGATTTCATCTGCACTTACCTTAGCCCATTCGTGTATCATCAGAGGGTTTCCTATTGCCGTTTTTACCTTGTCAGGCAACTTTTCATATTCAGCTTTATATCCGTAAATTCCATTACGGATAGCTTTTCGCACCATGCTCCAAGCCTCGCCCTCCGTCAGTTCTGGTTCCTCGGTTAATAGCTGTATTTTTTCTATTACCTCAGCTATTGTCGGTGGAAACTTGCTTGATACAATCAATGCTTTAGCTGCATTTGAAACAGTTTCATAGCTGTAATCGGCAAGCATAGACGCCCATAATGTTGTTACCTGTCTTGCTTCTTTCACGTCTATATTTGCATAGTAGCGTGGGTATGCAGCCTTAAATACTGCCATTATTTTAGCGGTTTCTTGCACTGTCATAACATATCATCTCCATTCTCAAATGCACCGTTATTAATCAGTTCAAAAAAAGGATTATTATTTCTTTCGCCATAATCATTTCTTTGTGTAGGTCTGTCGTCATAGTTGCCGTCAAGTGTTTTCGCCATATTTGAATCTTTTATCAACCAATCAAATGTAGCGGACCAATTACGATTATTCGCCCCTTTAAGAAAGCTACTGTTTTCTGCTTTCTCAAACAGACATTTAAAATCATCAATACTGTATTGTCTAAGTCGTGCTTTAATTGCTTTTTTTCGATTGTCTGACATAGACCGTAATTGTGGATATGATGTGCATATACTGTTATACATATCTTTGATTTGCTCATATGGTGCAGTTAGGCGGTGGGAGTTATCTATTCTACTTTCCTCTACTCTATTCTCCTTTACTTTATTTTCTTCTATTCTACTTTGTGAATTAACTTTACTTTTATCGGGGTTATCTTTACTTTTAACTTCGTTTTCTTTATCGGAAACCTTTTTAAATGCAAGTTTATTAAGAATACCTTGCGGAACATCTTTTTTATCAGATGTATCAAGCAGAAAGTATTCTTCAATAAATGTGAAATTTTCGCGGCTGTTTAACATTCTTATAAAGCGCCGCTGGATACCCACAGATGTCAATGCTCCAAACATTTCAAACACCCTTTTATCAAAGAAAGAACATCTGATACACCCGGAAATAAACTCTGCAACAAACTCAGGAGAACAACCACATCCCGCACCATCTGACACAAGGTAGCACTTGTTTTTATCCCATTTGATGAAATATCCATTTTTGCCGTATAAGTCACATAATATGTAGTCTAAAAGATACATTCCTTTCGAGCCAAACTCCGCTCTTAAAAGTCGCACTTTATCATCTGCATAAAAATCAGTATCTTTTGGAAAATAATCAACCCCATCTTTCAAGGGTCTTGCCATATTATTCTCTCACCTCCTCAAGCTGCAAAAACTGTTTATCACGTTCAAACAGCTCGTTATATACAGCCTTTCGTCCTAAATTTAGTATTTTGCATAAGTACGAATCAAGTATTATTCCATATACATGATACTGTTTTAAAAATTCGTTTTTGCCCATATTATGAGCCTGTATATGGTGCTTGCGGCATAACGCAATAGCATTCATACCTACATGAACAATATTATTTCTATCCCTACCCATACCGACAGCGTCTAAGTGATGTACTTCTGCCTTATCATTGCAAATAGCACACTTCCTATGCTCCAAGCACATATATAAATATTTACCGATTTCTTCGGCACGATTAAGCATGGTATCGAGTGTCGGTACATTCCATTCAAAACAGAATTTTATCAAATATGATATAAAACCTGTTGCAGTTTCCATATCCGCTAAATTAGGCTTTTTTGGGGATAAGCTGAAATACTCAAGGTCATTATCCATACAATAATTTGATGTAAAGTATTTACGCAAATCTTCACTGTCATGTCCGCTCCAATCGGCTATCTCACCGATTATTGCAAATATTTTTCGTCGTTGTTCAGATGTACATTCCCGACCGTCGCATAACCGTAATTCAACATTTTTAACTTGTTTTCTAATCATCTCACGGCTTATCGGTTCTTGTGGAATTATCAGCATATTACAGCCGTCATACTCTACAATTTTTGCTGTTGTAATCTGTGACATTCTTATCCCCTACCTTGTTATTTATCAATGTGTTCGTGCAAGAAGATATATCTGCTTTTCGAAGTCATATTTGAATATATAAAATCTTCAGCTTCTTCCTGCGACAGATGTTCATTCATGGCTCGTACTTCATACGCATATTCGCCCTGTTCTTTTTTGTCTGCAATTTTACGCTTAATTTCTTCTTTTTTGTAATTTGCTTCAATGAAGTAATAATCATATCCTTTTGCGCTGATACCCTGCATTGTTCGGGTATCTGTTGCGTACAACACTCTCTTTCGTCCGAAATATAGCCTATATCCGCAGTTCGGAACGTCATGATATAGTTTGATAGGCGACAAAGCAAACACCTTATAATCGTATCTTTTTCCTATGTCATATACATCAATTTGTGTTGGTGAAACTCCACATTCTATCAACTTGGGAACCATCCAACGACAACAACCAAATCTTAAAGTCGGACGTTCCGCCGCCAACTTTCGTATGGTTGACGGTCGGAAATGGTCCGAGTGTTCATGTGTCAGTAGTACCAATCTTATATACTTGTACACATCTTTAAGTTTTTTGAAAGATACACCACAATCTATCAATATATCATCAATTTTAACTGCATTACCTTTAGAACCTGTGGCTATGATACTATATCGAATCAATATCTATCGCCTCCGGCTCGGTCATCTCACTACCGCTTTGTTCCTGTTCGGTCTGCTCTCTGTTATCCATTTCATCTATTGTTTTAAAATCGTTAGTATTGCCTACCATATCAAGTTCAGATTGTTGTAATATCTGATTATCACTATCAGCATATGTATAATCAAATTCTGATTCTTCACGGTCTGCCGGAATTGCCTTTTCCATCTCTATTGATACAGGACCCCATTTTGATATAATGTGTCTAAGCATTGTCTTTATAGCCATTTCATCAAAGTTTTTATACCAGAATGAAGAATATCGCCACATATCTTTTTCAGGGACTTCTCCGTTTTGTATTTTTTCGTACATTTCCGCACTAAATGCGGGAGAATATCTATCGGCATGAGCCATCATTTTGCGAATTGGCCAATATATTGCTTTGCGAAAATTATCAGTTGTTTTTATCATTGCATAATAACCTATTGTTTGGGCTTGCTCACGTTCAAACTCATCTTCAATCAAGCATACATTAAATTCTTCTTCTATTTCATTTCGGCTGATTAGTTCGCCCTCTTTTATAGGCAATGCTACAATTTTTTCGTACTTACCTGTTCTTTGAGCAAGTTGGATATATCCTTTATAACCCATTTGGAACTGTGCCTTTTTCACGGTATGTTTTTTCCACTTGCCATTGTTATCCAATATATGATTGCCGTTTTCATCTAACATCCACATTGTTTTTCCGTATTTGTCCTTTAATGCCGTTTCATACGGAACTAAATAGCAATAGCCTAACTGTGGTGACATAGAAAGATTCAAACTATCTGCCAAAAATGCAGCAGACAGAATCGTACTTGCCTCGCACTCCTGTAATTGCGGATTATTCGCAACTACGGTTGAAACATTTGCTATAAAATTGTTTGCACGTTGAGGGTCTTTCAACGTGTTATTTATTAATTGTTTGTATGCCGGTGTAGTTATCGCTACACTAAATTTTGGCTTTTGCATATTACTTGCCATAATGAACACCCCTATCTTCCATAAATTCAATTAGCTCTGGTTTGAAATCTCTCAATATTTCGATTGCCTCTTCTTTTGATGTTGCCTCAATGTATGCGTAGAAATTAAACGGGTATTTCTTTAATTTAACTGTAGGCGGTGTAAGCTGTGTTTCTTGTATCGGTTCTTGTATTGGCTCTGAATTGTTATTTTCCTTTTGCATATGTGCTTGCTGTATCTGCTCTTGTTGTCTTGCCGCATCTTCAACCGCCTTTGCAGCAGCTAATTCCCTTGCACGTTGTTCGGCTTGCTTTGCTTTCCTTTCTTTTTCCGCTTGAATAGCCTTATGACGTGCATCAACTATGCTTACCGCCTCGGAAACATTCAAACTTTTCTTATATTCAACTAAAATTTCTTCCTTGTTCTCCTGTATCTCAATAGCCTTTAAGTCAGTTGCTACTCGCTCTACAATGTTGTTTACTTGTTCTTTCAGCTTTTTTTCCGACACAGATAATGTTATCTTTAGCCCCAATCTTTCAAATGAAATGAAATCAATCTTTTTTGCAGTGACCAACTCTTCAAAATATTCTTTTACCGAATTTTCCTTTTCGAGTTTTAAGCCATCTTCAATAACATCAATTTTGGCTTTTAATTGTGAATTAGCTTTTGTATATAACCCGACACAATCTTTGTACTTATCCTGTACCACTTGTATCGGAGCAATAACTGCTTCGAGTGCTTTTTTATAAACTTCATCAAGTCTTGACTTTTCGGCATTCATAGCCGCACGTATTTTTTTGATTTCCTGTCTGTTTTCCTCCGATACTGTTACGGTATCGGCAAAAGCAGTACGTCGTTTAATTTCATCCTTTACCTTGTCCAACCGCTCCGATATAATTGGCAGTTGGTTTATAACTATCAAATCTGGATTATCTTCTACTATAATCATTTCTTCTTTATCGTTCATCTCGTTCCTCCTCATACTTTGCGTCAGCCATTACGTCCCAATAATCATCCGGTCTGCCATTATCAAAATAATCTTCGCCGTAATGACCTGTTCTTGCTTCTTCCATTGCCATAAGTGCGTCATAGCTATCACTATTAAAAATCATTGACAACTCACCTCATTTCTGATAGAATAAAAATATGGTATATTGATATGTACCTGATTGCATTGACCGCATTGAGCTGCAACTCTGCGGTCAATTTTTTTTCAATTTTTAAACCCAATTCGCAATGACATGCACTACCAAAATTATCATTTTCTCGGTACATTTTTGTTCTTTTAAACTCTCTTTCTTCATAAATACTGCAACAATTCAACATTTCATCATCAAGCTGAAATGCTGCTCTGAATAGCATACACGCTTGAGCTCGGCTATCTGCGTTGATAACAACCCAACCACCTGTAAAAGGCTGATTAACCAATCCGAATGTAAAGTAAAATTTCATAATTTGCCACCTCCTATTATCATCATTAAACTTTCTAAACCTATCAATATCATGCTGAATATGACAACTGATATGATATACTCCATTTTTTCGTGCTTTTGTTTCAGTTTTAATCCCTCGCTTTCTTGTACCTTATAAGCACATATAGACAGGGTTGCTATACATATTTATTTCGGATAATAAGTAATAGTTTTAACAGCAGAACTGTATGGAAATTAATTCATAGGATTTAGTTTTAATTTATAATTTTAACAACCCTGTCCGTATCTGCTTATAAGGCTTGTCCTATATCTCACAGACACATCAGAACCGCCAACCTATTAAAAATAAGTTTTATGGGACGTCTTACATATTAAAAGTTGACGGCTCATATCTGCCTGCGAGATTTTATTTATTATTTACTTGTTTATAATTGCCAAAATTTGATTTGTATCAGCATTCCACTTCGCATCAAATTTGCGTTTTATTATTTGTGGCTTTTTCTTAGCTGCATATCTGCCGTTTTTAAGTGTAGGTAAAACCTGTCCCTCTCCAATCCATAACTTACGACCCTCCGGACTTAAGCTATTCCATATATCAATTATCAACTTCATTGCGTCGTCCATTATTTTTACCTCCAATAATTTTCATTCCGATAAATATACCTATACCAAATGACACCATTGCCAAACCTATCTGTATCATTGTTATCCTCCGTTTCTTGTTTGACATAATTAATGAGCTATGTTATAATGATATTGGTTGTGGGAGTGTGTACGCATAGAGCGTCACGCTCTCTTTTTTATTTCGTAAATAACCGCTCATAATTACTACCCTGCCTTATCTTGTTTATTCATTGCAAAATGCGGTAAAGCATTTACTCCAATTCTTTTGAGAATTGCATTAACATCTTCCGGTGTTTTATCACGACAATAATCATCTGCAATTTTTACATTGGTGTTACCAATCTTAAATTCTTCAACAAATTCACTCATATAATCCACCTCCCAACTTAATATATTTACATCACAAATTGTCCTATTCTGTTTTTGACAAATTCTTTTTCGCCCATAATTTCAATGATTGAGCCACATTAGATATTTCATCTAATGTTTTTATGACATTATTTAATTTCGGTCGTTCTTCGACAGATATAACACCGTCAGCGGTTATATCTAATAAGTCTTCTTTCACATTTGATATTTTGCGTAATGTCGATAATGCTTTGATTGTAAGCCTGTCTAAATCCTCAATTTCGATTTTCGGAAATTCAGCACCCAAAGGGCAAACATTGGAACAGTACCAATTTTTTAATTCGGGAGCATTATATACATCTGCCATCATCATAATGCTTTCAACTGGCACAACTTTTGTTAAATTAAGTTCATAACTTGCCAAAGTCGAACTTGATAATCCCAACATTTCCGCCGCTCCCTCACGACTGTTTAATTTGTCATTGTACTTTGCCGCCGCCAATCTGCACTTGCAGTACATATTGTTGGCCGCTTTTGTAGGGTTACTTCCCATTTATTTCACCTACCTTTCATGTTATAATCTAGTTATGATGAAATTAGTTCAGATGAAATGTCCAGATACTTCGATATGCGTTTTTTAGTTTCCGGAATAATAAAAGTTCCATTTATAATTCTTGTTACATATGCACTTGAAAGATTAAGTTCCGCCGCTAAATCTGCTATCGACATATCTCTATCAATCATAGCTTTTTTAACCTCTTTGCACCAAGGGGATAATTTTCTCTTCATTAATAAACACCTCCTTTAAATCAAATTGACTTTTTTGTATAATTGTGTTACACTGTTTGTATATAACACATATTGATGAAGGGACTAATTAACAGTGAATGCTGCTTAGCCAATCCTTATGCAAAACATTACTTTTTGCAG
>OJAL01002095.1_pt1 | contig 10055 bp, 11 predicted proteins | sample 1589301 | NCBI WGS metagenome assembly OJAL01 (sample SAMN03283261) | human gut metagenome | biome: human-associated habitat; material: feces | host: Homo sapiens | place: USA | collected 2013
GCCTCGATCCGCCGCCCGAATTCCTTGCGATCGACGGCAACCGCTTCCGGACACGCCTTGAATTACCCTACCGTTGCGTCGTCAAGGGCGACGGCAAATATGCCGACATCGCCGCAGCTTCGGTGCTGGCCAAAACCCATCGGGACGAGTACATGTTGCGCCTCGCGGAGGAATATCCGCAGTACGGCTGGAAAAAGAACAAGGGGTACCCGACCCGCGAGCATCGGCTCGCAATCCGGGAATACGGACTTACGCCCCACCACCGTCTGTCGTTCAGTCACGGGATCGGCCAGTTGGAGTTGCAATTCTGAGCGGGGATTGTCTTTCCGCGTGTTGCCGGGAAATCCCGTGGTGATCGGATACGATCATCTCCCGCGCTTAAATCCCCGGCCCGAATTTACCCTGCCGTCTTGCAGTGGCGGGCATACGTTTGAAGATGCTGGAGGCCGTATAACTATCGGTATGGCACATAAAAAAGGGCTGAAGTCCGACTTCAGCCCTTTTTCGATATGACTCGGGATTTAGTATCCCAGCGACTTGGAAGCGGCGTAGGAGACCTTTAGTGCATTGGCACGGCGAAGTTCCTGCTTCACGTCGGTTACGATACCCATTTTGGTTGTCTGGTCGGCCTTGAGGCAGATCGTCATCGAGGCTCGGTCGGCCTCGCTGAGCTTGTCGCGCTCTGCGGCTACGAAATCCAAAATATCCTTGGTCGTTTTGTACGAGTCGTTCAGCTGGATACGGGGTGCAGTACCGAATTTGGCCTGCATCACCAGCGAAGGCTGTCCGATGTGGATGTAGCTTACGAGCGATTTCTTCTCGAGCTTTTGCACTTCGGTTGCCTCGGGGAGTTTGTACCTCACGAGCAGTTCCTGGTCGCGCATGGTGGTCGACACCATGAAGAAGAAGAGGATCATGAAGATCACGTCAGGAAGCGATGCTGTCGAGATAGGGGGCAAACTTTTATTGCCCTTCTTTTTCATTACTGCCATAACTTACTTCTTTATATTACGCGGTTCGGCCTCCGAAATCTTCAGAGGTACTGCTTTGGATACTGCATTGCGCTGATCCTCGGAAAGCTCCGAGAATTTTGCTCCGAATTTCTTCATGGCGACCTCGTCACGTACCTCGTTGAAGGCGCGTGTGAGCTCGTTCTGCACCATGATGTAGGACTGATAGCCCGTATCACGGGTGGTCTGTAACGAAACAACGCCCTGGCTCTCGGGATATACCCACTTGCTGCCGTCGGCCAACTCGATTTCCTTTTCGGTTTTCTCCGGGAGGTTCTCGTCGTCCATCGGGTTGAGGATGAATTCCTTCGTCTTGTCCTTGAGTTGTCTCAGGTCGATGATCTCCTGTTTGCCCGAGGGCCCGGCCATGATGTTGCCGCTGCCCGAGATGAGCACCAGAAAGAGGTTGCGCTCCTTGACCTTGATGTCCTCCTGCTTTTGGTTCTCGGGGGGCATCGGCGGAAGCATACGCACCAAACCGGTGTCGACATTCATCGTTGTGGCCACAAGGAAGAAAATCAGCAGCAGGAAGGCGATGTCGGCCATCGAGCCGGCGTTGATCTCCTGTATTTGTCTTTTATTTCCTGCCATTGTTCGTTGTTATTTGAAAGCGCCGTAAATTTCGGTTGCGATAGCCGTCACGAACGCAGCGACCAGGGCAACGTACGTTACCAGGATGCTGGTGTCGGTCAGGACGGTTTCACCTTGGGAGAAAAACCCGCCGTTGGCGAGGTCGGGGATCTGGATGTCATGTCCCGAAGCCACGAAGTAAGCCACGCCCACGATCACGATGATCAGCGCGAGCGAAATAATCGTGCCCTTGATTCCCGCTGGGTTCTGGATCATGCCGAAGACCGCGCAGAAGATAGCTGTGAACACCGCAAGAGCCAGCAGGAAATAGCACCAGATGAGGTTCAGGCTGATAGCCGCCTCGGAGCCACCCGTAGCAATTGCGTATATTCCCAGTACCGCCATCACGGCCAGCAGAATACCCAATATGATATTTAAAATCTTTTTCATAATTGCCTTTAACTCTTTTTAAATCGTTGGGATTATTTCTTGCTGTAAGCCGTCAGGATATCCATCAGCGTGATGGACGAATCCTCCATATCGTTTACCAGCGAGTCGATCTTCGAAACGATATAGTTGTAGAACAGCTGAAGAATAACCGCAGCGATAAGACCCATGAGGGTCGTCAGAAGGGCGACCTTGATACCGCCTGCAACGAGGGTCGGGCTGATATCGCCGGCAGCCTGGATGGCGTCGAACGCCGCGATCATGCCGACAACGGTACCCATGAAGCCCAACATAGGCGAAAGGGCGATGAACAGGCCGATCCACGTCAGGCCCGACTCCATCTGGCCGGTCTGAACCGAACCGTAGGAAACGACAGCCTTCTCGACCGAATCCAGACCCTGATCGTAACGGTCGAGACCCTGGTAGTAGATCGAAGCGATCGGGCCGCGCGTGTTGCGGCAAACTTCCTTGGCAGCTTCGATGCCGCCGTTCTTCAGGGCTTCTTCAACCTTGGTGATGAGTTTCTTCGAGTTGATCGTCGACAGCGAGAGATAGAGGATACGCTCGATGGCAACGGCCAGACCGATAATCAGGAAGATAAGGATCGGGAGCATCCATGCCCAACCACCCTCGAGGAACTTCTGCATCATCACGTGGTGCAGGCTATCGCCGGCGAGTTGGGTTTCGGCAGCTGCAGCAGCCTCCTGCGCGAAAGCGTTAACAGTACCCAATGCGAACAGGGCCACTGACAGAATCAAAAAAAGTTTTTTCATAGTTGTGATTAGATAAAATTAAATTTGTTTAGTTGTTTTTTATTGTTGTGTTTTTAGGTATTTCACAATACGTTCTTCCGCTTTCCATCGTATTTCGTCAATTCTCCCGGGTTAAAAAAATCCTAAAAAAATATTTTTTTTATCCTTTCCGGATACTCACGGCGTCTTTTTACCCCGATCCATGGCTTCCCCCTGCCGGCTTTGCAAGTACAGGCAAATTCCGGAAATTTCACTCCGAATTGGCTCAAACATTTGTTTGCCAGCGAGTTACGCCTCTATTCCTCTTCGTGTTGCCCCTCTTTGGCGACCCGATAAGGTACGTTAGCAGTGCGAAATATAGAAAAAAAAATCGTTCCGTGCAACGTCTTAGGCTGTAAATTCGCCTCGCAGAGGGCGCCGCAGCAATGCGCGGGTCTGTTCGTCGGAAAGCCCCAGTCCGAGCACGTACATCAGCTTCGTGACGGCCGCCTCGGTGGTCATGTCGTGGCCGCACAGGACGCCGATCTTCTGCAGCCTCAGCCCGGTTTCGTAAAGTTCCATCGAAACCTTGCCCCCGCCGCACTGCGTGATGTTGAGGATGATGACCCCGCGGTCGATCGCCTCTTTCAGTACGCGGATGAACCATTCGTTGGTCGGGGCGTTGCCCGCGCCGAATGTCTCCAGCACCACGGCCCGCAGCCCCGGAGCCGAGAGCATCGCCCGCAGGATATTTTCGCCCAGCCCCGGGAAAAGCTTGATGACTTCGATTCCGTCGGCCAGGCGGGTGGCGATGCGCAGTTCCGGCGAGATTTCCGTCGGGTGGAGGATCGCCGCGAGGTTATAGGCGATGTTAACCCCCACCTCGGCCAGGGGCGGGTAGTTGTAGGAACGGAAGGCGCTCAGCGCCTCGGCGCTGCGTTTGGTGGTACGGTTGGCGCGGAACAGCCGGTTCTGGAAATAGAGCGACACTTCGGGTACCTCGGGGCGTCCGCCGATGTGCGCCCCCGCGATCTCGATGGCCGTGATGAGGTTTTCGCGGCCGTCCGTGCGCAGCACGCCGATCGGGATCTGGCTGCCGGTGAAAACCACGGGCTTGGCCAGGTTTTCGAGCATGAAACTCAATGCCGATGCGGTGTAGGACATGGTGTCCGTGCCGTGCAGTACGACGAACCCGTCGTAGCGGGTGTAGTTGTCGCGGATCAGCTCGGCCAGCGCCGCCCAGTTTGCCGGGGTGACGTTCGACGAGTCGATCACGGGATCCATCGTCAGCACGTCGATGTCCACGTTGAGCCGCTTGAGCGAAGGGAATTCATCGTAGATGCCGCTGAAGTCGAAAGGCACCAGGGCGCCGGTTTCGGCATCGTTCTTCATGCCGATGGTACCGCCCGTATAGATGATCAGGATCGAAGATTTCATCGTATGGTCTTATGGTGTTATATTCCGAAAATACGTTTGGCGTTCGCCGTCGTTGCGGCCGCCACTTCGCCGGGGGGCAGCCCCTTCAGTTCCGCGACTTTCTCGCACACGAACCGCACATAGGCCGACTCGTTGCGCTCGCCGCGGTGGGGCGCGGGTGTCAGGTACGGGCAGTCAGTTTCGAGTACGATGTCGTCCAGTTCCATTTCACGCACCGTATCGGCCAGCTTGCTCTTCCTGAAAGTCACCACGCCGCCGATTCCGAAGGCGAAATCGCCGCAGGCTTTCAGTTTCCGGTAGGTGACGGCATCCTCCGAAAAGGCGTGGAACACGCCCCGCAGCCTCCGCCGCGGCCGTCGCTTCCTCCCCGATGATCCGGCACATGTCGTCCCATGCCGCACGGGTGTGGATCGCCACCGGAAGGCCGAGCCGTGCGGCCAGGCGGCATTGCGAAACGAAAGCCTCGACCTGTTCGGCGACGAACTCGCCGCTCCAGTAGTAGTCCAGCCCGATCTCGCCCACGGCGCAGAAACGTGCGATGCCCTCGGGCGGGGCCGTGAGGTAACGTTCGGCGAGCGCCAGCTCCTCGCGCCAGTGCGGGTTGTCGTTCACCGAGGTGGGGTGCAGTCCCATCATCGGGACGCATTGCCCCGGGTGGCGGCGGCAGAGGTCGAACAGCGCCCCGTGGCTTTCGGAGTCTATGCCCGGGAGCAGCAGGTGCTCCACGCCCGCCGCCGCGGCGCGGGCCAGTGCCTCTTCGCGGTCGGCGTCGAACGCCGTATCGTACAGGTGTGAATGTGTATCCGTCAGTTTCATCGTGTTTTCATATATCGGTTGCCGGGCAGTTGCCGTACGGCTCCTGCCAGTTCCAGCCCTACGAGCAGGGCAGCCAGTTCACCCGGTTCCAGTCCGCTCAGCTCCGCGAGGGTTTCCACCGCCAGCGGGTCGTCCGTGCGGAAACAGCCCAGCAACCCAGCTTCGTCGGGCGTAAGCTCCGGTGTGGACGGTTTTTCCCGGAATGCTGCCGGTTCCGGGCCGAGATCCCACATCAGTTCGCGGACAATATCGTCGGCGGTCATCACGAGTTGCGCTTTGCGGTTGCGGATCAGGTGGTTCGTCCCCGACGACATGCCGTCCGTGGCGCGTCCCGGTACGGCCATTACCGAACGGTCGTAGCCGTCGGCGCAATGCGCCGTGGCGAGCGACCCGCCGCTGTCGGGCGACTCTACGACCACGCAGCCGGCACCCAGCCCTGCGATGATCCGGTTGCGGGCCAGGTATGCCGTGCCGTTCTGCCGCGTCTGCGAGTGGAGCTCCGTGACCAGTGCCCCGCCGTGGTCGAGGATGTCGCGCGCCACGGCCGTGTGTTGTGCCGGCATGACGCCGGGGAGCGGGTTCGCCAGTACCGCGACGGTTCGTACCCCTGCGGCCAGGGCTGCCCGGTGTGCCGCGACGTCGATGCCGAACGCCAGCCCGCTCACGATGCAGAGTCCCGGAACCTGTGCCGCGAGCCCCTCCACCAGCCTGTTGCACATCGTCTGCCCGTAGGGTGTTGCCCGGCGGGTGCCGACCATCGCGACGCAGCGTGCCGAGAGGGCGGCGGCGTTGCCTTTCAGGTATAGTACATGGGGATAATCGGGTATTTCACGCAGCAATGCCGGGAATTCGGGGTCGGTCGAAGCGATCGCGGAGATCGAATTGCGGCGGCAGTAGCCGAGTTCCTTTTCTGCGGCGGCGAAGCCTTTGCGGTGGACGATATTCCGGATAATGTCTTCCCGCAAGGCGGCTTTCATGGCCAGCTCCTCGGGTGCCGCCGCGAAAATGCCCCGTGCGTCGCCGAATATTCCGAGCAGGTGCACGGCGCCTTTCACGCCGATGCCCGGGGTCATCTGCAAGGCGATATCCTCGATGGTCATAACCGCAAAATGTCGTTTATTATCTTGTAAAGGTAAATATTTTTGGGAAATAGCGCAAAGTTGGGTCGAAGTTTTGCAGATTTTAGAAATGTTTGTATATTTGCACTCCCGATGCGCTTGAAAATAAACCGGATGTTTCCGGCGCGGCATGCAATCCGGAAGCAACGGACTTGTAGTTACGGAATGAAAGCCGAACAGGAACCTGTCGGGGAACAATGGTCTGATGGCCGAGTGGCTAGGCAAAGGTCTGCAAAACCTTGTACAGCGGTTCGAATCCGCTTCAGACCTCGTTAAAACCGCCCTACAGTTATCTGTATGGCGGTTTTTCTTTGGATTTGTACGGCATTTGTACGGCGTGATGTTTGATGGTGTTAAAAACAGGTAGGACAACTTCCGAGATAATATCATTTAGCAATCATCGAAGAAGGCATGACAACGGCTGGAAGCATTTACAATCCGGCTCCGGGTACTGCAAGGAATCACCAATAACTTGATTAATAAATCATTGGTGATTCTTGTTTTCTTCTTTTGGGCAAAATTTGGGCACTTTTTTTATTTGGTACTAAAATTTATAAAATATTTTTCCGATAATGAGCGTTAGAATGAAATTTGATTTTGCTAATCAGAGGGTCAATACAAATAATAATGATTCCGAATACATTCTTTGGCTTGATCTGAGCCTGCTGCTGCGGCTTTTTTCATCCATTCTTTACCTTCTGTTAGTGCGTTTTTGTCGTTTCTAATCGTTCCAATATATAAATATAATAATCCCAGCTTAAATTTTGTAGTAGCAGTATCATAAAATGGAAAAGTATTTTTAAGATCCTGTTCAAAACTATCCATTCCCAAATCCATCATCATAAAATTTATATTTTTTTTATCAGCCATGTTTTCTGCTATCCTATAATTAATGGATGCCTGCATCGCGCATATAAGAGCTCTTGCAATGTCGTTATGACCGCTATAATTTACAAACCATTTGAAATATGCATTTCCATAACCCAGTGTAGCAGGAATATTATTTCTGATTTTCAGAGATTTCTCATACCAAGGAAACGCTATTTCAGAACATTTTACTATATCATCACCATACTTTCTTACGTAGTAATCACCTAATTCGTTACAAGCCTTAATATGACCATTTTGGGCAGCAAGCTCCAGCCATTTGATAGCTTCGGCGTGGTTTATAGATATAATGCCCTTTATGCCATACATATATGACAACCCTAGTCTATATTGAGCCTCCGGATGCTCCAACTCTGCTGCTCTCTGCAAAAGATCGATTGTTTTGTGTGTATTTTCTGAATAATAATACAGTCCCAAAGCTAACATTGCGGCAGTTGAAGCCGAGTCTACGGCTTGTTGATAATACTTTAATGCGATAGTGTCATTTTTTGCTACTATATCTTTAATTCCATATTGGTATATTCTTCCCATTCGGTAAAGAGCATCGACAAATCCTTGATCTGCGGCAGCTTTATATAAATCGAAAGCACGTTGACTATTTTTTAAATTGTCACGAGCATTCTCGTAGATATAAGCTAGGCTATATTGAGCCTGAGCATAACATTGATCCGCGGATTTTTCATACCACTGTATGGCCATTAGAGTATCTCTCTCTATGGGAATCAATGAATCTCGATTCATCCAATATAAATTGCCTAGTTCATACTGAGCTTTTGCATTACCTGCTTTAGCGGATTTTTGTAACAAGTCAATCGCATCATTGATTTTTGCATAATGGTCGGTATTTTTCAATGAATCTAAATAGAACATTGCTTTTTCATATTGCTCGGCTGCCCTGTTTTGGGTACATGATGTAGCAAAACATAAGATTATCGCTATGCTTATGATGTTAATTTTCATAGTTAATAATTTTAAAAAGATTTGAATTTTTCGCCTGTTTGTAGCCAGTCTATCTTGCTGGGAATTAAATTTTTTACTCCAAGGGTCGTATTGACTATTCCTAAATGTGCTGATTTTGGATTCATAATGTTACGCATTGGCATAATCCACATACCGGAACAGCGAAATACCCTATCTATTGTTACGACAATTAGATAATCAGCATCTTTCCCGACTAAATTATTGATTCGTCGGGTTTCACTACACCGACGATCACTTTCATATACTCTCCTTGTTTTTATCTCGAACCGTAGTCCTTGTTCGTTGCTTGCATCGTATCCTTTCTCGTTTCGATTGGAACATAAATGTAAATTTAACCTTCTACAGGCATAGAATTCCCCTATATCTCCAACAATTCTTCGACTTCTTATGATCTTATTTTCTTCTAATTGATCATATGCTTTCGCAAAACGATTAATTGCGATCCGTACTTTTGAAGGTAATCGCAGATTAGTGATATCGCAATTATACATGGCTATAACAGAAGTAGTAATCTTAAAAGTTGTCCCTTTAATTTTGCTAGAAGGGATTTTTAATATTTTTAATGGGTTGTAGCTTTTATCAAAATATACAACGGCTAAAAAATTAAATTCCCGTGAGGACAGGTTGGTAATATTATAATTGAAATTGTCGTTGGATACTACTTTTGCTTTAATTTGGTATTTATATCCTCTCGAACATATCCCGTCTATAGCCCGAGTAACCCTGGGCATTTTTGTCAAATGAAAATATTTACAGGCTATATATTCCCCTATTTCTCCTGTAAAACTGTCCGTAGTAATAACTCCAAGTCCAAATAACTCATCACTTGCATTTGCAAAATCTTCAAGTTGGGCTGCCTGTATTTTCGTGAAATCTATTGTTTTCATGGTAGTCGTAGATTTTAGATTAATCCATATAGTATTCATACAGGTCTTCATATTCTAGATCCAATTGTTCGAATAATTCTTCGTTAGTCAAGTGGGTATCGATTCGTTTGCCGTCCCCTGTCGTAATCGTCACCCCGTTATGCTGTTTTCTCGGATAAAATTGAGTTCGTTGTCCTGAATCTGGATAAGTTCGATACGTGATTGTCATATTCTCATAATCTAAATGACTGATATCGCTTGCAGGACGTGAAGGATCGTATCCTTTCCATATAATTGTCCGATCTTTGCTTTTATGTTTTTGTGGTGTGGATAAAAAACAGATGAGCCATAATGTAGTAATTACTGCTAAAAATCGGCACACAAACCGGAATATGTATTTTCGAATATCTTTATCGTCTAACATTTATGTATTAGGTTAAAACTAAATTATTGATTCTTTTTATTTTGATTGTTGTTTAACACATTCATTGTTTATCCACAACTTCTGAGAAGATCCTTTTTTGCGTACAACACAATAGGACAATCTATATGAAACCAAATAAACCTCTTCTCCTTTGTTCAATGGGACAGCCTTCCCTTGGATAAGCAAATTTCGCACGGCTTGTATATCGTTGTTCAAAGCATATGATACTAGATCGTCCCTTGTTTGTTTGTCCGTTGCCGCATATGTGTCTTTTGTTACAATATATTGAGACGAATATGATGTGTCGTCGTTTTTGCCTATTAGATATAGGATAATAATGACGACGAATACAATGATCCCTCTTTTTTGCTTTTTAGTTAATGAGACAGTATTGGTACTGTTACTATAATATGGATTTTTAAAAGTAGTCCCACATGCAAGGCATGTCAACGATTCTTCATTGGCTAACTCTTTAGTAAGTTCATGAATGATTTTACATTTCGGACAAGTAACAGTATTCATATGGATTGTTATTTACGCCCCCGGCTCCAGTGGCAATTAAACATAAAGAAAGCGTGGAACCATTAACTTATTTAAGGTAACAGGCTCTGACAAAGCCCACAAGTATAAATAAGCAACAGCCCACGCCTGTTTGAGACGTAAGGATATCAGCTTATTCTCTACTTGTTTTGAATTGTCAGATTCGTTACCTGAGAATAAAGCTAAACACTTTCCCGTGTTATGTATGTCTGCATTGCCTGCAACAG
>OJAL01002113.1_pt1 | contig 9959 bp, 10 predicted proteins | sample 1589301 | NCBI WGS metagenome assembly OJAL01 (sample SAMN03283261) | human gut metagenome | biome: human-associated habitat; material: feces | host: Homo sapiens | place: USA | collected 2013
GTGACCGAAGTGCACACCTGCCTCGAGAAGCTGCTTCATAGAAACGACTGCCATAGTAAAAATACCTCCAATATTGTTTTGCCTCCGCACACCGTGATCCGCGGCCATATCGGATGGCTTTGGACTGCCCTCCACTCCCGAAAGAGCACAAAAGGGCATAGTGATGCGTGTGTAATGCTGAATAATAATAGCACAAACAGGCGTGTGATGCAAGGGGTTTTCTCTGTTTTTTACAAGAAAATCGCGTATTTTTCGTTTATTCGCCCGTCGGAGTGCTGTTCAGGCTTTCCATGTCCATCCGGCCGAGGGCATATCCCTTGCCGAACATCAGGTCATATTGCAGCAGCCAGTGCTTCTGGCTCCAGCTTTCCTGCAGGGAGCTTGGGGTCTGGGTGGTGGTACCATCCAGATTCATCACCGTGCCCCGGGTATTGGCGCGGTCGGCTACCTGCAGCTGGCGGTTCAGCAGCTGGAAATAAAGCGGTTGCTCCAGACCGTAGAGGTTCATCATCGCCGGCGAGATATCGTAAGCGGCAATGGTGCCCAGATCCACGGGCTTGTCGGTGTAGTTCGACCACATCAACAGGGTGGTCTGGTGCAGGCGCGGGTCCGCACTGGAATCGCTGGCATAGCCGCTGCTGGTGAAGACATCATAATTGGAATCAATGGGGTTGTAATGGTCGCCCCAGAACACCAGGATCACCGGCTCGTCCACCTGCGAGAAGTATTGGGTCAGCTTGCCCAGCATGGCATCGGCATCCCGGATGCCGGTCGCAAAATCTTCCAGCGCGCCGATGGTGCTGGCCTTGAGGCCCGCCGGGTGCTCTGTCACCTTCACCCGCACATCGTCCGGGTAGTTGTCTTTATTATAATTGGTATGGTTCTGCATTGTGACCGCGTGCAGGAAAACCGGTGCATCCGAGGATGTCTTCATCTTCTCATACTGCTGGATGATCTGGTCTGCCATGGAGTCATCCGTGACCAGACCGCTGGTCCAGTAGTGCCTGCGCACCTTGTTGACATGGGTCATCTGTTCCAGGCTCAGGAAGGTGTCAAAGCCCAGGTTGGGGTATGCCGTGTCCCGGCTCCAATACTTGGCCCAGAAGCAATGAACTGCCGCCGTCTGATATCCCTGCGTCAGCTTGAGGTAATTGGGCAGCGAGAACATGGGCTTGGTCACATGCTGCTGGTAGGGCTTGCTGCCGTTGGGCAGAAAGGAAGCCGAATAGCCTGTCAGCGCTTCAAATTCCACATCGCAGGTTCCGCCGCCGAAACTGGGGCTGTACGCCCGGCCAGAAGCACTGGTCTGCTGCAGGGCGTGGAGGTTGGCAGAGACATCGGTATCAAACTGGAAACCGTACTGCTCCAGCTCCGACACGTCCCAGTAGGACTCGTCCATCACATAGATGATGGTGGGCTTTTTCACAGTCTCGTCCGCAGAGGTGGTGGCACCGTAAGATCCCGGGTAGAGCGGAGCGGTGGAATATTTCTGTGCAGCTTCGGTATCATCCAAAATCTCGTTGACAGCCTCCTCTGAATACCCCTCCGGCTTGGAGATCTCCAGATTGGTCAGATTGGTCAGAAAGCTGGTGATGACACCATAATAGCGGTAGTAGCGATCCTGCATCCAGGCATCCGGCACAATGCCAATGGCCTGTGTCACGGCAGGTTGCAGGAACACGCCAAAGAGCAGGGCGCAGGTAGCTGCCGTACTGGCAAGAAAGCCTGCCACCCGGGGCTTCCAGTTCAGCTTCTGCCGCCCTCTATAAAGGAAGAAAGACACCGCGACCAGCAGCACGATAATAACAATGGATACCACCATGCTGGTCTGGATGTGGATACCGGCCGCAGCTGCCACGCCCGCAGCCTCTGACACCTGCATCAGATCCCAGGGCAGGAAGGGCTCGCCGCGCAGCTGCAGTGTGTAGAAATTGACTGCCGCCGGGGCACAGCCCAGCACCGCCGCCAGCAGGGTCGCCAACGGTGCAAACCGGGTCAGCCAGTCCACTGCCAGCCAGCTGAGAAACAGCATGGCCCACGCCAGCAGATAGGCTTCGGCATGGGGGAAAATGTATTGGGTAAAGGTTTCCCCTGTCAGGCTGCCGCGGGCGATCCACTCCGTCAGGAACAGGATGCCCAGCGTTGCCAGTGGAGGGAAGAGCAGCCGCAGCCCATGCAGGGAAAGCGGCGTATGTTTTTTTGCGTTCATAGAGAGAAGTTCCTTTCACTTCCGGAAATCAGATTTCAAGCCGGAGCGGCAAGGCTCTGCCGCTCACGGTTCTCTATTATAATCCGATTTTTTGTAAAATCAAACCCTGATGCAGGAAAAATTCACGAAAAATTTCAGCCGTCCAGCCAGTGCCGTAGTTTTTGCCAGAAACCCTGCTTTTTGGCTTCCGGCTCCGGCAGCTCCGTGCGGACCAGGATCGCGTCCACTCCCAGTGTTTCGATGTCCGTCCAGGGGATGACCAGAGTCTCGTCCCGGCCCAGCAGCCCAAACAGATGAGGCTGCCCGAGCAGCAGCAGGCTTTTGACCTGCGCCGTTGCCGGATCGAGCTCCAGATCATCGGCGCGGCCAAGGCAGGCCCCGTTGCTCAGCTGAACGATCTCCTTTGTGCACAGCTCCCGGAATTTCATCGTGATCTCCTCCCCGCAGTTTGCCTGTTTCATCCTATGCGGCGGCACAGTGCTTGATGCAGGGCGGGCAGTTGTGCTATACTGTGGACAGAATCTTTCTGGCAGAAACATCCATACAGAATTGAGGAAACAGCGATGTATAAAAATATCATCTTTGATCTGGGCGGTGTCATGGTGGATTTCGACCCCAAGACCTACCTGGTAGACCGCTTCTGCAATGCCGAGGTAGAGGAACAGGTCTCCCAGCTGACTTTTGAAAGCGAGGAGTGGAAGCTGCTGGATGCAGGGCTTATCACCCGCTCTGAGGCCAACCTGCGGATGCTGGCCCGCGCAAAAGAATATGGCCGCGCGTTTGAGGTGCAAGGCGTGCTGGACGATTGGATGCATATCCTCCGCCCCCGCCGCCGGATGCAGGAGCTGGTGCGGAAACTCAAGAGCCGTGGCTACTGCGTCTATTACCTGAGCAATATCCCCGAGGATGTGCTGGATTTTCTGACCGAGCGCGACCTCAAGGGCCTGTTCGACGGCGGCGTGGCCTCCTGCGAGGTGCACATCAACAAGCCTGACCCGCGCATCTATAAGGCCCTGCTGGACAAATACCAGCTCAAGGCCGGGGAAAGTGTTTTCATTGATGACCGGCTGGAGAATGTACAGGCCGCTTTCCGTCTGGGCTTTGCCGGCATCCAGATGAAGGACAGCGTCGGCACACTGGTGCGCAGCCTTGCTACCTGCAGTGTGGTCATCCACTGAACAGCACACAAAAACTCCCCGCTCATGCCCTGTCTGGGGCGCTGGGCGGGGAGTTTTCTGCCATTACAGATTATTTCTTTTCGTAATTCTGGCAGAAGTGCGGGGTCTCCACCTGCTGGGTGGTGCAGGAGCAGTGCTCTGTCACTTTGATCTGGGGCAGATCACACTTGCAGTTCTGCACATTGTGGCGGCACTCGCAGACATCGCAGGTCACACCTGTGTTTTCCATTTCTATCGCCTCCTTGGCTCTAGGTTGCCCCGGCTTCAGGCGATTATACATGGCTACTTATTTTCCTGCGTTTGCTTCATGCCTTGCCTTCATTGTCACGATCACATGCTTGATGGAGAGAACGGGATGCACCGGCAGCATTCTGGGCCCGGCCCAGCGCATGACAGTGCGGATCTTTTCCCGCATCTCCGGCTGATAGCAATGCACCTTGCAGGCCGAGCAAAAGGTCTTGGTCTCCATAAAGGGGCAGTGCTCAATGCGGGCCAGCGCATAATCATGCAGCTGCTGGCATTCCGGGCAGAGACTGCCTCTGAGGGTGTGATGCTGCTTGCGGCAGTAGAGCGCGATCATCTCACTGACAAGCATTTTTTCGTCGGAACGCTTTTTTGCCAGGTCTTCCGGGGTGGTTTTGGACATTGGGACTGTTCCTCCTGCATTTTTTCCTTGCGGGCCATCCGCAGAGCCGCGCAACGCACCGCGTGACGCAAAACTGCGAAACAGGCCGTAATTCCAACAGCAACAGCCATTTCCATACACACCACCTTTCCTAAAAAGCAAAGCAGCAGGAGACCGGGTTCAGCCCCTGTTGTTCCCCTGCTGCTCTCAGGTTCGTTTGTCCGGCAAATGGGCTGTTGCGCAACTTCTAGAGTTTAACACAGCAAACCCCATTTGTCAAATTTTGCAATGTGCTTCTAATCCGGTCACCACGCTGCCAGATCTGCACCCAGCTTGCGGCAGGCAGCCTGAACATCCTCATCCGGTGCCTCGTTGCAGATCAGACCCTCACCGTTGAGCACCTGTGCGCCATCACCCTGTGCACGCTCGACCCAGTCGCGCATCCACTGGCCGTCGCCCCAGCCATAAGAGCCGAACAGAGCGATCTTCTTGCCGTTCAGGGAGCCCTCCAGATCGGAGAACATCGGCTCAAACTCGCTCTCTTCCAGCTGCTCTGCGCCCATTGCGGGGCAGCCAAATGCAACTGCATCAAACTCTGCCAGCTTTGCGGCGTTCATTTCGCCACAGGGAATGATGGTGCCGTTTGCACCCTCTGCCACGCAGTTTGCCATGGTCTCCGTGTTGCCGGTTGCACTCCAGAATACAACTGCTACTTTGCTCATAAAGAAGAACCTCTCTTTCAATTTTGGTTAGTATATTCTAACTTTTATCTTCAAGAAATTGCTCTGCCTGACATAAGACAGAGCAATTTGGTTAGGCCTTTCTAACCATCAAAAGAATACCACAGGGCGGGCTCCTTGTCAAGAACCTTTTGCAGAATTTTTCAGAGCGCTCCTTCACCCCGGCGCAGCAAGAGGAACACCACCGTCAGCACGCCGTAGATCACCGGCTGGTGAAGCAGATATAGCATCAGCGAGTTCCGCCCCAGCCACCCCAGCGGCGGGCAAAGCGAACGGCGCAGCGGACGGAGACTCTGCGCTGTTCGCTCTGCCAGATGATGCAGGTAAAAACCAGCCCAGAACAGGAAGAGCCACGGGGTCAGTGGGAAGTAATCCGTAGAGAAGAAGCCAAAGGGATAAAACCCCAGATAGGCCGTGAAGTAGTTGGCGTAGAGAAAACCCGGCAGTGTGATGAGCCAATGGCCCAGCTGCAGATAGCCATCGGCTGCATAGCGGGTGAAGTAAAACAGAAACATGCTCCCTGCAAGGCCGACCACCGGGGGCACCTTTTCCATCCACTTTTCCAGCAGTCCTGTGATGATCATAGCCGAGCCCAGCAGGGTCAACACGCCGAACCAGACAGCATCCGCAGGCATGAAGATCAGCGTGACCGCCGTGACAAGTGCGCCGCACCCAAACACCACCGCGCCTCGTTTGACCGGGTGGCGGCCCAGCGGCAGACAGAAGCCGGATAGCAAGATGAACACCCAGCAGATGGATTGCTGCCACAGTTCTCCCTGCCAGCTGCCATACCACGGTGCACGCACACCAAACAGATAAACCAGATCCCACATGCCATGGTAAAGCATCATGCTGATCAGGTCCAGCCCGCGCAGCTCGTCCAGCAGCGCACAGCGTGTGGAAGTTGATTTCATAAGACTTCCCCTTTTTCGGAATGTTTTTTCCATTGTACTCCCTGCCATGGATCCCGTCAAGCAAAAAGCTGCCGTGCAGCTTTGGAACCGCACGGCAGCTTTATGATAACAGGTTCAGAAGAATGCAGGAATTACAGCTCCACGTTGAAGTAGCGCTTCAGCAGGCCCTCGAAGCCGCGGCCATGGCGGGCTTCGTCCTTTGCCATCTCATGGACGGTATCGTGGATCGCATCCAGGTTCAGGGCCTTTGCCTTCTTGGCCAGGTCCATCTTGCCGGAGCATGCGCCGCACTCAGCCTCAGCACGCATCATCAGGTTCTTCTTGGTGCTGTCGGTCACGACCTCGCCCAGCAGCTCGGCGAAACGGGATGCGTGGTCGGCCTCTTCGTAGGCATAGCGCTTGTAAGCCTCAGCGATCTCGGGGTAGCCCTCGCGCTCTGCCACACGGGCCATGGCCAGGTACATGCCGACCTCGCTGCACTCACCCTCAAAGTTTGCGCGCAGACCGTCAACAATCTCCTGAGGCACACCCTCAGCCTTGCCGATGCCGACCACATGCTCGGTCACATAGGTGTTGCCGGTCTTTTCGACAAATGCGGATGCAGGAGCCTTGCAGACAGGGCACTGCTCAGGGATAGAGCCTTCAGCGATATAACCACAGACGGTGCAAACATACTTTTTCATAAGAATATCCTCCATTGTTTTTCATTATGATCTTGGCCTCTCCTCTGGTACAGGGGGCCTTGCTTCTGAGCCTATTATAGCAATGATTCCTAGATTAGTCAAGACTAATTTTAAGAATTATTCCTATTTATTTTTAGACCTGCAGGTTGGCGCTGCTCGGAGCATCGGAACCGTTGGCAGCATCAAACTCGTAATCATTGCCGGGGAGGATGGCGTTGAGCAGGATGCCCACGATAGCAGCAATGGCCAGGCCGGACAGGTTGATGGAGACACCGCCCACAGCGAAGGTCAGACCACCCACAGAGTTGAAGCCCAGTGCGCAGACCAGGATGACAGCGGCAACGATCAGGTTGCGGCTGTTGGTAAAGTCTACACGGTTCTCAACCACATTGCGGACACCGATCGCGGAGATCATTCCGTACAGCACAAAGCTGATGCCGCCAATGATGCCGGTGGGGATGGTGTTGATGACGGCCTCAAATTTGGGGCTGAAGCTCAGGATCACAGCCATCACAGCGGCAATGCGGATGACGAGCGGATCGTAGATGCGGCTCAGGGCCAGAACACCGGTGTTCTCACCGTAGGTAGTATTGGCGGGGCCGCCCAGCAGACCGGCCATGGCAGTGGCAAGGCCGTCGCCCATCAGGGTGCGGTTCAGGCCGGGATCATTGATATAGTTGTGGCCGACCGTAGCGCTGATGGCAGCGATATCGCCCACATGCTCCATCATGGTTGCCAGCGCAATGGGGATGATGGTGAACATTGCGCTGATGAACTCAGGGCTGCCGTCGATGGCAAACAGGCCCATGGCGCTCTTGTGCAGGGGGATGCCGAACCAGTCGGCAGCAGCAATGGCCTCAAAGTTGACTGCACCAGTGACCAGAGCCACAGCATAGGAGACCAGCACACCGATCAGGATGGGCAGGATCTTGACCATGCCCTTGCCCCAGATGTTGCAGACAATAACGGTGCCCAGGGCCACAAAAGCCAGCAGCCAGTTGGACTCGCAGTTGGTGATGGCGGAGGGAGCCAGGATCAAACCAATAGAGATGATGATGGGGCCTGTGACCACCGGCGGGAAGAATTTCATAATGCGGCGGATGCCAAAGGTGGAGATGAGCAGGCTGACCAGCAGGTACAGAATGCCGGACAGTGCCACGCCCGCGCAGGCGTAGGGCAGCATTTTGGTATTGACAACGGTCAGGTTGCCGTCTGCGTCAGCCAGCATGGGGGCTACAATGGAAAAGCCGCCCAGGTAAGCAAACGAGGAGCCAAGGAAGGCCGGGACCTTGCCCTTGGTGACAAGGTGGAACAGCAGGGTGCCCAGACCGGCACAGAGCAGAGTGGTGGAAACGCTCAGGCCGGTGAGCAGGGGCACCAGCACAGTTGCGCCGAACATGGCAAACATGTGCTGCAAGCCCAGGATCAGCATCCGTCCGGTGCCGAGCTGCCGGGCATCGTAAATGCCCTTGGAGTAATCGATCTTTTCACTCATAGAGAAGTTCTCCTTTCATCGCTGCCCAAAAAAAGAGGCATTGCCGCAGCAACGGCAGTGCCTCAATCTTCTGGAGCAGATTCAAAAAACGGGACCGGAAGGCAAAACACGCGCTCCGCAAAGTCGAACGAAACATTTTGCTCTCCCCTTCCCTGTCTGACTTTATAAAGTATACCAGAAACCCTGCCCGGATGCAATCCGTTTGCCGCAGTTTCCTCAGCTTTTTGGCCGGACATCTTGAAATATGCCCCTGTCCGCACTATAATATAACCTATTGAATTGATTTGTATTTCAAGAGGAATGTTATGATCTATCTGGACTATTCTGCAAACACCCCGGTGGATACGCGGGTGTTGGAGCAGTTCTGTGCCGTGGAGCGCCGCTGCATCGGCAATGCCAACTCTCACCATCAGGCAGGCTCTGCCGCCAAGGCAGAGATCGATGCCGCCACCATCAAAATCGCCTCTCTGCTGGGCGTTCAGCCAGCAGAGATCATCTATACCTCCGGTGCCAGCGAGGCCAACAACTTTGCCTTAAAGGGGCTGGCCCGTCTCTCCCGCCATGTGGGCAGGCACATCATCTCCACTCCGCTGGAGCATTCTTCGGTCAGCGGCACCCTGACGGCATTACAGGAGCAGGGGTATGAGATCGACCTGCTGGACGTGAAACAGGACGGCACCGTGGATCTTGAGCACCTGAAGGATCTGCTTCGCCCAGATACCATCTGCGTTGCCATAACGCTGGTGGACAGTGAATTGGGCGTGGTGCAGCCTGTACAGGAGATCGCCGCCATCCTGAAAGCATACCCTCACTGTCACCTGCATGTGGATGCGACCCAGGCTGTGGGCAAGATCCCCGTTTCTTTTGAGGGCGTGGACACCATGAGCCTGACGGCCCACAAATTCTACGGACTGAACGGCATCGGCCTGCTGATCAAGCGGCGGAATCTGGCGCTGGAGCCTCTCATCCATGGCGGTGAGAGCACCACCATCTACCGCAGCGGCACCCCCACTGTGGCGCTGGCCTCCTCGCTGGCCTGTGCGCTTGATCTTGCCGTCACTGACCTGCCCGGACGCGTTGACCATGTGGCAAAGCTGAATGCAGAGCTCCGCGCCGCCCTCAGCACATATCCGCTGGTGCGCATCAACAGCCCGGAACACGCCATCCCTCATGTGCTGAATCTGAGCGTCCGTAATGTCAAGGGCACCGTGTTCCAGCGGGAGCTGGATGCCAAAGGGGTCTGCGTCTCGGTCAAGTCAGCCTGCTCGTCGGATGGTCTGCCTTCGCGTGCGGTGTTTGCGGTCAGCCGCGACCGCCGCAACGCACTGTCCTCCTGGCGCATCAGCCTGAGCCATCTGACCACCGAGGACGAGATCAAAGCCTTTTTGCAGGCGTTCGATGTCTGCTACCGTGAGCTGACCGCCGTACATTAAATAAGAAGAGGAACCAACATGAAACGTGAGCTTGAACCTTATCAGATGATCGAACGCAGTATCATCAAGAAATACCGCAAGGAGCTGTGGACCCCCTTTATCGTGGCGGTAAAGCGCTACGAGCTGGTACAGGAGGGCGATAAAATCGCCGTCTGCATCTCGGGCGGCAAAGACTCCATGCTGATGGCAAAGCTGATGCAGGAACTGCAGAAGCACAGCGATGTTCCCTTTGAGCTGGTCTTTCTGGTGATGGACCCCGGCTACAACGAGATCAACCGTCAGAAGATCGAGTCCAATGCCGAGCTGCTGCACATTCCGGTGACCATCTTCGAGAGCAACATCTTTTCCGTTGCCAACAACACCGAAAAGAACCCCTGCTACCTCTGTGCCCGGATGCGGCGCGGCCACCTGTACAGTAAGGCCAAGGAGCTGGGATGCAATAAGATCGCGCTGGGCCACCACTTCAACGATGTCATTGAGACGACCGTGATGAGCATGTTCTACGGCTCCCAGATGCAGGCCATGCCGCCCAAGCTCCACAGCACCAGCTTCCCCGGCATGACCCTGATCCGCCCCATGTACTGCATCCGGGAAGAAGATATCCTGGCCTGGAAGCGCTACAACGATCTGGAATTCATCCAGTGCGCCTGCCGCTTTACCGAGAACTGCACCATGTGCGACA
>OJAL01002158.1_pt1 | contig 9787 bp, 8 predicted proteins | sample 1589301 | NCBI WGS metagenome assembly OJAL01 (sample SAMN03283261) | human gut metagenome | biome: human-associated habitat; material: feces | host: Homo sapiens | place: USA | collected 2013
TGCGGGGCAGCACGCCGCCCATCACAACGCCCTTGAACAGGTCGCTCTTGGCAAAGGGCGGCATCAGGAAGGCCACAGCCCCCTTCTTGCACAGCGCGCGCACAGCCGGTTCATCGTGTACATAGTCCACCCGGCCCTCCGGGTGACGCTCCAGATAATACTCAATAAATTCGTCGATGGTGCCCACGGTAAGCGGCGCGGTGGGCTCCTCAAAGCTCAGCACGTTGGCCATGTGAGGGCCGGCCAGCGTAAAGGGCTGCTTTTTCTCGCCGCCAAAGCAGCAGCCTGCCATGTTCTCGTCGCTCCAGGTGATCAGCGCCAGCAGCACGGCAGCGCAGTCCACATTGAACAGCACCCGATGGATGGGCTCGATCTCGATGGCGGGCGAGTGGACGTTGCACACCTCGGCCAGGCACCACCGGGCCGGGTGGTTCTCGGCCTGCTCCGGGGTCAGGGTCTTTTTCAGCTCCTCCCAGCAGGCCTTGGCGGTGGCCAGCGAATGGTTGCCGTCGCCCACGGCCAGGGTCAGCGGGTCGCGGCGGGCAGCATCCGGGTATTTGGCATCAAAGGCTTCCTGACTGCCCAGCGCAGCCAGTGCCGTCTCGATCTGGTCGATCATGGCCGGGTCCTCCACGGCCCAACCGGCCACATGGCCGCCGCCCAGCATCAGTTCGCCCTCGTACACTTTGCGCAGCTTGTTCTTGCGGGCCGCGATGGGCTCGATGAGGGTGCACTGAGGGTCGTCGGCCAGCATCATGATGTGGGGCGTTTCCAGCGCGGCACCGGTGCGCACCTTCATGCGGGGCGGGATGCGGCTCTCCACCGTGCTCTCGCTGGGCCGCACGGTGCACTTTGCTCCGCGCTGATAGCTGTAAGCTTCCAGATCCACCTTGCCCACAAGGCCCTGCCGCACCCGGCCGCTCTGCTCGGTGCGCTCCACATACACAAAGCCGTCCACGGCGCGGGTGAGCACGTTCTGGGCATAATCCGCCATCGTGGCATGGATCTGCTCCACCCGGGCGTCCGCGTTGCCGTCCTCCAGATACACCTCCGGCAGGATCAGGTTCAGGGTGCTGGGGCTGCCGTCAGCCGCTTCTTTGGCCCGCTGCCAGTACTCGCGGTCGCTGGTGAACTGGTCGCAGGCAATGCAGCCCCACTGTTCCAGCGGGATCTGCTCCGCAGGCAGAAGGATGTGCGCAGGTGCAAAGCAAGTTGTGGTGTTCATGGTCGATTCCTCACTTTCCCGTATCATCAAAGACAATTACTGCATCACTCAGCCCGAAACGCGGTCGGTCTCAAAGCGGTCTGCGGCGTGTACGGTCAGGTTCTCCACCCCTGCATCCGTGGCCGCCGTTTCCAGCGCCTGCAGGGCATCGGCATCCATGGCCGAGTCCGAGGTCACCAGCAGGTTCTGCACGCCCAGGGTCAGGGCCGGCACGTCCAGCGCCACACTGCTGTTATTGCACTGATCCAGCGTGTAGCTGAACCACAGGGTCACCTTGCCCGACAAACGGTCCTGCAGGGCGGCGATGTCCGCCTTCAGCTGGTCGGCACGAGAGACCCCGTTGGTGGTACCGTAGTCCTGCTTCTTGCTCAGCTTGGGGAACTGCACATTGGTCAGCACCACCTGCTCAAAGCCCAGCTGCTGCACCTCTTCCACCAGGTCGCCCACATACTCCACTGCCGCCGTGGAATAGGGGTTCAGCCAGGGGTTGCCGTTCTTCTGGGCATCCAGCCACAGGGCGCTGCCGTTGTAGTGGATGGCCATGGAGGGGTCGGTGCGGGGCGAGATGGGGTCCTTGAAGGCCGCGAGCTGCGCCACCGGAATGAGCTTTTCTTCCCGCAGGATGGCCGCGATGTGCCCGGCGTCCAGCGGTTCGGCCACGATGCCGCCCGCCGCAGCCGCCGCCTGCGATGCATAGTAGATGTTTCCGGCCACATCTTTCAGGGTCAGCACGGCGTATTCCACGCCCTGCGCCTTCAGCTGCTGTGCCGTGGCGCGGAGGGTGTCATCGTCCGTGAGGGCCGACGTGTCCAGCTCCGCCCACCGGCCGGAAACGATCGCCTTACCGTCAAAGACGTCCTCTTCCGGCTCCGATGCCGCCGAGGAAGCAGCCTCCGACGCGGCTGCCGAAGCCGCTGCCTGGGAGGATGCCGCCGCGCGGGATGCGCTCTCGGCTTCCAGATCCCGGTCCTTGACCACGGTGTACCAGGTGTGGGTAGCCCAGTCCAGCACATGGGGCGCGGCGAACCATGCCGCGGCCAGCACCACGGCCACCAGCACGACGATGCCCACGATCTTGCGGATGCGCATGCCGCGGCTGTAAAAGCTGCGGCGGTAGCGCTTGACCTTGGGCCGACGTTTATACTTTGCCATTTTGACTTACCTCCCTTTACAGGATCACCGAATGGCCGGTAAAGCCATAAATGGCCAGCGCCAGCACGCCGATGTACACCAGCGTGATGGGCAGGCCGCGGAACGCGGAGGGGATAGCCTTGCTGCGCAGGCGGTGCTGGGCCTCTGTGACCAGCAGCACAGCCAGCAGGTAGCCCACGCCGCTGCCCAGGCCAAAGCCCAGGCTCTGCATCAGCGTAAAGCTCTGGGTGCGCTCCACCAGCACGGTGCCCAGCACGCAGCTGTTCAGGGCTGCAACGGGCACGATGCGCAGCAGCTTGCCCGCAAGGGGCAGCCGGCGGCCCAGGCCGAGCACCAGCTCTTCGGCGGTGCAGACCACGGCAATGGCGGCCACATACGCCAGCGGGCGCAGCTGGGCGCGGTTTTCCAGCGGGACGATCCAGCTGCCGGCATACCAGGCCAGCGGGGCCACCAGCACCTGCGTGATGCACAGCTGCAGGCCGAACAGCCAGCTGCTGGTGCGGTCATCCCCCACCAGCTGCACCAGACGGGATACGCCCAGTGCGCGGGTAAAGATGGCATTCTGGGCAAACACGGCCAGCACCGCATAGCCAAAGAACACCACCCAGGCATTCACAACATCTCTCATTGCTCGCCGTCCGCCTCCTTCTGTGCATGCACATCCACAAGGCTGCGTGCTTCCCGTACCAGATAGGCCTTGCGCCGGGCTGCCAGTGCACGCCACACGGCGCACAGCACGCCCAGCACGATAAAGCCGCCCGCCGGCATCCCGGCCATGGGCAGCACGGCCCGTTGCCCCACCGGGGTGCCGAACACCGTGCCCAGTGCCAGCCACTCGCGCACGCAGCCCAGCAGCATCAGCAGCAGCGCATAGCCCACCGTGATGCGCAGGCCTTTGGACACGGCCTTATGCAGCGTTTCCTGCACGCGGCCAAAGCGGTAGGTCAGCAGCGGCTCCACCACCAGCAGGGGCAGGTAGATGCCCAGGGTCAGCAGGCTGGTGCCGAACATTGCATTCAGGATGGGATAGGCCGCCAGATACACCACCGACGCGCTCAGACTGTACACCAGCGCACGGGGCAGCAGCTTTTTCTGCAGCTCTTCCGGGGCCGGGTTCTCGCTGTTCAGGGGGAACAGACGGCTCAGCAGGCAGGCCAGCACGCGGGAGGGCACCAGCAGCAGCGCGACGGCAGCCGCCAGCATCACACCGTTATGGGCGGTGGTGGCCAGCACCACCAGCGGGGCCAGACCCATGCCCTGCATGACCACGGGGTTGTTCAGGAACACGCGGTCGTGGTGGGCAAAGCGGTCGGGGTCCTTCAAAATCAGTTCTGCGGTCGCTTTTCTCATTCTGCGGCCTCCTTTCCGGCACCGGATGCGGGCAGGTGGTGCAGCAGACGGTACAGCCGCACCTCGGTGCGGTCGATCCACGCCGAGATGCTGTTGACGGCCAGCACGGCAAAGCACACGCCCGTTTCGTACACGCCGTAATAACGGAAGCCCATGCTTACCACGCCCACCAGCACACCGTACAGGATGCGTCCCATCCGGTGGTGGGCACAGGTGTAGGGCTCATTGATGAGGAACACCGCGCTGAACAGCACCGCGCCGGTGAGCAGCTCGTCCCGCACGCACTGCAGACGGGGCAGGGCGTTGACCAGCACATCGCTTTCTGCCAGACCCGCCTGCCGCGGGAAGAAGAAGGCGATGAGGGCGCAGGTGGCCAGAAAGCTCACCGATGCCGTCATATGGGCATCCTTCTGGCTCCACAGGAACAGCCCGCAGGCCAGCAGCACCAGGGCGGCACCGGTGCCCATGGGGGCGGCGTATTCGCCCAGGCTCAGCGCGATCGAACTGTAGTTCAGCATGCCGCCGCTGCTCAGGGTGTCCTCAATGGCACTGGACACCGGCACGCCGGAGGCATCCCACAGCGGGATGGCCGTATAGGGCTGCGGGTAACGGAACACCTGTTCCGGCCAGGACACCGCCGCCACGGCATAGCCCACGGCGGCCGGGTTGAAGGGGTAGCTGCCGTAGCCGCCAAAGACCTCCTTGCCGATGAGCACACCGGCCAGCACCGCCGCCACCAGCACATAGATGTCCACGGTGACCGGCATCAGCAGGGCGATGACCAGCCCAAAGCTCTCGTTGGACAGGTCGCTGTTCTGATATACGCGGTGCCGCAGCAGCGACACCAGGCGGTCGCACAGGTTGCCGGTGAGCATGGCAATGCCGCACAGCAGCAGCGGGCGCAGGCCGTACAGGTAGCAGGCCATGCACAGCGGCGGCACCACCATCCAGCAGATATGCTTGTAATATTTTCCGGTCTTTTGCAGCTGCTGTTCCTGCTCCCGGATCAATGCTTCATCCATACAACGCTCCCTCTCACAGGGCAGCCAGACGGCGCACGGCGGCGGTCCTGTCGTCCTTGCCGAACACGGCACTGCCTGCCACCAGAACGTCGGCACCGGCCTCCACGCACAGCGGGGCGGTGGTGTCGTCCACGCCGCCGTCCACTTCCAGCAGATAGTGCAGGCCGCGCTTCTCGCGCTCCGCCTTCAGCCAGCGCAGCTTGTCCAGTGCCGAGGGCATGAACTTCTGGCCGCCGAAGCCGGGCTCCACGCTCATCACCAGCACCAGGTCCAGCTGGTCCAGATAGGGGGCCAGCGCCTCCGGGGCGGTGCCGGGCTTGATGGTCAGGCCCGTCTTGCAGCCCAGCGCCTTCACGGCATCCAGCGTCTGCTGGATATCGTCCTCGCATTCCAGATGGAAGTTGTACAGGGTGGCACCGGCCTTGATGAAGGGTTCTGCGTACTGCAGCGGGTGGCTGATCATCAGATGCACATCGTAAAAGGCATCCGGCAGGGTCTTGTGCAGGCTCTTGAGCACCGGCACGCCAAAGCTGATGTTGGGCACAAAATGGCCGTCCATCACGTCGTAGTGCAGCATCTGTGCACCGGCGTCCAGCACCGTGCGGCAGTCCGCGCCCAGCTTGCCAAAATCAGCCGAAAGGATCGAAGGACTTACAATCGCCATAGTATATCGTTACGCTCCGTTATATTCAAAAGTTTTTATCCTTACAGGCCCGGTATTTTTCCGGTTTTGCGGTTTCCGGAATACCGGGGCATGGATATCTTTAGTTTACATGAAAACGCACAAAAAATCAAACCTGCCGGCCTGTTTTTCACCGAAAAGTCGTAATTTGAAAGATTTGTCCATCTGCCCTCTTTCTTTTGGCCCTGCGGGCGGCGTATTGACGATTTGAAATGACCTCCGACGCAAAACACAAAACAGCCAGACCGCCCTGACGTCCGGGCAGTCTGGCTGTGCGGTTATTCCACCGGTTTCATGCTGGCCGGGTCCTCCACGGCGGGGGCACCGCCGGCCTCGTCGGGCAGACGCTTCATGCCGCCGGGGTTCGGGGCCTGCGAGGGCAGGGTGAATACGAACCGGCACCACTCGCCCTGCTGGCTCTCCACCCGGATCTGTCCGCCGGACAGGTTGACCAGCACCTTGCAGATGTTCAGGCCCAGGCCCGCGCCGCGGGCGTGCAGGCCGCGGGAGCGGTCCTCCTTGTAGAAGCGCTGGAACACATAGGGCAGTGCCTCCGGGCTGATACCCTGCCCGGAGTTCCAGACGGCGATCTCGGTTTCCGGGCCCAGTTTTTCCACGCTGAAGCGGATGGTGCCACCCGCCGGGGTGAACTTGATGGCGTTGTCCAGCAGGTTGTACACCACCTGATGGATCAGGTCCGGGTCGGCGTACACCAGCGCCTTTTCGTCCATGGTCAGGCCCTCGATCTCGATCATGCCGTCGTTGATGCGCTGCTCGGCCGAGAGCGCCACGCCGGTGAGGGTGTCCCAGATGTTGAACATCCGGGCATTGACCTGGTATTCGCCGCTTTCCAGCTTGGACAGATCCAGCATGTTCTGGATCAGACGGGCCAGACGGCCCGTCTCCTCGCTGACCAGCTGCAGATAATGGTTCTGCATGTCGGGCGGGATGGTGCCGTCCAACATGCCGTCCACAAAGCCCTTGATGGTGGTCATGGGGGTGCGCAGCTCGTGGGCGATGTTGCCCATGAACTGGCCCCGGGAGTTGTCGTTGGTCTGGATGTTGTCGGCCATGCGGTTGAAGGTGCGGGCCAGGTCGGCCACTTCCCCTTCGCCTTCCACGCCTTCCACACGCACGGACAGGTCGCCGCCGCCAAAGCGCTGGGCCGCGTCGGTCACCTTTTGCAGCGGGTCGGTGAGTTTGCGCATCAACAGCTTGGTCAGGATGCTGGCGCACAGCAGCATCACGCAGGCCGACAGCAGGAAGTTGGACCAGAACTGCTGCTTGAACTCGGTGAGCTGCCTGCCGGAGGAGCACAAAAAGATCCAGCCGCTCTGGCTGCCGCGCTCGTCGCACATCTCACTGACGGTGATGTAGCTTTTTTCGGTCAGCACCCCATCCAGCGTGCCGAACACATGGTAGTAGTCCGCGCCGGAGGCCGCCGCCTTCTTCATCATCTCATCCGGCACGGCCTGTGCGGTGAGCATTTCCGGGCTGGAAGCGATCAGCACCCGGCCGTCGTTGTCGGTGAAGAACAGATAGGCCTCCGCGCTCTCGCCGATGATCTCCAGCTTGGTGTTCAGGGCGTCCAGCTCGTCGCCCTCCGGCAGCGCCGCCTGCTGGGCCAGATACTGGGCCGTGCGGCGGGTGACCCCCACCACCTGGTCCAGCGTCTCATAGCGGTCCCGGGCAAAATAATTTTTGAACAGCACCCATTCCGAACAGCCCATCAGCACGATGCCCAGCACCATCAGGGTGGACACCAGCGAGAAGAATGCCGTCGAGATACTCTTGCGCATTACTGACGCACCTCGAATTTATAGCCCACGCCCCACACGGTTTTCAGCTCCCACTTGTCGGAAGCACCGGCCAGCTTTTCGCGCAGGCGTTTGACGTGCACGTCGATGGTACGGCTGTCGCCGTAATACTCAAAGCCCCACACCTCGTCCAGCAGCTGGTCGCGGGTGTACACACGGTTGGGGTGGGAAGCCAGGCAGTTGAGCAGTTCCAGCTCCTTGGGCGGAGCCTCCACCACCTTGCCCTTGACCCGCAGCTCATAGCTGTTCATGTCCAGGCGCAGGTTGTCGAACTCGATCACGCCCTCGGTGCTCTCGGCTGCAGCCGAGGTGGTCTGGCAGCGGCGCAGCACCGCCTTGATGCGGGCCACCACTTCCTTGGCGTCAAAGGGCTTGACCATGTAATCGTCGGCGCCCAGCTCCAGGCCCAGCACCTTGTCAAAGGTCTCGCCCTTGGCGGTGAGCATCATCACCGGGGTATTGCCCGCCTTGCGGATGCGGCGGCACACTTCCAGGCCGTCCATCCGGGGCATCATCACATCCAGCAGCACCATGTCGGGCTTGATCTGGTTGAACTTTTCCAGGCCCTCCTCGCCGTCGCCGGCCGTGGTGACCTGATAGCCATCCTTGGTCAGGTACAGGCGCAGCAGCTCACAGATGTTGGCGTCATCATCCACCACAAGGATCTTTTCGTTTGCCATAAAGGTTTCCTCCCGTCTGGTCTATCCAATGGCCGCCGCACTTGCGGCAGGCCGTGTGTCAAAAAGGTTTTCCATCTTTTATTATACTGGAGAGTTATGACAAAATAAAGAAGGTTTTGTATGATTTTTTCACAAACTCCGTTCTTCTGCCCATCCGGATGTGCCCGGCCCGGCGGCCGCATTTCGGTCTGACATCACACGTCGGTTGATGGATGTATTTCGCCGGGTCAGGTCCGCTTCTGTCGACGAGGTATCAGCGGCGCGTTTTTGCCCCTTCGAGCCGAAAAACCGCACAAAGCAGCGTCATCCGGTTTGTACAGGCCGCCAAAATTGCCGCCGGGCGGGAAAAGTTCCTTGCATTTTACCGGGCGGGATGTATACTGAAACCGTACCGGGTTTGTACTACAAGCCGGGGCTTCATTCCTGCATCGCAAGCGGTGCCGCACCGCTTTATGTTTTGAGAGAAGAGAGGTATTCCCCATGGCTGAATGTTTTTACTGTGAAAAAGACAACGAAAAGCGCAAGGCTCTGATGCTGGACGTCTGCGAGCTGCCCTACAGCATCGTATACCTGTTCCGCGACCAGAAGAACAAGGGCCGCTGCGTGGTGGCCTTCAAGGGCCACAAGACCGAGTACTTCCAGCTGACCCCGGAGGAGAACGCCGGTTACTTTGCCGACGTGGCCAAGGTGGCCAAGGTGCTGGATGAGCTGTACCACCCGGACAAGATCAACTACGCCACCTACGGCGACGGCATGCCCCATGTGCATGTGCACATCGTGCCCAAGTACAAGGGCGGCGTGAGCTGGGGCCAGCCCTTCAGCGACAGCCTGCCCAAGGTGCTGCTGACCGACGCCGAGTACGACGCCATGATCGCCGACCTGCGCGCAAAGCTGCTGTAATTTTCACCTGTCCCGGCCCGTCGGGGGATGCCTTGCTCCCCGGCGGGCTTTTTGTCTGCCCCAAAGGGCCAATCTTGCCAAAACGCTTGCGCTCCCCCGGTGCTTTGCGTATAATGATAGATGTATTGTTATGCCCAAAAAACGTGTAAGGAGCGTATTTTATATGAAGTTAGGTATCGTCGGCCTGCCGAACGTCGGCAAGTCTACCCTGTTCAACGCCATCACCTCCACCAAGAACGCGGAGGCGGCCAACTATCCTTTCTGCACCATCGAGCCCAACAGCGGCATCGTGGCCGTGCCGGACAAGCGTCTGGACAAGCTGGCCGAGGTGTGGCAGACCAACAAAAAGACCCCCGCCATCGTGGAGTTCGTGGACATCGCCGGTCTGGTGAAGGGTGCCAGCCAGGGTGCCGGCCTGGGCAACAAGTTCCTGGGCCACATCCGCGAGTGCGACGCCATCGTGCATGTGGTGCGCTGCTTTGACGACGACAACATCATCCATGTGGTGGAGGACGTCTCCAAGGCCGAGGCCGTGGATCCTATTTCCGACATTGACGCCATCGACTACGAGCTGATCCTGTCCGACCTGGAAGTGGTGCAGAACCGCGCCGGCCGCATGGCCAAGGCTGCCAAGAGCGGCAACAACAAGGGTGCCGCCGCCGAGGCCGCCTGGCTGCAGCAGCTTGCCGACCACCTGAGCGCCGGCAAGCCCGCCCGCAGCTTCGACTTTGACGAGGGTGACGCCGAGCAGCAGGCTGTGCTGCACGAGATGGGCCTGCTGAGCGCAAAGCCGGTGCTGTACGCCTGCAACGTGGGCGAGGATGACCTGATGGAGGGCATCGAGAACAATAAGTATGTTCCGCTGGTGGCCGCCCGCGCCAAGGAAGAGGGCGCCCGCTACATCCCCATCTGCGCCAAGACCGAAGAGGACATTGCCGACTACTCCCCCGAGGAGAAGA
>OJAL01002167.1_pt1 | contig 9767 bp, 7 predicted proteins | sample 1589301 | NCBI WGS metagenome assembly OJAL01 (sample SAMN03283261) | human gut metagenome | biome: human-associated habitat; material: feces | host: Homo sapiens | place: USA | collected 2013
ATGGCGGCGACCCCATGACGGTACAGGAGCCTTCTGCTTCCTGCACCGGCAGCTGTTCCACCTGCGGCGGCTGCCACTGAGAAGTTCATTTCATAACGCATGAACACCGGTGTGCCGGTGCTTCTTTCCGGCAAAACAGCCGCAGCCTGATTTTTGGCAGGCTGACGAGAGATGCGGGATGAAAACGACTTTCGAGCCAAAAACTTCGACAGAACGCGGCTGTGCAAAACAGACCGCGTTTTGTTTGCCGCAGCGGTTACAAGCCGCAAACTATGCACAGAACGGGAGAGGGAAATAACATGGCAGAGCTGTCGCCCATGATGCAGCAATATCTTGAGATCAAAAAACAGCATAAAGACGAAATTCTCTTTTACCGCATCGGTGACTTTTACGAGATGTTCTACGATGATGCCCTCACGGCATCCAAAGAGCTGGACCTGACTCTGACCGGCAAGCAGTGCGGTCAGGCCGAGCGTGCGCCCATGTGCGGTGTGCCCTTCCACAGCTACGAAGGCTATGTGGCCCGGCTGATCGCCAAGGGTTACAAGGTGGCCATCTGTGAGCAGGTGGAAGACCCGGCCAAAGCCAAGGGCCTTGTCAAGCGGGACATCATCCGTGTAGTCACGCCCGGCACGGTCATTGAGAGCAGCATGCTGCAGGACGACCGCAATAACTACATTGCCAGCATCTTCCTCAAGGGGAAAAAAGCCGGTCTGTGCTTTGCAGATGTCTCCACCGGCACGGCGCATATCACCGAGCTGAACGCGGATAAAACGGCACCGGCAGTGATCACAGAGCTGTGCCGCTATCATCCCAGCGAGGTCCTGATGAATCCGGGCCTTCTGGACTGCCGCGAGGTGACGGCGTACATCAAAAAGAACATGACCTGTTCGGTGGAGCTGATCGAAGAGGAACGCTATGCGCCGGGCCTTGTGGCGGCATCGCTGGAAAATCAGTTTGGACGCGACTGGACGCAGACCACCGGCATTGCCGCCGACGGCCTTGTGCGCTTTGCAATGGCAGCGCTTCTGGAATACCTCCACGATACCCAGATCAAGGGCGTCGAGCGTCTGAAAACGGTCATCAGCTACAACAAGGCACAGTTCATGCGGCTCTCGCCGGTGACACGCGCCAATCTGGAACTGACCGAGACCCTGCGCGGCCGCGAAAAGCGGGGGACACTGCTCTGGGTGCTGGATAAGACCAGTACCTCCATGGGCAAGCGTATGCTGCGCAGCTGGATCGAACAGCCGCTTGTTTCCAGCGCACTCATCAACCACCGCCTGAACGCTGTGGAAAGTCTGGTAAAGCAGACCATGGCCCGGGGCGATCTTGTGGAAGAGCTGCACTACATTGCGGACATGGAACGCCTGATGACCCGGACGGTCTATGGCTCTGCCACACCCAAGGAGATCTATACGCTGGCCCAGACCTGCGACCGTCTGCCCGGCCTGCGCAGGCAGGCTGAAGCCTGCAGCTGCCCGGAGCTTTCCGAGCTGGCAGCACAGATCGACCCATTGGAGGATATCAAGGCCCGCATCTACGCAGCGGTGGACCCGGAAGCGCCTTCCACCCTCAAGGATGGCGGTGTCATTGCCAAAGGCTATCATGCCGAGGTGGACGAACTGCGCTCCATCCGCGACAACACCAAGGGCGTTCTGGCGCAGCTGGAAGCCCGTCTGCGGCAGGAAACCGGCATCCCCAAGCTGAAGATTGGCTATAATCATGTGTTTGGTTACTATATCGAGGTCAGCAATTCCTACAAGGCGCAGGTGCCGGAGACCTACATCCGCAAGCAGACCCTGACCAGCGGCGAGCGCTACATCACGCAGGAGCTCAAGGAGCTGGAAAGCAAGATCTTAGGTGCGCACGAGCGGCTGATCACGCTGGAACACCGCCTGTTCAGTGAATTGCTGGAAAGCATCAGCGCTCAGCTGGACCGCATCCAGCGCACGGCAAACGCGGTTGCAGAGCTGGATGTTCTCACTGCACTGGCGCAGGCAGCGGCAGAAAACAACTATTGCCGCCCCGTTGTGGACGACAGTGACGAGCTGATCATCACGGAGGGCCGTCACCCTGTGGTAGAGCAGATGCTCAAGGGCAGCCTGTTTGTGCCCAACGACACCACCCTCAACTGCACCACCGACCGCTGCCTGATCATCACCGGCCCCAATATGGCGGGTAAATCCACGTATATGCGTCAGAATGCACTGATCGCTCTGATGGCGCAGATCGGTTCCTTCGTTCCGGCATCCAGCTGCCACGTGGGCGTGGTGGATGCCATCTTCACCCGCATCGGTGCGTCGGACGACCTGTCTGCCGGTCAGTCCACCTTTATGGTGGAGATGACCGAGGTGGCAGAGATCCTGAAAAATGCCACCGCCAGAAGCCTTGTGGTGCTGGACGAGATCGGCCGTGGCACCTCCACTTTTGACGGCATGAGCATCGCCCGTGCGGTGGTGGAGCATATTTCGGACCCGGCCAAGGGGCTTGGCTGCAAGACCTTGTTTGCCACCCACTACCACGAGCTGACCGAGCTGGAAGGCAGCGTGGACGGCGTGAAAAACTACAACATTGCGGTGAAAAAACGCGGCGAGGACATCACCTTCCTGCGCCGCATCGTGCGCGGCCCCGCGGATGACAGCTACGGCATCGAGGTGGCAAAGCTGGCAGGTCTGCCCGGCAGCGTGACCCGCCGCGCCCACGAGGTGCTGCGTGCGCTGGAAGCTTCCGCTCCCAAAAACAAGGTGGAGCAGATGGATTTTGACGCATTGCAGGAGTACAACTCTCCGGCGGTTCCCAGTGAGATGATGGAAAAGCTGGAAGCACTGGATGTGGAAACGCTGACCCCCATTGAAGCACTGAACTTCCTCTACGAGCTGAAAAAGATCCTGAAGGGCAGCCTGAACAGCTGATAGCCTGCCCGAAAAAACCATAAGGAGGGAACACCATGGCAGTGATCCATGTTCTGGATAAGCACACCGCCGAGCTGATTGCCGCTGGCGAGGTGGTCGAGCGGCCTGCGTCAGTGGTCAAGGAGCTGCTGGAAAACTCCATTGATGCCGGAGCTGCGCAGGTGACGGTCAGCATTGAATCCGGCGGCGTCAAGCTGATCGAAATCAGCGACAACGGCACCGGCATTGAGGCAGAATACATTTCCACGGCGTTTATCCGCCATGCCACCAGCAAGATCGAAAAGCCGGATGATCTGAACAGCATCCACACGCTGGGCTTCCGCGGCGAAGCACTGGCATCCATTGCCAGCGTGGCGCGGGTGGAGCTGACCACCCGCACCGAGGCAGACGAGTTTGCCACCGTCTACCGCATCGAGGGCGGGGAAGAGATCTCCCGGGAGCCGGGTGCCCGTGCGGTGGGCACTACCATCCGGGTGAGGGACCTGTTCTACAACACCCCCGCCCGCATGAAGTTCCTCAAAAAGGACTCTTCCGAGGGCACCTTTGTGGCGGATACGATCGCCCATGTGGCCCTCAGCCACCCGGAGGTCAGTGTCAAATTCATCCGGGAGGGCAAGCTGCAGTATGTCACCCCCGGCGATGGCCAGCTGCGCAGCGCGGCCTATGCGGTTCTGGGCCGGGAGTTCAGCCGGGACCTCATTGAGCTGAAAAATCAGGAGGGTGTGTACCGCATCACCGGCCTGATCACCCCGCCCAAAAGCTGCCGCGCCAGCCGGAGCATGCAGCATTTTTACATCAATGGCCGCTATGTGCGCAACCGCACCATGATGGCTGGCATGGAGATGGCCTTCAAGGGTACCATGATGCAGGGCAAGTTCCCGGGCGGCATCCTTCTGCTGGAAATGCCGGCAGACCTTGTGGATGTCAACGTCCACCCCGCAAAGGTGGAAGTGCGTTTTGCCCGGGAAAATGATATTTTTGATGTGGTCTACCATGCTGTCAAGCTGGCACTGGCTCAGCCTGGCACCGGCGAACGGCTTTTCACCTTTGATGCAGATGAAAAGGTCGAAAATGAAAAAACAATCGATGAAAAGATTGAAAATGATGTAAAGCATGACAACTTTACAGGACTTTCTGCCATCATTCCCGGGCAGGCGGACCCGGGCACCCTGCCCCAGCCGCGCCGGGAACCGGCAAAAACGGAGGAACGGCCCGCTCTGCGGCCGGAGCCGGTAGGGAAAGCCGCGCCGACCGCTGCGCCCCGCTGGCAGAGCGGCACGCAGAATGCTCCCATGCTGGACCCATTCGTGACGCTGCACAGTCCGGAAACAGAAAGTCCCCGGACGGCAGAACCCTTCCGTGCTGCAGCCAGCGAGGCACAGCTGGACGTAGAGCCGGAACTGGCTGGACAAGAGAATACAAAAATCCATGCGGCGCAGGATCACATGGCGGCATGGGATGCAGTGTCTGCGGTACAGGAAAACAAGTCGGTGCCTTCCGCGCCGGAGAGCCCGGATGGACCGGCAGAGAAAAAGTGTGCCGCTGCTGCATGTCTGACAGAAGAACTGCCAGCGGAAGCAGCAGAGCCGGAGCAGCTGAACTTTGACCCGACAGCAGGTCAGCCGGAGCCTCTGCACTATGTGGGTGAGGTGTTCAAGACCTATATCCTTGCAGAGCGCGGAGACGAGCTGTGCCTGATCGATAAGCATGCTGCCCATGAACGCCAGCTCTATGAGAAGCTGGCGGCCAGCTATGGCAATGTGCCCAGTCAGCTGCTGCTGGAGCCTGCTGCCATCGATCTGTCGGCAGAGGAAAAGCAGGCGCTGCTGGACAACATTCCGCTGCTGGAAAATGCAGGGCTGGAAATTGCGGATTTTGGCGGGAACACGGTCGTGCTGCGGGCGGTGCCTGCAGATGTGGAGCCGCAGAATGCAGAAAGCCTGCTGGTAGAGATCGCAAATAAGCTGCTCAAGGGCGGCCATGATGCGCTGAATGAGCACACCGAGTGGGTGCTGCATTCCATCTCCTGCCGTGCAGCCATCAAAGCGGGGGATAAGTCCTCGCCGCAGGAGCTGCTGGTGCTGGCCGAAAAGATCCTTTCCGGCGAGGTGCCGCCTTTCTGCCCGCACGGACGCCCCTGCGTACTGAAATTGACCCGAAAGGAGCTTGAAAAGCAGTTTGGACGCATCGTGTAAACATCCGGTCGTAGCCGTTGTGGGCCCGACGGCCACAGGCAAAACCGCTCTCGGCGTGGCGCTGGCAAGGCGCTTTTCCGGCGAGGTCATCAGCTGCGATTCCATGCAGATCTATCAGGGGCTGGACGTCGGTACGGCAAAGGTGACGCCGGAGGAGACCTGCGGCATCCCGCACCACGGCGTGGACATCCTGCCGCCGGACAAAACTTTCAGTGTGGCAGATTTTACGGCTATGGCCGCAGCGCTGGAACAGGAGATCTCGGCACGGGGAAATCTGCCCATTCTCGTGGGCGGCACGGGCCTGTATGTCCAGAGCTTTCTGTACGGGGTGCGCTTTGCCGAGGAGAAATCGCCTGCCGGCCTGCGGGAGCAGCTGGCGGCGGAGCTTGCCGAAAAAGGCGGTGCGGCCATGTACGAAGAGCTGCGCCGGGCCGACCCGGAGGCCGCAGCGGCCATCCACCCGAACAATCAGGTGCGCGTGCTGCGCGCACTGGAACATTACCGCGCCACGGGCAGGCGTCTCAGCGAACAGAAGGCAGACTCCCTTCCGCAGGAACGGCCCTACCGCAGCCTGATTCTGGGACTGGATTTCCCGGACCGTGCGGCCCTTTACCGCCGCATCGATCTGCGGGTGGACAAGATGCTGGAAGCGGGCCTTCTGGCAGAGGCAGAGTACGTCTGGCGCAGCCGCGAACGCTTCCGCACGGCGGCGCAGGCCATTGGTTATAAGGAATTCTTCCCGTATTTTGAAGGTACGGCTCCGCTGGAAGCCTGTACAGATAAACTCAAGCAGGCGTCCCGCAACTATGCCAAGCGCCAGCTGACATGGTTCCGCCATATGGACGGTGTGGTCTGGCTGGATGCCGGTGCACCGGATGCGGCAGAGACTGCCATCCATCAAGTGAGTGAATTTTTATCGAAGAGGTGATCGATATGCCGGACGAGACCCGGAAGGAGGGCCGTGCATCCCATGGATTTGCCACGCTGGCAGGGGTGCTGATCGCATTTCTGCTGCTGGCTGCAGGGTATGTGTTCTATCAGGCGATGCACGTCCTGTTCCCGCAGAATGTCTATGAAACGGCACTGCCTGCGGTCATTTCGGATACCGTGGATGCAGACGGCGTGCTGCTGTTTGACGAAAGCTATGTGGCAGGCAGCGGAAACCTTGGATATCTTGCGGCGGACGGCGAGCGCGTTTCCGCAGGCACTGCGGTGGCAGAGATCTACAGCAATGCATCGCAGGCCACGCTGCGCCAGCAGCTGACCCAGCTGAATGACCAGATTGATCTGCTGCAGAGATCCCAGAACACGGCAGCCCTGCAGCTGGACAGCCTTTTAAAAGAACGCGCTGGCGCACTGTATGATCTGCTGGATACACTGGATGACGGCGACTACGAGGCAGTGGATGATGATTCCAATGCCTATCAGCTTGCACAGAACAAGCTCTGGGTCGTCACCGGTGATGCTGCAAACTTTACCGATCAGATCACGGCTCTGGTCCAGCAGGCCCAGAGCGTGCAGGCTCAGCTGGGCAGTCCCACCCAGATCGCTGCGCCGCAGACCGGTTACTTTGTACGGGCTTCCGGCAGCGGCAGGCTCAATGCCGGCGCGGACGACATCCTTGCACTGAGTGCGCAGGAGCTGCAGGGCTATCTGGATTCCGACCCGGTGATCGCACTGGATGGCTGCGCCGGTAAGATCGTAGCCGGTTTTACCTGGCGCTATGTGGGCGTGTGCAGCGCAAAGCAGGGAGAAAAGCTGCTGGGTCAGGACGGCAAGCCGCTGCGCTCTGCGGTGGAGATCAGCTTTCCGGGACGGATGGAAAACGGCCTGAAGGCGACCGTTGCCGAAGTGAGCATTGATGCGGACAGCGGCCTTGCACGCTTTGTGCTCACCTGCAACTCCATCAACGGGGATGTGCTGTGCCTGAACCGGGCTGCCGCACGGATCTCGGTAGGGGAGCACAGCGGCCTGCGGGTGCCTGCAGCAGCGGTGCACTATCTGAAGGAGGACGGGACCGAGGCCGAGACACAGGGCGAGAACTATGTTCCCGGCGTTTACGTCAAGCTTGGCAACATCGCGCGCTTCTGCCGGATCGACCCGGTGGATGCAGACCATCCGCTGATCACAGACGGTGATTACATCCTTGTTTTGCCCGAAGGGACCGAGGGTTCGGTCAGCAAGGTGAGGCTTTATGACGAAATAATCGTCTCCGGACAAAATTTGTATGACGGAAAGCTTTTGTAGTTATTGACATCTGAGGCAAAAAATCCGATAATAGATAAAGCTATTATTTGCATTCTTTTGCAGAGAACGCCAGGCAGCGTCAGGCTGCCCGAATGAAAGGAGCAGATTGTATGTCTTTTCTTGACAGCATCAAGAAGGGTCTGTTTGACCAGGAAGACGATTATGAGGATCAGTACATCGACGATGGTCCCCAGATGGTGAACAATAACAACGGCGTCGGCCTCGGTGCGGACGACGAAGCTGAGGAACATACCGAGGGCACCAAGAAGAACGGCAAGGTGGTCAACATCAATGCCACCACTCAGCTCAAGGTGGTGCTGGTAAAGCCGGAGCGCTTTGAGGATGCAAGCACCATTGCCGACCATCTGAACAACAAGCGCACGGTCGTGCTCAATCTGGAGTCTACCAACAAGGAAGTCTCCCGCCGTCTGGTGGACTTTTTGTCCGGTGTTGCTTATGCCAACAACGGCCAGATCAAGCGGGTGGCCAACAGCACCTTTATCATCACACCATATAATGTAGACATCATGGGCGATCTGCTGGACGAGCTGGAGAACAATGGCGCGTTCTATTGATCCGCATGATCCACAGCCCAAAGCCGTGCGCGGGTTCATTCCCGCACGCACGGATGAAGAACGCTATCTCATGCGGCATATCGAGGATCTGGCCCGCACGGCCTTTTCCCGGGAGATCGCACGGTACTCCGGTTTTCTGAGCGACCGTGAGCAGGATCTTGCCCGTGCAGCGCTGGGGCGTGCGGACATAGAGGAAGGCTTCCGCTTTGAGGGCGGCTGGCCGCAGGCGGAACGCCGGATCCTCTGTCTGGAACCCGCGTACAGCTATGGGGAAAACCCCATCCGCTGCGTGCGGCTGCAATGCCGGGCTCTGCCCGGGGCTGCGCTGCCCGCGCACAAGGACTATCTGGGCAGCCTGATGGGTCTGGAGCTGAAGCGCGAAGCGCTGGGAGACATCGTTCTGCCGGAGGATCAGCCGGGCACAGCGTATGTGTTTGCGCTGGAACCGGCAGCACAGCTCATCTGCCGGGAGCTGTTTCAGGCCGGGCATACCGAGCTGACCACTGAGCTGCTGGAACCGGACGAGATACCGTCCTTCCCGCAGGCCCGGCGCGAGCTGCGCAGCGCTACCGTGTCGTCTCTGCGGCTGGACGCTGTGCTTGCGGCCATGCTGCGGTGCAGCCGGGGGCAGGCGTGTGAGCTGATCGCGGCCGGCAGGGTGGAGATCAACCATCTGCCTGCCGAAAAACCCCATGCGCCGGTGTATGAGGGTGATGTTTTTACCGTGCGGGGCAAGGGCCGCTTTGGCCTGACGGCACTGCCCGGAAAAAGCAAAAAAGACCGGTCGATCATCGAATTTTTTCAATATTAAAAGCAACGGGAGGAAATGACTATGCTGACTCCGCAGGATGTCCGTTCTGTGCAATTTGAAAAAAACCTCCGCGGCTACCGCACAGAGGACGTGGATCGTTTTCTGGACAAGGTGGAAGAACAGCTGCAGGAGGACGATGCACAGGCGGAACAGCTTCGCAAGCAGATTGCGGATCTGACTGCTGAAAACCAGAAGCTGCACGAGGAGCTGAAGAGCTTTGAGGCAGACGGTGAAATGCTCAAGAGTGCATTGATCAACGCGCAGCGCATGGGTGAGAACGTCATCCGTGAAGCAAACCAGAAGGCGGAAGAGATCATCCATCGTGCAAATCTGCGCGGTGATGATATCATCCGCGATGCCAACGAACTGCTGCAGAAGGCCAACGACCGTGCAGATGAGATCGAGAACGAGGCAAACGAGAAGCGCCTTGCAGAAGAGCGCGAGTATGACCGCGTGCGTCTGGAAGTGACCCGCTTCAAGTCCGATGTGCTCAATCTGTACCGCAGCCATGTGGAGTCGCTGAGCCGCCTGCCGGAGTTCCAGAAGGAAACGCCCGCACAGGAAGCTGCCGACGCAGAGCCTGTAGCCGACGAAGCCGAACCTGCGGCTGCCGCTCAGCTGCAGGCCGCAGATGTGCAGCCTGAGGCAGAGCCTGTTCCGGCTGCAGAAGAAGATGCAGAATCTGCCGCCTCTGCTGAAGATGACAGCGAGACGGCTGACAGCAGCGAGGATTTCTGGGCAAAGGACGAAAGCCAGCTCAAGCTGGACCCTCCGCCCGCGCCTCCTGTTGATTTTAAGCCGGACGAGCCGGACTACGATGCTTTTCAGGGCGTCAAGTTCAGCGAGTAAGGCGACCCCATAAGGAAATATAGAGGAGAGTGTAAACCATTGGCTAAGAACAAATCGCAGTACGATAGTACTCTGAACCTGCCCAAGACCCTGTTTGAAATGCGTGCCGGCCTGCCCAAGAAGGAGCCGGTCATGCTCAAGGATTGGGACGACAACGACCTGTACAATCAGCTCA
>OJAL01002176.1_pt1 | contig 9739 bp, 9 predicted proteins | sample 1589301 | NCBI WGS metagenome assembly OJAL01 (sample SAMN03283261) | human gut metagenome | biome: human-associated habitat; material: feces | host: Homo sapiens | place: USA | collected 2013
GCACAACAAAGAACTGGGACATACACAGATAAATACGGAACCGGTGATTTTTATGAAGCCCGATTCCGCTATCCTGAAAGATAGTAAACCCTTTTTCATTCCCGATTTTTCTAACGAGATACATTATGAGACGGAACTGGTGGTCCGTATCAACCGGCTGGGGAAGAATATCGCTCCCCGTTTTGCTAACCGCTATTATGACGCAGTGACCGTAGGCATTGACTTTACTGCCCGTGACCTTCAACGGAAGTTCCGCGAGCAGGGCAACCCCTGGGAACTCTGCAAAGGCTTTGACTCATCGGCTGCTATTGGTACTTTTGTTCCGGTAGATCGCTATAAGGATATCCAGAACCTGAATTTTAATCTCCTGATTGACGGTAAGGAAGTGCAGAGTGGCTGTACGGCAGATATGCTTTTCAAGATAGACGATATCATTGCTTATGTCAGCCGTTTTGTGACGCTTAAAATCGGAGATCTCCTGTTTACGGGTACGCCTGCCGGTGTAGGTCCGGTCAGTATCGGACAGCATTTGCAGGGATATCTGGAAGGTGAGAAACTGCTGGATTTCTATATCCGCTGATTCATCCGTTCATCAAAAAAACATTTAGTATACAATTTATGAAAATAAGAGTAGGTTTTGGCTTCGATGTACATCAACTGGTCGAGGGGCGTGAGTTATGGTTGGGCGGTGTCCTTTTGGAGCATACGAAAGGGCTGTTGGGACATTCGGACGCCGACGTGCTGCTGCACGCTGTTTGCGACGCTTTATTGGGAGCGGCCAATATGCGTGATATCGGTTATCATTTCCCGGATACAGCCGGAGAGTTTAAAAATATTGATAGCAAGATTCTGTTGAAAAAGACTGTGGAACTGATTGCCGGCAAAGGATATAAGGTCGGCAATATTGACGCGACGATTTGTGCGGAACGTCCGAAGCTGAAGGCACATATCCCTTTGATGCAGGAGACGATGGCAACCGTAATGGGGATTGACGCAGATGATATCTCGATCAAAGCTACTACTACCGAGAAGCTTGGATTTACCGGTCGTGAAGAAGGTATCTCCGCTTATGCCACGGTACTGATAGAGAAGACTAATTAACCCCCTAAAATAAATAAAACATGATTAGAACTTTAAATTTCTGCTTAACACTGTTAGCTTTATTCTTAACTACTTTCTGTATGGCTCAAAAGAGCGAGTTGAAGTTTAATAAAGACGGTAAGTTTAAAATAGTACAATTTACCGATGTACATTTTAAATATGGCAATCCGGCCTCGGATGTAGCGTTGGAACGTATAAACCAGGTGCTTGATGCCGAACAACCGGATGTGGTAATTTTCACCGGTGATGTGATTTATTCCGCTCCGGCAGATTCCGGTATGTTGAAGGTTCTGGAGCAGGTGTCCAAACGTAAACTCCCTTTCGTTGTGACTTTTGGCAATCATGATGATGAACAAGGATTGACCCGGACGCAATTGTACGATATAATCCGTACCGTTCCGGGGAATTTAATGCCCGACCGGGGAACTGCTTTGTCACCGGATTATGTGCTGACAGTGAAGTCTTCTTCCGATCCTAAAAAAGATGCAGCTTTGCTTTATTGTATGGACAGCCATTCCTATTCACCGTTGAAAGACGTGAAAGGATATAACTGGCTTACGTTCGATCAGATAAATTGGTATCGCCAGCAAAGCGCAGCTTATAAAGCTCAGAACGGTGGCCAACCAGTGCCCGCTCTGGCCTTTTTCCATATTCCTCTGCCCGAATATCATGAAGCTGTCCGTGACGAAAATGCAGCTCTGCGGGGTACTCGAATGGAAGAGGCTTGTTCGCCGAGAATAAACACGGGAATGTTTGCCGCTATGAAAGAAGCGGGAGATGTAATGGGAGTATTTGTCGGACACGACCACGATAATGATTACGCGGTCATGTGGAAAAACATCCTATTGGCTTACGGGCGCTATACCGGTGGGAACACTGTGTATAACCATTTGCCGAACGGCGCCCGTATCATCGTATTGGATGAAGGCGCCCGTACATTTACTTCCTGGATCCGTCAGAAAGACGGCATCGTGGATAAGGTCTCTTATCCGGCAAGCTTTGTCAAGGACGATTGGACTAAACGTTGAGGTTGGTAAACTTCACATGACTAAGGCGTGTATATTTAGAACCATAGCTTTCGTATCGGCGTGACACTTTCGCCGATTCGATGTAGATAATCTCTCCCAGTCGGTATTCATGTTCTATCCCGGATAGAGTACATGATACTGCACTGGGATTTTTAGATGGAATACTCATAACAGCCAAGTTGCCGCTTGCATCGGTCAGTATGAGTATCTGTTTGACAAAAAACTGTGGGGTGGTTCCGTTTACTCTTGTCTTGTACGGGTCATCTTCCAGCCGCACACGGGTCACTTTCAGTTTCAAGTCTGTCAGTTTCTCTCCCAGCTCTCCCAGATACCGGCTTGACGAACGTTTCTCTCTCGATTTTCTCTGCATTATATCCAGGTGTATGGAGTGATACGCCTGTGCTATTTTGACGAAACGTTCCTGTTTGGGAATCTTTGGAGTAAACTTATAGGCTATCCAACTTAAATAGGAAGGGTCTATTTTTAGGATTTCATGCAGGAAGTGTCCGCGATATTTCCCGAAGAAGATCAGATCGTCACCATTACTCTGCATTCTTTTCTCATTATAATCCACAAGAATAAGGCAGCGTTTCGAGTAATAGAACATCGTACTGGCCACTCGGAGAGACTCGTTAATATCCGGTGACAGATCATGTATGTAAAGAATCGACTGTTTTTCGGGCAGGGGAGAATAGAGCCAAAGGGAATAGTTTGGTTTCCCCGGTCGGGGTAACACCACCAAGTAAACACCCTCCTCTTTGAAAGAGGCTCTGCCTCGGTTGTATTCATTCAGTTTGGCATACAATAAGGCTTGCTCGTTCTCGGAAATGCCCGGTAATCTGGGGTTAGCCATAATTGTTCTCGCTTTTGGTATATTTCAAATATAGGCAATTTTATTCAGAAAAGCAACTTCTTTTTTATAAAATCACTTCAATTAAGTATCGTTTTGAGGAAAGACAGCTTCACTAGTAAAAGTTATACATACATTTTACCCTCATACTTTCATAGATAGCCTTAATCCCTTTATTCATCATGGTTACAGGTATGAGGGTAACTATGAGGGTAAGGTGAGGGTAACTTTTACCCTCATAGCGTGTCTGGTCTTGATTTTGGTTGACTGGCTATACTACACAATTCTCCTATATACTATACATTAGTGCTTAGGTTTTCTTCTGTAAACTCTCAATGTTCTTCAAAAACTCACATAAGTTAGCAAAATTGTTTACGTATGTTAGCTTATTTGTTTACTGATGATAGCTTATTTATTCACAGTAGTGAGCTCTTGATGATTTCTAAGGAAAAACATATAAACAGTTTGAGGTTGTGCGAGGAGTTGACCCGTTGTTGGACGAGGAAGCGCTTCGAGTAGTAAAAGGAATTCCAGGAAAATGGGTACCTAGTAGAGAAAAAGGGAAGAAAGTCCCGGTGTCATATACTATCCCGGTTAGTTTCCGACTGAGTGGGGAAAATAATTCTTCCTCTTCAAATGAAGGACTGAAGGTGAATAAGAATATAAAGGCGTCTTTGGAAGGAGTCTGGCAAATTTGTACTCATGTGGAACCTTTAGGATACGGAAAGTTTGATATCCAAACCGGACCTTATATGAAAATATTATCATCGGATAAGAACTTTTTCAATATACATTTAGCAATAACGGATGAGAGAGCTGTTATAACGGCAATGGGAACTTATGCTCAAACATCTGACTGTACTTATGTTGAAAAAATCTTTAAATCGAGAACTGATCCGGAACTAACAGGAGCAGATAGTAAACTGAAATTTGAATTTATTTCGGAGAATCTGTTACAGATTAGTTATCAATTACCTGGTCGCTCGTTGCCGAGTAAAGAAATTTGGGTTCGGGTTATTCAGCCGAATTTGAAGCAACCTGAATTGTTTCCTCAAACTTTGTGACAACTAGCAGTTTGTGAAAAGATATAGTAACAAATAATATTCCAGAAGAACAATAAAATAGTATTCTCTACATCTATGATGTTTCGTTCGCAATAAATTTATATTCTCCGAAGAATCCCGTATATTTGTTGCCATATAATTTTCAGAATTCGGATGAAAGAACGAAATAAAAGAGTATTAGTCGGAATGAGCGGCGGTATTGACAGTACCGCCACTTGTCTGATGTTACAGGAGCGAGGATACGAAATAGTAGGAGTAACCATGCGTGTATGGGGCGACGAGCCGCAAGACGCCAGAGAGCTGGCTGCGCAAATGGGGATTGAACATTATGTGGCGGATGAGCGTATCCCTTTCAAAGAGACGATCGTAAAGAATTTCATAGACGAGTATAAGCAAGGACGTACGCCGAATCCGTGTGTGATGTGTAACCCTTTATTTAAGTTTCGTGTCCTGACGGAGTGGGCGGACAAGCTGGGTTGTGCCTGGGTTGCTACCGGACATTATTCCCGCTTGGAAGAGAGAAACGGGGATATTTATATAGTAGCCGGAGATGATGACAAGAAAGACCAGTCTTATTTTCTTTGGCAACTGGGGCAGGATGTATTGAGGCGTTGTATTTTCCCTTTGGGGGATTATACGAAAGTGAAAGTACGCGAATACCTTGCTGATAAAGGCTACGAAGCCAAGTCCAAAGAAGGAGAGAGTATGGAAGTCTGCTTTATTAAAGGTGATTACCGTGACTTCCTTCGTGAACAGTGCCCGGAACTGGATAACGAAATAGGACCAGGGTGGTTTGTCAATTCCGAAGGAGTGAAGTTGGGGCAGCATAAAGGTGCGCCCTATTATACGATCGGTCAGCGAAAAGGCCTGGAGATTGCGTTGGGCAAACCGGCTTATGTGTTGAAAATCAATCCGCAGAAAAATACGGTAATGCTTGGCGATGCCGAACAGTTGCGGACGGATTATATGCTGACGGAGCAAGATAAGATTGTGGATGAACGGGAATTGTTCCAATGCGAGAATCTGACGGTAAGGATTCGTTATCGAAGCCGTCCGTTGCCTTGCCGGGTGAAGCGGTTGGCGGATGGACGACTGTTGGTGCGATTTCTTGAAACGGCCTCGGCTATTGCCCCCGGACAATCTGCTGTGTTCTATGACGGAAGGCGGGTACTGGGCGGAGCTTTTATTGCTTCGCAACGAGGAATCGGATTGGTGATTTTGGAGAACGAAGGATTTTGATTGATTAAAACAAAGATAACTTATGAAGAAACTTGTATTATTGGTTTTTGCCTTGAATATTTGTTTGGGTACTTTTGCGCAATTCACGCCGGAGGATACCCTGAAGTATCGTATTAGTCTGAAAGACAAAGCGGCTACGGACTACTCTTTGCAAAAGCCTGAGATGTATTTATCCAAGAAATCTATTGAACGGAGAAAAAGACAGGGATTGGAGATAGATTCTACTGACCTGCCGGTATGTAAGAAATATGTGGATGCGATACGCAAGAAAGGCGTTCATGTGCTTGTTACAGGAAAGTGGGATAATTTCGTCACTGTTTCCTGTAATGACAGTATGTTGATTGCTGAAATAGCCGGGTTACCCTTCGTCCGTTCCACGGAGAGAGTTTGGAGAGGTGTCGCCAAACGAGCTTCTGAGAGAGATTCATTGATTAATAAACCTTTACGTACGGACAGCCTTTACGGTCCCGCAATTACTCAAATAAAGATGAGCCATGCGGACCGTCTCCATGAAGCAGGCTTCAAGGGGCAGGGGATGACGATTGCTGTTATTGATGCCGGATTTCATAATGTTGACAAGATAGAGGCAATGAAAAATATCAATATTCTGGGTACTCGTGACTTCGTGAATCCGGAAGCCGATATCTATGCAGAGAGCAGTCACGGAATGTCCGTGCTTTCCTGTATGGCAATGAATCAGCCGAATGTGATGATTGGTACGGCTCCCGAGGCCTCTTATTGGTTGCTTCGCAGTGAGGACGAGTATTCGGAGAATTTGGTGGAACAGGATTACTGGGCGGCAGCTATCGAATTTGCCGATAGTGTCGGAGTGGATTTGGTAAATACGTCTCTCGGGTATTATTCATTTGATGACCCGACGAAGAATTACCGCTATCGTGATTTGAACGGACATTATGCATTGATGTCCCGTGAGGCGGCGAAGGCGGCAGATAAGGGAATCGTTGTAGTATGCAGTGCGGGAAACTCCGGGTCCGGTTCGTGGAAGAAGATTACGCCTCCGGGAGATGCGGAGAATGTGATAACCGTAGGTGCGGTGAACAAATATGGAGTTCTGGCTCCGTTCTCTTCTGTTGGGAATACGGCCGACGGACGGGTGAAGCCGGATGTTGTTGCCGTAGGTCTGGGCTCGGATGTAATGGGAACGGACGGTAATTTGCGCCATGCTAACGGAACTTCCTTTTCTTCTCCGATTATGTGCGGAATGGTGGCTTGTCTGTGGCAGGCTTGTCCGGAGCTGACTGCAAAAGAGATTATCGAACTGGTACGCCGGTCGGGCGACCGGGCAGTTTTCCCCGATAATATATATGGATACGGCATTCCTGATTTGTGGAAAGCTTATCAATCTACGGTAAACACTCGCCGTTGATTATGGACTCGCTTTCTCTTTTAGAACTGAATGCGCTTGTTCGCCGCAGCCTGGAGCAGTGCTTGCCCGATGAATATTGGATACAGGCGGAGCTGAGTGACGTTCGTTCCAATACGACGGGACATTGCTATCTGGAATTCATACAAAAGGATCCGCGTAGCAATAGTCTCGTAGCCAAGGCACGCGGTATGATCTGGAATAATATTTACCGTCTGCTGAAACCTTATTTTGAGGAATCTACCGGACAGCTGTTCACTTCGGGAATAAAAGTGCTGGTCAAGGTGACCGTGCAATTTCATGAACTCTACGGGTATAGTCTGACGGTACTCGATATCGACCCCACTTATACCTTGGGAGATATGGCGCGTCGCCGTCGTGAGATACTGCTGCAACTGGAAGAAGAAGGAGTACTGACGTTGAACAAAGAGCTGGAAATGCCGGTTCTTCCCCAACGTATTGCAGTTGTTTCTTCAGCTACGGCAGCCGGCTACGGCGACTTCTGTCATCAACTGAAACATAATTCCGGTGGCTTCTTCTTTTACACGGAGCTATTTCCGGCTTTGATGCAAGGTAATCAGGTGGAAGAATCCGTTTTGGCCGCCTTGGATTGTATCAATACCCGTATAAGCGAGTTTGATGTAGTCGTGATTATCCGGGGCGGAGGAGCTGCTTCCGATTTATCCGGATTTGATACTTACCTGCTGGCAGCAGCCTGTGCGCAGTTCCCGTTACCTGTCATAACCGGTATCGGACATGAGCGTGACGACACCGTGCTCGATTCCGTGGCGCATACTCGTGTAAAGACTCCGACTGCCGCAGCCGAACTCTTAATTCAACGGGTAGGAGAGGCGGCGGAACGTCTTGAAGAATTGTCCGCCCGTCTTCAGCAAGGAGCTTATACTTTGCTGGAACAGGAGCAGAGAAGGCTGGTTACAATGCAAGCCCGTATTCCTGCACTTGTTCATAGGAAGCTGTCCGAAGCCCGTTTTACCCTGCTGACAGCCCGGAAGGACTTGTCGCAGGTGACGCAAAACTTGCTGTCCCGTCAGCGGCACCGGCTGGAACTATTGCAACAGCGCGTTGCGGATAACTCTCCCGAAAAGTTACTCAGCCGGGGGTATAGCATCACGCTAAAGGATGGGAAAGCGGTAACCGACGCATCTTTACTGCAGCCGGGCGATCAGTTGACCACCCGGCTTCTGAAAGGAGAAGTGCAGTCCACCGTCCGGTAGCGAACGTTCCGAACCCGGTATATTTAGAGTTTTATTATCAACCATTAAATACATATCACTGTGGCAGCAAAAAAAGAAACATACTCCGGCGCTATGGAGCGTCTCGAAAAGATTGTCAGGCAGATAGACAATAATGAATTGGATATCGACATCTTGAGCGAAAAAATCAAAGAAGCCAATGAAATTATTGCCTTTTGCACCGAAAAACTGACGAAAGCGGATCGCGAAGTCGAAAAATTATTGCAAGAAAAGCAACAGTCTGAAGAATAAAGGTTATTTTTGCAATTCAATGCATAAGAAAATAAACTAATACGTTACAATATGAAAGAAATAGACTGGGCGAATCTGTCGTTTGGATACATGAGGACAGATTACAATGTGAGAATCAATTTCCGCAATGGTAAGTGGGGTGAACTGGAAGTCAGCAGTGAAGAATATCTTAACTTGCACATGGCGGCTACTTGTTTGCACTATGGTCAGGAAGCATTTGAAGGACTGAAAGCATTCCGTGGAAAAGACGGAAAAGTGCGTATCTTCCGTCTGGAAGAAAATGCGGCGCGTCTGCAATCTACCTGCCAGGGAATCCTTATGGCGGAGCTTCCTACCGAACGTTTTAAAGAAGCTATCCTGAAAGTTGTGAAACTGAACGAACGTTTTATCCCTCCTTATGAGACAGGTGCTTCTCTTTATATCCGTCCGTTATTGATTGGAACAAGTGCTCAGGTGGGTGTGCATCCGGCTGACGAATATATGTTTGTGGTATTTGTGACTCCCGTGGGACCGTACTTTAAGGGTGGTTTCTCTACCAATCCTTACGTAATCATTCGTGAATTCGACCGTGCCGCTCCTCATGGAACTGGTATTTACAAGGTGGGTGGTAACTATGCAGCCAGTCTTCGTGCCAACAAGAAAGCACATGACCTAGGGTACTCTTGCGAGTTCTATCTCGATGCAAAAGAAAAGAAATATATCGATGAATGTGGTGCTGCCAATTTCTTCGGTATTAAAGATAATACGTATATCACGCCGAAATCAACTTCTATCCTGCCTTCTATCACTAATAAGAGCTTGATGCAGTTGGCGGAAGATATGGGAATTAAAGTCGAACGCCGCCCGATTCCGGAAGAAGAACTGGATAAGATCTGGATCAAATTTTATAAAGTAGACAAAGCAAGGACGAGAGAGTACGGCGGAAGCGGTATCGGTTTATCCATTGTAAAGGCCATTATGGAAAGCATGAACCAGGAATATGGCGTGCAGAACTTTGATAATGGCGTGGAATTCTGGTTTACACTGGACCGGAAATAATAAAACTTTACCGTGATAATGTGAAAAAATGGGCGGCAGCAGAGAAAAGTCTTTGCAACCGCCTGTTTTTGCGTTATACTAAAGCAATGTAAATCGAAGGTGAGAGAGGAATATCGAGATACAAAAGAGCAGGAGGAAGCATTATTATGATAGGAATCATTGACTATGATGCAGGAAACATCAAAAGTGTGGAAAAAGCACTTCAGTATCTGGGACAGGAGACTGTCGTCTCAAGAGATCCCCAGGTGCTTCTGAAAGCAGATAAAGTAATCCTTCCGGGGGTTGGAAGCTTTGGTGATGCTATGGAAAATCTCAAAAAATACGGACTTGTTCCGGTAATACATGAGATCGTGGAAAAGGGAACGCCCTTTCTTGGGATATGCCTGGGACTGCAGCTGCTTTTTGAGAGCAGTGAAGAGACACCGGGAGTAGAGGGTATTGGTATTCTGAAAGGAAAAATTCTGAGAATTCCACCGGCAGAAGGACTTAAGATTCCACATATGGGATGGAATTCCCTGCATCTGCAGAAT
>OJAL01002189.1_pt1 | contig 9685 bp, 10 predicted proteins | sample 1589301 | NCBI WGS metagenome assembly OJAL01 (sample SAMN03283261) | human gut metagenome | biome: human-associated habitat; material: feces | host: Homo sapiens | place: USA | collected 2013
CACAGCAACAGCGAGTATTCCTTCCGTGTGGAAAGTCCCCTACGGTGGCCGGTGCTGATGGCGGTGGAGGAAGAAACCCCGCTGGGCTGGTATTTACTGCGGGATTTTGCGCTGGAGCCAGCCCTGCCGCTGGAAGCATTGGGTATCAGGCGGAAGTATCTCCGACGCTGAGGGGATCACCCAGCGGTAATATGATGCCGTCCGTCCTGTGCCTCAACGACCAGGGCGGCAGCATCATGGCTTGCAGTGAAGATGTTGCCGGGACGCTCCGGGCACAGGAGCATGGTCACCAGCCTCTGATCGTAGATAAGAGGTCGGATGAGATGATGCCTGCTCTATATGAGAACCATGGAATTGACGCACGCTACACCGGCCCTCACGCTGTTGCGCCGACTATGTCAGCAAGGTATGGGACTGGCGGCAACAATGTGCCGCTGATCGCACAGGAAACCGCTCCATCTCAAGAGCCTGCTCACGCTATGTTCAGCAGGCAGCGGGTGGATGTGTTCCGAGAGGATGCAGTGGCCAGCACCCAGAGTGCCCGTCAGCACAAGGACGCGACAGACTTGGTAATGGATGTGGCTGGGTTAGACTGCAGGAATGGCTGGGAAAATGGCGATTTGTGCGGTACGCTTCAACAGGGTACCACTGGAAGTTCCCTCAACTCTATCCACCCAGTCCGAACCGGGCAGTTCATCCGCCGGCTGACCCCACTGGAATGCGAGAGGCTCCAAGGCTTCCCTGACCACTGGACTGATTTGCCAGGCGCCTCCGACTCGGCTCGTTACAAGGCGCTGGGCAACTCTGTAGCAATCCCCTGCGTGGACTTTGTCCTGCGGGGGATCGCTTGGTTTTTAAGGCAGAACAAAGAAGCCTGATCTATGACTGGGAATTCATGCGATGTTTTATTGCTTGTGCTTCGTTTTCGAGAAATTTGTTGTTGGTCTTGGTAATGGCTATTGTCCATGCGTTTCGGTATACTTGGCCTTGCAAATCAAGAAAGGAGCGCAACACAATGGAAAATCTGAAAAATTTATGTGGACAAATCCCAGAAGCATTACACAAACGGGTATTGGAGGATAAAGGGCCTGATGTCACCAACGGCGACTATCTGACCAAGGTTCTGACGGAATATTTTGCACGGATCGACGGGCAGACTGGGAACCGCACTCTGGGCTGCCAAATCTCAGAGGAACTGCACCAGCGTCTGGAACAGCACCTGAAAACCCATCGAAAAGACGGCAAAAAGCTCTCGCAAAAGGCGTTTGTCCTGGGGTTGATTGAAGATGAACTGGACAGATGGGATGCGGGTGAAACTACAGAGTTCCATAAAGACGTGACCAGCAGCGGAAAAGGACGCCCCCTCGCCTACGGTGTATCTGCCGAGCTATTCCAGCGCATTGAACAGTATCTGGATGTGCATAAGGGGCTCAGTAAAAAAGGACTTGTGGCTGGGCTGATCCTGCGAGAACTGGACGCGCAGGAAGTGTTGAACCCAGATGACAGCCCGGAAGAGCATCCCGACGCACCGAAAGAAACGGAAGATATGGACATCCAAGCTGATGAATCCGCAGGTGCAGGATCAGATAGTCTGCTGGAAGACGAGGAACCGGAAGAAACGGCGGAAGGCTCCTCGGGCGAAGATGATGCTGAATGACCAGATGAGGGAGGCCCACATAGGGGCCTCCCTTCCTAATTACATGCGGAGGTGATTGTATTTGTATATTTACCCGGACAACCTGAAATCCAAGGCCGTCCTGTGGCTGTGGGAACTGCGGGACATTGCCATCATCGGCGTGGGTGCCCTGATCTCTGTGTTTGCTATGGCACAGCTTGGCTTCCTGCCCCCGGTGGTGATCACCGCAGCCTATGCCTTCCTCTCCATTCGACTGGAAGATACCAGTATTTTGGATTTCCTGCGTTATGCGATCCGGTATTTTCTCCTGGGGCAGCAGACCTACGCCTGGGGGCTGTGTAATTCATCAACGGACAGGAGTGAGAAAAAATGAGCAGAAAAAAAGATGTGAAAGCCAAGCAGACCACCCGGCAGCTCATCGGGATCGACGAAATCACGGACAGCGGCCTGAAGACCAGCCACGGGCGGCTGGCCTTCTTTGCCATCAAACCCACCAACCTCTCGGTCCAGCCCCCGGAGGCTGTGAGCAATCGCATCTATGCCCTCATGACCGTCCTCAAGGGGCAGGCTGAGATCGAGATGTTGGCCCTCAACTCCAAGGAGAGCTTTGAGGACAACAAGAGGCACTATCGCCAGCGGGCTGCCGAGGAGGACCTGCCGGTCATCAGCCGGCTGTTGGAGGCGGATGCAAAATCCCTGGACCGCCTGCAGATCCAGATGGCAACTGCCCGTGAGTTTTTCGTGCTGGTCCGGCTGCGGGAGGAAACAGGGATGGAACTGCACACCCATCTCTCCCGCATCCAGAAAAGTCTTGAAGATCAGGGATTTAAGGTAAGCCTCGCCAGCGGTGAGGATCTCAAGCGCATGCTGGGAGTGTACTTCGAGCAGAACGCTACCACAGAAAAGTATGAGGATTACGATGGGGAACGCTGGATCATTCTGAATGACTGACCCGTGCCCCACAATTTAATTGATATGGCCGTCAGGAGAACTTCCGGGCCATATCAGGAAGAAACAGCGCAATAAAAGATCTCCTGCCGGCCTGGACAGGAGGTTTTTTCATTGCCGAAAAACAGAAAAAAGAACTCTCCCCGGCCTGTGGTGGAGGAACCGTATATCAAGGATTTTCTTGATATGGTAGCCCCCTCAGTCATTGACTTCAAGGTGGACCACTACCTGTGCGGCAACACCTGCCGCTGTGTGTGGGCCTTGCGGGAGTACCCCACCTCTACCGATGAGCAGGCCATCCTGCGGCATCTGGGCGAGATGGACGGTGTCACTATTCGCATCTACACCCGGCAGGTCACTCCCAGCGAGGAACGCCGGATCATCCACAACGCCGCCAACAAGCACCGGATGTCCCGTTCCAGCACCGAGGATCTCCAGCAGACTGTCACCGCCGAGGCCAACCTGCAGGATGTGGTCACTCTGGTCTCCTCCATGCACCGCAATCGCGAGCCTCTGCTTCACTGCGCAGTATTCCTGGAATTGACCGCCCCAGACTATGACGCACTCAAGCTGCTTCAGACCGATGTGCTGACTGAACTGGTCCGCTCCAAGCTCAATGTGGACCGGCTCATGCTCCGCCAGCAGGAGGGGTTTGTTTCTGTCATGCCGGCAGGCCGAAACACCTTCGGCGCCCAGTTTGAACGGGTCCTGCCCGCATCCAGCGTGGCTAATCTGTACCCCTTCAACTACAGTGGCAAGACCGACCCACACGGATTCTACATCGGCAAGGACAAGTACGGGGCCAATATCCTCGTGGACTTCGACAAGCGGGATGACGATAAGACCTCCGCCAATATTCTGATCCTCGGCAACTCCGGTCAGGGCAAGAGCTATCTGCTCAAACTGCTCCTGCTCAACTTCCTCGAGGCGGGCAAGTCCGTGATCTCTCTGGATGTGGAGCATGAACAGCGGGATATGTGCGAAACCGTGGGCGGCTGTTTCATGGATCTGATGGGCGGCGTGTACCGCATCAACCCGCTGGAACCCAAGTGCTGGGATGATGGCAGCGGCCCGGAGGACAGGGACGCGCCGGAGGCATTCCGTAAATCCACCCGGCTGAGCCAGCACATCTCCTTCCTCAAGGACTTCTTCCGGGCCTATAAGGATTTCTCAGACCGCCACATCGACACCATTGAGATCATGGTGGGCAAGCTGTACGCCAAATGGGGCATCAGTGACAGCACAAACTTCGCTGGCCTCAAGCCGGAGGATTACCCCATCCTCTCCGACCTCTATGAGCTCATTGAGCAGGAGTACAGAGAGTACGATGAGAGCCAGCATCAGTTGTACACAGCGGAACTGCTGCAGGAGATCCTGCTGGGGCTCCACTCCATGTGCCAGGGGGCGGAGGCCCAGTTCTTTAATGGGCATACCAATGTGACCTCCTCCCGCTTTATTGTCTTCGGCGTTAAGGGACTGCTGCAGGCCAGCAAAAATGTGCGGGGCGCCATGCTGTTCAACATTCTGTCCTATATGTCCGACCGTCTGCTGACCATTGGCTGCACCACGGCGGCACTGGATGAGCTGTATGTGTGGCTCTCGGATAATGTGTCGGTGGGCACCACCATCATCGAGTACATCCGCAACACCCTCAAGCGGGTCCGCAAAAAGGAATCCAACCTCATCATGGCCTCGCAGAATCTGGAGGATTTTGACCGGGAAGGCATTCGGGAGTTGACCAAGCCCCTGTTCGCCATCCCTCCCCACCAGTTCATCTTCAACTGCGGCTCCATCGACAAGCGGTTTTATATGGATCTGCTCCAGCTGGAGGAGGCGGAGTACAACCTCATCCGTTTCCCCCAGCGGGGCGTGTGCCTGTTCAAATGCGGCAATGAGCGGTACCTGCTGGAAGTCCATGCCCCAGCCTATAAGGAGGCGCTGTTCGGCACAGCGGGCGGGCGATGAATGTGGTCGGGTATGGAGGCGGCACGGACAGCACGGCAATGCTGATAGGACTGTGGCGGCACCATGTCCCAGTCGATCTGATCCTTTTTGCCGACCCCGGAGCCGAACAGCCGCATACCTACGCCTACTTGGACACCATGAGCCGCTGGCTGGAAGACCACGGGATGCCGCCGATCACGCGGGTGTGGTACACCGAGAAGAACGGCCAGAGGCTGACGCTGGAGCAGGAGTGCCTCCGTTCAGGAACATTGCCCTCCATCGCTTATGGGTACAAAAAATGCTCTCTCAAGCACAAAGTTGCCCCGCAGGAAAAGTTCTGCAGGCACTACCAGCCCTGTATCGATGCTTGGGCCAAGGGTGAAAAGGTTATCAAGTTCATTGGGTACGATGCCGGTGAGGAGCAGCGTATGAATAAAGCGCTTGTCCATGACCTTCAGGATAAAAAATACCGGAAGGAATATCCCCTGATGGAGTGGGGTTGGAGCAGAAACGACTGCATCCAGGCGATCCAGAATGCCGGACTCCCTCTGCCTGGGAAATCATCCTGCTTCTTCTGTCCCAGCATGAAGCAGTGGGAAATCCGGACATTGTACCACCGTTATCCGGACCTTCTACGGCGGGCTTTAGCGATTGAAGATGCGGCCAAGCCAAACCTCACATCAGTGCGGGGATTGGGCAGGAACTGGGCTTGGCGGGATTTTATCCGCGCAGATGAAAACCAGATTGTGATTCCGGGTGCCTTCTCGAATGAGAATCTCCCCTGTTCCTGTTGTATGGGGGGTGAAACACCAGTAGCAGATTTATAAAAAGAAAGCAGATTTATATGGGAGAAGGAGAGTCTAATGAAAGAAATTGGATTAGAACAGTGGGAGCCATCGCCGGGAGATCCCCGGCAGATGCAGTATGCCGGCCAGCGTGCCGCACAGGAGGTCTTCGAGGAACTGAAGCACCGTCTGGAGAGCATGGGGTACTTGCCGGATGAGTATTTTCTCATGGATCGGGAATGGGAGAACGGCAGAAAGATCCCCAAAGGTGCGGATATCTTCTGCACTACTGACTACGGCAGTAGCGAGGGCGTCTATTTGGATGTGTACCTGAAGTGGTACGAAAACAACCGGCCGGTTACCAAGAGTTTTATAACCGGCAAGACGCTGGACGAAACCGGCGTGGCTCTGGATCGAATGTTCCTCATCTCCTCCGCCATCACCAAAGCATTTCATGGGGATCACGGGACCTATGCCCGGTACCTTCGTCTGGGTGAACGGGCAGAACCGGAGGACATGATTGTTCACTTGAACCCTGCGGAACAGCGCACCATCATCAACGCGCTGGTGGAGCAGCGGGAACATCAGAAGCAGGCTATGTCTCAGACGGAACAGCTCCTGCGGCGGATGACCGGGAGTATCACCAGTTATATGGACGAGGTTGGTCAGCGACCCCTGCACATGAGCGACTATGACAAAACGGTACTGGCTATTCGGGACGGGGAATTTGATGCCTTCAAAACCCTCTATCCCAGAGTGCCGGACCAGGCGGATGATCTGCTGATTGAGGTGGCGGGACGGCCTGGAGTCGTGGGAGGGAACATGACCCTGATGCTTCTTGCGGCGGTGGAGAGGTTTTCTCCGGAGGCATACCTCACCGCTTGCAAGCGGGCGGTGGAAGTGGGAGACAACTGGCGGGTGCAGACGCTGGTGAAAGAGTCGGAAGGCCGCCTTTCGGAGCGGACGCCCTCCCTCCCCGGTGAGGTGATCCTCTATGCCTATACGAATGACTGCCAGAACATCGCTAAAGACCTGATTACCCAATGCACACCGGATCAGATTGCCGCCGCGCCCCCAAAACTTCTCCGCTGGGTTGCGGAGAAGCTGGACTTCCAGACTGCGGTGGATCTGGTTGACAAGGGCGTCCAACCGGGCGATGAGGTGGCCGGCGTCCTGCGTACCCTCACAGCCCAGCGCCAGGCGTGGATGGCAGAGAAACTGCTGGAGCGCGGATTGCCAGTAGAGCCGGACAATTACGCCGCTCTTTATTTCTGTGTCAATAACCATGCGGTCGACCTTGCAAAGCTCCTGCTGGATCAGGGGATGGATTTGGAGCAGTACAAGGCGTGGGCGGAGAAACAACGAAAAAATGAGGGGTATGAGGAGATAATGAAGGATCTGACCACATACTGGACTGGCCTACAAAACGAATCCCAGCAAAGTGATCTGCCCACGGAGAGCATGAGTCTATGAGTGCCGGCGTTGCGGCCGCAATCAAAGCGGCGATAGCGGTCCTCTCCAATGAGGAAGCCCGCAAAAAGGTGGGCTGGGTCATCGTGGCCATTCTCTCCCCGTTGATCGTGCTGGTGGTCCTGCTCTGTGCCATCCTCTCCGGGACCTCGCAGCACAATGTGTCCGCCGTGGAGCTGTGCTTCCACGGCGGCTCCATTTCCGCCAGCGCCACGCCGGAGTACCAAAGATACATCGAGGATATGCGGAACAGCTTTGACCAACTGGACGAAGTGATCGCGGAGATCAATAGTCAATGCGAAGATGGAAAAAGCCTTGACGATACCCGCGTCAAGGCCATTTTTTATGCTCTGTATTTCGCCGCAGAGCAACCGGAGGCGGATGGTATCCGCACATTTGCGGACTGCTTTGTGGACTATGAGGAAAGGACTCGCGCGGTTACCACTACTGACGAGGCGGGCAACAAGGTGGAGGGCACGGAAGCCTATACAGTGGCCCTTCCCATCGAAGATCTAACTGAAATATATGACCGGATCAGCCGGACCATGGGCATCGAAGTCACTGCAGGCCACCAGAGCAACGCTGACAGCATCTATAACCTTATCCTCTATGGCATCCCCAGCGGGGAAAGCAGTGGCTGGTTCCCTGGGGCGGATGTACCTTTCATTGGAGCGGATGGCTTCTGTTCTCCCATCGGAGCAGGCTGGGAGGCCGTGGTCACCTCAGAGTTTGGGTACCGCAGCGACCCCTTCACCGGCGAGACGAGGGGCCATACCGGAATGGATCTGGCGGTGCCCACCGGCACCCCAATCCGTGCGGCCCTTCCCGGTACGGTGACAGTCTCCCAATATAATGCAGGCGGCTATGGTTACTATGTGATGATCGACCATGGGAATGGCCTCTCTACGCTCTATGGTCACAACTCCCGCCTGCTGGCCCAAGTAGGACAGACCGTGGAGGCAGGGGACATTGTCGCGCTCTCCGGCTCCACCGGGCGGTCTACTGGTCCGCACCTGCATTTTGAGGTCCGAGTCAACGGAGAACGGACCAATCCCCGTTTTTATCTACCCACGACAGGAGGTTAATAATTTGCGGTTGAAACTTCAATTACCGGCCAAAGCGGGCGGTCTCCGCATCTCAGAATGCGAAGCGGTTCGGTTGGTTACCCTGACAGCCAACGACTTTCAAGAACTCTTGAATTGCCCCAAACGGGATGCCAGATGGGGCGCAGAGCCGCAGTATTATGAACAGCAGGGTGAACGGATCTACCGTGGTGTACTCATTTTGGCAGAAGGCCGCGAGGATGGCGTTTTTGCCTATGACGCAGGAGAACACTTTGCCTATCTGCCCAACGTGCGGGTTATGGTCGATTCCATCTTGGAGCAGGCGGTGGAAAGGATCATCAAGGAAGGCACGGAAAATACCAACGAGGGAAACTGGTGTTACTATTTCAGCGAGCTCTATGAGCAGATGGATCTTGTAGTAGAGCCGGGAAACGGGATCGATACCATGATCCTCGAAAAGCTGGAACAACGTCCGGAGGCGGCAGATGTTGTACTGACGGATGAGTGTTTTGACGTCTGCTATTACCTTGACTATTGCAGGAACCTGAGCGATGAGGAAGTACAAGAACAGATCCCACTGGTGCGCCAGTCCGAATTATTTCACAAAGCCGTATCAGTCTTCCGTGATATGTATGATGAGGAATCTGCCCTCTATGAGATGCTTCATAATAATCTTGGAATGAGTGACAATGAAATCTGGGAAATGGGGTTGAATATGAGAACAAGCTGTATCGAAATTCGCGGGAAGGATTTTGCGGGCTGGTATATTACTCCGCAAATCAAAAGCGTTGCGGATGTTGCTAAAATGCTTTCCGGTATAACTACAAATATGGACGAAAACGCTCTTGGCCTGACTGTTATTGAAGCATATCTGGGCGAGAAACGGCGGTCCATTACAGAGAAAGAATTTGAGGTGCGCACCAATCAGTTCTTTGATTCGGATGGTGTTGGTATACTGGCAAAACTGAACTTGACGGATGATCAATGTGTTGTCTTTACCCGTACCTTGCAGGGCGGTGACATTATCATGTCCGGCGGCATGATCAGCCGTTTGGCTGGGCTATACGAGCAGGCGCAGGATCATGCAACGGGCAGGATCGACCAGGATCTCTTCACAAGTGGTCTCTATCAGCACTTTGGCTTGTACAAGATGGAACCGCTGGATGAGCCGATGGAGCAAATAGAAGGAATGACAATGCAGTGAGCGAAGGAGGGATGGACACCATGTCCGTGCTGTATCAGATAGTGGAGCAGGGGCGTCATATCACCTTTGTTAGTGAAAACGGCGATGGGCTTGCGGAACTGCACTCCTTGTTGGCACGGGCCTCTGCTATCGTGGAAGATGAGAACAGCGGCTTTGCAGAGGCACTTTCCACTGCCGCCGCAGAGCGCGGCACTCCGCTCAGACGGGCGTTTGCGGATGAAGCAGAGGCCCTGAGCCATGACCTTGGTCATGGCGGGATCGCAGAACAGCGGGTGGCCATCGATCTGGACAGCGGGCGGATTCAGGTGGAATATGACCATCGGGCCGGCAGCCTGCGGGAGAGCTTGGATGCCCTGGCAAACCATTTTCCAACGGCAGGCGCCAACAGAATCCAGAACAGGCTCATAGCTTTCCTTGCGGAGCATGACGGAAGTGAGGAACTCTACAAGACGCTTCACAATGAGTTGGGACTGACTAATCAGGAGATTGAGGCCATGGGCTTCGATCTCGCCCACCGCTATGAGCCTGACTGCGATGACGCATACCAGGACATCGTGGACTACATTCGCTTTGAGCAGGAAACCTCGAAGATATGGCCCTGGTTTATCTCCGGCGATGAGATGCTTGCCCATGA
>OJAL01002193.1_pt1 | contig 9662 bp, 10 predicted proteins | sample 1589301 | NCBI WGS metagenome assembly OJAL01 (sample SAMN03283261) | human gut metagenome | biome: human-associated habitat; material: feces | host: Homo sapiens | place: USA | collected 2013
CCATCACCCACGATATCGCCTGCCCGCTCTGCCGCAAAAAGTACGGCAACACCAACAATCTTCGCCATATCATGGATTTCGGCGACAGAAAGCTGAAAATCAAGGTATTGAACAATGGTCAGATCGTGGACAACATGGGCGATTTGGCAGAGATTGCAGCGCGGTATGTGTAAGGCGGTGTCAAGATGAGAGGGGTTCATGAGGTTGTCGTCCAAAACAACCGTGTACAGTACAAATTTGCCATTCGCCGCAATTTAACGATTTTGCGAGGCGACAGTGCTACCGGTGTGCAGCCGTCACAATGCGATGTTTCATGTTGGCACCTTCTCTCCATTTCTATTATAATGGATGGGACTGCTGGGAACAAGAGGAAAGATACCGGTGTATGGAATCTGTCCCCAGAGAGCTGGAACACGCCCTCCGGGGACATTTTTGGTTTTTCGGACTCTTTTCCGCAGGCGAAAACCATGGTATACTGAGAACGACAACCCGGAATTTGAGGAGATAGAATCGTGAGAACATACGAGAATAAGGATGAACTTAAAAACGAGATAAATAAAAGCTTTGCAAAGTATATATCGGAATTTAATGATATTCCGGAACTTTTAAAAGATAAGAGAGTTGATGAGGTTGACCGAACTCCAGCAGAAAATCTTGCTTATCAGGTTGGATGGACAACGCTCATTCTTAAATGGGAAGCAGACGAAAGAAAGGGTCTTCAGGTCAAAACTCCCTCCGATAATTTTAAGTGGAATCAGCTGGGTGAATTATATCAATGGTTCACAGATACATATGCACACCTGTCACTGCAAGAGTTGAAAGACATGTTGAATGAGAACATTGATTCTATTTATGCAATGATCGATTCACTAAGTGAGGAAGAATTGTTTAAACCACATATGAGAAAATGGGCCGACGAGGCAACGAAAACAGCCGTCTGGGAAGTATACAAATTCATACATGTTAACACAGTGGCTCCGTTTGGAACCTTTAGAACGAAGATCAGAAAATGGAAAAAGATGGCACTATAACTTCCGGTTTGCTGGGCAGACAGGCATCTGAAAAACTACACAAAAACGAGGGAGCAGCTATGGTACTTTATTTTACGGGAACCGGCAACAGCCGGTATCTGGCACGGCGCATTGCCGAAGGGCTGGATATGCCGCTTTACGACCTGAACGCCTGCATCAAGGCAGGGGATACCGCCCCGGTATCACTTTGAAGTACTGGAAAAGCAGCAGGACCTATGAGGCAGAGTAAACCCCGGCGGCGCAGACAGACCTGAGTTGCTTTTGAGAGACAGGTGTGCTATACTGCCAACAGAATAAACGGGAATGAAGTTCTCCCGAAGTAACCAGATTACTTGAACCGCTTTGAAAGCTGATGACTTCTGCGAAGAAAACCACGCAGAAGGTGTCAGCTTTTTTGTGTGTTGTGGGTAAGGAGGAACGTTTATGTTAGTGAGTGTTTCGCTGATTTTGATGGTTGGGATGTCTATGGGGTGGCTTTGCCAGAAGTGCAGGCTGCCGAGCCTGCTGGGGATGCTGGCAACCGGTATGGTTCTGGGACCCTACGTCCTGAACCTGCTGGACGGCAGCATTCTGGGCATCTCCCCGGAGCTGCGGAAGATGGCCCTGATCATTATTCTCACCCGTGCAGGGCTGGGGCTGGATACTTCCGGGCTGAAAAAGCTGGGGCGGCCTGCCGTTCTGATGTGCTTTGTTCCGGCGTCTTTTGAGCTGATGGGGGTGCTTTTGCTGGCACCGAAGCTCATGGGGCTGACGGTGCTGGAGGCGGCGATCCTTGGTGCGGTGCTGGCGGCAGTTTCCCCGGCGGTGGTGGTGCCAAGGATGGTCCGGCTCATGGACGAAGGCTACGGCGGAAAGCAGGGCATTCCGCAGCTGATCCTTGCAGGGGCGTCGGTGGATGACGTGTACGTCATTGTTCTGTTCTCCACCTTTGTGGGCATGATGCAGGGGGAAAGTGCTTCTCTGCTCAGTTTTGTCAACATCCCGGTGTCCATTCTGCTGGGCATGGCGGTGGGTCTGGCGGTGGGGTCCCTGTTGGCCTGCTTCTTTGCAAAGGTCCATATCCGGGATACCGCAAAGGTGCTGATCATTTTGAGCATCTCTTTCCTGCTGGTGGCAGCGGAGGAGGCCCTGACCACCGCTATCACATTCTCGGCCTTGATCGCCATTATGTTTATCGGCATTGGTCTGCAGAAAAAGAGAGAGGTAGTGGCAAAAAGGCTCTCGGTAAAATACGGCAAGCTCTGGGTGGCTGCGGAGGTGTTCCTGTTTGTGCTGGTGGGCGCAACGGTGAACATCGGCTATCTGGGCAAGGTGGGCGCAAAGGCATTGCTTTTGATCGTGGGTGCGCTGGCATTTCGGATGCTGGGCGTTTTTGTGTGCCTTCTGGGCACGAGCCTGAGCAAAAAGGAGCGGCTTTTCGCCATGATGGCCTACACCCCCCAAGGCAACCGTGCAGGCTGCCATTGGCGGCATTCCGCTGGCACTGGGCTTTGCCTGCGGCGATACCGTGCTTACCGTGGCGGTGCTGGCCATCGTGCTGACGGCTCCCCTTGGCGCCTTTGCCATGGATCTGAGCTATAAAAAGCTGCTGAAAAAAGGGTGAACCGACCGGGAGGGAGCTTTTCTGCAGGGAGAAACCATCGTAGACTGAGAATGACAACTCGGAATTTTATAAGGAGTGAAAAGAAAAGTGTGTGAGGAATGTTACTCTGATGAAAATAGAATAACGCCTTTACTAAATCCGCTGGACTGTTTAGAGAACCACACTCAATATATTTGTGGAACTTGTGGACGGTGCATTTGTATCGAGCATGACCCAAATAGAGGATTGCAACGATGGAATTTTCCTTTTAAGTCATTGGAAATTGCAAAACTATATTTGCGAACAGCGGACTATACAACGAAAAGTGCGTGTGGTATTTATGAGATAGAGAACAATAAAGGAAGATTATCTTATAAAATATTTCCAGGGAATGATGGGTTAAATCTATTTTTGAAAAAGAATAAAGACAAGAAATGCAGGCAAATGATGCCTGTGTTTAGTGCTGGAAAGTATAAAGAATATCCACACACAGAAGTACGAAAATTGACGCCTGATGAAATAAAACAATATATGAGTGAACGCTAAATTCCAGTTTGACTGATTAGAAACAGGGAAAGGCGCGGCGGACAATGTAGTGATCTGCGGCTTGTAATTTGTGGTGGGATATAGCGAAAGAAAAAAGGAGAGATCGCACATGGTTTTATTGGTTGTCGATGTACAGAAAGGCATTGTGGATGAACGCTTATATGCGTTCGAGAAGTTTGTCAGTAATATCAGGAAGCTGATTGAGACCGCTCGAGAACATGGGGTAGAAGTTTGCTATATTCAACACGATGATGGGCCGGGTACTGGGTTTTCCATCGGGGACGATGCGTTTGAGGTCTATTCTGAGTTTCAACCGATGCCCGCTGAAAAACGATTCGTCAAGACCGTAAGCAGTGCATTCAAGAAAGAGAGTGGTCTGCTGGAGTACCTGACAGCAAAGGGCGAAAAAGACGTGATGGTATGTGGCATTATGACCGACTTCTGCATCAATGCTACAGTAGAGGCCGGTTTTGAGCATGGACTGCACATGATCGTTTCTTCCTATGCAAATTCCACGCTGGACAATGAGTACATGACTGGGGAGCAGAGCTACCATTACTATAATGAGTTTCTCTGGCCAAAACGCTATGCGGACTGTGTATCCATGGATAGGGCATTGGCATTACTCAAAAAAGCGATAAAGGTATAGATATATGTTGATAAACTTTAATGATCGGCACGCTATTACAGAGCCTGGCATGAATAATTGCCCCGGCAAGGCCATCTGTGATGGAGATTTAGTTTGTTTACTATGAAAAAAGCAATCTATCTGCTGGTACTGGTGTTAAGCATGGGAATTTATACCGGATGTGGTAAAGAGAATACAGAAATCGAAAATTCCTACATGGAAGAACAAACTACACCTGAGAACAGTGAAAACGATGAGATTCATTTGGAGGATGAACTGAATATAGATTTTACTTGCGATTATTCTGAGAGTATTAAGGAAGATGTAGACGATGTAGTAGCGGATTCCACATCTCTGCAGGAAGAGTTGACGAATATGGAGAAGGTTACACAAAAGTATACTCCATTAGCTGAGGCGGCACAAACGCAGGGCGAAATGAATGTAGCCGCTCATTGGCTCTATACGATATGGGATACGGAACTGAATAATCTCTGGAGCAGATTGAGTAGTTCAGCGGACCGGCAGACGAAGGAGAATCTTCTGGCAGAGCAGAGAAACTGGGTAGATCTGAAAGAAGAAGTGACTTTATTAAATATTGGTTCCAGAGAAGAAAACGGTAGTATGTATCCGCTTTTACAGGACTCTTATCTGGAGGAAATTACAAAAAACAGGGTGTATGTTCTTGCAAGAGAGCTGGCGAAGATAAAAGGGGAAGACTTTGCTATGCCGGAAGTTTCCGCAAAGTACGGAACCTTTGTAGATAATCAGGGAACCGGTGATATATACAGTTCTCTGATCACCAGACAGAATTGGGAAGGAACAGATGAAGCGGTGATCTCTATTTACAGACAGGGGGAAATGAAAGGAAGCTTTGTGGATCATGGAAATGGAGAACTGAACTTTACATCAGAAGACGGAAGTGTAAAAGGAATGATCAAAATTGACGGATGGAATGGCGCGAGTTTTAAAGTTACGGAAATATACGGGGAATCTCCGTTTTCTGCAGGAGAAGAGTTTGAATTTCCTTTTGTCTTTTGATTTGTGATGCTCTGTGTCTTTTCAGGCTTTGAGCACTCCGCGGGTGTGTCCGCGGAGTGTCAAAGCGTGGCAAGAGACACAGAATGTGATGCAAAGTGCGGCATGGAAGAAATACTCGAATTTTGCTTCAAAGATTTACCGCCGCCTGTTGCATTTTGGAACCAGACACCTGCAAGCCCGTTATGATAAGCCGGCTGTCTCTGTGTCAGTCCCTTTGATCTGTCAGTCTTCTGTCTCAGTGTTCCATCTTCCAGAAGGCTGCGGAGTAAGGCGGGAGCGTACTGCCACCTCCAAAGTCGTGCGTCTCCCCGGTGAGCAGGTCAACAGCTGTGCCGCAGCCTGCGTCGAAATGCGCCGTGAAGCTTTCGGAATCGGCGTTGATGGCGACTAACACACGCTCGTTGGCGCTTTTCCGCTCAAAGATGGACTGCTTATTCGTGAGCAGGACAGAGCGAAAATCGCCGTAGTTTAACGCCTCGGAAGACTTTTTCGCGGCGGCAAGGCGGCTGATGAAATCCGTGAGCGTGGTCCATTCCGGTGCGTCAAAGCAGGCGCGCAATGCGGGATCGCCGTCCTCTTTTCGCGCTTTGGCACCCCATTCACTTCCGTAGTACACGCATGGAATGCCCGGCATGCCGAACTGCATGGCATAGATTAACGGAAGGTGCGCCTCGTTTGAGAGGATGCTTGCCACACGGGTGACGTCATGGTTGTCGACGAAGGAGAGCAGATGCTTTCCTTTGTACAGAGTCCAGTTGTCCGGACCGAACTGGCGCAGTAGAGAGTGATTGATCTCGAACATGTTCATGGAGTTAAAACTGGAATACAGTCCCTTGTAGCACTCATAGTTTGTCACGGAGTGCAGCATGGTGTCGTTCATGATCTGGTTGTAATCGCCGTGTACGACCTCGCCGACCAGGAAGAAATCTGGCTTTAAGGTGTCACAGTAGGCGCGCAGCCTTCGGATAAAATCATGGTCGAGGCAGTAAGCCACATCCAGCCGCAGTCCGTCGATGTCAAACTCATCTATCCAGCCCTTGATGCAGGAAAAGAGGTGTGCGATGACATCCTCGTTGCGCAGATTCAGCTTTACGAGATCATAATTCCCTTCCCAGCCCTCATACCACAGCCCGTCGTTATAATTGGAATTCCCGTCAAAACTGATATGAAACCAGTCCTTGTAGGGAGAGTCCCATCTCTTCTCTAAAACGTCCTGGAATGCCCAGAAACCGCGGCCGACGTGATTGAAGACGCCGTCTAAGACGACTTTGATGCCGGCGGCGTGGAGGTTGTCACACACTTCCTTAAAATCCGCGTTGGTGCCAAGTCTTGTGTCGATCTTTGTGTAATCTCTGGTATTGTAGCCGTGGGTGTCCGATTCAAAGAGCGGTGAAAAATATACGGCGTTTGCGCCAAGCTTTTGAATATGAGGAATCCAGTCGTTTACCTTTTGGATGCGGTGGGTGAGAACCCCGTCATTTTCAAAAGGTGCGCCGCAGAACCCAAGCGGATAGATCTGATAAAATACACTTTCATATGCCCACATAATGCGTTGCCTCCTGTGATTGCTTTTTTATTTCGCTGTGCTCATGTCGTGTGATTTTTTAGAGCAGGCGCGCTGTGCAGTGATTACGGTGTCACGCAGACCGCCCCGTTCCAATGCGGCGACAGCCTCGATCGTCGTTCCGCCCGGAGAGCACACGGCGTCTTTTAGTTCGCCGGGGTGTCTGCCGGTCTCCAATACCATTTTGGCTGCGCCGTAGACGGACTGGGCGGCAAATTTGTAAGCCTGTGCCCGCGGCATGCCGTCAGCAACGGCAGCGTCTGCCATTGCCTCGATAAACAGATAGACATAGGCAGGGGAGGAACCGGACACGCCCACAACGGCGTCAATGAGGCTCTCCGGAACGACTTCTGCTTTTCCAAAGGAGTTGAAGATCGCCTGCACTTCGGAAAGCTCGGCTTCGGTGACATGTGCATTGACACACAGGGCGCTCATCGCTTCGCCGACGAGGGCAGGTGTGTTTGGCATGGCGCGAACGAGCTTGATCTCTTTGCCAAACGCCTCTTCGATGGCAGCAATGGTCTTGCCTGCAGCGATGGAGACGATGATGCAGCTGCTCTTCACATGCGGGGCAATCTGCGGAATCACCTCATCAAATTTGTTCGGCTTGACGGCGAGAAACAGAATATCGCTGCGCTCGGCGACCGTCTCATTGGAGAGTGTCGTCTCGATGGAAAACCGGCTGTGAATGGCGTCGAGTGTCTCCTTGGAGTGTGCACTGGCGATTATCTGCCCTGTGGTTACCAGGGAGGCGTTTAAGATGCCGCCGATCATGGCGCTGCCCATGTTGCCGGCACCGATGAAACCAATGATTTTGTCAAACATATCAAAAACCACCTTTCTATGTATTGTATGCTGATACCAGAACAGCCGGCTAAAGATAGCCGGCTGTCTTTCTATAAAATATGGTAGCGTTTTTAGAACCAAACGTCAAGTCCTGGTGTACGATGTTTAGAAATCTGTCAGATTGGCAGCTCTCTTCTCAAGGAATGCGCCCATTCCCTCTTTCTTGTCATGTGTGTCGTTGACAACACCAAAGAGGTTTGCTTCCATCTCAACGGCATTCTTGATGTCCATGTCGTAGCCGTTGTTGATTGCTGCCTTGGCAACGGAGACTGCGTAGCTTCCCTTGGAGATGATCTTTGCAGCCATAGCCTTTGCGGTAGCCATCAGTTCTTCTTTTGCGACAACCTTATTTACAAGGCCGATGCGGTATGCTTCGTTGGCATCGATGTTGTCACAGGTAAAGATCATTTCTTTGGCACGTCCCATACCAACAAGACGGGCAAGTCTCTGGGTACCGCCGAATCCAGGGATAATACCAAGACCGCACTCCGGCTGTCCGAAAACAGCATTGTCGGATGCGATACGGATATCACACGCCATAGCGATCTCACATCCGCCGCCGAGAGCAAAACCGTTGACAGCAGCGATGGTAACCTGACGCATATTCATTAACTTGAAAAATGGAACAGAAGCCTTGATGCCGAATGCTCTTGCTTCCGGAGCGGTGAAGTTCACCATCTCGGAGATATCAGCGCCTGCAACGAAAGACTTGAACTCGTTGCCCTTCTTGTCCGGACCGCCGGTTAAGATGACAACCTTGACATCGTCCATAGCTTCGATCTCAGTCAGAGCCGTGTTTAACTCGTCAAGAGTCTCACTGTTTAATGCGTTAAGAGCTGCTGGTCTGGAAATGGAAAGAACAGCAGTCTGGTCAGCGATTTCCAATTTCAAATTGTTAAATTCACTCATTCTAAAACCCTCCTGAATAGTTTGATAAAAAATTAACAAATTACTAATATTAGAGTACAGCGTTTTCTAAAATTTGTCAATAGAAAACAGTATTTTCATTTGGAAAGAAAGGGGGTATAATAAATCCTAAAATGAGTACGTTACTAAGGAGTCATACATATGAGCACAAAGAGATCTTATCTGTCAAAAGTTGTTGTGGAGATGCCGGATTCCGGTATTAAGGATTTTTTCGATATTGCCAATACCATGGACGGGGCTCTGTCTCTGGGCGTCGGGGAGCCGGACTTCCAGACGCCGGAGCATGTCAGGGAGGCGGCGGTCGCTTCCATCCGGCGCGCCGAGACAAAGTATACTGACAACCGCGGTACCGTGGAGCTGCGTGCGGCGGCAGCGGAGTATCTGGAAAAGTTCGATCTGCACTATGACCGGGCGGATGAGATCCTTATCACAATGGGGGCAAGCGAGGGGATTGATCTGGCGCTGCGTGCGCTGGTGGATCCGGGAGACGAGGTTCTGGTGGTTGAGCCTGCCTATGTGTCCTACATCCCCTGCGTGGAACTGTGCGGAGGAATTCCGGTGTCAATTCCGCTGCAGGCGAAGAACCGGTTCCGTCTGACGGCGGAGGAACTGGAGGAGAAGATCACAGAGCGGACAAAAGTGCTTCTCATCTCTTTCCCGAATAATCCGACGGGTGCCATCATGGAAAAGGCGGATCTGGAGGCGATCCGCGAGGTAGTGCTCGCCCATGACCTCTTTGTGATTACGGACGAGATCTATGCGGAGCTCACCTATGGCAAGAAGCATGTGTCGATCGCGGCACTGCCGGATATGTATGAGCGCTGCGTGGTTCTAAACGGTTTTTCCAAGGCGTTTGCAATGACCGGATGGCGTATGGGTATCGCGGCGGGGCCGGCGGAGGTCATTTTCCATATGAACAAGATCCATCAGTTCACGACGATGTCAGCGGGAACGACGTCCCAGTATGCGGCGTTAGAAGCACTCACGAGTCCGGTGCGGGACGAGGAGATCGATGTGATGCGCCGGGAGTATGACGAGAGACGCCACCTGATGGTGGACGGATTCCGGGCAATGGGACTTAAGGTGGTTGAGCCGGAGGGAGCATTTTATGTGTTCCCTTCGATCAAAGAGACCGGGCTTACCTCAATGGAGTTCTGCAGAAGACTTTTGCAGGAGCAGAAGGTGGCGGTGATACCGGGAGATGCCTTTGGAAGCTGCGGCGAGGGATACATCCGGTGTTCCTATGCATATTCCAAGGATGTGATAAAGAAATGTCTGGAAAAAATTGCGGCGTTTGTGGCGCAGTTTGACCTGGATTTAAACGCTTGACAGTAGAGACGGAGAAGAGAATGCTGGATAATTATCATCTGAACCAGTTGGCAGAGCCTCTGCTTGCGTGGTTTGTAGATCACGCGCGGGTGCTCCCGTGGCGTGAGAGACCGGAGCCTTACCGCGTGTGGGTCTCGGAGATCATGCTGCAGCAGACCAGAGTGGAGGCAG
>OJAL01002197.1_pt1 | contig 9641 bp, 8 predicted proteins | sample 1589301 | NCBI WGS metagenome assembly OJAL01 (sample SAMN03283261) | human gut metagenome | biome: human-associated habitat; material: feces | host: Homo sapiens | place: USA | collected 2013
TGCGTCCGGCTACGATGACCACCTTGCGGGGCCCGAACGCCACCGGGGCGATGCGGTTGCCCACCTTGTCGAGCCAGTGGAGCGAGCCTTCCATGCTGATGGCGTTGACTCCCGTGATGAAGAGGTCGGACATCAGCGCCTGCCGGCGTATCTCCAACCGTTCGGGATAGCTCATCGCGGGGTCGAACCCGTCGAGCAGCTTCCAGCGTCCGTCGCCGCGCAGCCACCCGACGATGCCCGTGGCGTGCATCGTTTCCGAGTCGCCGAACGATACTATTTCCGGCCGTTCCCGCTCCGCGATGGCTTTCAGCACCGCGAACGCCTCGGTGATGTCCTTCACCGTTTCAACCTCAAAATGGTGTCGCCGTAATGCTTCGGCGCAGTTTGTTAGTTTCATCTATTTCGAATTGTCCGCCCCCGAGGAATCCCTCAGGGCTATAATTAAGGTACGAAATTATAAGGTAAATCGCCGCCCCGAGTGCCAGGATTACCACGATCCATCCGATGATCCGTTTTCTGCGCCGTTCCCGGCGGGTCTCTTCCCGGATCTCGGCTTTGACGCGTTCGACCGTTTCGGGCGGGAGTTCTTCCCGACGCGTCGGATGACCGGCCCTGTCCCTGCCCAGCAGGTCGAGCATCTTCTCTTTCTTGCTGCGGGGCTGCCGTTTGCGGCGGTTGGCCGCGAGCCGTTGGATCATGTCCTGTACATGCCCCAGCAACATATGCCTACTTGATAAAGAACCTGTATATGTCGTTCCCGTTGGCGTACAGCAGCAGGAACAGGATGATGACCAGCCCGACGTACTGCGCGCCTTCTAGCACCTTGTCGCTCACCTTGCGTCCCGTGACCATCTCCCAGAACGTGAAGATCGCATGCCCGCCGTCCAGGCCCGGTATGGGCAGGATGTTCATCACCGCGAGGATGATCGATAGGAACGCCGTCTTCAACCAGAAATCCTCCCAGTTCCAGTCCCCGGGGAAAATACTGCCGATGGCGATGAACCCGCCCAGCTCCTCGTACATCTTGGTCTTGGGCTGCACGATCATCTTCAACTGTTCCCAGTAGGACGAAATGACTTTCCCGGCCTTTTCGATGCCTGCCGGGATCGACTGCCAGAAGGTGTACTCCTGTGTGCGCAGCGTATAGGGATTGCGTGCTATCACGCCCAGCTTGCCCTCGTCGGACACCGGGACGGCGATCTGCAGCAGCATGTCGCCTTCGCGCTTCACCGTCAGGGTCACCTCCCCGCCCGCCCGGGTCTTCAGATATTGCTGGTAGCCGGAGTATTCCAGCCCCCGTGCGTCGTCGATGGCCACGATCTCGTCGCCGCGCCTGAGCGCCGCCGCCGATTCGTACACCGCGCTGTCGATCAGGAACGGCACACGCAGCGTAAAGAGGTCTTCGTAACCTTTGGCCTGGCGCATCTCGATCAGCTCGTCCAGCGGCAACGTCAGCTCCACGTGCTTCCCGCCGCGCTCGACGACGACCTTCCGCTCGCCTTCGGTGATGAGCAGCGAATTGAGTATCTTGTTGATGTCGCCGACCGGTTCGCCGTCGATGGTCACGAACTTGTCACCGTCCTCGAAGCCGAGTTTGTGCCCCGCCTCGTTGAAGTTGTAACCCCATTTGGCGTCCTCGTTCGAGAAGTAGTTGTCGCCCCACGTGTAGCAGACGCCGCAGTAGATGACGATCGCCAGCAGGACGTTCATCACCACGCCCGCGATCATCACCAGAAAACGCTGCCATGCGGGTTTGGTGCGGAATTCGTCGGGCTTGGGGGGCTGTTTCATCTGCTCCTTGTCCATCGACTCGTCGATCATGCCGGCGATCTTGCAGTATCCGCCCAGCGGCAGCCAGCCCAGCCCGTACTCGGTGTCGCCGCGCTTGAACTTGAAGATCGAAAACCACGGGTCGAAGAAGATATAGAACTTGTCGACGCGGATCCTGAAAACCCGCGCCATGAGGAAGTGCCCCAATTCGTGGATGCCCACCAGGATGGTGAAGCAGAGGAAAAACTGAATGATCTTGATGATTATATCCATGTCTGTCTTTTGGTTACAACGCTAAGTATTCCGCGGCCAGCCGCCGGGCCTCGTCGTTCGCTTCGGCGTAGTCCCCGAGGGTGGGGGCGGCGGCGAACGAGGCGCGCCCCAGGGCGTACTCGATGGCACGCACGATATCCAGCCATGCGCACTTGCGGCCGAGGAACGCCGCGACGGCCACCTCGTTGGCGCCGTTCATCGTGCAGGCCGCCGTGCCGCGGCGGCGCAGGCACTCGCAGGCGATCTCCAGCGCCGGGTATTTCGCCCGGTCGACCCCGGCGAATGTCAGCTGCGGGTGCGCCATGAAATCGAACCGCTCGCCGGGGCGGGTCGCCCGCCGGGGGTACATCAGCGCGAAACTGATCGGCATACGCATGTCGGGCGTGCCCAGCTGCGCCTTGATCGCCCCGTCCTCGAACTCCACCATCGAGTGTACGATCGACTGCGGGTGCAGCAGCACCGTTATTTTCTCCACCGGGGTGCCGAACAGCCAGTGTGCCTCGATCACCTCGAAGCCTTTGTTCACCAGCGTCGACGAGTCTATCGTGATCTTTGCGCCCATCTCCCACTGGGGGTGGCGCAGCGCCTGTTCCACGGTCACGTCGGCCAGTTTTTCGCACGGCAGGTCGCGGAATGCGCCGCCGCTGCACGTGATGATGAGCCGCCGTATGGGCGACTGCTCGCCCACCAGGCACTGGAAGATGGCCGAATGTTCCGAGTCGATCGGCAGGATCGGGGCACGCTTTTCGGCCGCCAGCCGCATTACGTATTCGCCGCCCACCACGAGCGACTCCTTGTTGGCCAGCGCCAGTTTCTTTCCGGCGCCGAGCGCCGCCACCGTCGGCGCCAGCCCGGCGTAGCCTACCAGCGCGTTGACCACCACGTCCGTATCGCCGCCCGCCGCGACCTGGGCCACGGCATCCTCTCCGGCGTACACCTTCACGTCGGTGCCGGCCAGCGCATCGCGCAGCTGCCCGTAATAGCGTTCGTCGGCGATGACTGCCGTGTCCGCGTCGAATTCCCGTGCCTGTGCCGCGAGCCGCTGCCAGTTGCGGTTGGCCGTCAGCACGCGCACTTCGAACAGGGAGGGGGTCTCACGCACGATGTCGAGCGTCTGCACGCCGATCGAGCCCGTCGAACCCAGTATTGCAAGTCGTTGTTTCATGCCTGTGCGTCAGAATACGATGTACCCTTCGGGGTCTACGGGCTTGCCGTTGTTCCAGAGTTCGAATTCGAAAAGCCGCACCTCGCCCTCTTCCGCCTCGGCGTTGTAGCCCACCATCTCGCCCGCGCGGATGGTCTGCCCCGTGGTGACGAGCGACTGCGAAAGCCCCTTGTAGACCGAGAGGAGGTTGTTCGCATGCTGCAACTCGACCATGTAGCCTGTCTCGGGCGTCCAGAGGCTCAGCACCACCGTGCCGTTGTCGATGGCCGTGATGCGGTCGGCGGCGGTCGCGGCGATCTTCACGCCGAAATTTCCCTGCCGGATGTCGAATTTTCCGGTTATGATTCCCTCGACGGGCGTCGCCAGCTCGATGGCCTCGCGCACCTTGCGCCGCGAGCCGCCCTGTCCGGTGATGGCGTATTCGCCGTCGCCCTCCATCTGGGCCCGCAGGAGCGAGTCTTCGGGCGAGGGCATCACCAGCACCTTGCTGGTGCGGGTGCTGTCCGATGTGGCGAGCGTGCGCGCCACGGGAGTTTTGCCCTCCATGATCAGCGCGATATGCTGGTTGTAGGTGAGCATGTCGTTCATCATGCGCTCCATCGAGTCGAGCCGGATGATGTTCTGCACGAGGCTTTCGCGCGAACGGTCTGCCTCGGTGCGGTATCCCGGCAGGAATTCCAGGATCGGGGAGTAGGCCACCAGCGACAGGACGAGGATGAACAGCAGCAGCACGAACGACAGGAAGGCCGCGAAGATGCTGGCCGGCGAGAGGTGCATGTGCCACTCCTCGCTGTTGTCCGTGGCATTGAGCATGTTGAAACGGCGTTTGCGGAAAAGCCCGCGCCACCATGCCCGTATGGATTTGAAAAATCTCATCGGTTTATGACATTATGAATGCAAAGATAACCAATTTCATAGAAAACCTTTGCGGAACGCGCCGAATTTTTTAACTTTGTGATCGTTTAGAATCAACGCAAAAAACAGCTGAAAAGTATGGTAAAACCTACATTACTCGTCCTCGCCGCAGGTATGGGCTCCCGTTACGGTTCGCTCAAGCAGATGGACGGAGTCGGCCCTAACAACGAGGCCATCATAGATTATTCGGTCTACGACGCCATCCGCGCCGGTTTCGGCAAGGTCGTTTTCGTCATCCGCCACTCTTTCGAAAAGGAGTTCCGCGAGGTCTTCTCCGCGGAGCGTTTCGGCGGCCGCATCGCCGTGGAGTTCGTGTTCCAGGAGCTGGACTACCTGCCCCAGGGGGCTGCTGTTCCCGAAGGGCGCGTCAAGCCGTGGGGCACCAACCACGCCGTGATGATGGCGGCGGACGCCATCCGCGAACCCTTCGCCGTGATCAATGCCGACGACTTCTACGGTGCCGAAGCCTACAAGACCATCGGGGACTACCTTTCGCAGTTGGGCGAGAGCCGGAACCGCTACTGCATGGTCGCCTACGACCTCGACAAGACCCTTTCGGACAACGGTACCGTTTCGCGCGGCGTCTGCGGCGTGGATGCTGCGGGCAACCTCACCTCGATGGTCGAGCGCACGCAGATCGAACGCATGCCCGACGGCAGGATCGTCTTCCACGACGGCGGCGCCGACGAAGTACTGGCCGAGGACACGCCGGTGTCGATGAACCTCTTTGGCTTCACCCCCGATTTCTTCACCTATTCCAGGGAGTATTTCAAGACGTGGCTCGCCCGCAACAAGGAGAACCTCAAGGCCGAGTTCTATATCCCGACGATGGTCAACAAACTCGTCGGCGAAGGCACGGCCTCGTTGCGTGTGCTCCGCTCGGCGGCGCAGTGGCACGGCGTCACCTACAAGGAGGACAAACCCGCGCTGGTGGCCTCGATCGAGAAGATGATCGCCGAGGGCAAATATCCCCGCAACCTCTGGGCATAATTGCCGGTTGCGGCATCGCATATGCAAAAGGGCGGATGAAAACATCCGCCCTTTTGCATATTGCTTGTGCAGTGCCGTTTGGCAGCCGGCTTCGGAAAGCCTGATGTGCCTTCGGTTTGGCCGGCTCCCGCGGCGGCTCAGTCCAGGAAACCTTCCCTGACCAACTGCTCCCGGATGCGCGTCCAGTCCGCTACGGGGCGTTTCACACCGTCCACGAACCGGATCGGGCAGCCGAGGCTGCTGTCGTCGATGTAGAGGTCGGCGTGGACTTTCGGCGAGGATGTCCAGCGCTGCTGCGAGGGGTTCTCGTTCACGGCGTAGAGCGGGATTCCCCGCTCGCGGAACCACCGGATCGCGTCGTCGAGCAGCTTGCCGTGGCGCATCGTGTAAAGTATCAGGCGGCAACCGTTGTCCGTAAGTTCTTTCAGTACGGGAACCGCCCCGGCGTCGTCGCCGATTTCGGGATATGCGTGTGTCACGACCGTTCCGTCGAAATCGACGGCGATCAATGCATTGCGTATAGCCATTTATTCCTTGTTCCTAATTCTACGTCCGATTTTGCTGAAGAAAAGTTTCAGGCGCTTGCGGTAGCTGGTCTCCTTGTAATCGTCGTAACCATACCCGTATCCGTACCCGTAACCATATCCGTAACCATATCCGTGGCGGCGGGTGCGCGTGCCGTTGAGTACGACGCACATGTTGCGGAATTTCTTCTCGCGGTAAAGCCGTTCGATGTCGGGCAGCTGCCGGCGGTCGAGCACGCCTTCGCGCACGATATAGATACAGAGGTCAGCCAGCCGGTCGGTGATGACCGCGTCGGCGACAGACATGGCCGGGGTGCTGTCGATGAATACATAGTCGTAGCTCTCCCGCAGCTCTGCGATCAGTTTGTCCAGGCGATCCGAAAGCAGCATCTCCGTGGGGTTGGGCGGCTGGATGCCGGCGCAGATCACGTCGAGATTCTTGTGTACGTCCATCGGCGTAATCAGTTCGCCGATGTCGGTGATCGTCCCGGCCAGGTAGCTCGTGATGCCTTTCTTGCTGTTGCTGCGGCCCAGTGTCGTGGAGAGCGCGTGGCGGCGCAGGTCGAGGTCGATCAGTACGACCCGCTTCCCGGCCGTGGCGAGCGTCATCGCCAGGTTCATCGCCACGAACGTCTTGCCCGCATGGGGGTCGGACGAAGTGAAGAGCACGCACTTGATCTCCTTGCCCGACGATACGTTCATGAAGGTCATGTTCGAACGCAGGATGCGGAAAGCCTCGGACAATGCGTCGCGGCCGGTTTCCCGGACGACGATGCCGCCCTTGTTCTCGCCTTCGAGGAAGGGAATGTCACCCAGGAACGGGGCGCTGATGTTCTCTTCGATGTCCTTGCGGCCGCGGATGGTCGTGTCGAGCATGCCGATCAGGTAGATGATGCCGAAGGGGATCGCAAGGCCGGCCAGCAGGCTGATGCCCAGGATGATCATCGAACGGGGCGACACGGGCCTGGGGCTGCCGTATGCCTGGTCGATCGTACGCGAATTGCTTTCGGCGACGGCATAGTTGAGCTGCGTCTCCTCCTGTTTGTTGAGCAGGTAGAGGAACAGCTCCTCCTTGATCTTCTGCTGGCGCATGATGTCTAACAGGACTTTCTCCTGCGACGGCATGGTGGATATGCGGTGATTGGCCAGCGCCTCCTCCTTGCGCATGTTCGAAAGCTGTATTTCGAGCGTCGAGACGTGCGAGTTGAGCGAAGCGATGATCGAGCGGCGCACGGCAGCCAGCACGTTGTCCATGTCCTGGATCACGGGGTTGCGTTCCGAACTGTTTTCGAGCAGTTTCTGGCGGCGCAGGATGGCGTCGTTATATTCGGTGATCTGGGCGACGATCCCGTTGTTGGTCAGCGAGGCGACCATCGGGATCAGTTCCCCCGCATGCGTCGGGTTGTTGAGGTAGTCGCGGATGTAGTTGGCGACGCTGATCTGGTTTTCGATCGAAAGCCCTTCGACCTTGAATTTGCTGCTCTCGGTGATGGATCGGGTAGCCTCCGAGGTGATGTCGATCATCTGGTTGCTCTTCTTGATCCCCTCGATTTCGCTGTCCACGACGCCCAGTTCCCGTCCGATGGCCAGCATACGCTCCTTGATGAAGGCGTTGGTCACGACCGATACCTGCCGCTTGTCGGCGATGGCGTTCTCTTCGTACACGGCGATCAGCGTGTTGATCACGTCCTCGGCACGCTTGGGTACGGAACTGTTCATCGAGATGGTGACGATCGACGCCTGCTTGTTGGCCACGTCGCTCTTCACGGTGGCGCGGTAGGCGTTCGTCGTGACCATCGGCGAGCTCTTGGTCACGGTGATGGGCCTGTCCACATAGGTCGAGTCCATGAACGGCGTCTTGTGTACGACCATCTGCCCCAGCGGTGTGGGGATCGTATCGCCGTACTGGCCGCGGATGACCCTGCGCTTCTCCTGCTTGGTGAGGTACTTGTCGTCGAAGTCCGCCAGTTTGATCCGGCCGTCCTCGAGCTCGGTCACCTCGAGCGAAAGGCGCTGGTTGTCGTCGTCGATGAAATCGACTTCGATGGGCGAGCGGCCGTAGAGGTCGAGCGTCCGCAGCCCGTCCCGTACGGAGTAGTTGACCGTCAGGTGGAGGCGCTTTACCACCTCGGACATCAGCCTGTGCGACTGGAGGATGTAAACCTCGTTGTCGACGTTGCGGCGGTTCTGGAAACCTACCAGGTCGCTGAATGCGCCCAGTTCCATGTCGCCGCCCTTGCGGCTGTCCTTTACGAGGATGGTGGCCGTGCGGCTGTATATCTTCGGGGTGCTGGCCAGGTAGTAATAGGCCACGCCGAGGCAGATGAGCACCGACAAGGCGAACCAGTACCAGTTGGCCAGAACCATCTGTAACAGGTCGTGCAGCGTGAGGCCGCTGCCGTTTTCGTTCTCGTCGTTCTGCAGGTGTTGCTGCTGGTTGTTGTATTCGGTCATGGCCCGGCTTATTTGGTTAAGGTTATGATAAGCGTCGCCACGGAGATGGCCGTACCTACGAGCGAGAGGTAGAAGTTGCGGTTCTGGCTGATTTCACCGGCCTGTGCCTTATATTTATTGGGCTTGACGTAGATCACGTCGTTCTGCTGGATGTAGAACGCCGGCGAGTTGAAGAGGTCTTTCGACGTGAGGTCGAGGTATTCGATCGTGCGCACGCCGTTCACTTCGCGGGCCACGGCCACGTCCGTACGGATACCGTAGATCGTCAGGTCGCCGGCCATGGCCAGGGCGTCGAAGATCGAGATCTTGTCGCGCGTGACGTCGTAATGCCCCGGGCGGGCGACTTCGCCGATGACCGAAATCTTCATGTCGGCGAACTGCACGTTGACCGACGGGTCGTTGATATACCCGCCCTCGACGATCTTGTCGGCGATGGCCTGTGCCAGTTCGCTGCGGGTCTTTCCCTTGCAGTCGATCTTCCCGATCACGGGCATGTCGAGCATGCCGTTCTCGTCCACCGTGCGGATTTGCAGCGACTGGTTGGTCGCCGAACTGTACGAGGCGACTCCCGTCACGGAACTCAGCGAGGTCGACGAGTTGAACGGCACGGCCAGTTCGGGGTCTTTGCTGTTGACCACGATCGTCAGCCGGTCGAGGGGCTTGATCCGTATCTGGCCGCTTTCGGCGATTTGTTCAGGCGTAAAGGGGTTCGCGTCCTGCAGGTACCAGGCACGTTTCTGCGAGGCACATGACGAGACCAGCAGGGCCAGGATGACCGGGACTAAGAGGCGGTAATGCTTCATTTTTACTAAGGCGTTTTATATCGTGCGCAAAGGTAGTAATTTTTGTGAAATAAACCTACATGTGCCCCTTGCTATTTTGTCCCTATTGCACCGGATTCGGTCGCCGCCCGGATTTTTTCCGGAAAAAAGCGTACATTTGACATCCCGGAATCCGGATTCCGCATTAAAATATGGAAATTATGTTGCATCCCGAGTGGAGTTACCAGGCTGTAATCTATGAAATGAACGTGCGCCAGCTGACGCGCGAAGGCACCCTCAGGGCCGCCGCCGCGAAGCTCGGCTTCCTGCGCGACATGGGCATCGACGCCGTGTGGCTGATGCCCGTCTATCCGATCGGCGTCGAGGGGCGCAAAGGCTCGCTCGGCTCCTATTATTCGGTCCGCGACTATTGTGCGGTCGATCCCTGTCTGGGCACGATGGAGGATTTCGACGCCTTCGTCGCCGAAGCGCACCGGCTGGGTATGAAGGTGCTGCTGGACTGGGTCGCCAACCATACGGCGCGCGACGCCCGCTGGGTCGGCGAGAAGCCTGCCGACTGGTATGAGCGCGATGCCGCGGGGGCGCCCGCCGTGCCCTGGGACTGGACGGACACCGCCAAACTCAACTATGCGAACCGCGACGTGTGGCGGGCCGAGGCCGACGCCATGGAGTTCTGGGTGCGCCGGCACGCCGTCGACGGTTTCCGCTGCGACATGGCGATGCTCGTGCCCGTGGAGTTCTGGAATGAGGCTGCCCGCCGCCTGCGGA
>OJAL01002211.1_pt1 | contig 9602 bp, 6 predicted proteins | sample 1589301 | NCBI WGS metagenome assembly OJAL01 (sample SAMN03283261) | human gut metagenome | biome: human-associated habitat; material: feces | host: Homo sapiens | place: USA | collected 2013
CCAAAGTATGGCTGCTGGAATTTGTGACGTCCGATTTTTTCAACGAGATCAGCCGAAAATGTGGAAAACACTATGCCGCAATCAAGGAAATCAGTAATTCAAGCAAAAGCAGATGATATACTCATTCATCATAATGTGTTCCGTTCAATTTTCCAGTCGCTGACTGGAAAATTGGGTGGTTGAGATATACAAGACATTTTTCCATTAAAGAATATAATCGGAAAAAATCGCTGCACCGTCCTTTATCCGTGCGGAGGATAGATGATAACTAATAGTAGTGCGGTCAACTCAATTTGCCAGACAGCGTCTGGTAAATTTAAGAATCCCAATATAGCGGGTACAATATTTTTCGGATTAGCATTCAAGATCCAATGCAAAAGTGACTGTGGTGCAAAGTGGATCTCTGCGCCACAGTCACTTTTGCATTAAGCAAATCAACATAAGCCATAAATCAATGATTTAGTTCAGCCCGGACAATGACCGCATAACAAGGTCAATATCCTTGTTTTCCAGTTCCTGAATGATATGGAGATAGGTCTTTTGGGTGGTTGTCATACTGGAGTGTCCCAGTCGCCGGGCAACACTCGCAATAGATACGCCGGTAAAAAGTAGCAGGGATGCGTGGGTGTGGCGCAGACCGTGGATAGAAATGACCGGGATATTGCACCTCTCACAATGGCGGCTCAAAACATCATTGACGGTGGAGTTGTAGACCTTGCCATCCACAAAAATAGGTTGATCGTCCGGCAGACCTTTTACAAGCTCGGAAAAACGGATAACAGACTGCCAATCAATTTGAATTTTACGAACCGATGATTTGTTCTTTGTCGGCTGAAACCCACCGGCGCCCTTGTAATCCCATGTCTTACTGATGGAAAGGGTCTGATGATAGAAATCAAAGTCCTTGGGGGTCAGAGCAAGTGCCTCCGAAAAGCGCATTCCGGTCTTGGCCACCAAAAGAATGAAATAATCCCAGTTCACTTCATCCTTTAATTCAAGCGAGGCAAGGAGCGTATGCAGTTCAAATTGGTTAAGGTACTTTATTTTCTTTGTAGATGGTGCCTTGCCTTTAATAATCGCTTTCCGCGTGGGGTCACGGTCAATCAGCCCCTCGTCCACTGCGTCTAAAACAGCTCCTTTGAGTTGGTGGTGAAAGTCCATTGTCGTCTGCCGTTCATGGTATTCGGCATAATCATTCAGCAACTGCTGATACGCAATGCGATTCAAATCGCAAATTTTCAAATCCGGGATAAGTTTTTCAAGCCATTTTTGCGTCATCAGGTACTTGTCCATTGTAACCTGTCTTATCGCCCCTTTCTTGTATACAGTAATCCACTTTGCATAATATTCACAGAACTTATCTGTGCGTTGTGCTTCGTTAAGCATATTGCACCTCCGTTGTATGTGTAAATATGGCTTACGCTGATGAAGGGTGATAAGGTCATTGAGTTGTCTTAAAACTTGACCGATTTTCCTTTGCTCGCTGGTTTGGACAGGCACTACTAATTGTAAATTTAGGAAAGTCTCTTTCGGTATATTGTACATTGAGCCACTCGTTCCAGATGCCATCGAAGTAATCTTCTCTTTATAGACGCTGGATACAAGCATCATATATACAAAATAGGCATCGACATTGTCCTGAAATTTCAGTTTCCATAGACGGTCAGGCAGAAATAAATTAGGAAAATCTGTCGATACATAGCCACATGCACCAACACGCTCTGGTGTATTCATCCTGCTTACAATGACACTATCTTTCTCGACAGCACATTTAACCGACTGCAATTCATCTTTTACAACGGGTTTACTTTCATAGGGATTGAACCGGTCATATGAAACACAGCTGGTTTTCAATATACCAATATCCCCAACAGCAACTGCTCCATCGTCAGAGTTCACACTCTTGCCTGTTGTGATTGTTTTTAGTAGTTCTCCCAACTTCCGCTGTTCCCAAGCAAAAGTAAAAGGGCCTCGGATTTTCCTTGGCCCTTTTGTTCGACTTATCGCTTATAAATATGCAGCCTTACACCTCGAAGCCGCCGGTTACAATAAATTCCCGCAGCAAACTGTCCACTTTCTGGTTTACCTTGGGCGGTATCAGCTTTACGCCCTCTTTTTTCTCAAAATAGGCTTTTGCCTTTGCTTTGTCTACGCTTTTCTTCAGTTCGTCAAGGCGGCCAAACTCGTTGATATTGGTTTTCGTAAGCCCCAGACCCATCATATTGCGGAGCTTTTCTTCATCCAAGCCAAACACAACGGCAAAGCGGTGGATTTGGTCATTCTTCGCACGGCACTGGTACTCGGTAATGTAATCCCGCAGCGTCTTGCCGGGTTCGGGTGTGGCGTCGCCGCGTTCAATATCGTGCAGGAAGATGTTGGCAAACTTCTGTTCTTCCTGTGTCAGGCTGGCAAAGGACTTATGCAGTTCGGCTTTTGCCTGCTCTATGGATTCTCCCGATGCACCCGCCTGATTCAGCAGCTTCAGGTACTTATCAAAGCGGCTGTTCATATAGTTGGAATCAATCACACCGGTGTCGATTTCCGTCAAATAGCCCACCAAATCATACGGCGCATCGCCGTCATCGGAAGGGTCCGACGGCTCGGCGGACAGTTCCTTATAGCGCTGTGCCAAAATCAGATAGGCAGACTCATCAAACAGCATTTCGACATCAATGGTTTCATCGGCAGCGTCGTCCGGGCAATGATATACGCTTTGATTCCATGTAAAGCCCTGCACACGTGCTGCCTCCATGTAGTCGTTAAGCTCGCGGAACAGCTTGGCAAACTTGGCGCAGACGCTTCTGTCCTGCGGCAGCTTTTCAAAATCCGGCACACCCGCGCTCGTAAACAACTCCGCAATGTCGCCGTACACCTCGTTCATTTTTTCAAGGTTGTGGGCAAGGCGGTCAACAAACAATCCAATCGGACGGTCGCCGGAGTACAGCTTCACCGCTTTCAGCACATTTTGCTCCATCGTGTGCGGCTTGCGGTAATAGCGAATCACGCCGAACGGTTTATCCGGTCCAAACAGTCGGTTTGTGCGGGAAAACGCCTGTATAATGTTCTCGTATTCCAGCATCTTATCCATATAGAGGGTATTAACCCACTTGGAGTCAAAGCCGGTCAGCATCTGGTCAACAACGATCAGCAAATCAAGCTGTTGGTCGGGTGTGCGTTCAATGCGCTTATACTGCTCCTTGTGCGCCAGACGCAGCGATAGATCCTTCTTAAACCGTGCGTGGGTGGGTATTGTAAAATCCTGCCCATAGCGCTTATTGTAATCCTCGATAATTTCAACAAGCCCGTCCTCTTTGTAAATGGCGCCGCCGTTATTATCAATGTTCGGGTCAAAAAGGCAGCTTGTTTTCAATTCCGGCATGGTGAGCTTCATCATGCGGTAATATTCGATTGCCTCCGGGATGCTGCTTGTGGCAAAAATGGCGTGGAACTTACCGTTATGGCTCAAGGTCAGCCAGTTTTCCTTAATATCCTCGATAACGGTCTGCTTATGCTCTGCCGTCAGATATTGTGTATTGGGCAGATAATCCTCAATCCCCTTGATCCACTTTCCGTCCGGACCCGGCTCGCCGTACATTTTCACCTGCGTGTTGTCCATGTACTTATAGTACACAGCGGCTTTTGCGGGGTCATTCAGGGCGTCTGCAACCGTAGTTGCCTTCGCCTTTTCCAGTGCAACAGCCTGCCGCACATCTTTGTCGCGGAAAGTAAGTACCTTGTACGGGTCAAAGCCCAGCACATTTTTATCGCGGATGCCGTCCGCTATGCTGTAACGGTGCAGTTCATTGCCAAACACATCGGTTTGCGCGTTGTTCTTTTTGGCGTTTTCCTCAAACACGGGCGTGCCGGTAAAGCCGAAGAAAATCGCATGGGGAAAGGTTTCTTTTATAATTGCCAGCATATCGCCAAAGGTGGAGCGATGCGCCTCGTCCACGATAAACACCAGCCGCTTTTTGCCGATCAGCTCAATATCGCGGGCATTTTTGCCGCCCTCCTCGTCACGGATATTGCTCATCTTCTGAATAGAAGTCACAATCAGCGTGTCTGCGGTGGCAATGCTTTTCAGCTTGGAAATCAATACATAGGTGTTTTCCGTTGCCTGCACGGTCTCGTTTTCATCGGCAAAGGCGCGGTATTCTTTCAGCGACTGCGTTCCCAGTTCGATGCGATCCGTGAGGAAAACCACCTTGTCCGCATCGTTGGAATTGGCAATCAGCTGCGCGGACTTGAAGGAGGTCATCGTCTTGCCGCTGCCGGTGGTGTGCCAGATATACCCGCCGCGCTGCTTGCCGCTGTCCCATTTCGTTTTGGAAACCACATCCGAAATCGCACTGGCAGCATAATACTGATAGCTGCGCATAACTTTCAACACGCCGTCCGCATCATCGGCCACGGTGTAAAAGCCGATCAGCTGATGCGCCATGGGGATGGACAGCAGCTTGGAGGCAATCTCTTTCCAATCGTTGATTGGCTCGTTGTTGAAGTCCGCCCAGTGGAAGTAATAATCGGTGTTAAATTTGCCATCGGGACCGGGGTTGGCGAAGTAGACGGTTTCTTCCGGGTTCATTGCCACAAAAATCTGTACAAGCGAGAACAGTCCGGTAAACACACCCTCGTGGGCGTATTTTTCAATTTGGTTATATGCCTGACTCACCGGCACACCGCTGCGCTTTAATTCCAGATGGAACACCGGCATACCGTTGATCAGCAGCATCAAATCGCCGCGGCGGTCGTTCAGCATTTTGGATTTACCGGGAAAAATCGGCTGCTGCACGATCTGGTAGCGGCTTTGCCCGGCGGCAATCTCCATGCGGTCGTAGATTTTCAGGCTGACTTCCTTGCCGAAATGTGCCTTGTCATCGGGGTTATCGCGCTTGACAGAAACCGTTTTGCCGTTGATAAAGCCGTTCAGCTTCAGCGGCGTGCGCAGTTCCCGAATCTGCTCCACAATTTGCTGCATCTCGCCATCGGTCAAGGGGGAATCGCCAAGGCGATCTATGCCGCGGTTATTGTCAAAGAGAATGTTTGCCCAGTTGCGAATCAGATCCTGCTCGGTGGGATATTTCAGAATTGTGCTCTCCCAGCCTTTGGTCGTCAGGATTTTTATAAGCGCTTCTTCAAAGTCCGATTCCTTTTGAAAGGTCATTTGTTTTGCCCCTTTCCGGGTATTTGTGTGCGCTTTTACAGCCGTTCGCGCACCATCATCAGGGCATAGCCCAGCAGGTTTTGCCCCTTCCACTTGCCAATATCCAGCCTGTCCGGGTCCTTCAGCGACAAGCCGATGCCCCAAATGGTATCCCTGACCGCACATTCAGCCAAAACGGAACCTTTGGTGGCGGCAAGCTGCGCTTTCAGGTCGTCATTTTGGGTGAATTTGGCAAGCAGCCCTGTAAAAACAACGATTTGCCGAATACCATTCCAATAACGCTCGCTATAATTGGCAACCAGCCTGCCAAGCGCCTTGATTTCGGCAACATCATCGGTTGCAAGAATTTTGGCCGCCACAGCCTTGTCACCAAAGTAGACAGCCTTTTTGTACATCATATATTGTTCCATGGAGGAAAAGTCCACCCCCTCCACCGTAAAGCGGCAGGGGTACCAGTTGCTCAAATATCCGTTTTCCTCACTGGGGTTATGAAAGCAAACAACCGTCATTATACTTCACCGACTTTTTGTACCGCCAAATCCAGTTCCAGATCATGCAGCCCGCCGTATGCTTTTTCCAGAAAAGCAACCGGCACTTTTTTTACGACCTCGCTGCTGGGCAGATTATAATACCATTGATAATACGCATAAAATTCGCCGATCCAGTCCGGCATAAACCCCTCGATGGCTTTGCCGTCCTTCAGTGTAAAGTCCTCGGTTTTGCAAAAGTAATCCCACAATTCGGGGGCGCTCATCGTGTTTACATAGGCTTTGGCTTCGTCGATGCTTTTTCTGGTTTTGCTTGCCATATAGGAATTGATAAAAGCCGCAGTATCCTTGTCAGGGTATTTTTGTGCCACAAGGTCAAAGAGCTTGCCCTGATTTTCGACCACATCGCTTACATATTCCTTTGCATACGCGCGCATAGTCCCTCACCTCTCAAACAGTGTGCTGAACACCTTTGTGACCGTGTTCGCGTCGGAATCCACCAGTTCGCGCATCCGTTTTCTTGCCGTTATGTCGCGCTGATTGTACCTGTCGTTAAATTCAGTGTAGTCCACGGCAAGCAGCTCGTCGGTTATTTCTTTCAGATTTGCATACGCGGCCTCGGACTTGATGCAATACTGGATGCCCAAACCGCCCAGCGACAGCAGATCTTCCAGAATATCCACATCAATATTATCGCGCACAAACTCTTTGGCAATGTAAAAGTAGGAGGCGTTTGCGCGCCAGCCGCAAATCACATCATAATCGCGGGTATCCATGCCGTATTTTTCGATAAATTTCTTTGCCAGCATACGGTATCGCTTAGAGTCGGCGGCGTCCCGGTGCTTCATCAGCTCTGCCAGCCACGCAAGAACACTGTGCTGCTGAAAATCCAGAATTTTCAGCCCGGCGGTTTCCAGCTCGTACTTGTGAACCCAGCCATTTGTGTCGTTCGGGCGGCAGACCGCCCATTCTTTGGCAAGTTCGATGTTTTCGGTAAGGTAAAAGCCCCTGCCATAGTCGTGTTTATCATCACCGCCGCCAAATTTCGGCACAACGATTTTGTCGGGAGTGCCGTGATATAAAATAATTTTTCCCATTTTTTCACGATTCTCCTTAGACAAACATCTTTTCGAGCATGGATTTTTTGATATTTTGCAGCTTTTCTAACTCACGCTGATGAAGGGTGATAAGGCTGTCAATACCTCGCAGGAAGTGTCCAATTCTTTGCTGTTCCTCTTTTGACGGGGCGAACAAGTCGTACTCACCGTACTCTTGTGCGTTTACACCCGGCTGTCCAGATCGCTGCGAGGTAATACGAATATACTTCTCATAGCTCGGCGAAAGGGTGCTTTGAAAAACAAATTCTGCATCATTGTCCTGATTGACTTTTGCCCGAATAAGGAAACCTGCAAAGTACACAATGCCGTCGTTTTCCCTGTAAATGTAGGTCTTTCCGACACTTGCACCAGTTCGTGCAAAGACAATATCTCCGCTTGAGAGTAGATATTTCGACATACCATCAAGGCAAATATCAGGGGACGAAAGATCAGAAAGCAAGAACTCCCTGCTGGCATCATCAATATCCGTTATTCTGATGTATTTGTTTTTTCCGTCAAACTCCTTAGCGGCTGCGTTAAGTCCATACTCAAAAGTACCACACATTTCAAATAACTTCCGCTGTTCCCAAGCGTCAGTAAATCCCTTGAATCGAATTTCGGGAACGCTGCTGCCATTTTTCGGAAACATTTTTTCAAGCATGGCTTTCTTCAAAACTTGCAGCTTGTCATACTTACGCTGATGAAGGGTGATAAGGCTGTCAATACCTCGCAGGAAGTGTCCAATTCTTTGCTGTTCCTCTTTTGACGGGGCGAACAAGTCGTACTCACCGTACTCTTGTGCGTTTACACCCGGCTGTCCAGATCGCTGCGAGGTAATACGAATATACTTCTCATAGCTCGGCGAAAGGGTGCTTTGAAAAACAAATTCTGCATCATTGTCCTGATTGACTTTTGCCCGAATAAGGAAACCTGCAAAGTACACAATGCCGTCGTTTTCCCTGTAAATGTAGGTCTTTCCGACACTTGCACCAGTTCGTGCAAAGACAATATCTCCGCTTGAGAGTAGATATTTCGACATACCATCAAGGCAAATATCAGGGGACGAAAGATCAGAAAGCAAGAACTCCCTGCTGGCATCATCAATATCCGTTATTCTGATGTATTTGTTTTTTCCGTCAAACTCCTTAGCGGCTGCGTTAAGTCCATACTCAAAAGTACCACACATTTCAAATAACTTCCGCTGTTCCCAAGCGTCAGTAAATCCCTTGAATCGGATGGCAGGTTTGTTCTGTTTTGCCATATCAGTCACCCAACAAGAGCGTCTTGAACTCGCTCAGGCCTTTCAGGTCGTACTCACTGCCGGTAAGGTCGTCCATCATCGCGGCCAGCTGCTTTTCGGTGGCGCGGATTTCGCTTTCCACATCAAAGAAGGTTGTGCTATATTTATTTTGCAGGGTCTGAATCTTGCTGACAAGGCTGTCCACCATGGCATCGGGCAGCTTGGCAAGCTCATTCGTAAAGGGCGCAATCCATTTTTGCTCCAGCAGCTCCAACACCTGCGCATCGGTCAGCCCCTCAATGGTCCTTTTGGTCAGGGCTTCCAGTGCTGCTGCGTCAGATTTGATTTCGGCTTTCAGTGCCTTTTCCTGCCTGGTCAGTTCCTCTACACGGCTGAAAATGCGGCAGGCATTTTGTGCCTCGGGGGTGCGGTCCCGCCGCAGTTCCTTGACCTTTTTGGCAATCTCCTTCGGCACAAAAGCATCGCCTTCTTCGGTAAAGCACTCTTTATAAGCGTCCTTGTCGTCCTCAGTAAATTCATCCAGCAGGGCTTCATATTCGGCGGGAAGCTCGGCAAGCTGATTTTCCAGCGCGTGGAGCGCGCCAGCCTTATCTTTCAACAGTGTTTTTTGCAGCAGATCAAAGGGCAGAATGTGCCCGACCCAGCCGTCCTGCACTTCCTGCTCCTCGTTGCCCTTCTTCTTGGTGACAAGATGGGGGTCTACCTTTTTGGCCGCACCGAACCCCTCGGTCTGGATCATTTCAAGGTCAACGGCAATCGTGTTCCAGTGGTCGTCCAGCAGCTGATAAGCCTCGTACTTGTCAATCAGCGGAATGTCGGCAAGGCGCGCAAAAATATCCTCGCTGAGGGTGGTTTCCGTCTTGGCAATCTCAATTTTGTCCATGCCGTCCAACAGGACAGCCTTCATATAGGCGGGCAGCGCAGCAAAGGCGGAGCGATAGGCGTCCTCAAAGGCGGCTACATCGCGGCTGTTTTTGATAGCCGACTTGATGTCCTCAACGGTCAGCGCCGCATAGGGCGTTCCGTTTTCAGCAAACAATTCACCGCGCAGCGCAGGGAACGCCGCCCAGTACGCGGAAAGCTCGTCCAGCTCTGCTGCGGGGATGCCGCCGAACATAGAGGCGTATACATCCCAATGCTCCGCTGCCTCAGAGGAGTCCACATAGCGGGGGATATTTAAGTTGTAGTCGTTGGCGCGGATTTCCTCACGGCTGACCGTGCGGGAAAATTTGGGGATGCTCTCACGCTTTACAAAGGTATCGGCAATGCGCTTGATGTCGGAGGCGCGGAGCTTGTTATTTTTGCCCTCCTTGGTGTACCCCTTGGAGGCGTCAATGATAAGTACATCCTCGCGCTCGCGCTTTTGGCGCAACACCATAATGATGGTGGGAATGCCCGTGCCAAAGAAAATGTTGGCGGGCAGACCGATGATGGCGTCAATATGGTTGTTCTCAATCAGATTTTTGCGGATCGTGCCTTCCTCACCGCCGCGGAACAGAACGCCGTGGGGTAAAACGATGGTCATAATGCCATCGGGCTTGATATGGAAGAGGTCGTGCTGCAAAAAGGCATAGTCTGCCTTGCCCTTGGGT
>OJAL01002212.1_pt1 | contig 9596 bp, 6 predicted proteins | sample 1589301 | NCBI WGS metagenome assembly OJAL01 (sample SAMN03283261) | human gut metagenome | biome: human-associated habitat; material: feces | host: Homo sapiens | place: USA | collected 2013
CGTACTCCTCCATCAGGCGTTTCATCAGTGTTCCTTTTCCTGCTCCGGAAAAACCGGATACTACAGTAAGTATTCCTCTACTCATTTTCAGATTCCCCTCGCTCTTTTTCTGTTTCCCAGCCGCCGTTGAATCTACGGCTGATCGTTTCCGGCTGCAAAGCCGAAAGGATGATAAATTCTTCTCCGGTGATGAGCACTGCTTTCGTGCGTCTTCCCTGCGTCGCATCGATGATGCGGTTGCTTTCCTTTGCACGCTGCACCATACGCTTGACGGGCGCCGCCTCGGGACTCACCACTGCTATTATTTTATCCGAATTTACGACATTGCCGAATCCGATGTTGATCAGTTTTGCCACAATCCGTCCTTTCCTGTACCTTCTGAAGTCTTTTTCAGAAAATACATCTACCCATACAGATTTATTATAATTCATTCAGAAAGCCTAGTCAAATCTTTTTTTCTGTATTATAATGAAAATACTAGAATTTCAAACAAAGGAGATATTTTCTATGGCTTTTGATGGAATTACCATTGCAAATATTGCACAGGAACTGAATCAGACCATCGTCGGCGGAAAGATCAACAAGATCGCACAGCCGGAAAACGACGAGCTGATGATTACAATAAAAAACAACCGTACCGTTTACCGTCTTCTCCTCTCGGCAAGTGCTTCGCTTCCGCTGATCTACCTGACGGACAACAATAAGCCCGGCCCGATGACCGCACCAAATTTCTGTATGCTGCTCCGCAAACACATCGGCAGCGCCCGCATTCTCTCCGTTACCCAGCCGGGACTCGAGCGTATTCTTATTTTTGAGCTCGAGCATTTGAATGAACTCGGCGATATCTGCCGCAAGAAGCTGATTGTGGAGATCATGGGAAAACACAGCAACCTGATCTTCTGTCAGGAGGACAATACGATCCTTGACAGTATCAAACATATTTCCGCCAACATGAGTTCTGTCCGTGAGGTTCTTCCGGGCCGCACCTGGTTCATTCCGCACACGCAGGATAAGAAAGATCCGCTCACGATCACAGAAGAAGAATTTTTCGATTTCGTCTGCACGAAACCGATGGCTGCCGCAAAGGCAATCTACACTTCCCTTACCGGCTTCAGCCCGCTGATGGCGGAGGAAGTCTGCTGCCGCGCCGGCATCGACGGCGGATTTGCGGTCAATGCACTCGAAGAAAATGCGAAGCTTCATCTGTTCCGCACCTTCTCTTATCTGATTGAGGATATCAAAAACGGCGCATTTACGCCGAACATCGTATACCAGGGCGATGAGCCGAAAGAATTTTCCGCACTGAAACTGACGCAGTATCAGGATTTGCGTGAGGAAACATACGATTCGATCTCCGGTGTGCTGGAAACGTACTATGCCATGAAAAACCGCATCACCCGCATCCGTCAGAAATCTTCCGATCTGCGCCGTGTCGTCAATACCGCACTCGAACGGAATGTCAAAAAATACGACCTGCAGCAGAAACAGTTAAAAGACACCGACAAGAGGGAAAAATACCGGATTTACGGTGAGCTTTTAAATACGTACGGCTACAGCTGCCAGCCGGGCGATACTTCGCTGAAAGCCGTCAATTACTATAACGGCGAGGAAATCACGATTCCGCTCGACGGAACGCTCTCTGCCGGCGAAAATGCGAAAAAATACTTCGACCGCTACGGAAAGCTGAAGCGGACCCGTGAGGCACTCGAGGAACTTCTTGTCGAGACGAAAGAGGAAATCGACCATCTCGAATCCATCAGCACGGCGCTTGATATTGCGCTCGATGAGGCGGATCTGGTGCAGTTAAAAGAAGAGCTGATCGAGTACGGCTACATCCGCCGCAAGGGACCGACAGGGAAAAAGCAGAAAATCACCTCCCATCCGTTCCACTACCGCTCTTCCGAGGGCTTTGACATTTATGTCGGCAAGAACAACTTCCAGAACGAGGAACTTTCGTTTAAATTCGCCTCCGGCAACGACTGGTGGTTCCACGCGAAAGGCCAGCCGGGCAGCCATGTCATCGTAAAGACGAACGGTAAAGAGCTGCCGGATTCCGTCTACGAAGAGGCCGCTGCTCTCGCCGCCTATTACTCGAAAGGCAGACAGGCACCGAAGGTGGAAATCGACTACACCTTAAAGAAAAACCTGCGCAAACCAAACGGAAGCAAACCGGGCTTCGTTGTTTATTACACCAATTACTCCATGATGGCGGAGCCGAACATCCGCAATCTTCAGGAAGTACAGGACTAAATTCAGAATACAAAAGACTTTTCGCACATTCCTATCTGTTCCTCTTTGCGAAAAGTCTTTTTTTCGTAAAATTTAATACTTCCTTCATTTCTTTTTCGATGCTCTATGGTATACTTCTTAATATGGAAAAAGATTCCAGACGTGATCTTTTTCAAACAAACCACAGTGAGGCTGTCTCTTCTTTATCAGAACAGCCGGAGAGGAATATAACTGTTATGAACAAAACAATTCCCGAAATCATTCACCGCCGTGTTCCAACGACGCGTTATGAGGCAGACCCTTCCGAAGGCCTTTCCGCCGAGCAGGTTGCCGAGTACCGCGAGAACGGCTGGACCAACCGCGCGGTGGAGCCTCCGTCCAAGACAACGGCCGAGATCGTAAAGAGCAATGTCTGTACGTATTTCAACCTGATTTTTCTGATTATTGCCATCTTTCTGATCCTTGCCGGTTCGTTCCGGGATCTTACGTTTCTGCCGGTCATCATCGCGAACACGCTGATCGGTATTGTACAGGAGATCAAGGCGAAAAAGACGCTGGAAAAGCTGTCTGTTTTAAACGCGCCGAAGGCTACTGCAATCCGTGACGGGGCTGAGATAACACTCGCCGCGGAGGATCTCGTACTCGATGATATTGTTGTATTTACCGCAGGAAAACAGATCTGCGCTGATGCCGTCGTGCTTGAAGGTGAGGTACAGGTCAACGAATCGCTGCTTACCGGTGAATCCGATGAGATTACCAAGCGCCCGGGCGACGAGCTGATGTCCGGAAGTTTTATCGTCTCCGGAAGCTGCAAGAGCCGTCTGACCCAGGTCGGTGAAGATTCCTACATTTCCCGTCTGACCCTCGAGGCAAAGGCCATGAAAGAGGGCGAACAGTCCGAGATGATCCGCTCCCTCAACAAGCTGGTAAAGGTTGTCGGCATTCTGATCATTCCGATCGGTCTTCTGCTCTTCGGCCAGCAGTTTTTCGTCTCCCACGAAACGTTCCGTGAGAGCATTACCTCGATGGTGGCCGCCGTGCTCGGCATGATCCCAGAAGGTCTTTACCTGCTTGCAAGCGTTGCCCTTGCCGTCAGCGTTATGCGGCTGGCTTCGCAGAAGGTTCTCGTGCATGATATGAAATGTATCGAGACGCTGGCTCGCGTCAACGTGCTCTGTGTCGATAAGACGGGAACCATCACCGAGACAACTATGAAAGTACATGATCTGATTCTGGTCGGCTCCAGTTCAGTCCCTGATACAGAATCCGGCGAAAATGCTCCCGCACCGCAGAAAGAAGAGCTTTCCCTCGCGGTCGGTGATTTCGCATCTGCCATGTCAAACGACAACATTACTATGGCGGCACTGAAAGAATATTTTAAAGACAACAACGGCAAAACTGCCGTTTCGATGACTTCGTTCTCCTCGGAATTCAAGTATTCCAGTGTGACATTTTCGGATGTCTCCTACGTGCTCGGTGCCCCGGAGTTCGTTCTCCGCGATGATTTTGCACGCTATCAGAGTGAAATTGAAGCGTATACCTCAAAGGGATTCCGTCTCCTCGTCTTCGGCACATCCGAAACTGTACCGGATGGAAAAGCACTCTCCGGCCGTGTCACGCCGCTTGGCTACGTGCTTCTCTCCAATCCGATCCGAAAAGAAGCACCGGAAACGTTCCGCTACTTCGAAGATCAGGGTGTCCATGTCAAGGTCATCTCCGGTGATACTCCGGTAACGGTATCTGAGGTTGCCCGCCAGGCAGGGATTGCGCACGCAGAGGATTATATTGATGCTTCCACTCTAAAGACACCAGAAGAGCTCGAAGAAGCAATCCTGAAATACACCGTGTTCGGCCGTGTCACACCAGACCAAAAACGCCAGTTTGTCCAGGCTTTAAAGAAAAACGGCAAGACCGTTGCGATGACCGGCGATGGTGTCAACGATGTGCTCGCATTAAAGGATGCCGACTGCTCCGTTGCGATGGCATCCGGAAGTGACGCTGCCGCACAGGCTGCACAGCTCGTTCTGCTGGACAACGACTTTTCGAAGATGCCTTCTGTCGTACTGGAAGGCCGCCGCGTTGTCAACAACCTGCAGCGCTCGGGAACGCTGTTCCTGGTAAAGAACATTTTCTCGTTCCTGCTGTCCATCTTCTCACTGATCTCGATGGTGACGTATCCGCTGGAGCCGTCCCAGATCTCGCTGATCAGTATGTTTACGATCGGTATTCCAGGCTTCCTGCTCTCGCTAATGCCGAACAAAAACCGGATCGAGGGCCACTTTATCACGAACATTCTGACACGGGCCCTGCCTGCAGCGCTGACCGACTTTTTGATGGTCGCAACACTCGTCGTCTTCGGCCAGGAATTTGCGGTCGGCTCGGAAGATATTTCGACCGCTGCCACCGTACTGCTCGCCATTGTCGGTTTTATGATTCTCTACCGGATCAGCAAGCCGCTCAACTGGATGCGCTGGACGATCCTGATCGGCTCGATTATTGCCTTCATTTTCTGCAGTACCTATCTGAACCAGCTGTTCGCCATTTCTGATATGTCCAGAAAATGTATCATGCTGCTGGTCGTATTCTCTGTCGCAACAGAGCCGGTTCTGCGATATTTGAGCATCCTCGTGGATTCCATTTCCTCTTTTTACCGGAAGCAGAAAATTTTCTTCCTGCGAAAACGGGAAGCGAGAAAAGCAAAATAAAACGTAAAACCAAACATCAGAAATGCCGTACAGCGTTGGAAATTTTTCCTCCGCCTGTACGGCATTTTTTGATTTACCAATCACAGTTTCTTACTTTCTCATCTCCGGATCTTCCGCGTAATGCGTCCGCTCGCCGCCGATGTATTTCGGTCTTGTCCGCGCGCAGACAACGTGCGCATCTCCGATCGTTTTCTGCGATACCCGGACCGGAACGGCTACTGCCTTCAGCTGCATGCCGATCAGCACATCACCGATATCAATACCTGCATGCGCCTGCACATGCTCTACGGTGACAGCGTCCTCCAATCCATAGTATGCCGCCATCGCAAACGATCCGCCGCCATGCAGCCACGGTACCGCGCAGACCGGCTCGTAACCGTATTTTTCTGCCGCCGCACGCTCCAGAACAACCGCGCGGTTCAGATGCTCACAGCACTGCGCCGCCAGATACAGCCCGTGCTCCTTCGTACACGCATACAGCGCCTCAAACACCGCCTGCCCGATCTCCTGGCTGGAATCCGTTCCGAGCTTACTGTTGTGAATTTCACTCGAAGAACATCCCACTACCAGAATCTGTCCCGGTTTCATCTGCGCCGTCGTAATCAGCTCCTCTGCGACGGCACGTACTTCCTGTCTGATTGTTTCAAGATCCATTTTGTATCCCTCCTTGCTAAACAGCAATATTTATGCAAAAGGAGACTGACTCTTTTTCCAAGAATCAGCCTCCTTTCTTCAGCTTACATAATTATTATTTCTGAACGATATTCACAATTCTTCCCGGTACGTAAATTTCTTTTACGATATTTCCGGTCAGTTTGTCTGCAACTGCCTCTTTTGCAGCGGCGATTGCGGTCTCTTTATCTGCATCTTTGGCGATTTTGATCGTTCCGCGCATTTTGCCGTTGATCTGAACAGCGATCTCGGCTACTGCCTCTACGGTCTTCTCCTCGTCAAACTCCGGCCATGCGGTCTGATACAGACGGCCTTCGTATCCAAGGTCTGCCCACAGTTCCTCGGTCATATGCGGTGCAACCGGATTCAGCAGGATCAGAAGGGTTTCGAACTCTTTTCTCGTTACTTTTCCGGCTTTGTAGAACTCGTTGACCAGGGTCATCATGGCTGCGATCGCTGTGTTGTATTTCAGGGACTCATAGTCGCTGGATACTTTCTTGATGGTCTGGTGCATTTTGGACTCCAGCTCTTTGGAGTAGGAATCTCCGTCTACCAAGCTGTCCTGCAGTTTCCATACACGCTCGAGGAAACGACGGCATCCTTTTACGCCTTCCTGAGACCAGGATGCACTTAAGTCGAAGGCACCGATGAACATCTCGTACGTACGCAGGGTATCTGCACCGAACTCAGCTACGATATCATCCGGGTTGACAACGTTTCCACGGGATTTACTCATCTTCTCGCCGTTCTCGCCGAGGATCATTCCGTGGGAAGTACGTTTCTGATACGGTTCCGGGCAGGTAACTACGCCCTGATCGTACAGGAATTTATGCCAGAAACGGGAATACAGAAGGTGAAGGGTGGTGTGCTCCATTCCTCCGTTGTACCAGTCAACCGGCAGCCAGTATTTCATAGCTTCTTTGCTTGCCAGAGCCTCTTTGTTCTTCGGATCGGTATAGCGGATGTAATACCAGGAAGAACCAGCCCACTGAGGCATGGTATCGGTCTCACGTTTTGCAGGTCCTCCGCAGCACGGGCAGGTGGTGTTGACCCAGTCTGTCATGGCAGCCAGCGGAGACTCGCCGTTATCGGTCGGCATGTAGCTCTCTACATCCGGCAGCTCCAGCGGAAGGGATTCTTCCGGAACCGGAACGTAACCGCATTTGTCGCAGTGTACGATCGGAATTGGCTCACCCCAGTAACGCTGACGGGAGAATACCCAGTCACGCAGCTTATAGTTTGTTTTTGCTTTTCCAACGTGGTTCTCTTCGAGCCACTCAAGAATTTTCTTTTTTGCTTCCGCAACGGAAAGTCCGTTCAGGAAACCGGAGTTGACAAGAGTTCCCTCTGCAACGTCGGTGTAAACTTCGTTCTGTACGTCGCCGCCTGCAACAACCTCGATGATCGGCATGTTGAATTTCTTTGCGAACTCCCAGTCACGCTCATCGTGTGCCGGTACTGCCATGATGGCGCCGGTGCCGTAGCTCATCAGTACATAGTCGGAAATCCAGATCGGGATCTCTTTTCCATTAACCGGGTTGACTGCGGAAAGTCCGTCGATCATGACACCGGTCTTGTCTTTTGCAAGCTCGGAACGCTCGAAATCGGATTTTCTGGCTGCCATCTCACGGTATGCGCAGACCTCATCCCAGTTCTTGATCTCATCTTTGTACTGGTCGATGTACGGATGCTCCGGGGAGAGTACCATGTACGTAACACCGAACAGGGTATCCGGGCGTGTGGTGTAGATAGTCAGCTTCTCCGGTTTATCTTTCAGGGAGAAATCAACCTCCGCTCCGTGGGAACGTCCGATCCAGTTTTTCTGGGAAGTTTTGACACGCTCAATATAGTCAACGCCGTCCAGACCGTCGATCAGCTTGTCTGCATACTCGGTAATCTTCAGCATCCACTCGCTCTTTACTTTGCGGACAACCGGGCTTCCGCAGCGCTCGCACACGCCGTTTACAACTTCCTCGTTTGCAAGACCTACCTTACAGGAAGTACACCAGTTGATCGGCATTTCTTTCTTGTAAGCAAGACCTGCTTTGAAGAGTTTGAGGAAAATCCACTGGGTCCAGTGATAGTACTCCGGATCGGTGGTGTTGATCTCTCTGTCCCAGTCAAAGGAATATCCAAGGGACTGAAGCTGATCTTTGAAGTGATGTACGTTGCTTTTGGTAACGATCTTCGGATGGATGTGGTTCTTGATCGCATAGTTCTCAGTCGGAAGACCAAATGCATCCCATCCCATCGGATACAGTACGTTGTAGCCCTGCATTCTGCGCTTTCTGGCTACGATATCCAGTGCGGTGTACGGACGCGGATGGCCTACGTGAAGTCCCTGTCCTGACGGATACGGGAACTCAACGAGTGCATAGTATTTTGGTTTTGTATAATCATCTGTGGCGGCAAAGGCTTTCTCGTCCTGCCAGATCTTCTGCCACTTTTTCTCAATGTTCTGTGGCTCATATCTTTTACTCATGGGTAACCTCCTGCATGTTCAAGTTCAAAGTTCTTTTTTCTCACACTGCCGCATAGGACACCATGCACATTTGAACATATAGCTGTATTCTATCACTCTTTCCCTGTTTTTACAATTTATTTTTTCCTATATCCTCCGTTTTTCTTCAAAAACAGCAGAAAAATCCGGTTTCCGGGCGAATTCTGCTCCCGAAACCGGATTTTCTCTGTTTTATCACACTATTTTATAAAGCTTTATTCTTCTGCTTTTTCAACCTTCGAAGCTCTTGCCTCAATCTCTTTTGCCTGGATATCGGACGGAGCCTGCTCATATCTCGCAAACTCATAGGAGAAATCACCGCTTCCGCCTGTCATGGAGCGGAGTGTTGTGCCGTATCCGTAGATCTCAAGTTCCGGAACATCAGCCTCGATAATCGTATGCCCCTTGTGATCCGGGTTCATGCCGAGCACACGGCCGCGCGTCAGGAGCGGCACGAGCAGCACGCCACCGAGCAGCAGCTGCGCCATGAGCAGCAGCTCGAGGCGCGCCTGCGCCGCCAGGCGGAGGAGCAGGTCGCGCGCGAGCAGCGCCAGGCAGCGGAACTGGCCCGCAAGGCACAGCACGCGGCCGAGAAGGCCCGGCGCCACGCCGAGCATGCAGCCGAGCGCGCGCAGCGCCATGCCGACCACCTGGCCGAAAAGGCGCAGCGCCACGCCGACCACGCCGCGGAGCGCGCACAGCGTCACGACGACCGCCATGACAGCAGGGACTGACCGCAGGCACAAACGCAAAACAGGATAGAAAACCGGAAGGGGCAGCCACCCCTTCCGGTTTTGTTGTATGTACAGGTCTCCGCCCCGCCGTGCACCTGTAGTTCTCTCCCTGCAGAAGCAGTCGGAGCGTGCGATGCCTTCTCCTCGCCGAGAAGGTGGCAAGCTCTGCTTGCCGGATGAGGTGGAAAGGTCATGGCCGCCTCCAGCGGTACCGGTGATGCGCCGCCCCCGGTCTCGGCCCCGCCGCGCTGGCAAAAAACAGCGGCGTCACGGAGTTGTCTCCGTGACGCCGATGCGTCGGTGCGCGCACTTAACGCTTGCGCTTATTCTTCTGATACAGGGCCCACAGGCCGTTGAGCAGCAGGTTCTTATCGTACGTGATCTCGCGCCGGCAGTACGGGATGATGCAGCCGCCGAGGCCGCCGGTCGCAATGACGGCGGCGGGCTCGCCGAGTTCGGCCTCCATGCGCTCGATCATGCCGTCGAGCATGGCCGCCGTACCGAAAACGCTGCCGGAGCGCATGGCCTCGACCGTGTCGGTGCTGATGCACTTTTTCGGCGCGTCGAGCGAGATGTGCGGCAGCTGCGACGTGCCGCTTGCGAGCGCCTCGAGTGAGATGCCCACGCCGGGAATGATGGCCCCGCCGAGCACGCGTGCCTCACGGTCGATGACGGTCATGGTGGTGGCCGTGCCCATGTCGATAATGATGAGCGGCGGGGCATGGATGGCCAGCGCGGCGGCCGCGCCGACGACGA
>OJAL01002220.1_pt1 | contig 9569 bp, 7 predicted proteins | sample 1589301 | NCBI WGS metagenome assembly OJAL01 (sample SAMN03283261) | human gut metagenome | biome: human-associated habitat; material: feces | host: Homo sapiens | place: USA | collected 2013
GACAGTTACTTACGGCGAGATTGCCCGCAAAATAGCTGATAAACGTGGGTTGAAAACCATGTCTGCCCAAGCAGTTGGCGGTGCAGTTGGACATAACCGGGTTTCTGTGATCGTCCCCTGCCACAGAGTTATAGGTTCAGACGGAAGTCTTACCGGTTATGCCGGAGGGATTGAGCGGAAAATCAAACTGCTTGATATCGAGAATGGCAGTTGCCTGAAATCATAGTTCAGACAACTGCCATTCTTTTTCTTCTGTCTTTATATGCCAGAAACAGAATCGTCAGAAACGTAACCGTCTCCGCTGCAAGAAGAGAGATCCAGATTCCATTTAATCCAAATAATTTCGCAAGTATAACTGCGCAGATAACAATGGCAATAATTCCTCTCAGGAATGATCCCACAATCGCGATTTTCGGTTCATCTACTGCTGAGAAATATGCCACCAGTACAATATTGATTCCTGCCACTATAAATCCAAGGAAATACAGACGCAGTCCTGTATGTGCATAATTCAATAACTGAACATTGTTTTCACTGTTGAAAATGCTGATTAGCGGGTCAGTTGCTGTCCAGATGATCAATGGATCAATGCTTCTACTGCAAGACATACGAGCAGGCTCCATTTCAGAAGTTTTTTTATCTGAATAGGCTGACCTTTTCCGTAGCTTTCACTGATCAGAGGCTGTGCTCCCTGGGCCAGACCGTTGAAGATTGCAAATGCCACGATAGAAAGGTTTGCCACAACTCCATAGGCTGCTACACCTACATTTCCTGCAATTCCCAGGATCAGGAAGTTAAATACAATAGCGATCACACCGGAAGACAGTTCACCGACGAATGCGGAAACTCCTAGCTGACAGCAGGAAATCAGGTGTCTGAATGACGGTTTTTTCCAATGGAATCCTACATGGTTTCTGCTGCTTCTGTAGTGTATGGTACAGACGCTCATTGTTACGATCGGACAGATTGCAGTAGCCAGTCCGGCTCCGGAAAATCCCAGACCGACTGGGAACATGAATATATAATCAAATATAATGTTAAAGATACTTCCACTGATGGAACCGATCATTGCAATAGAAGGCGCTCCATCGTTTCTTGCAAATGCAGTAAATGTATAATTTGACATGAAGAATGGTGTTGCAATCAGAATAATTCTCATGTAGTTTCGTCCAAGTCCGATCAGTCCGGCATCTGCACCCAGCAAAGCCAATGCTTTGTCCGGAATAAAAATTCCGATCAGCATAAATGGAACTGCAACCAGTATGCTCCAGGTTACTGACTGTACGAAATAATGTTCTGTATTTTCTCCTTTTGCCCTGCTTATGGCATACCTGGTAGCGGAACCAATCCCAATCATAGCCCCAATCGCATAGATCAGTCCATAAACCGGCAGGATCAAATTGAGAACTGCCAGTCCGTCAGCACCGGAATATACAGATATAAAGAAAGTATCTGCCAGAACATAAACGGAAATCCCGATCATTCCGGCAACACTCTGGGCTACATACCTGGTGAATCTTTTCAGCATAATACTTCGCTCCTTCGTTATATTGTCAGCATTGTCTTCCTTTCATCTGCAGACTTATCTCACCATTATACCCATATAAAACAAAAATGCAACCACAAAAACTCCAGACATAAAAATCTCCTTAAGCAGGTTTTTTAATGCTGCTCAAGGAGACTCTGTTGATATTCGCAATTCACTTCACGACACTCTTTATTTTACCCGGTTTTTTTTCAGGTCTTCCACAATTTCATTGTAACGTTTTTTATTCAGGCGATAGAAAAACAGTACAATTGCTGTCACTATCCATAAAATTCCCGGAATTGTAGTAAAGGAATGTCTCATAATACTGAGAACAGCCGGATTCTGTACCTGATTTGCCACATATCCATATTTTCCAAGAAGTGCTGCAAGTAGCGCAGTTCCTATTGCCATGCCAATTTTATTTCCCAGTGACACAAATGCATATTGAAAACCATCATTCCTTAAGCCCGTTTTCCACTCTCCGTATTCTACGCAATCGGGAATGATCGCATAGATTGCAGTGTTAAATCCAGAGAAAAAGAACTGTGTAATTCCTGCAAGTGTATAGAACGCTGCCGGTGTTTCTTTTACATTAAAGAAGAACATACAGAGCATGGAAATTCCAGTGAGGAGAGCAAAAATGGATGCAGTTCTTCCTTTATTGTTCAGTTTGCGGAATACAGGCTGGAAACATGCAGCACCGATAATGGATGGAATGATGATGCACATGGAATATGTAGTATAGTAGGAGGCATTTCCCTCTACATAAGTGAAATAGTATAAAACATCTGCATTTCTTCCATAAAGTGTAAATCCGAATAACACCTGTCCGATTAATGCCAGAATATATGGGCGGTTCTGCATCACTGCTCTTAACTGCACTTTTATGGATATTTTGTCTTTTTCCGGCATAATCACCTGCTCTTTTGTTTTTGCGAAACAGAAGAAATGACAGGCTGCAAAAATACATCCGTATATGATTGCTACCAGCAGGTATCCTGTTTTAGCACTTTGACTGCCAAGTTTTCCAATCAGTGGAACTGTAATGATATTGATAATTCCAATTGCGACCATTGCAGATACTGAACGTGATGTATTAATCTTTGCACGTTCATCGATATCCTGTGTCATTGCTCCACAAAGGGTGCCATACGGGATATTTACACAAGTATATCCAAGTACCAGCAGACAGTATGTAATTACCATATAGATAACCTTTGATCTGTCCGACCAGTCCGGATGTGCCCAGAATGTCATAATCAGAAGCACGGCCGTGATCGGAGCTGCAATGAGAAGCCATGGACGATAACGTCCCCATTTTGTTTTGGTTTTATCTGTCAGTCCACCCACGATCGGATCATTGATCGCATCCCAAAATCTCGAAAACAGCATCAGGGCAGAGACTGCTGCCATACTGATTCCGAATACGTCTGTGTAAAAAATCATGAGAAAATTACTGACGAACATCCAGCTGAAATTACATCCTACATCGCCAAATCCATATGCGATTTTACTGATCAACGGAACTTTTACATTTTCGTTTTTACTCTCCATAATTCCTCCTGCCTGCTGCCATCCTCCGTCTTTCCGTTTACTCATGTCTTCTTTACAGCAGTCTTTTTTATTATATCTTTGTCTTACATAATGCTTATGATCAGCAGGGTATTTTATTTTTCCTGCACATTGATAATCACTTTCATTGTAGTCTCACGGTTATCGTCAATGTACTGGTATGCTTTCAGATAATCTTTAAATGCAAATGTCTTAGAAATCAGCGGTCTTAAATGCACTTTTCCTTCATTCACCAGTCTGATTCCGTCTACATAATCATCATGTCGGTACATCATTGTGCTCTTGATATCAAGCTCATGATCATTTGCAACTGCCAGATCGATCTCAGCCATTCCTGCAAAAACTGCAACCAGCACAATCACGCTTCCTTTTCTTGCATATTTGATCGCCTGTCCCATTGTAATGTTATTTCCTGCACAATCATAGATAACATCTGCCTTATCCGGTCCAAAGGCTTCTACCATTGCTTCCCCGAAATTTTTATTTCTTGTGTTGACACATACGTCAATTCCACACTCTTTTGCTTTTTCCAGACGAAGATCACTGACATCTGTGATCATAACTTTAGCTGCTCCCATCCCTTTTGCAGACTGCGCTACCAGATTTCCGATCGGACCGGCTCCTATCACCACAATATTCATTCCTGTTACATCGCCCATCTGTTTAACACCATGAACAGCCACTGCCAGAGGCTCGATCATTGCGCCCTCTTCATAAGACATATCTTCCGGTATCGGTGTTACTTTTGATGCATCAACTGCAAAATACTCGGATGCAGTTCCTGTTGTCTGGAATCCCATTACTTTCAACTCCTCACAGAGATTGTATTTTCCGTGACGGCATGGATAACAATGTCCACAATATACCTGTGGCTCAATTGTTACTTTCTGTCCCACATGAAATTCTGTTACTGCATCACCTGTTTTTACCACTTCTCCTGATACTTCATGTCCCTGGGTTACCGGATATTTTGTAAAAGGATGTTTTCCGTGATATACATGGATATCAGAACCACAGATACCAATATTCATAATCTTAACCAAAACCTGGTTGTCTTTAATCTCTGGTACGGGAACCTCTCTGAAAATGATTTCTCCTGGATTTGTCATAACCTGCTGTAACATAATATTTTCCTCCTTATTTGTTGAATGTACTTTGAATCTCTAGTTGTTTATTAGCTTTTATTAAATGTTTTATTAAAGTAATTACATTATTATTCAAATCGCTAAATTTGTCAATAAACATTTAAAAATATTTCTCATTTCTACCAGTTGCACAAAGTAAAGATTTTATTTTTATGCAGATGTTACTATAACACTCCTCATAATTATCTGCTGAATTCCCGCACAATAACAAAATACCCTGATCACAACCTTTCTTTGTTGTAATCAGGGTATTTTTTATATTCAGATATTTGTTTAATATGGTATATCAGCAGATCATCAGTGATTCAAGAATGCCATCGGCTATATCTTTCCGATAAAATCCTGCAAGAAATGCTTTGCTGCACCTACAGCTGAGGCTTCTTTCTTATAAGAACAGTTTTTCAGATATCTCAGATCATGATCAAATCCATTATACTTCATTACTTTTTCCCCAAGAGGTATCATATAATCTGAGAGATATCCACCCATTTCACCTCCAAGAATGATATCCATATCATATGCCATGCGCAGATTTGAAATCAGAATTGCAAGATAATCAAGATACTCTTCCCATTTTTTCTCTGCCTTTTCATCATTGTTTTGAAGCAACTGCATAAACTGTTCCACAGAATCCTTTGACTCACCAACAAGTGCACCTGCAGCGCAATAAGCATCTGCGCAACCAGATTTTCCACAATAACACTTGCGGCCCTGAGGTACAAGTATCATATGTCCAAATTCTCCGGCCTTCTGATTTTCTCCGGAAAACAAATTTCCCCCTATGCAAAATGCACCGCCAAGAGTCTGATTCAACGAAAGGTAAATTGCATTCTGATAGATGTTCATATCTTCTGCCATCATTGCCGCATTGGCATCATTTGAAAAATAAACCGGGACAGAAAATGCCTGTTCCAGGAAACTGAGACTATAGTTTTCAAGTTTCAGTGCGTGGGATTTTATCACCAGTTTCTGCTCCTGATTAATGATTCCCGGAATAGAGATTCCAACACCCAGAAGCTTTTCTTTCTGTTCTGCATCATTCATATGATCCAGAAATTTCGCCGCAAAATCTGCCACCTGACTGCAATATGACATATCAGATACAAATTTCAGACGGATCCGCTCTGATTTTACAATCTCATACTTCAGATTTACCAGCACCATTCCCAGATGATTTGCAGTGATCACAATTCCCATTGCATAACGATAGGATGGATTGATTCCAATACTTTTAGCCTTTCTTCCTCCTGTGGATTCATATTCTCCAGTTTCTATTATGATACCTTTTTCCAATAAATCTTTTACATTAGACAGAACTGTTGGCATACTCAGATTCAGTTCTTTGGATATTTCCACTTTTGATGTGGATTCTCTATTTATAATATAATTTACGATTTTTGATTTCGTAGCAAATTTCTTTTCCAGTCCGCTCATTCTGTTTCTACCTTCTTTTATTAATGTATTTATAAAAGAATGATACCTGTTATTGTCATATTTGTAAATAGCCATTGTCTCTGCAGAGTATGTTGCTTTTTGCAATTGAGGCAGGGGACTTACAATAACAGATAAATTTATATCATTCTGATGAAATATTATATTTCATTTTTCACGTTAATGATATAAAATTATCGTAACTGTTCAGTACCTTCACAGTTACGAGCCAAAATGCATTAAAAATCACCTGCGGTGATGGCATTTTGGCTTGTATGTCTCGGGATTTTGGTACTTACGTGCCAAAACACCTCGCGGGATAGCAGACTACTGAATAGTTACAAATTATTAATGTAAATATCAGGGCATATTCGAATAATCATTTCTAAACTTTTTCAAATATGCTCAGGAAAGGAACTTTTATACTAATGAAAACCAAGATTCAGGATATGACCTCCGGTTCACCGGGACGGTTGATCATTCTTTTTGCAATTCCCCTGATGCTGGGAAATATCTGTCAGCAGCTTTATACAATGGTGGATACCATGGTTGTTGGCCAGATTGCAGGTGTGGAGGCTCTTGCCGCACTGGGTGCTGTTGACTTTCTGATGTGGGTTGTCACAGGAATATCCACAGGACTCACTCAGGGATTTTCTATTCAACTCTCCCAGTATTATGGGGCAAAGGATTTCGAAAATCTGCGTAAATCTCTGGCTCACAGTTACCGGCTGGCCGCATTCATCGCAGCCGGAGTATTGATTCTCAGCCAGTTATTTGCTTCGCTGGTATTAACAGGGCTGCATACACCTTCCAATATTATCGGAATGTCTCTGTTATATCTGCGCATCATTTTCTGTGGAATCCCCGCCACAGCAGCCTATAATATGTTTGCCTCTGCCCTAAGGGCTATGGGAAACAGTAAAACACCGCTGACTGCAATGATCATCGCATCTGTGCTGAATGTCTCACTGGACATCCTTTTTGTGGCAGGCTTCGGATGGGGTGTGGCAGGAGCAGCAATCGCAACTGTGATCGCACAGAGCTTCTCCGCTGTTTACTGTTTCCTGATTTTACGCAGAATTGATATCGTTCATCTGACCAGAGCAGATTTTATGCCTGCCTCCGGCATGAATGTCCGCCTGATGAAACTTGGTATTCCTGTTGTATTCCAGAATATCATCATCGGTGTGGGCGGTCTGGTAGTCCAGTATGTGATCAATGGCTACGGTTTCCTTTTTGTAGCAGGATTTACAGCTACAAACAAGCTTTATGGTCTGCTGGAAATGGCTGCTATTTCCTATGGATATGCCATCGTTACCTATGTGGGTCAGAATCTGGGAGCCGGAAAGATTGACAGGATCAGAAAAGGCGTCCGCAGCAGTATGCTGCTTTCCCTGCTTACCTCACTAATCATTTCTGCTGCCATGTTTTTATTTGGAAAAAATATTCTCTCACTTTTCATCTCAGGTGAACCGCAGCAGACACAGCAGGTACTTGCAATTGCTTTTAAATACCTTTCTATTATGGCTGCCATGCTCTGGGTTTTGTACTTCCTGTACGTGTACAGATCTGCACTTCAGGGGCTGGGAGATACCTTAATGCCTATGGTAAGTGGTATGGCTGAATTTGTCATGCGTATCAGTGCTGCGCTGATTCTTCCCCATTTTATCGGACAGGACGGTATTTTCTTTGCAGAGATTGCAGCATGGAGCGGAGCCACTGTGATCTTATGCATCAGCTATTATGTACGGATGCATAAATATCATTAAAACAAAACAGGGAGCTGTCGGTAAATAACGTTTTTTAGAGCTGACAGCACCAAACAAAAATATCCTGACAGTTACAGAGCTTTCTGGCTCTGCAACTTGTTCAGGATATTTTTATTTTGATAAATACTTTCTGTTTTTGGCCGCAAAAAATCCTTGTTTGGATTTTTTCAGCCGCATTTTTTTCTAGGCAGTTTTTCCTTCAAATTTTCTCAGTTTTTCGTATAAAAAACGATGATATTTATTTATATTTCTTCCAATAGCATACAGCATGAATTCTTTATATACCTTATCTGCCGAACGGTAATTAAAACGCCGGAAGTTCTCATTTTCCTTTATATCTCCAAAATGTCCTTCCGTCTGAATGGAACGTGTCTGGCGTTTCAGGATCCCGCATTCACTCTGGATATTGGCATGCGATCTTTCTTTCATACGCATAAAAGTCGCTTCCAGATCTGTTTTGGAATAACTGTTTCTGTCTTTTCCCATGATCTCAAAGCATTCTTTATATTCCATCAGTCGTTTTCCGCATTGTTCCAGTTCCTCATGCAGCTGTTGAAGTGCAGGTTTTCTTTTTCCTTTTCCGTAAACGAATTCGATTCCCTCGTTGTCTGCGATCATCGTGAGATTGTTCTGGAGTTTCCGTATTTCAAGCGGTGAACAGTTATCGATCTCTATAATACGGTTATTTGAAAGCTTTTTATGTTTTACAAGCTTTCGTTTTCTGTTCTTTTCGATCACTTCCCGGACTTTATCCATCCCTTCGATCACAAACATCTGTGCATTTCCCAGCTCGTACTTTGTTCCATAATCATTCTCCTGCAAAAAAGAATTATATTTTTCAAAAAGCTGGTCGATAGAGTCCAGAAGTCCTGCCAGATGATAATTGATGCTTCCACGCCATACAAAAGTATAACGGTTCGCATTTGCCTCTATCTTTGTACCGTCAATAAAAAGTTCTTTTAATGTGACCAGCCCTTCTTTCTGTAGCCGCCGCATAAACTGGTAATTCAGGTCATCCAGGACATCAGATGTCAGCTTCCTGTTTTTAAAGTCATAAAAAGCATCACGTTTCGGTTTTTGTCCGCACGTCAGCCAGATAAAAGCATGGTCTCTTTCACACAGATCAACAATACAGTCAACAGAACATATTCCCCGCATATTTGCATAGGTAACTACAGCATACATCATAATTGGGTTGTACCCAGTTCTTCCCTTATCTGAACAATTGGCTAACAAGCCAGAAAAATCTAATTCCTCCATCACTTTTTTCAGGGTATAGACTGGATCGTCGTCAGGTAAACTCAATTCGAAGAAACTAAAGTTAATTTTCTGTTGCCCAAACTCAAAAAAATCGTTATAATAATTAGTTGTTAGCATAGTTACATTATAACATGTAACGGAGAGAAAGATGGTTGTCGTTAGCCATCTTTTTTTCTTTTTTCAGATAAATTCAGAGAGGGTATGACTCGTTGTGAGCCATACCCTCTCTGCTTTGGAACTATCTATTTCCCGACAGCCCCTTTTTGTTATTTTGTCATTTTTATATTTTAAGTTAGCAACCACCAGTTCAACTGGTGGTTTATCCTTGGCCCTCCAAAGGGCCATTGTTACTGCTCGCCCCAAAGGGCGGTATCGCAAGCACTTTTACTGGCCCGCTATAAAGCGGTACTACTGGAATCTTCTCTTCTCGATTCCTCTGCTTGCTCATTTATATATTTCTGAACTGCTGCATCTGTTATATTGCCGATTGTTTCAACATAATATCCTCTAGCCCAAAAGGCTTTATCCCATTTACTTTGCAGTTCTGGATGTCTGTCGTAAAGCATCAATGTGCTTTTCCCTTTCAGATATCCCATAAAATCTGATACACTAAGTTTCGGCGGAATTGCTACGCTTAAATGCACATGATCGATACATACGGCTCCCGCAATTATTTCTACACTTTTATATTTGCATAGAATTGATATTATTTCTCTCACATCTTCTCGTACCTTTCCATACAATACTTTCTTCCTATATTTAGGAATGAATACGATATGATACTGGCATTTCCAGCGAGTATGTGATAGACTTTTATTGTCCATTTGGACCGCCTCCTTTGATTTTGAGTTTGGCTTGCGACAC
>OJAL01002222.1_pt1 | contig 9566 bp, 6 predicted proteins | sample 1589301 | NCBI WGS metagenome assembly OJAL01 (sample SAMN03283261) | human gut metagenome | biome: human-associated habitat; material: feces | host: Homo sapiens | place: USA | collected 2013
GCACGCCGCCAGCGTTCATCCTGAGCCAGGATCAAACTCTCTGATAAAATGTTTGATTCACTCAAGATAACAACTAGCTATCTCTCGTTTTACTGTTTTTGGTTTTTCAAACCGTTCTTAAAAATGTAAAGAATTTTCGAGAATCGTATGTGTTTCACTGTTTAGTTATCAAGGTTGTCTGTCTTGCGACAGCTTGTTTACTTTACCACATCTCTTTTTCTTTGTCAAGAACTTTTTTCAAGTTTTTCAAAGTTTTTCGAACTCTTCCGGATTTCGGAACTGTTCTTCTGATCTGTGATTGTCGGCTCTGTTCAAGCGACTTGATTACTTTAACATATTCGTTTTAAATTGTCAAGCACTTTTTTAATTTCTTTTTTTCTTTCAGAAATCATATTAAATTGTCTCTTTCTAAGAAACAATTATTTCCGACAGCTCAACTAATATAACACCGAAAGCAGTCCCTGTCAACAGTTAATTTTATAATTTGACAAACTTTTTATATTTTCACCCTAATCTCCACTAAATTCCCAACAGCCATCCAGTCTATCTGACACCGGAATTCCAACCATCCTCCCCATCTATCCTTCCTATATCATACAGCATCCATATACCATATATACACAACACCCCAGCTTTTCCTTCCCATTCATACTATATATAGGAAACTTTTCTATTCCGCCAAACTAACAAACCACCATCCCGCTTCTCTTTCAGCCATCTCTGTCACAGCCAACAGCCAGCAAGCTCAAATCATTCTCTTCGGCGACATTTGCAGGGCCTTTAGAAAAACTTAGCCCCGGGAAATCTGCGTTATTCGCAGATCACTCACTGTCTGAGCCGCTTCGCGGCGAGTTTGAGTTATCTGTGAATGCTTTTAGCAGATTTTCCGGGGCTTAGCTTTTCTTAAGGCCCGAAACCGAGCCGAAGAGAATGATTTGAGCTTGCGTCCCTCTTAGCTGATCTTCCCGGGCTTAGTTTTTCTTAAGACCCGAAACCGAGCCGAAGAGAATGATTTGAGCTTGCGTCCCTTTCATCTGGAATAAAACCCACTCTCAACCTCCACCGGAATCACCCTCTCCTCAATCCCCTCAATCTCAATAAACCTCTGTCTCCCCAACATCTCCACCATCTGCGCAAGCAGCTCCCTGCTCCCCTGCGCCTCCATCTCCACGCGGTCATCCCAGTTATTTCTCACCCAACCGGTAACCCCCAGAGAACTGGCAATATAACAGGCCCGATAGCGAAATCCAACTCCCTGCACTCTCCCCGAAAACCAATAATGCTTCCTTATCAGATCCTCTCTCATCTCCGAACCCTTCCCATCCTGAACATCATGCTTTTTCCAGACTCCCCGGCCTTTCTCATACTCCTCAGCAATCTCCTCACCCGTCTCAGAATCCTGCAGAAACGTTCTATACTTCTTTCTCTTAAAATCAAATATACTCAACAGCAACCCTCTCTCACAGCTACTGTGCCGGCAACTTGATTTCCCAAACACTCTCACATCCTTTCCTGCCAGCCTGTTTCAGGAATCACTCTGCCGCCACACTACAATCACACCCTGATCACAAACCCATCTTTTCTCGCTTTCGCCTTCGGATATTCCCCGGAGCGATAGCCCAGAACACAGTGACCAATTCCAACATAAGACTCCGGCACGCCCCACTCTGCCTTCAATGCCTTTCCCTCTTCAGAAGCAAACACCTCTCTTGCACGATGAATCCAGCAGGAATCAACCCCAAGGGCATGAGCAGCATTCATCAGATTTCCCATAACAAGGCTTCCATTTTCCACACAGGTAGGCATATTACTGTCTGCAAAAACCACAACAACTGTCGGTGCCCCATAGAACGGATCACTCTCAGTCCCCATCACATCCGCATTCATTTTAGAAAGCTTCGCAACAAGTTCCGGATTCTGTGTCACTACCATAAGTGTACCCTGTTGTCCCATTCCGCTTGGTGCATATTCCCCTGCTTCAAGAATCTCATTCAACACTTCTTCCGGCACCAGATCTTCTTTATAACCACGTACACTTCTTCGCTCCAAAAGATTTTTTATTGTTTCATTCATGTCTCATATCCTCCTGTATTTATTTTCATCACTGTCAAAGCAACATTACTGTCCACCACGTTCTCAGCAACACAGCCAGGCAACAATATCTTCCTATATTATAGCACTACATCTACCAAAACTCACCTGTATTTCCCATAATTTTCAGGCAATTTTCCTTGCCCCTGCATCACAACTGGTCTATAATAAAGAACAGACTAACATGAGGTATAAACTATATGAACAAAAAAGAAATTTCTGAAATCAAGAAACAGTTCACTCCCGAGAACTGTTCTCTCACCCGCATCTGCGGATGTTACGTTGACGGAGAAAAGAATAAAAAAACCGAACTGAAAGAAGCATTTCTCTCTTTATCAGAAGAAGAAATGTTCAAATACTTTGAAATTTTCCGCAAATCCCTTTCCGGAACAATAGGAAAAAATCTGATGAACATGGAATTTCCTCTCGAGCAGGAAACTGAGGGTGGAACTCAACATTTTCTTATGAAACTGAGAGAAAGCAAACTGACCGATGATGCACTGGTAGAAAGTTTCTACGATAAGATCATTGAAAACTATGATTATCCCGAAAACTACTACATCATCCTGATCCATGGAGTATATGATATCCCCGGAAAGTCTTCCGACGGTGCAGAAATGTTTGATGCATCTGATGAGATTTATGAGCACATCATGTGCTGTATCTGTCCTGTAAAACTCTCTAAGGCAGGTCTTTGCTACAATGCCGAAACCAACAGCATCCAGGACCGTATCCGCGACTGGATCGTGGAACTTCCGGATGTTGCTTTCCTTTTCCCGCAGTTTAACGACCGCAGCACTGACATCCATGGTGTCCTTTATTATAGTAAAAATGCAAACGAGCTTCGGGATATTTTTATCGATGAACTGCTTGGATGTACAGCACCTCTTTCTGCAGGAGGACAGCGTGATTCCTTTAACGCACTGGTTGAAGATACTCTGGGCGACGACTGCAGATATGACACTGTATTAAGCATTCACGAGAAATTAAACGACCTGATCGAATCACAGAAGGATGAGCCGGAGCCTGTAGTTCTGACCAAATCTGAGGTAAAACGCCTCTTTGAAGAATGCGGCGTAGAAGATGAAAAACTACAGTCATTTGATGAACAATACGAGATCACAGCCGGGGAAAAATCCTCTCTGGTTGCTTCCAACATCACCAATACAAAAAGATTCGAGATCAAAACCCCGGATGTTGTAGTCCATGTAGATCCTGAACGTGCCGATCTTGTGGAAACACGCGTAATTGACGGACGCAAGTGCCTTGTGATCCCAATGGAAGGCGAAGTTGAACTGAACGGAATCCGCGTACATACAGGAAATGAAAATCCTTCTGATGACGAATTTTATGACAATACAGATACTGAGACAGAGGAGACATCTGATGGAGAATAATCGTAAACTCTTATTTTTTGACATTGACAAAACCCTGTTAACCCCTTACCCATGGACAGTTCCGGACAGTGCGAAACAGGCTTTAAAAGAAGCCCGCTATAATGGTCATCTCCTTTTCATCAATTCCGGACGTACCTATACAATGATTCCGGAAATCATTAAAGAAATGGGATTCGACGGCTATGTATGCGGATGCGGCAGCCAGATTTATATGAATGAAGAGCTTTTGTTTTCCAGTTCTATTCCAAATCCGCTTTGCCGTAAAACAACAGAATTACTGCGGGAATGCAGAATTCCTGCGTTTTTTGAACGCCCGGATAAGATTTTATATGACAGCAGTTCATGTGCTGTTCCTGAAACTGTTCAGAAGCTGAAAGCAGAGGTTATAGTAGAAGATCTGGCTCTCTACCCGCCCGAAACATACAACCATTTTACATTTGACAAGTTTCTGGCTTTTCCGTCTGCTGATTCTGATATGGAAACTTTCCGCAAATTTGCAGATGAACATTTTCTGTGTTTCATACATGAAGACAAGGCCTGGGAACTGACTCAGAAAAATCTCAGCAAAGCAACCGGAATCCGGTTTCTGGCAGACCGCCTTGGGGTTCCGGTCAAAGACACCTATGCATTCGGCGACAGCACGAACGATCTTCTTATGCTGCAGTTCGCCGGAAACAGCATCGCAATGGGCGACTCGGATCCCCTGATCCTGCCTCACTGCACTTACCAGACAACCGATATAGAGGACAACGGAATTGCCAATGCTTTGAAGCATTTCCATCTCATTTAGCAGAACATACAAAATAACGTATTATCATATCTCTATTTATCTGTGTTATTTTTGCATATTTAGGAGAATGATTTCGGATTTATTTAAACTTAAAAACAGCTATGTGAAAACACTCAGGTTTTCATCATAGCTGTTTTAATTTACAATACTCAATTCCTATCAGCAGGCTACTGACAGTTCGGATTTTCTTATTTAGCTGCTTCTGTCGGTGTTGCTTCCGGTGTTTCAGTAGTTTCTGCTGCTTCTTCCTCTGCCGCAGGTGTCTCAGTCACATCTGTATCTTCTGCTGCAGGTGTTTCTGTAACTTCCTCTGTTTCCGGTGTTGGAGTTGCCTCTTCTGTCACTTCAGGTGTCGGTGTTTCCGGAACCGGAGTAGGAGTCGGTGCCATGAAGGTATGTTTGTCAGTGATCTTAAGTGTCTTAAGGACTTTCTTAACCGCCTTTACATCTGCCTCATCCAGCCATTTGGCAGTTGTATCTGTAAAATAGGTATTTTCTTTGGAATTCTGAAGAGATTCTCGCTTGGAAGCTGTGGCATCTTCATCATTGATCTTGTCAAGTCTTACTACATAGTATCCTGTGTCAGTCTCAATAATATTGTCTGCAACTTCTCCATCCTTCAGTCCTCTCAGAACCTTCAGAACCTCATCCGGATATGCCTCGCTGCCGGAATCTTCATCCTCGTCTTCGCTCTCTTTTGTTGTAAAATTACCCTGTACTGCAGAATAACTGTCATCTACACCTTTGGCAATCTCACTCATGTCTGCTGTAGGATCCTCTTTCATCTTATCCAGAATCTCCTGAGCCTGTTCTTTCTTAGTCTTTTTCTCCTCATCAGTTATATCATCACCGCTTGTAGAGATACTTACATAAGTGAAGGTTGTCTGATTCGCTTCATCATCAGAAACTGTGATCTTTCCTTCTGCTACAACCGGATCATACATCTTCTTCTGAATTGTCTGAAGCTCCAGAAGTGTTTTTACCTGATCTTCCGTTACCGCAAGTTCCTTAATTGTCTCTTCACTGTTTGCAGCCATAAACTGTGATGCTGCATCTGCGATCGCTGCTTCATCATCATCTGTAAGCTCTACGTTATAATCCGCAGCCTTCTCTTTGAGAATATACATCTTCTCAACAGACTCCAGACTGCTTGTCACTGCCTGATCACCATAAGTCTCATCTGAATCATCACCTGCTGTCTGATCCCAGATATTATCTGCACTTCCCATATAATTTAAATACATGGTTGTTGTCTGCTGCTGTTGTTCGCGGGCATAAAGACTTACAACTCCAAGCGGAATATCTGTTCCGTCAACAGTAGCCACTGTCTTTGTTCCATCTAATGTTTTACTTCCACAGCCGGAAAGCATACCAACTGACATCACACCTGCCAGTGTCACAACGGCTGTTCTCTTTACCATTTTTTTCATTTCTTCCTCCATATTATCAATCTGGTCTTTCTTCCATACCACTTTCCCAGAATGTACTGTTATTAGAGTATAAACTTTTTTCCTGCGAAGGGCAAGGCAAATCGAAAAATATGTAGTATATTTCACATATTTTCCGCCATGCTCTTAAGCTCCTCTGCAAATTCCGTCAATGCCAGGATCAGATTCCCCTGTGGTTCCAGGATAAATTTCGGTTCCTGCTCATTCTTAAACTGCAGACCTCTTCTGTATTTCTGCATAAGAGCCGGAAAGCCTTCTGTATTCAGCCTTGCTTTCTCATAAAGGGTAAACCGGACTTTTTTTCCAGTCTGCTTTATTTCCGTTACGTACCCCTGATGAGCAATCGCCTTTAACTTCGCAATCGCCAGAAGATTCAGCACTGCCTTTCCGGGTTCTCCGAAACGGTCCAGAAGTTCTTCCAGCATATCATCATAATCCTGTTGTGTCTCAATCCCCGCAATTCTTTTATAAATATCCAGCTTCTGAAATTCATTACTGATGTAGGAATCAGGAATATACGCATCAACATTCAGATCAACCGATGTCTCGAAATCCTCCATTGTATGAATACCCTTCGCCTCTTTCACTGCTTCATTGAGCATCTTACAATAAAGATCATATCCAACCGCATTCATATGTCCATGTTGCTGCGCACCCAGCAGATTTCCGGCACCTCGAAGTTCCAGATCTCTCATTGCAATCTTAAATCCGCTTCCCAGATCCGTATACTCGCGGATCGCAGCCAGACGCTTCTCAGCCGTCTCCTTCAGCATCACATTCTTTCTGTACATCAGAAACGCATAGGCAGTTCTGTTGGAACGCCCGATCCTTCCCCGAAGCTGATAAAGCTGAGAAAGCCCGTATCTGTCTGAATCATGGATAATCATAGTATTTACATTGGAAATATCCAGCCCTGTCTCAATGATCGTGGTGGAAACCAGCACATCAATATCCCCGTTTACAAAGGAATACATCACATTCTCCAGTTCCCTCTCACTCATCTGGCCATGAGCAAAATCCACCCTTGCGTCCGGCACCAGCTTCGCAATACGCAGGGCAACATCTGCAATATCCGTCACTCGATTATAAACATAATAAACCTGTCCGCCTCTGCGCAATTCCCTGTTGATAGCCTCTCGGACTGTCTCTTCATCATATTCCATAACATATGTCTGGATCGGCATTCTGTCCATAGGAGGCTCCTCCAGGACACTCATATCCCGGATTCCGATCAGGCTCATATGAAGAGTACGGGGAATGGGCGTTGCAGTCAGTGTAAGGACATCCACATCCTTCTTTAACTGCTTGATTTTTTCCTTATGCGTAACTCCAAACCGCTGTTCCTCATCAACGATCAACAGGCCAAGATTTTTGAACTGTACGTCTTTGGAAAGGATTCTGTGCGTTCCAATGATCACATCCACCTGACCTTTTTTCAGATCTTCGATTGCCTTCTTCTGTTGTGCCGGGGTCCGGAATCTGCACAACAGTTCCACACGTACCGGAAATTCCTTCATCCTCTGCACAAAGGTATTATAAATCTGCTGCGCAAGGATCGTTGTAGGTGCAAGATAAGCTACCTGTCTGCTCTCCTGTACTTCCTTAAATGCGGCACGCAGCGCCACTTCTGTTTTGCCGTATCCCACATCCCCGCAGATAAGCCGGTCCATAATCCTGGTACTCTCCATATCACGTTTGGCATCCTCAATAGCACTGAGCTGATCCTCTGTCTCTTCATATGGAAACATTTCTTCAAATTCTCTCTGCCATACAGTATCAGGACCACAGACATATCCTTCCTTTTCCTGACGCACTGCATAAAGCTCTACCAGTTCTTTTGCAATATTTTTAACTGCCCCACGAACCTTGCTCTTTGTTTTATTCCACTCCTGAGTACCAAGTTTGTTCAGCTTCGGAGCCTTTGAAGCATCTGCCCCTGAATATTTCTGCAGACAGTCAAGCTGAGTAGCAGGAATATAGAGATTGCTTCCGCCTCTGTATTCAATTTTAATATAATCTTTAACGATCCTGTCTACTTCAACTTTTTCAATTCCTCGGTAAATACCAAGACCATGCTTTTCATGGACAACAAAATCGCCGATAGAAAGCTCCGCAAAATCCTGAATACGGCTTCCACTGTAATTTTTTTTCTTCTTTTTTTTCTGTTCCTGTCCAAAAATGTCAGATTCTGTCATTACCGCAAACTTGATCAACGGGTATTCAAAGCCCTTCTTTGCATGGCCATAAACCACCATGATCTCGCCCGGACAGATCTCCCTGTCATAATCTTGTCCATAAAAGGCTGCCAGTCCCTCTTCCTGAAGATCCTTTGCCAGCCTCTCGGCCCTTGTGCGGGAACCGGAAAGCAATGCGATCCTGTATCCCTGTTTCTTATACTGATGAAGATCTTTTACCAGAAGTTCAAAACTGTTGTTATAAGCGCTGATTGATTTTACCTCCAGGTAAAATTTCTCCCGCACTTTCCAGCCTGCCTGTTTCGGTTCCAGCGCACATACAGAAATACAGTTGCGTTTATTCAGTTCTTTTTGAAGCTGTTCAAAAGAACAAAGCCAGTTTTCCGGCAGATTCCGGCTGCCTTTTTCCTCTCTGTGCATACGGCTCTGTCTGTACTCTTCTTCTACAGCCCCGCCTTTCTCAGTCAGTCGGTTTGGTTCATCCAGAAAGATTATGGTTCTTTCCTCCGGAAAATAATCCAGGAAGGAAACCATATCCTTGTCCCCTATATGCTCCACCGCCGGATAGATCGTAAGTTCTTCCAGATTTTCCAGAGAACGCTGACTCTCCGGATCAAAACTCCGGATAGAATCAATCTCATCTCCCCAAAGCTCGATTCTCCATGGATTTTCCTCAGTGAGACAGTAAATATCCACAATACCGCCACGCACAGAGAACTGCCCCGGCATTTCCACCTGTCCTACCCGCTCATAACCTAAAGCCACCAGCTGGTTCTTCAGCTGTTCTATGTCTACGGTGCTGTCACTTTCGTAATGAATCAGCTGTTCTTTTATCTTTCCCAGAGATTCCAGAAAATCCATACATCCGTCAATACTTGTAACAACTGTCAGTTCTTTCTCTTCCAGTAACGCCTTAATGACCTTCATCCTCTGACGTATCAGCAGATTTCCATGGATATCTGCCTGAAAGAACAGAAGATCTTTCGCAGGATAAGAATACACTTTTCTGTCATAAAATCTGTAATCTTCATAAATTTCTCTGGCGCGGCGTTCGTCCTCCGCCAGGATCAGACGATAAGGTGCAATCCCGGAAAGTCCGTACATCAGATGAGATTTCTGCGATTCCATACACCCCGAAACCTGCAGGATTCCCTTATTCGTTTTGCTTTTTTCTTTAATCTGTTCAAACTCTGCAAGCCCCTGCAGAGGTGTTAAAAATGCTTTCATCTTCACCCCTCATGATCCTTCGACGTAATAAAAGCGGCTTCTGTTTCCAGTTACCGCTTTCTATACCTTTTGCTGAACAATCATCTATTTCCTGTCTGCTTATTTCTGTACAGGTACTTTTCTGTTATATTCGTTCATGGCTGCATCTGTACCCTGTGTGATTATGATATCCACAGCCTTTGCCGCCTTTGCTATTGCTTCATCCACAAGTTTCCTGTCTTCTGTGGAAAATCTGCCAAGTACATGATCTGCCAGATCCCATCCCTTCGGCTTTGCACCAACTCCTACTTTGATACGGAGAAATTTCTCTGTGCCAAGCTGGCGGATAATATCTTTGATCCCGTTATGTCCACCCGCACTTCCCTGCTTGCGGATGCGAAGCTGCCCGGGTTCCAGATCAATATCATCATAAATAACA
>OJAL01002226.1_pt1 | contig 9542 bp, 10 predicted proteins | sample 1589301 | NCBI WGS metagenome assembly OJAL01 (sample SAMN03283261) | human gut metagenome | biome: human-associated habitat; material: feces | host: Homo sapiens | place: USA | collected 2013
GCAACGGACTCTGACTCCGTCATTTCAAGGTTCGAATCCTTGTAGCCCTGCTTCTAAGACCTCATGAACGATGTTCATGAGGTCTTTTCTATATCCTGCATCTGCTTCCTATCATTGAAAAACCCGTCCCCCTGTGTTACTATTACTACGATAATAACAGACACAGGCATTGAAAGAAGGGACTCCATGTATCAGTTTGAAAGTCGCGTACGTTACAGTGAAGTGGACAGCGAACGGCATTTGACACTGCCGGCGGTGATGGATTATCTGCAGGATTGCTGCACGTTCCAGTCAGAAGATATGGACATCGGCGTGGAATATCTGGCAGAGCAGAAGCAGGCGTGGGTATTGTCTTCCTGGGAGATTAAGGTCAGACGCTACCCGGTTATGGGAGAGAAAATCTGCGTGGAGACATGGCCGTACGCATTTAAAGGATTTTATGGATACCGCAACTTCCGGATCACAAACGGACAGGGAGAGGAACTGGTGCTGGCGAATTCTGTCTGGGTATACATGGATATGGAGCGGATGCGCCCGATGCGTATCCCGGAGAAAGTGGCAGATGCCTACCGGCCGGAGATCGGAGAAGAACTGCCGGGCGAGTGGGGCGCGAGAAAGCTTTCGGTTCCGGAGGGCGGGACTGCGATGCAGCCGGTTCCGGTGGCGGGATTTTTTATTGACACCAACCACCACATGAACAACGGGAAATACATTCTGGTGGCAAAGGAATCTGTGCCGGAGAATTTTGTGATTGGCGGTGTGCGGGCAGAGTACCGCCGGGCGGCAATGCTGGGAGATGTGCTGCATCCGGTTGTAGCGGTGGCAGAGGAAAAGATAACGGTGGTTCTGACAGACGGTGAAGACCAGATTTATGCGATCGTGGAATTTGCGGCGGCAGAGAAGAATTGATGGAAAATGAGGATCGAGATGAAATTAGGCGAATATCAGAAGTTAAAAGTAATCAAAAAAGTAGAATTTGGAATTTATCTGGCGGAGCATGAGGGAGACGAGACGCGCGTGCTCCTGCCGCAGAAGCAGGTGCCGGCGGACGCAAAGCTCGGGGATGAGATCGAAGTATTCCTGTACAAGGATTCCAAGGACCGCATCATTGCGACGACCAATCAGCCGAAACTAACGCTTGGCGGACTGGCGGTGCTTGAGGTTGCCGAGGTTGGAAAAATCGGCGCGTTTCTCGACTGGGGACTGGAAAAAGACCTGTTTCTTCCATATAAAGAGATGACGAAAAAGGTGCAGCCGGGGGATGAGGTTCTGGTGACGCTCTACATCGATAAGAGCCGCAGACTCTGTGCAAGCATGAAAAAGCTGTACGATCTGATGCGCACGGATTCTCCTTATAAAAAGGGAGACACGGTAAACGGACGGATCTACGAGTTCGGTCATGATTTCGGCACGTTTGTGGCAGTGGATGACTGCTACTCGGCAATGATACCGGCACATGAGGACTGCAGCCATCTTCAGATCGGCGATGTGATCGAGGCGAAAGTCACCGGGGTGAAGCCGGACGGCAAGCTTGACATTACGATGCGGGAAAAGGCATATCTGCAGATGGATGCGGATGCCGAGAAGGTCATGGAAGTGATTGAGGAATTTGCGGGCGTGCTGCCGTTTACGGACAAGGCTTCTCCGGAAGTCATCATGCGTGAGACGGGGCTGAGCAAAAACGCATTCAAGCGTGCGGTCGGCAGACTGTACAAGGAGCGCCGCATCGAGATTACGGAGCGCGCAATCCGCAAATTATAGTAGCATGGATGTTCCATGTGTGCTATGATAGACGAAACCGACAGACTATAAGAAAGAAGGAATACAGCATGAAAAATGTAATCAGCACGGACAAGGCACCGGCAGCGATCGGACCATATTCCCAGGCGATTGAGGTAAACGGCATGGTATACACTTCCGGTATTATTCCGGTTGTACCGGCAACAGGCGAGATCCCGGAGGGATCTGTGGCGCAGGCAGAGCAGGCGCTGACGAACCTGTCCCATCTGCTTGAGGCAGCAGGCACCAGCATGGCGAACGTGGTAAAAACAACCGTATTTATTAAGGAAATGAATGATTTCGCAGCGATCAACGAAGTATATGCGACATTTTTTGAGGGCGCGTACCCGGCGAGAAGCTGCGTTGAGGTGGCGCGTCTTCCGAAGGACGTTATGCTCGAGATCGAAGCGATTGCTACCAAATAATTGCTGCGACAGGAACAGGAATACCTGAGACTGCCGGAGGAGATCCGGAACATAAAAAGACGCGGCACACTGTTACATCGTGTGCCGCGTCTTTTCTTTTCAGAGAGCATCTGTTACATGATCCCTATACGTACATATCGATATTGCCGCCGAGCTCCGGGTTCACCGAATGTTCCATCATCTGAATCATGGAGGCGCCCATCTGCTGGGTCAGGTCTAATGACTGACTGAGAACGGCCGTGCCGACTGCATAGGCGAGACTGCCGGAGCTGACAGAAGAACCGGAGTCGTAGGCCGTCAGTGTGCCAAGCGCCAGATCAACATTGGAAAAATCCATACGAATCCCACCTTTCCTTCTTATGATAGCTTTATTATGCCACAGATGGAGGAGAATGGCAATTATGAAAAATGCAACAAACTATAAAACCGGAAAGGCATAAGGCAGCAGCAGGAAGGGAAAATCTGGGAGCATATGTAACCCGGATTTGTCGGAAAATGGCGCAGATTGTGGAAAAGACGTGTCGAAAAAGAAAATATTGTGTAAAATCTGCGGAGTATTACAAAATATAGCGGGTTGACATCATATAGACGCTTTGTTATAATAACCATGTAATAAATGTAACAAATTTGTAATAAATCCGTTGGAGGCATTCATGAACAGAAGAACACTGAGAGCTACAGGGATTGTATTGACTGGAATGTTATTGGCAGGAGATCCTGTATCTATGATATATGCAGCACCGGTTGCGGGTGTGTCCGTTGCTACCACAGCAGAAGCAGTGGCAGTCGGAACGGGAAGCAGTAGCCCGAGCGCAGGCGTTTCGCTTGCAGTGGCAGATTGTCTGGTCGCAAGCAATGAGGAAGTGGCGCAGGAAGCAGCAGCGCAGCAGGAACAGGTAAGCGAGAATGAGACACCGGTGGTAGAGTCCGAATATGCAGACATTGCCATTGCGCAGGTAGATAACTATGTAAACGTGCGTACCGAGCCGAACACAGAGAGCGAGGTAGTCGGTAAGCTTTACAATAATTCAGCGGCAACGATTTTACAGACCACAGAGGATGGCTGGTATGAGATCACATCCGGCAATGTTACCGGCTATGTGAAGTGTGAGTACGTGGTTGCCGGAGATGAGGAGCTTGCAAAGTCTGTAAGTACCCGCTATGCAAAAGTTACGACGACAACGCTTTATGTGCGTACAGAGCCGTCCACAGATGCAGCGGTTTTAACCATGGTTCCGATTGAGGATGACCTCGTGGTAACAGACGAGTCTATTCCTGGCTGGGCACTTGTGACGACAGAAGAGGGAGACGGCTATGTATCCACCGATTATGTCACATTGACGACAGAGTATGTGCAGGCGGAGTCCAAAGCAGAAGAGGAAGCACGTCTTGCGAAGGAAGAGGCAGAGCGTGAGGCGGCGGCAGCAGCGGCAGCCAGCGCCAGAAAGAAGAACTCTGAGAGTTCATCCAGTTCATCCAGCTCCTCAGATTCCAGTGCATCCTACAGTGCACCGACCAGTTCAAACGGTCAGGCAGTTGCAAGCTATGCATGTCAGTTTGTCGGTAATCCGTATGTATATGGCGGAAGCAGCCTTACGAATGGAACGGACTGTTCCGGATTTGTTATGAGTGTGTATTCAGCATTTGGAATTGGTCTTCCGCATTCATCCAGTGCGTTGAGAGGCTGTGGTTATGAAGTAAGCCTTTCATCTGCACAGCCGGGTGACATTGTATGTTACAGCGGACATGTTGGAATCTATATCGGAAATGGAACGATCGTGCATGCCAGCACACCGTCCAGCGGTATCACTTACTCCAATGTTACCTACCGCAGCCCGATCTGTGTAAGAAGAATTTTCTAAACGAGAATATAAAATGGGACTATCACTTGTGATAGTCCCATTTTTGCGTCATAAGAAGAGGAAGAGAAGAGGAAGCTCTTTTGATTTTCAGCTACATTCTGCCTGATAACGAAGGGACATGATTTTCTCAATATTGCACCCCAAAACGCAGGATTATTGCAAAAAATGAAGGAATAGGACAAAAGGCACAGTCTATACAATGTGCACAAATTGTAAAAAATGAAAAAGGAAAACTGACTAAATGAGTGTGAATTGCAAAAAAGTTATCCACAATGCAGAAACGGAAAAACAGGAAAAATCGAGTTATACACGAAGTTATTCACATTATCCACAGAAAAGTGGGAAAAAAATCTGGTTTACATAGTAAAATAATCGAATGTCTGTTTTGTGAAGAAATAATAAAGTTGTCCGATTTCGTGGAAAGTTTGGAAAAGTTATTGACATTTCAAATATAAAATAATTATAAAAAAGCAGTAAAAGAAGTCTGTAAATTTGACCGGAATGGAAGAATCTTGAAATACGAATACAAGTTTGCTATACTAAAAACATATCTTTCGCAGACGAAGGTATGTTTTTTCAAATAATGGTAATGATATAGGTGCACAATGATTAAAAAAATAGATATTATGGGGATCGGTCTTGACAACTATACCGTGCGGGAATCGATGCGGCAGGTCGAGAACTATCTGAGTAATGATGTTTTAAATACAATCGAAAACATTTCCATGCAGATGCTGATTGCGTCAGAGACGGACCCGGTGCTACACAACGTGATCTCGGAGCTAGATCTTTCCGTCATTGGGGAGAAGGAGATCTTAAAGGCGGCGGATGCGGACAGCATGCAGCGCGTGCAGGAGACGGAGCAGAATGATTTTTCATATGAATTCTATCGGAGGATCGAGCGCAATAAGCGGAGCATTTTTGTGCTGGGACAGACGGAGGAGGGCGTGCAGAAGGTCAAAGCGGAACTGCAGGAAGCATTCCCGAAGCTGATTCTGGCGGGAGAATATGCACTGGAAAATTGTGTGGGGAATCTGGATGCCGTCATCAATGAGATGAATGCGACGACGCCGGATGTGATCGTTTCGATTCTGCCGTCTCCGCTGCAGGAACATTTTTTCGCGGAGCATAAGGATAAGATGAGCGCGACCATATGGTTCGGCATGGGAGAACTCGGCGTTCATGGAAAAAAGCATGGACTTGGAAGTTTCGTTAAGAACCGGCTGCATCTGGGAAGATTGAAGAACAGTATGAACAAGTATCAGGATCAGGAAAAGTCCGGGGAAGCGGAGTGAAAAAGAGGAAATGCATAAAAAAAATGCATTTCCTCTTTCTTTTTTTGCTGTTTTGCATTAAAATATAGCTTAGATATTTTTGTTCCGAGGTAGAAAGGCGGCTTTTTTATTGTGAAAGTTGCTCATAGGGAAGAAACACAGTGACCGGACAGAAGAGTTTCAGCAGAAGCAGGATGAGAAGGAGCGGAGCTTATGATTTCAAATCAAATACTTCAGAATACAATCGATGGATTAAAGGGAATCACCAGAATAGATCTGTGCATTATTGATGTGGAGGGAAAGGTGTTAGCAGCCACTTTTCCGGAGGCGGATCAGTACATTGAGCCGGCGCAGGCGTTCGTGGAGTCACCGGCAGACAGCCAGGTGGTGAACGGATATCAGTTTTTCAAGGTATTTGATGAGCACCAGCTTGAGTATATTCTTCTGGCAAGCGGAGACAGCGATGATGTATACATGGTGGGAAAGATTGCCAGTTTCCAGATCCAGAATCTTCTGGTAGCATATAAGGAGCGGTTCGATAAGGATAATTTTATCAAGAACCTGCTGCTCGACAACCTGTTGCTGGTTGATATTTATAACCGTGCCAAGAAGCTTCACATCGACACCGAGGTGCGCCGCGTGGTATTCATTGTGGAGACGAACCGCGACAAGGACGGCAATGAACTGGAGAAGATCCGCGGAATCTTCGGCACGAAGACGAAGGATTTTGTCACAGCAGTCGACGAGAAGAATATTATCGTTGTGAAGGAAGTTGGCGAGAACGAAGGTTACGAGGAGCTGAACAAGATCGCGGAGAGCATGGTCAACCTGTTCCGTGCGGATGCGGACAGCGACGTTCATGTGGCATACGGAACGATTGTCGGCGAGATCAAAGAGGTATCCAGATCCTACAAGGAGGCGCGGATGGCACTTGATGTCGGCAAGATCTTCTTCGAGGAGAAGGATGTAATCGCTTACTCCACACTCGGTATCGGTCGTCTGATCTACCAGCTGCCGATTCCGCTGTGCAAGATGTTCATCAAGGAGATTTTTGACAATAAGTCCCCGGATGATTTCGATGAGGAGACGCTGACGACGATCAACAAGTTCTTTGAGAACAGCCTGAACGTATCAGAGACTTCCAGACAGCTTTACATCCACCGCAACACGTTAGTGTACCGTCTGGATAAGCTGCAGAAGAGCACCGGACTGGATCTGCGTGTGTTCGAGGATGCCATCACGTTCAAGATCGCACTGATGGTCGTAAAATATATGAAGTATATGGAGTCTCTGGACTACTAATTCTTAAAATTTGCATACGGGTATTGCAACAACTGCATACCTTGAGTAGACTATATGGGATGGGACAGAGCATTTGATTCTCCGGAACCATCGGAGATGCATACAGAAATGAGGTAATTTCATGATAAAGTTAGAGCATGTCAGCAAGTCGTACTCTGCGGGAATTCCTGCACTTAATGACGTGAGTCTTAACATTGAGGAGGGAGAGTTTGTATTTGTTGTCGGTGACAGCGGTTCGGGCAAGTCGACGCTGATCAAGCTCCTGTTGAAGGAACTGGAACCGACGGAGGGAACCATTACAATCAATGGCAGAAAATTAAATAAAATCAGACGAAGACAAATCCCGAAATTCCGCCGCAACATTGGGGTGGTTTTTCAGGATTTCCGATTGTTAAAGGATAGAAATATTTATGACAATGTAGCTTTTGCACAAAAGGTCATTGGCGAATCCAACCGCTCCATCAAGAAAAATGTTCCAAAACTGTTGTCGATGGTGGGACTGGCGGCAAAATACCGCTCATACCCGAGACAGCTTTCCGGAGGGGAGCAGCAGCGTGTGGCGATTGCGCGCGCGCTGATTAACAAGCCGAAGATTCTGCTGGCGGACGAGCCTACCGGTAATCTCGATGCGAATAATGCATGGGAGATTATGAAGCTGATGGAGGAGATCAACGAGCAGGGGACAACGGTGGTTGTAGTAACACACAATCTGGAGATTGTGAAAGCGATGAATAAGCGTGTCATCACGATGCAAAAAGGCGTTGTGGTAGACGATACCGCTTCGGATCATTACGGTAAGGATACCTCTGTCGAACAGGACGATGATCTGTTTGATGATTTCTTGGATGATGGAGGTGACGACGACTATGCGAATTAGTACGTTTTTTTATACAATTAAGCAGGGAATCGTGAATATCTGGAAGAACAAGCTGTTCTCACTGGCGTCGATTGCCACGATGACGGCATGCATTTTCCTGTTCGGTCTGTTCTATATGATTGTCGTGAACTTCCAGTCCATGGTAAAGGATGCGGAGTCCGGCGTGGCAGTGACGGTGCTGTTTGATGAGGGAATCTCGGATCAGCGGATCGAGGAGATCGGGGAGCTGATTTCGGAGAGACCGGAAGTATCACATTATGACTTTATCTCAGCAGATGAAGCATGGGAAAGCTTCAAGGAAGTGTACTTTGAGGGAAATGAAGCGGCGGCTGCAAGTTTTGCCGGCGATAACCCGCTGGCGAATTCCGCGAGCTATGCCATCTACATGAATGATATATCGATGCAGGACTCGCTGGTTACCTACCTGAAGTCCGTCGATGGAGTGCGTGAAGTAAAGCAGTCCCAGCAGGTGGCCAACACGCTGACCGACTTTAACAGTCTGATCGGGTACATCTCGGCGGGCGTCATCCTGATTCTGCTCGGTGTTGCCGTCTTTTTGATCAGCAATACGATCACGGTGGGTATCTCCGTCCGCAAGGAAGAGATTGCGATCATGAAGCTGATCGGAGCGACGGATTATTTTGTGCGCGCACCGTTTGTGGTCGAAGGTATTGTAATCGGACTGATCGGAGCGGCAATTCCGCTTGGCATTCTGTACGCATTGTACGGGAAGATTGTAATGTACATCAGCGATAAGTTCAGCTTTATCAGCAATATGATGAAGTTCCTTAGCGTGAACGAGATTTTCCATAATCTGATCCCGGTGGCATTGATTCTGGGTGTGGGAATCGGTTTTATCGGAAGCCGCATCACAATTCGCAAGCATTTGAGGGTATAATGATAAGATGCCATACAGGAAACACATGAAGTTTACAATGATACGAAGAATAACAGCGCTCGGACTGATTCTGGTGCTGGCGGCGGGCATACCGATCCAGGCATCGTCGGCTTCCACAGAGAAAGTGACGGAGGACGCCGCTTCCACAAAATCCCTGCAGGAGGCGCAGGACGAGAAAGCCCAGCTGGAAAAAGCGCTCAAAGAGGCGCAGAGCACGATTGAGGATCTCAGGGATTCCAAGGGTGATATCGAGAGCAAGGTAACAGAATTGAACCAGCAGCTGATAGATATATCCGCGCGGATCACGGATCTTGAGAATCAGCTGACGGCAAAGAGCGAGGATATCCAGGAGACGAAGGACGAGCTTGCCGGAGCCAAAGAGAGGGAAGCACAGCAGTACGCGGATATGAAAGTGCGGATCCAGTTCATGTATGAGAACGGGCAGACCTCTTATCTGGAGGCGCTTTTATCTTCCAGAAACATTTCTGAATTTTTAAATTCCGCAGATTATATCGCACAGATACAGAGCTATGACAGACAAAAGCTTACCGAGTACCAGGACACCGTGGAGTCGATTGTGAATCTGGAAGCCCAGCTGGAGCAGGAGTATACTGATCTGGAGGCACTCAAGTCGACGGTCGAGAGCAATAAAGCGACTGTTGCCGCTATGATGCGGCAGAAGGAGTCGGAGCTTGCGGACATCTCGGGAGATATTGAAGATGCGCAGAGCGACGCCGACTATTATGCGGCGGAGATTCAGGCGCAGGAAGAACTGATTGCGGCGATCAAGAGAGCGGAAGCGGAGAAAGCGGCAGCCGGGGTGGAGGAACATCCGTATACCGGAGGAGCGTTCCGGTGGCCGTGCCCGAGCAGCACACGGGTGACCAGCGATTATGGAACGAGAGTATCCCCGATGTCGGGAGCGTCGTCGAACCATAAGGGAATTGATATCGGAGCATCGTCGGGAGCGGACATTATCGCGGCGGCGGATGGAACGGTAACAGCGGCATCCTACAGCAGTGCGGCGGGCAATTATGTGATGATCGACCACGGCGGAGGACTCTACACCGTCTACATGCACGCATCATCCCTGCTGGTATCGCCCGGACAGACCGTGTCGGCGGG
>OJAL01002230.1_pt1 | contig 9527 bp, 10 predicted proteins | sample 1589301 | NCBI WGS metagenome assembly OJAL01 (sample SAMN03283261) | human gut metagenome | biome: human-associated habitat; material: feces | host: Homo sapiens | place: USA | collected 2013
TCTTTTCCCTCAAGCCGGGAACTTTTTTTCTGGGAACTCATACCAGTATCCTCCTTATCTCTGAGAAAATGAAAATGTTGTGTGGTTAGAGTGTTCTAACCACACAACGCATTTTAGCAATTTCATGCCCAATATCCAACCCAAAAGCAATTTCATTCTACCCAAAATCGGTATTTATTTTGGGTATGCAAAGCACCTATTTGATTCGGCTGGCCTCTCGATAATCTTTTGGCATAACTCCATACTTTTTCTTAAATGCAGCAGAAAAGTTGCTGGGCTTTGTATAACCCACAAGAACCGCTATCTGCCCAATGTTCATATTGCTCTCCAATAACAATCCTGCGGCTCGCTCTAACCGCTGCTCAATAACATACGCATGAACCGAAATGCCGTACATCATGGAGAATCCCCTTGATAATTTAGAGACGCTGATTTGAACCTGCCTTGCCAGTCCTTCACAGCTTGGCGCAAAGGCAAGCTCGCTGTCAATGATTCTCTTTGCCTCGATGATGCAATCACGTTCACTTTTTGATATGCAGCAGTATTCCGGCGAGAGGATTCGCAGCTCCAACACTTCGCTCAAATATACTGACAGCAATTCGTGGATTTTGCTTTCCAGAAACAGATACCCAAGCCCACCCCGATAATGTGTAAAGTCTTGTAACTCTGCGAAAATATGCTCCATATAGGGCGTTATGCTCACCTTTGAAATTCCGGTCAGCAGTTTCTTTTCATAGACGGTAATCTCGCCATCCTCGAAGTAGTCCTGTAATAAACGTTTGAAATATGGAACGGGAATTTTGATGTTCTTAAAATAGAAGTCGCTGTTTTGCGCATAACAGAGAGACTCCATTTTCCCGTGTCCACGGTAAATGCAGGATTCTCCCTTTGCAAGACAAGCGCCCTCTCTGCTGCCTGCAATATTCCACGACACGCCGTCGTTCAGGCAGAACAGCATTTGAATATAGTCCTCGCTGCTTACACCCTGCACATTCATATCAGAAAAATAGTTCATTTTCCAGTCTGATACAACAGCTCCTTGCTTTGTAACAACCTGTGAAATCTGGCCTGTTCCCATATCAGCCGGAATATCTATTGTCACTGTCTGCGGAGAGTTGGAGAGCAGATCATGATACAGCTTCGTCATATATTGGTTTGTCATCGTGCGCCCTCCTTTTCTAGTTAGTTGAAGCTAATCACATAATACTTTATATTTGTTTTTTAGTCAAGGTAATCTAAACTATTGACTACTCTCTAAGAGTCAACATATTAATTTTCAAAGTATGCCGTATCCCATGATCGTTCCGTTATTGATATCATAGCTTCTCTTGTTCACGGCATCACTGGAGTTTCCCTCTACCGTATATACGGTACTTCCCTCAGTTTTCTCCACGATTCCCACATGGTCTGAGGTTCCGTCCCCGTTCCAGTCAAAGAAGATCAGGGTTCCGGGTGCTGGGGAATATCCCCGGCTTTTCCACTTTTCCTTGCCCTGGAACCATGCGATTCCGTCATCGCACAGAGAGAACTTTGGCATCTTACCGCTCTCGATCAGTCCTGCCTGATCCCCACACCAGCTGGCAAAGCAGGCACACCATGCCACATGACTGTCAAAGCCATACCACGACCAGAACTTCTGACCACCTTCATTTCCAAGCTGGGTAAGTGCCACGGATACAATCTGTCCGTTGCCACCAAACAGGCCGGCAAACAATCCTCCGCTGGAATAATACCGCAGGACGTGCGGAACGTACTCTGGATCGCCATAGGCACTCCATCCATGTGAAGCTGCCTGCTCATTGGAAAACTGCAGGGCGTTTTCTGCACTGTAACCGCCATACTTCCGTATCGCCCATGTTATGTATCCGTTGCCGTAGTTATATCCTTGCAGGGACAGCTTCAGCTTATCCATATCCTGTGGACTGGTGCATCCGGCTTCCTTCAGGCAGTCCGCATAATACTGGATTCCTACCTGTATGGAGTAGTCTGTATCCTGGATAGCATTTGGACTGTTTGCGTACCGGGTGTTGTATGGACACTCACTACTCTGCATAGGATCGGTTCCCCGGCCGCCGGATTCCTGCATCATGATCGCCTGTATCACGGAGACATATTCGGGGATTCCGTACTGGTTGGCATATTTCTGTATGGTTGCCGTATAGGAAAGGACTTCCTGGCTGAGTGCTTCGCTGCTCTCCGAGCTTCCAGAAAATGCCGCACCGCCAACGATTCCAACCATGATGACCAAGAGAAGAACGATAACTGCTCCGGCGGCTCCCAGTGCAGCCATCATGGACTGCACGGTTTTCGCTGCCGCTTCCACGGCGGCCTTGGCTGCCTTGAAGGTATTCTGCCCTGCCCTTGCCGTTTTCTGCATCCGGCGGACGCTGTTGGAAGTCTGCATGGCAGCTTTCTTTGCCGCCTGCTTCGCTGCCCTTCGTTCCATCTGCTTCTGCATCCGGACCGTCAGGGCGTTGGAACTGGTCGCACGGAGCTTCTGCTCTGGCTGGACGCTGATCTTCGCAGACTGGGGAGCCGTCTTGATGGTACGCTTCTGTATGGTTTTCGGCTCCGGCTGTTTCCTTGGTTTTTCCTTGATTCGAATGGTTTCCGGCTGTTTCTGACGGATGGCGGTCTGCCTTACTGTATCTTTTGCTTCCTTCTTCCGACTCTGTTCTCGGATGGAGAGCTGCTTCATTTCTGCTATCTCCTGTCCGTTCTGGATTCTTGGTGTCTCCCTGGCAGCCCGGATCTTCTGCTCTTTCGTTTTGACGGCATCTGAAACCGCCTTTTGCCGCTGGGCTTTCTGAATCTGTACTTCCCGGATCTTCTGCTCGGGTGTTTCCCGGCTAGCAGGATCGGCGGTCTGTGTGTCCCCTGTTCCTCTGGCGGTTTCTTTCTCCGCTTCTTTTTCTGCTTCTTTTTTGCCAGCGGCTCTCTGTTTGATCTTCTCGTAGGAAGTCTGTGCGGCTGTCTTTCCGGCTCTGGTTACAGTTCTGCCTGTCTTTCTTGCAGTCCATTCCTCTGCGGATGTGACTTTCCCACTGGCATATTCGGATGGGGACTGTTCTCCCATGTCATTGTCCCTGGCATTTGCGATGGTCTGGGATTTTTCCTTGCTCTCCAGTATGGCCGTCCGCATCAGCTCCTTGGGGATTCTGGAGGCAGGATTTTTGGTCTTTGGTTTTGTTGTAACTTCTTTGGTTTTGATATCCTTCATCTCTCACCTCCAGTCCCGGCTTGTCCCGCTCTTACGCTTCGCCCGGCTTGGTCGTCATCAGGCGGTACAGTTTTGTATTTCTTGGAAACGAATTTTCAAACGGCACCAGATTTCCGGAACAGCGGATCAGACCATGGCCGGCACCCACATTGGTGATGTAGGATAACTGGTTGTCTGAAATATTCAGAAGTGCCGCCAGCTCATCCCGGTCGGTGGTAGCCTGATTCAAAAGGATCAGGAACTCACTGTTCGCCAGCATCAGGCGGGCGGTATCGGATTTCAGAAGTTCCTCAACGTTCTGGGTAAGTCCGGTTACAAATCCGGAATACTTACGGATACGCTTGTACAGGCGGTAGAAAAAGTCCGCACTGTATTCATAGCGGAACAGCAGATAAAACTCATCCGCAAAGATCCATGTCGTTTTTCCCTTCTTCCAGTTCTGGATCACACGGTTAAAAATCGAATCCAGTGTGACCAGCATGCCAAGGGGCATCAGCTGTTCGCCCAGCTCCCGGATGTCATAGTCGATGATACGGCTCTTCGTGTTGACATTGGTTTCCTGGGCAAAGGTGTTCAGACTGCCATTGATAAACAGTTCCGAAGACAGAGCCAGCCCTCTGGCTTCTTCCTCCGGCTGGAGCATGAGTTGTCGGTACAGGTCCTTTAAGGTCGGCACCTGCCCTTTGTAACCGCCCCTCATATAATCCCGGTACACATCTGCGGTGCAGCGGTCAAGGATGGATTTCTCCTTTGCCGAAAGGTTTCCGGCTCCTACGAGCTGCTCAAACAGGGAAAGGATAAATTCTGACTTCTCAATCAGAGGATTTCGGTCATTGCCATAGGCAGAATCCATATCCAGTGCATTCAGATGGGTATCCGAGGTTGCCGAGATCCGGATGACCTCTCCGTTTAAAGCTTCCACCAGAGAAGCAAACTCCGACTCCGGATCGAGGATGAGGATGTCATCTTCCGTGGAAAGGGCAAGGTCTACGATCTCCTCTTTTGCCGAGAAGCTCTTGCCGGAGCCGCTGACACCCAGTCGGAAAGAGTTGCCGTTTAACAGCTTCCTTCGGTCTGCCACCAGCATATTTTTGCTGACGGCATTCTGCCCATAATAGATGCCTCCCGGCTGCATGATTTCCTGCGTATGGAACGGGATCAGGACGGCGGTGGATTCTGTAGTAAGGGTACGCACTGCATCGATTTTCCGCAGGCCATACGGCAGGACGGTATTCAGTCCATCGACCTGTTGCCACTTCAAAGTTGCCATCTGGCAGAGGTGTTTTCTCGCAATGGAATACAGGGTTTCCGTATCGGAGTCCAGTTGTTTCTTGCTGTCTGCCATATGTACCATTGTCAGGATGCCGAACATCATCCTCTGATCCCTGGTGGTCAGATCGTCCAGCATTTCCTTGGTCTCTTTTCTCTGCAGCTCCATGTCATAGGGAACTACGGCTGAAAAGTTATTGTTGGCATTCTGGCGTCTCTGCCAGTTGGTGACGTTTGTCTCCACGCCCAGCAGTCGGTTCTGGATCTCACGCACCGCTTCGTCTGTCGGTACGGGGATGATATCAATGGACAGCATCAGGTTCCTGCCAAGGCTGCACAGTTCGGAGATCATCTCATCCTTTACATAGCTGGCGTAATCTTCCATAAAAAGGACTCTGCCGTACTGCTCACCCAGCTTGAAATGGTCGTTATGGAATTCCATCGTGTCCGGGCAGATCCAGTCTTTGAAGCTGTGTCCCTTTTTCGCAAAGGCTTTCATGTCAAATGAAAAACTCTGTGGAACGTCTGCCTTGAAAAAGTCCCGGAAGATCTGTAGCCTCTGCTCTGCATCCAGCTCTTCCCCAATAGAGGACAGCTTGGCCAGATGGGTGATGATGTCCGTTCCCACACGTGCGAAATAGGTTCTGGCTTCATCGATGTTTTTCTTGTGGACGCTGATGGTCAGATAGCGTTCCTGGTAGATACTGTTGTTGGTACCGGAGATCTTGGAAAGGAGCATGTCATTGTACTCTTTCCGGTACTCGTCCAGACCGTCCCCTTTCATCGGGATCAGCAGGGACTGCTCAAACTCTTCCTTGTTGATCTTACGATTGTTCAGGGTGATCTTCGCCGTACAGCCAGAATCCAGTGCATTTAAAAGTTCAGAGTAGTCCAGGAACATTTCCGTCTTGTCCGCTTTACTGGCAATGGAATAGTTGATATCCGTAAACCGGAATGTCCTGGAATACTTGCTCTCCACCTGAAAAATACCGTCCGGCCAGATCTTGCGGATCGGGATCGCCTGCTGGACAGACCTCGGTACTTTGAATTTTTCTTTGTCCTGTTTCAGTGTCTGACTCAGGGTTTTAATCAAAGGCATCACCCCTTCCTCTTCGCTTCTTTGGTTTCTTCTGTTTCGTCCGCTTCTTTTCCAGAAGTTCCGCTCCGTTTCCCATCATTTTCTCACCCAGCCGCAGGCTCTCTTCCATGCAGGAAAAGTACAGGTTCTCCGACTTAAATACCAGCCGCTTCGGGTACAGCAGTTCGGATTTAATGACTACCCATGCAAACTGTTCTGCCGTCATGTCGTGGTAACGAAAAAAGCCGCAGGCTGCAAAGGGAGCCGCCCCAAGGATGCACAGCCATCCGGTTACCTGTTCCCCGGCATATTTCCGGGTGACAAAATAGATTCCAAGGGCTGCCAGGATCGCCAGTACCGAAAATAAGCACTGCCGGAAGCTTAAGCCCCAGAACATTGACTCCTGATAGTCTCGGATTTCTTTATTCATTTTCACTTCCATGTTGTTTTCTACCTTTCTCTTTGTAATCTCTGTTTTTTCTTTTGTTTCTGTTTTGGTACATCCCTTTGCCGGATGCCATTTCTTTCCATAAATCTTTTTGTTCCTTCCGGATCAAGCTCTGCCAGTTTTTTCAGGTCGAATGCAACCCTCTGGAAGATGCAGTAACCGGAGGATGCGGTATCCGGCTGTATCGTTCCCAGCTTATGCTGCTTTATAAAACGAAGCTTTTCTTTGCTGAAATTGTGGTCGATATAGGCTTCATTGATACCGCCCAGCGGAGCAAAAGGCAGGTTTACCGTAAGGTCTGCAAAGCTTTCCGGGTATCCATCTTCCATATGGTAAAGCCCGATATAGAGATTGTCATCGCTCATGTAACTGTCTACCCTGAGAAATAATTCCTCCCGGCCATACTGCCAGTCGTAGCTCAGTGTCTTTGGTTCTTCCATTTTTTTCGCCTCCTATAATCCCATGATTTCTTTTACGATCCGGTCGGATGCCTTGACTGCCCCGACAAGTACAAGCAGGTTAAAGACCAGTTCCCCGACATAATTCCAGACAATGGTCACGGCGGACAGGCTGGTGTCCCCGATGGCCGGCGGACTTGCCGCAAATACCGAAAAGATGATGCAGGCCAGTGCGATGATGGCTCCTTCCAAACATACTCCGGCATAGGAACGGATAAAGTTCTTTCCTACAGACTGGGTTGGCTCCCCAGCAAAGGTTGCCAGCGGAATCGGTGCGATGGCCGTGTACATGTACAGCTTGAACATTCTTCCATATACGGTCAGGATCATTACAAAGGAAAGCACGGTAATTAGCAGACTGCCTAACAGGGTTACGATCCACAATGGGATGGATTCCAGCATCCCGACCGCTTCGATCTTGTCCACGATCTCCGAGGGCAGTTCCGTTACGGTTCCCCCTGCCATCCCAGAGTGGGACATGATGTTTGTCACGATGCCCTGCACAACGGAAAAGATCGCAGTCAGAAGCTCCATGCCGGACATAACGGCTCCCTGTGCCAGTGCAAAACGGATAAAGGCTTTCACTACGTGTTCCGGCTTTTTCATATCCGTGAAGCTCCCACAGGTTTTTACCAGCCCTGCCGCAAAGAACAGAACCAGCAGGCCGTACCCGATGGCTTTCAGTCCACCGTTGATGTTCGTCATCACGCTCCAGATTGCCCCGCCCTTGAAATTCTCCGGGCTTTGCGTCAGCAGTGTCCAGATTTCAGCCAGCTTGTCGCTCCAGGTCTGCAAGGCAGAATTTAGATTCTGTACGATCCAGTTATCACTCAAACAGTTTCACCTCCCATCCTCAAAAGTGAGCAGGGAGCCGGCATTTCGCATGGCTCCCCTTCTGGACTCTTCTCCTATCCCATGATCAGGTCCAGGATCTCTTTTGCAAAGGTAATGATGATACCGCCTGCCAGTGTCAGAAATCCGTTTGCCCTCTGGCTTGGATCGTGGCTCTTTAAGGACAGACCGACCTGCACGATACCAAATCCCAGCAGGATCAGGCCAATGGCGCGGATCAGGGAAAAGATAAACGTGGACAGGTTATTGACTACGGTCAGCGGATCGCCTGCGGCATAAACGCAGGTCGCCCCAATGCAGATTGACAGTACCGTAACTGCATACAGAGCAAACAGTTTCTTCTGCCCTCTCTTCATCTTCAGCGGTGCGGTCTCTTTCCTGATTTCTGTGTGTTTCTTATTTTTCAGTAAATTCATTGGCATTCCTCCCATCAAAAAAGCTCCCCGATGATGTCCTCATCCAGAAGCAGTTCGTAATCGTCATATCTTGTTTCGTCAAATGTAAAATCATCATGCGCCAGCGGTGCTTTCGCATAATTGAACGGGCCGGCACCTCCGTCCTCGGTATACCGGATGTTGGGATGCTTCATCAGGTCATACTTGGCATCCAGTATGGGCCGCTCCCCGCGGATAAACAGAAGTGCATTCTGGTTATCCAGCATACGGACTTCATCCGGCTGTAACAGCTCCCTTCCGCTCTGCTGGAAGTTGGTGGAGTAGCTGCCGGATTTTCCTTTGGTCTGCCCGTAGGTGTTGGTGTCTATGGTTTCTTTCCCCAGTAATTCTGATACATATTTGTGTGTCTCTTTTTCATTGCCGCCCAGGTACAAAAACTCATCGCAGTTGCCCACCAGACTTTCCCAGGAGTCCTTGAACAGAGCCTTTAGCTGGCTCATGTTCTGGATGATAATGCTGCAGTAAATGGAACGGGAACGGCAGGTTGCCAGGATCTTCTCAAACTCATTTGGCAGGGATACGTTTGGAAACTCATCCATGATGCAGTTGACCGGAACCGGGAGGGCACCGCCATGCACACGGTCTGCCATGTAATAAAGCGTCTGGAAAAGCTGGCTGTAGATCATGCCTACCAGATAATTCAAAGAGGTGTCTGCATCCGGGATACAGCAGAAAAGGGCAACTTTTCTTTCTCCCATGCTGGAAAGATCCAGTTCATCAGTATTGGTCAGCTTGGCGATCTGCGGCAGATTGAAGGCTGCCAGCCGGACACCTACACTGATCAGGATGGACTTGGCGGTCTTTCCCGAAACGAGTTGTCAAGGACTTTTTAATCAAATTCACAAAAAAGCCACAAAAAAGTGCCAGAAGCACTTTCATGCTCCTGACACTCAGGCGGGTGGGGTTACTTTTCCCCGGCAAGGATTTTTTCGCAAACGGTCTGGTATTCCGGCAGCCGTTCAAGGAAGGGGTTCCAGCGCCGCTTTATCTCGGCCAGTTCCAGAGGGTCGGCGGTCTGTTCAGTGTGATCGTTGCCGGTCATCTGCAACACATCCATCGACACCTCGGAAAACAGCACTTCGGCAAGCTGGTCGGCGGTGTCAACGAGTATTTCTTCCTCGACATACCGCTTTTTTGTGCTGATTTTCAGCAGCAGATAGCCCAGCTTATCAGACCAGAGCCATTCCAGATAGGGGCTTTCCCGGATGTAGTCGGCAAACACCGCGTAAACCCTCTCAATCTCTTTCTTTTCCGTTTCTTCGTACAGCATTTTCATGTCCTCCTTGGCTAAAAGTTTTGGCGTGTACCATCATCAGTTTAACACAAGGCGGCTGGCTTTATCAGCCGGTCACATCTGCTGTATCTCGTTTTTGAGCATACGCTTGATTTTGTCGCTCATGGTTTCAGTGCTGGTCTGGCTGAAATGGACGCGCACCTTGTAGGTGGTCTTGCCGATTTTCTTTACCAGCGCGGGGGCGTCCTCCGGCGCTCTGGTAGTGGTGGTGTCTGCGGTCTGCATGGTACGGGTTTCTTCGCTCATGGCGCTCCTTTCTCCGGGCGGGGCTGTGCCGTCCGGCACAAAATTACTCATGCTTACGGTTTACAATGTCTTTCGCCGCCTGCTTGGTGGCCCCGGCGTTTTCCTCCCGGAAGTTTTTCCCGGCAAAGAGGATCGGGGCGCACCGTTCCAGGATACGGTCATAGATACGAGCGTGGGCCAGGTCAGGCGGGTTTTTGAGTTCGGCCA
>OJAL01002257.1_pt1 | contig 9435 bp, 10 predicted proteins | sample 1589301 | NCBI WGS metagenome assembly OJAL01 (sample SAMN03283261) | human gut metagenome | biome: human-associated habitat; material: feces | host: Homo sapiens | place: USA | collected 2013
GGCCTGCCGTTTTTCTGCGGATGTGAAATATACAAATTTTCCCATGCGTTATACCTCCTGTTACATGGTATTGTCATTGACATGATGGAGCTGCTCGTCCTCGTGGTCATCTCGCTTGTGTCCCAAGACCATGCGCTTCTCCTGCAGACGCCTGCGGCGCTTGGAGTCGATTCGCAGCGCAGGTGGGATGACTGGCATACTCGTCCTAAATATCTGCCCCATATGATGCAGCAGCCGCATGACCGCATTTGCCGGAATATGCCTTGCAGACACAGTTTCTCCCACTGACTGCACATCAACAGAGCCACGGATAGGCGGCGTTTTCTCTGCCGATTGCTTTTCCCCCGGCTCCACACTGTCAGCAGACGGGGAGAACGAGATATCCTCTGCCTCTCGGATGATCCAGTTTTTAAGAGAACGAAACTCCTTCCGCTGCGTCAGCGGCTGGCGAGGCGGTGTGTTCCGCCCGTAGTAGCCCGCAATCTCGTCCTTCAGTTGCCACCATTGGTCGTAGCAAGCCGCCACCTCCGGGAGCTGCGCCAGCCGCTCCACAATGGCATCCACCTGTGCCTTGACCGATTTTGGCAGATAGGAATAGACATGTTTGCCGCCGACCTGCGCCAGTGCCTGGGAGAGTTCTTGCAGCTCTTTCACAAGCCCGGGGTCATCGGCGGCACCGGTTTCCAACACCCGAATGCGCTCCAGTAACAATGCCTTGGCGGTTTGTATACTCTCCTTGTAGGCAGCATCCTTCCGAATGTAAAGCTCCGTCATCTCATCCCGAAAAATTTCGTTCGTCATCTTGGACCGAATCGATGCGATCCCCTTTTGCGTTAGAAACCCCACCTTGGGATCGTCCGACCACGCCATCATGTGTATATGCGGATGGTGTCCCTCGTCGTGATATGCCGCATACCAACGAAACTTCTCCGGTGGAATACGCATGGCCTCCGCAATGGAGTGGCTCTCCTGCTTCAATAAATTTTGCCATGCGGCTGCTTTGCTGTATCCCAGGCGCTCCGCATCCTCCCGCCGCAGGGAGAAAATGAAGGTCCACACTTTTCCGGCGTGAGTCTCCAGTTCATTCTTTGCCGCTTTAAGATCCGTGACATCCGCCGTACTGAATAGCCCGTGACCGCCGTGCTTTTCCACCCGGGGCCGGTTGGCGATGTAGGCCATGTATCCGCTCTCGGATTCCAATTCATGCAGATGCGTATCCAACGCAGCAGCAATAAACGCAGACGCCGTACCCCGGTTGGGCGTCTGTAGGTAGTCGCTGTATTCGAACAATTCCTTTGCATCCGGGAAGTCCTTCAGCAGCTTTGTGAGGAACTGCATCTGTTTTTTAGTCACCGGCTCGGTGCTTTGAATAATCTCCACGCCGTCCCGCTTGGCAACATACTCCATGTATCTTGCCGCACGGCCTCCTTGGATGTACCCGCTTTTCTGTATCAGCCGTGCCATCGATTACTCCTCCCGGTGAAATAGCAACACATCCCTAAAGGAGATGTTGCCATGCGTACCCGCCACCTCCCGGACACTGTTGCTGCGCATTTTGTTGTACTCGTCCCGGGTCATATCTATGTCGCCGCCCAGCAGGTGGTTGGTCATGTTGTGCTCCACCACCAGCTTGAACAGCAGCTTGCCCAGCCTGTCGCCGAACACGCCCAGTGTGCCCTCCAGCATCTCCTGTAGCGCACGGGGCAGGTATGCGCCGGTCTTGTTGGCGTGAACATAGCCGTCATAGAACCGTATTGCCTTTTCGACAAATTCGCTTTGGCTGCCGCAGTTGTCTAACTGAAAGTCTATTTCCACCATCGTTTTCGCCTCGTCTGTAAGCCAAAAGGCGTGCTTTCGCTTGTCCGTTGCCACGCTTGCTCACCTCCTCCTAATTGGCGGTACGACCCCGCCTTTTTCCGCTGTCGTCCCTTGACTTCCGGCGTTTACGACCCCGGAAACCTCATTTTTCCGTTTTCATGACCCCACAAAAAACGCTCCTCAACTGCCCGCACTGCGGGCAGAAGTGGCTTTGGTGGGGCGTATACGACCCCACCAGTTTCTCCTGCCCCGATTTCGGCGCACCGAAAATCGGCCCGAAACCGCTCTCAAACTGCCAGGGTGCTATCCTTACCCTCCCGCGCTCCCACGAGGCCACACAGCGGCCCACAAGGGCGGACAGGGGGCATCTCCTGCTAGGCATCTCAGCCGACATGTATCGGAGGCGAAAAAAGAGAGCCGCACCAATTGGCACGACTCTCCAAATAGAATATTCGGTTTCACATCTCCAGCACTGGCGAAGTGTGCTGCTCCTGCTCCATCAGAAGTTCCAAGCTGTAATCCAAAATCTTCTCCTTGCGCTCGCTCAGCATGGTCAGATAAAATTCACGCTGGATCGGCAGTAGTTCCGGGACATCTTCGAGAAAGTTATGGATCGCATCGAGGTCGATTCTTGAACAGACACGCTTGAGCGCTTCATTGCAATCCGGATTTTTCAGCGAGGAAATGTAATCAAAATAAGATATCTTTTTCCCGCCTTCTTCGATAGAGGAAGTTGGGAAGGTATAGATGCGCTGGTCGATTTCCGCTTCGTCTTGCAGCACAGTTTTCATCCGTTCCAAATCAAGCTGCGGGTACAGGCAGGAACCGCAGTCATAGACCGGCGCCAGCTCTGCCTGCTGCTTCTCCTCATCCACGAGGAAACCCCAGTTGCCGTTATGCCGGTCGAAGTTTCCAAGGAACGCATCCGCAATAAACATGTCCCAGAAAAATTGCCGCAGCTCATCGGAGGGATAAATACTCTGCTCCTCGATGGCCTCCAGAATGGAGGACAGTTCTTTTCCATAACCGTTCTGTTCACTGTCGATACAGGTGTTCTTCAGATGGGCAAACTCGATGAGCCGTTTTCCGTCCTCTGTAAAATCCCGACAGGCAACTACCAGCTTTGTCTTGCCGCGGCTGTCCGTATAGTTTCCGAGGAGCGTTTCCTGTGTCCGAAAGCCCAACATTTCAAAGATATGACAGGCGACATATTCGCTGATGCAGCCGTTGCTGTAACTCATATCCCGATTTCGGCTGGGCTTTGGCGGGAACTTGAGCATATAACTATGTCCTTGATAGGTGATATTGATTTTATTCCCATTGGCTCCGCCGTAGGCGCGGAAGCGGTTGACTGGGCAGTTGGTAAAATCAATCATAGGTTCTCACCCCCTCATAAATATTTTGCGCGAAGATAATCAGCCTGCTCCTGTGTAATGGCATTGCTCCACTGATTGGAGTTGATCGCACTATACAATTCTCCCCACAGGCAGTCCATATAAGACACCTTGTCCTTTTCGCCCTGAATATACTCACGAAGCGCTTTATCCAGACTGGCGGGCAGATCCTTTTCCAAATAGGTTCGGTCAGCTGGCTTGCCGCCATGCATTTGTGGTTTCTCCACGGTCAGCGTAATGAGCTGCTCCATCGGGATATCCAGTGTGGAGGACAGCTTCATCAATGTTCTGGCACTGCATCGGGAGAGCGTTGTCTTGCCAGAACAAATGTCCGCCAGCGTTGCCCAAGGCACACCGCTTTTCTTGGAGAGCTGGTAGCGGGAGAGGTTCTTTTCCCGCAGTATCTGTTGGATCGTCATATACATCACCGCTCTTATTATATCGGTGCGCCGATAATCAGTCAAGAGAAAACCTTGTAAACCTCTGCCTGCCATGCTTACATCTGCATTTCGGGAGTCTGTGATCCACTCTCCCGAAGCTGCCGGGCGTACTCATGCAGGCTCATGCCGGTTTGCTGCCGGCAGTACTCCTCCATCTTTCGCCGCAGGACTTCCTGCTCAGCGGCGTTGAGGTGGTAGCTCCAGTTTTCTTCTGTGCCATATGCCTTGCAGAGATTCAGCTCCAGCGTGTCACAGAGACGGTCTTTCTCGATGTCGTAGTTGGCATAGATGTTGAGCCAGTCATCGTTTTTGCCCGTGAGGACGAAGGTTCCGAAGGCAGCGTCCACATCAAAATCTGCGTCCACATAGAAATTGAGCTTACCGTCTTCCTCCATCATGATCTCATCACTGAAGGAAAAATTCCGCGCGGAGAGATGTCCCGCCGAGGTGATCTCTTTACCATTCAGCAGCTCCAATAGCTTGGAGAGCTGTTCATCCGCCGAAGCAAAGTGCGACCTTGTGGCATGGTAGACGGATGGGGAGACATCCCGCATCGCCCAGGTCCGCCAGCCGTCCATGATGTGTACGGCGGAGAACTCCCGCTTGTCGAAGTTCACATCGAACACGCCACATACCTTGCCGGTGTTCTCCATGCGTACAGCTGTCAGGGCGTCAAACTCTTTTGCTGTGATGGGTTGCCCGCCGAAAAACATTCCGATAAATTTGTCCGGCGCAGTGCCTTTCTCTGCGGTGACATAGCCGCGCAGCTTTTTGCAGGCGACCAACAGCTCCTCACCGGGCGAGGTCTTGAAGTACCACTCCTGCCCGCGCTCCATCACATGGTAGGCGGCGTAGGTGCGGGCTGCTTCTTCCTCCGTGCGCCGCGCGGCATCCTCCGCGTAGATCTCGGCACTGATGCGCTCATACTCACGTTCTGGGAGCTGGTTGCACAGCTCATCCAGCACATCCTCCAGATGCTCCTGCAAGGTTTCATCCTTGAGATGCTTTTCAATGGCATCCTTCCATCGCCGGTCGATCCACAGCGTGATGTCTACATGATCTGCCATCTCACTCACCATTCCTTTCGTCAGTGGGCTGCGCCAACGCGGAAGGAGGCTCCTCCCGCGGCTGCGGCTTCGCCGGTCTTGCCGGACGGCGCGGACGGGCAGCAGGCGCTGTGCGGCTGGCGAGATATTCCCGCACCGGCTCCGGCACCTCAGATTCGTAGAGGCATTTGAGCAGCTCCTCCAACTGTGCTTGCACGCTGGAGTTCTTCTTTTTAAGTGAAAATTCGAGAGCGGCAAGCTGCTCGCTCTCGAATGAGATCGTGACATTTTCCTTTTTCATGGTTGGTATGTTCCTCCTATTTCATCCGCATCGTCTGTTCTTGCGCCGTCTGCTCACAGATTTCAAACAGCGTATGAGAGAATTCTTCCTCCTGTCCCACGTCCTGCGCCGAGGCCCATGCGCTGCGTACTGCCTCCAGCGGGTCATCCATCGCCGCCAGCACTTTCAACTGTTCACGGTCTAAACGCATGGTCAGCAAGGCATTATAGCAAAAACGATTCGCCTCGATCTCTCCTGCGTTGGCGATGAGCTGTCCCTGCGTCATGCGGTAGAGGGAATCTGTGTATTCCCTCTGCTCACGCTCGACATGTTCAAACAGGAGTTCCCGCAGTTCCGATGTGGTCTGCACCGGCTCTCCCTGCGTGATCCCATCCGTAAGAAACAGCGGCACATCGATGACCTCCGCGTTGCGGAATGCCATGTCGCCGCGGTAGCCGATCTTCAGCATAGAGAATTCTTTAGCTGCTTGCACCAGTCCTCTGGGGCTGCCGGGAGGGATCTCCTGATCCCAGCGGTACCAGTTATCCTTTGCGTGACTGGGCGTGAGCTTGAGGAGAACATAGTCCTCCGGCACGAACTTGGGATAGCGACAGAGCTGACCGCCTACGGCGTAGTAGGGCTTGCCCTCGCACATCACGGTCTGCTCCATGTATGCCCGCATCTTATCGAGGCTCTCGCAGAACCAGCATTCCGTATCGTTGAAGCGGCGGATCACGCCGTCGTCCAGAATGCTGTTGAGATTGTCCTTCCCCGTCAGGTGATAAATCTTGACCGGCGGCCTGACTTTTACATACGCCATACTCAGATTCCTCCCATTTTCATATTGTGCTTCTGCGTAGCCGACTCCATTGCAACGAACCGCTCCATAAAGGAATTGAATAGCGCCAGCGTTTCCTTCTTCGCTTCCCTCACAGAGAAGAACGGTCCGATGGTTTCTGACCATTCCTGTTCATTATCACGCACATAGCCGTAATAGTGTTTGCACCGGTTGCCGGGATCATGTGCGTACCGGTGTTCCCACTCTGTGTAGATTACGACTTGAAAGCGCTCATAGGTCGTAGCGGGATCGCGTCCCTCAAAGGTATACCGCGGCGTGCCGTCCATGAAGTCGTGTCCTTTTGTCCATTGTACTTTTTCCTTGGTTTCGTCCGTTGGGAATTCCAATAGCGAGTTTTTATCTGACATCGCTTGCCTCCATTTCTGTTCCTTTGACTGTTGTCCTTTTTAACTTTTTGGCAGATATGCCCTTGGATTCGTCCGCTCCCCGTTGACACGCACCTCGAAATGAAGATGCGGACCGGTGGAGCGCCCGGTGCTGCCGGAGAGAGCGATGATGTCTCCCGCCTCCACCGTCTGTCCCACTTTTGCCAGCAGCTTGGAGCAGTGGCCGTACAGCGTGGCAAGGCCATTGCCGTGGTCGATCATGACATAGTAGCCATAACCACCAGCGTTGTACTTGGAGACCGTCACCGTCCCCGGCAGCGCGGCGCGGATGGGCGTGCCGGTGGGAACAGCCAGGTCCATGCCGGTGTGCCCCTTGCGCTTCCCGGTGATGGGATCGACGCGGTTACCGAATTCAGAGGTGACACGGCGCTCCCAGCCGGAGCCAATGGGGGAGCAGAAACCGTCCGCGCCAATAAACGGAACATCCGCGCCGGGTATCCAGCCCTCGGAGCCACCGGCTATGCCATAGCGGACGAGGTTATAGATACTGTCGGCGTTGGACTTTTGCTCCGCAGATATTTCCAAGTGAAGAGTGTTTTCAAGATTGCCGTACACGGCGGCTATGTCCGCAATGGGAATCGCCACGGTATAGCTCTCCTCGGTTTCCGTCCCATCCTCGCCGGTAACGGTGCGGGTGCGTTCCTCGTAGGTTACAAAGCAGTCCACGAATTGCTTATGCGCTCTCCTGCTCGGCGTGTCCTCTCCAAAGAAAATGGCGTAGAAAACAGCCTTGACGCGGATATCGTCAAGGCTGCTGTCACCCTCTGCCATGTCATTGACGACAGCGATGGCGCTGTCCAGCAGCGTGAAGCTGCGGCGCATATCTTCAATGTAAGCAACATATTCCGCAGGCGTTTTGCCCGGAATGCTGCCGCCGTTGAAGCACAGCAGAACGGCGGAGTTGTTATGCTCCGCGCTGCCGGAGAGCAGAGAGCAGATCAGCGCCAGCGTCAGGATCAACGGTGAACAGATCGCCGCCACGATCCAGCCCAGCTTTCGCCGGGTATCCTCATCCGAGAGCGCGGCAGCGGCGATCTTCGCCAGTGCCGCGACGGGTACTGCCATTACCGTCCACCTGCCGTTCCGAAGATGGTCTGCTTGTACTCCGGAGCCTGCACCTGCAAGAGATACCGCTCGTTGCCGCATTTGTAGAGGCAGGAGCCGCGCTGCGGGTCCCGGATCAGGGCATACTCGGATTCCTCCAACTGGAGGTTATCCATGAAGAATTTCTTATCCACATTGCCGCCGTTAAAGATAAATTGATGGACGGGGATGGAAAAGAGGGGGCGTGTCAGCTCCCGTATTCCCGGCTGGGTGAAGTCCTCCAGATTCTGGCTGGCAAGGAACAGGGCGGATTCCTTTTTTCGTACTCTTTTAAGCGCGTTGCGGATGTAGGTGATGACGGTGGGATCGGAGAGCCACAGGTACAGCTCATCAATAGCCGCCACGGAATTGCCCAGCGTCAGAAGCTGATCCGACATATAGGACAGCAGGCTGAACAGCAGGGTGTTCCGCAGATTCTCCGCCATGTTATCCAGCCCCTTGACGCAGAAAACAAGAAATTTGGAGCGGTCAATATTGGTATGCCCATTAAAGAACCGGGCATCCGCACCGCGGCACATGGAATGGAGTCCCAGCAGCAGATCCCGCAGCATCTCCCGCGGATAAAGACCGGCGGCGTCATAGTTGTCATAGGCTTCCTGGATCGTATCGTAGAGGTCGGAGAGGATTGGGTAATCGGTCGGCCGCATCGACGTAAAGTCCGTGCGGTCGGTAATGCCCCACTTTTTATATAATTGCTCCACCATCAGCTCCAGCGTGTCGATGTGGGGCGTGTCGAAGCCCTTGTAGACGCGGAACACATCCCGCAGGAAGGAGATGTGCTGGGAGAGCAGCGTCCCCCGGAAAGCGTCCGGCGCGTCCGGGTCTTCCGGCCCGCTGCCATCATCCCAGCAGCGAGGCTCCAGCAGGTTGATGCGGTACTGCCCGCTTAAGTAGTCCAAAAAGCAGCCGCCCAGGGCGCGGCACTCGTCCTCCATTTCGTGCTCGGAGTCCAGAGAGATCACGCTTTTGCCCGCCTCCCGCACATTGCAGAGCAGGAGCTTCAGAAGATAACTCTTGCCCTGTCCGGTGTTGCCGAGGATGAGGGCGCTGGCGTTGGTCTTGTCAGAAGCACGGCGGTCGAAGTCCACGATGATGTTGGAGCCGAAGCGGTCCCGGCCAATGAAGAAGCCCTCGGGATCGGTTTTGCCGGAATAGTTCATGGGGTACAGATTTGCAACGCTCCTGGCAGGCAGGACACGCTCCGCAAAATTGGCAAGCTGGCTGCCGCCCGCGGGGTTGGCGGAGAGAAAGCCCTCCCGCTGGCGCAGGAGCAGCGGATCGGCGCCCATGCGGGAGCGAACCAGTTGGGCGGATACGGTGTCCCGCGCCGCGCGCAGCTTTTCCGTATCCGCGGCGGCAATATCCAAGTAAACGCCGCAGTGGATGAGCGGCTCCTTTTCCTGCCGCTGCTTTGCCAGCAGCTCCGCCATATCCCGCAGGTTGGCCTCCGCCGTGACGCTTTGCTTGTAGTCATTGGTGTTGCTCCGCTCCATGCGGCTTTTGTTGGTGGCGGCATGGAGGATGGCGTCCTCCTCGGCGGGCGTGACCTGCCGTGCCGTCAGACGCAGGTTGACGCCGCCCATATCGCCAAGGCCCCGCAGCAGCGCCAGCTCATCCGTCATGGGCGGGTAGCTTTTCAGTGCCATTGCCGTGTGATACCGGCTGCCGAGGATGAAGTGATCTGTGTTGAACTTCACCGCCGCGGGCGCGATCATGTCCAGAAAATCCTTCGGGCGCTGGATCTGCTCTACCACCTTCTTTTTCTTCTTCTGTTTCTTTTGGCATACCATAGGCTTTGGAAAGAGGCTCAAAAACTTCCGCATCTCTTTCGATCAGACGAAGGAAATCCTTCTGAAGCTGATCGCATTTTGCTTTCAGCTCCCACATTTCATCCTCTACGTCTGCATATTTCTTCTTACCTACAGTAAGACTGCCTACCATGTTTCCAAGTGCTGTACCAACTGCTCCAACCAGAGCTGAAGCACCACCGCCGCCCGGTACCGGGGCTTTAGAGGCGAGGACTTCTACGAATTCTGTGCATGTGCTAGTGGAAAATCCCATTTTTTCTCCTCCGGAATAAAGGTGACCCAATAAAAGGGGCTTTTTTC